>Ga0209751_10005697_pt1 | contig 11689 bp, 6 predicted proteins | sample RifCSP13_1_FD_184019 | JGI IMG/M metagenome (GOLD analysis project Ga0209751, IMG submission 184019) | Soil microbial communities from Rifle, Colorado - Rifle CSP2_sed 13_1 (SPAdes) (version 2) | ecosystem: Environmental > Terrestrial > Deep subsurface > Rock core/Sediment | place: Rifle... | reverse complement strand
GAGCCCGCAACGAACCTCAGATACACCGTAGCCCTCCAGGCGCACGGCGGGCAGGTCATCGGGACGGTGCGGGACTGGGCGACGAACGCGCCCCTGGCCGCCGCGCGGGTCTCGCTCGCGACCCCCACCGGACTCGTGACCGCCCTCTCCCTCCCGGACGGCTCCTACAGCCTGGGCGGGGTCCCCGCCACGGGGACCCCGCAGGCCCTGGAGGTCCGCAAATACGGCTACCAGGTCCAAGCCGCCCCCGTCGTCGTCCCGCTCCTGGGCGTCGTCACGACGGACTTCTGGATGAACCTCAGCGCGTATGGCAACGTCTCCGGCTTCGTCAACGTGACGGGCCTCCAGTCTATGAACGGGAGCACCTACGGCTCCGGCGCCGTCGGCGCCCTCGTGACGCTCGCGCCCCTGCTCGTGGACGCGTCCTACCTCGGCGACCTCCGTACCCACGTCTCCTGGGACGGCTCGTTCTCCGTCCTTCGCGTCCCCGAGGGCACGTACTTCCTCGAGGTCACCTGGGGTGCGGCGGCCCTCAACGACACCGTGGTTGTCGACTTCGCCCTCGGCCTCCTCACGTACACGCTGCCGGCGCCGCCGCCCTCCGTCGCCCGCGTCGCGGGGTACGTCACGGACGCCGCCACGAGCGCCCCGGTTCTGGGGGCGACGGTGACAATCGGTGCCCTCGTGGCGCACTCGGACGGCGCCGGGTTCTACTTCCTCCTCTCGGTGCCGCTGGGGCCCGCCACCGTCACGGTGACCCATGCCGCCTACACCCCGTTCAGCGGCGGCCTCGCCGTGATCGCGGGCGTGCAGCTCTTCAATGTCTCCCTGACGGACCCCTACCCCTACCCGTACGCGGGGTTCGTCCGCCTCCAGGGGAACGTTACCGCCGGGGCGAACCCCCTCTCGGACGTTCTCGTCTCCCTGGTCCCTGTCTCGGTCCCCGGGTCGCATTACCCGGAGACCCGCGTTACCCGGACGGACGTCCAAGGCGCCTTCGACATCACCCATCTCGCCGCAGGATCCTACCAGGTGACGTTCAACAAGACGGGCTACGCGGACGTGACCACGACGCAGGCGTTCGCCTCGGACCTCGTCGGGTGGGACCAGGTGATGGTCTGGCAGTGGACGCGGACGGCGACGGTGCAGGGCCTCGTCCTCGTCGCGGGCACCGGGGCGCCGATTGCGGGCGCGACGGTCCAGGTCGGGAGCGTCACCGCGGTGACAGACGCCGCGGGATTCTACACGACCGGGGCGATTCCCATCAACTCCCTGGGGGACCACGCGAAGCCGTATTCCGTCGGCGCTACCGCCGCCGGGTACGAGTGGGCGGGCGTCTTCCTCAACGTGACGGACGGGGTGAACTCGGCGCCGACGATCTCCCTCACGCCGAACACCGCGGGGATGGAGTCGGAGCCGAACCCCGACTTCGGGAACGCGACGGCGATGACGGTGAACACGACGACGGCCTACTACATCTCGCCCGCCGCGGACGAGGACTACTTCCGCTTCACGACGACGACCCCAGGGCAGGTCACCATCGACATCGCGAACGTCCCGCCGAACGTGGCGATGCAGTACAGCCTCTACAACTCCGCCTACGTGAACATCCTGGGGACCTGGGCCAACGCTGGGAACCCGATCACCCAGACGATGTGGCTGCAGGTCCCCGGCGACTACTACGTCCACATCTGGTCCTGGACCGGGGGCGCGAACGCCACGGACTCCGCGCTTGTCACGGTGACGATGTCCAGCATGATCGTCGACCCGGAGGGGGACAACCACGCCTACGCGACGGCCCAGGACATCAACGTGGACGAGGTCGTCCCCTCCTACCACGGCGCCTACTACGAAATAGACTACTACCAGTTCTCGACGCCGGACTGGGGCACGATTCTCGTCGACATCTCCACCGTGCCCGGCACCCTCTCGGGACAGCTGGACGTCTGGACAGCCAGCCTCGCAAGCCTCGGCGGCAACTGGGCGAGCTCGGGAGTTCCTTTTAGCTACTCCATCTACCAGCCGGCAGGGACTTACTACCTCCGCCTGTACAACTGGGCCGGGAACGGCGACGCCGTGCCCATCCTCTTCCAGGTGCGCTTCGAGAGCCGCAACGACACACTCCAGAACGTGGACTTCGCCACCGCGGCGACGCTTCTCGACGACCAGACGCGTCACGTCGGGACGCGGTCGAACACGGACTACGCGTTCTGGAACGTCACCGTCCCCCAGCGCGGGACGATCGTCGCCCGCATCCACAACCCCGTGGGGGGGCAGGCGTACCAGATCTACCTCTACTCGGGCACGTACACGTACCTCACGGACGCCTGGGCGTCCCAGAACCAGAACGTCACCCTCCAGTACTACACCACCACCGTGGGCACCTACTACCTGAGGTCGTGGGCGTGGAGCGGGACGACCTCCCTGCACTACGGGGTCTCCTTGGATCTCCAGCTCTTCTACGATCCCCACGAGGCGAACGGGGACGCCCTGAACGCCACCGTCCTCCCCTTCGCTACCGAGGACTTCGCCTACTTCTACGGCGCCTTCGTGAACCGGTGGTGGCAGTTCACCCTCCCGCAGGTGAGCTACGTGCGGTGGGAAATCACCGACGTGCCTGCGACGATGGCGATGCAGGTTTACCTCTACGACGGCAACGGGACGTATCTGGACTACGCCTGGGTCACCCAGGGACAGTCCCTCTTCTACACACGCCTCCTCGGGGCCGGCGCCTACTCCTTCTACCTCAACGCCTGGGGGTACAGCACGACCCTGGTCCCCGCCCGCCTCCGCGTCCTCGCGGAGCCCGTGGGGGACGCCTATGGCTACAACCCCACCGTCTCGACGGCGACCCCGATCACCGCCCCGGCTGAGCTCCGAGCGGTCCTCCCCGGCGCCATCCCGCAGGGGACGACCCAGGAGGACTGGTACCGCTTCGAGGTCGCCGCGCGCGGGACGTTCCAGGTCAACGTAAGCCAGGTCCCCGCCGGCAGCACGGTCTACGTCTACCTCTACGATGCCACGGGGACGACTTGGTACACCTACTGGTGGTTCAGCCTAGGGAGCCTCGGCACGGGGAGCTGGATCGGGGATGCGGGCATCTACCACCTGCGCGTCGTCCGCAGCGGCGGTCCCGACTCGGGGGTCCGCCTCCCCGTGGTGATTGGGCTCGAGTTCCTTCCCCGGCCCGACGCTTTCGTCGGGAACCACGCGTTCGCGGACGCCGCGCTTGTGGACTTCGGCGGGTCGTTCGACGGGTGGGTGGACGGCGCGTACGTGACTGACCATTACTGGATCTACGTGCCCGTCGCCGGGGACCTCAACGCGACCATCCAGGTCGCCGACCCGGCCTTCGACCACCTCCTCTACCTCCTCGACGGCGCCGGGGGCAGCATGGGGGGCTGGTGGTCCGGCGGCCCCGGGCAGGACTCGACCTTCCAGGTCGCCGTGACCCCCGGCTACTACGACGTCGCCATCAACCCCTACGGGGACTCTGACTACCCCTACAGGATCTCCATCTCCCTCAGGAACACGGGGGTCGACGACCTGGACTTCCCCGGCCTTTCCAGCTGGGGCACGGTCCTCGCGAACGCGACCACGGTGGACATCGTGGACTGGCTGAACCTGACCCAGGACCTCGGCGCGCTCTGCCTGGACGGCGGGATGCGGGTCTACGCGGCCCTCTACAACGAGTTCGGGCAGTTCGTCGCGGACGCCTGGGCTCCCGTGGCCTGCTCCGACGAGCCCTATGTGCTCCTGGTCACCGCGGACCGCGAGGTCTACCGCTACGGCTCGAACGCGACGGTGCGCGTCCTCGCCGCCCTCCGGCCGGGCGTGGACCCCACGACGGTCCCTCCGATGCCGGTCACCGTCTACCGCAACGGGCGCCTCCTCCACTCCGGGCTCGTGGACTTCCGGAACGGGACGTACGACGTCAACTTCACCGTCCCCGTGAACAACAGCTTCGAGCTCCTCGGGACGTTCGGGAACCTCACCGTGGCGAGCCAGCACCTCGCCCGGAAGGCCGGGCTCCAGGTCACCGTGACGTACCCGCAGCAGGTCGGCCGCGCGCCGTTCGAGGTGCCCGTGAAGCTGACCAACACGGGGGACATGGACCTCGTCCTCTTCGTCGAGTCCATGGGCGTCGCGCAGAAGGTCCGCGTCCCGAGCGGGGAGTCGCGGACGGTGACTGCGGTGGCCCGGCTCACCGCGAACGGCACGGTGTACGTGAACGTCACCGGGGACCTCAGCTTCGCCTCCTCGGGCTTCGTCGCGATGGGCGAGCGCGTCCTCGTCGACGTGGAGGCGCACACGGCGTACGTCCAGGGTTTCGTCGTCGTCCCCTACCGCGTGACGAACGTGGGCTGGATGGACTCCGCCTTCGACCTCGTCTTCCTCCTCGACGGCAACGCGACGGTGATCCCCATCCGCGTCGGCGTCGGGCAGGAGGTCCGCGGTGAGGTCCGGTACACCGTCGCGCCCGGGCCGCACACCTTCACCTACGTCTGCCCGTTCTGCACGCAGGTCTTCCTCTGGGAGGTCGTGCCCGACCCGTTCGTGATCGGGGTCGTCGAGGCTCCGACCGCCACCCCGGGGACGGTCCTCCTGAACGTGTCCGTGGAGCGCCTGGACCCGATGGACTTCACCGGGGCGCTGCGCGTGACGAGCGACTTCTTCTTCGCGGAGTTCGGGTTCAACGCCTCGTACCGCGACAACCTCACGTTCGCCGTCCCCGTGCCGGTGGCGGCCGCCCCCCTCGGCCCGCACGCGTTCGCCGTCGAGGTCCGCGGCGGCGGCAAGGTCGTCACCGCGAAGGCCTTCACGTACGTGGTCACCCGCGCCGTGTTCGCCGCGGTCCCTGTGGACCTCCAAGCCGCCTACGACGTCGGTCAGAACGTGACGGTGACGTTCAACGTGACGAACGCGGGGAACGCAGAGGAGCTCGCCTCGCTGCACTTCGTCGTCCCGGGCATCGTGGACACAATCGTCTCGGACTCCGTGCCGCCGGGGGAGACCCGCCAGCTGGCCGTCATCTTCCTCATCCCCGAGGACCTCGACGCGCGGAACGCCACGGCGAGCTGGTCCCTCGGCGCCTCCGCGGGATCCGCGGAGTTCGCGGTGAGCGGCGCGCGCCTGACCGTGTCCGCCGCACTGGACCGGCCGGCCTACCGCGTCGGCGAGCAGGCGACGCTCACGCTGACCGTCCTGAACCTGAACAACGCCGGCTACGCGCTCTTCTCCCGCGTCCAGATGGCGACCTGGGACGCCCGCCAGGACTTCACCCTCCCCGCCCTGGGCACGCAGACCCTCACCTTCGTCATTCCGCTCGAGTTCACGGGGGAGAAGCTCTTCTACAGCGTGTACTTCGCGTCCGGGCGCTCCATCCACATCAACTCCCTGTTCGTCGTCGAGGACGCGAGCGCGGTCACGGGCGCGCGCGTCACCGCGGACAAGCAGGTCTACTTCTCTGGGGAGACGGTGCAGCTCACAATCAGCCCGGACACCGGGCGCTCGGGCGCGGCGGTCGTGGAGTTCGAGGCGACCCGCGAGGAGCGGAACCTGACCGCGGCGGGGACCTTCCTCGTCCCCCTCCCCGCGGCGATTGTCAGCGGGACCTATCGGATCACGTACTGGTTCGACGGGAACCCCGGGCTGTACGAGTTCGACGTCATGGGCTACGACGCCAAGGTGAAGTCGGCCTCCCTGGACCGCGCGGCATACGCGCTCGGGGACGCCGCAACGCTCACCGTGGACGTCCTCGCGAACGAACTCGCCCCCGGGTCCGCCGTGCCGCCGCTCAACGCGACCCTGTCCGTCCTCGTCCTCGGACCGGACGGGCACGCGGCCTCCTTCGCGGACGCGCCGTTCGTGTTCTCGAAGGGCCGCTGGCCTCAGTCCGTGACCTTCGATGTGCTGGGGGCGGGCCCAGGCACCTACACGGTCCTCTACGACATCAGCCTCCTCGCCGGCCCCAACGCGACACTCCTCGTGACCTCGGGCTCCGTCAACCTCCACGTGCAGGGCGCGGCCCTCGTCACGCTCTCCACGGAGAAGGAGGTCTACGGGACGGACGAGGCCGTCGACGTCCTCGGGTCCACGTACGACGCCGCGGGCGCGAGCCTCGCGATCTTCGTGGACGGGGCGCCGCGCGACGTGCGTGCGATCACCGCCGCGGGCCTGGGGACGACGCGGTTCGCCCTGCCGCCCCTGTCCGAGGGCGACCACGAGATCGCCGCGGAGCTCACCGCGGGGAACCTCACGACGCGCCGCACCGCCCTGATCAAGGTCGTCGGGGGCAGGACGGCCTCCACAAACCCCATCGTGGACGTCGGGGCCCTCCGCTTCTCCCCGGATCCCCCGCGCGCCGGCGAGAGCGTGATCGTGACCGTGCCCCTGACGAACCTGGGAACCACGAATCTCACGAACGTCACCGTCTCGCTCGTCGTCGACGGCGTCGTGGTCGGGACGCAGGTCGTGGACATCCCGGGGACGACGACGATCGAGGTCACCTTCACCTGGGTGCCTTCAACCGGCAGCCACCGCATCACCGTCCGTATCACCCACCCGATGGCGTCCACGGAGGAGAGCACGGATGTGGAGGTCACCGGCGGCTCCGGGCTGAATCCCGTGGTGGTCGTCCTCGGGGTGTTCCTCGCGCTCCTGCTCCTCTACTTCTTCGTGCGGCTGCGGCGCGGGAGGCCGACGAAGGAGGAGGAGGCCGCGACCGGGGAGGCGAAGCCCTCGGAGGCCTCGGCGGAGAAGCCCCCGGAGGGGACGCCCGAGAAGACCTCAGAGACCGCCAAGGGGGACCAGGCCGCCGTCGCGGCGGCGCCCGCGTTCAAGGCGAAGCGTACGAGGGCGGTGGCGCTGGCCTCCCCGCCGGCCGAGACCAAGCCCGAGGCTCAGACCGAGGCGAAGGCCGAGCCCGCGGCGTCCGTGGCCACCTGCATCATCTGCGGGAAGGGCGCGGCGGAGGCGGAGGTCATCGAGTGCGGGAAGTGCGACAAGCCGATGCACGAGCGGTGCGGCGACACCGTCCCCATGTGCCCGAACTGCGGCGCGAAGTTCGCCTAGGACACTCAGCCGCCGAAACGCCGCTTCCGCTGCTGGTAGGAGCGGATGGCCCGGAGGAAGTCCACCTTCCGGAAGCCGGGCCAGTACACGTCGACGAAGTAGAGCTCGGAGTAGGCCAGCTGCCAGAGGAGAAAGTTGCTGATGCGCTCCTCCCCGCTCGTCCGGAGGACGAGGTCCGGGTCCGGGAGGTCCGCGGTGTAGAGCTTCTGCGTCAGCGCCTTGGCGTCGATGGCCTCGGGGTCGATCTTCCCCGCCACGGCGTCGCGGGCGAGGCCACGCATGGCCTCCACGATCTCCTCGCGCCCCCCGTAGGCCACGGCGAGGTTGAACGCGTAGTCCACGTAGGCTTTCGTCCTCCCCTCCGCGTACTCGATCGCCTCGACGACGTAATCGGGGAGGAGCTCGCGCTTCCCGAAGGCGCGCACGCGGATGTGGTGCTTGTGGACGCGCTCGTCGTCGGCGACGCGGCGGAAGTTCTCCGCGAAGAGGCGCATGAGGTGCTCCACCTCCTCCCGCGGGCGGCTGAAGTTCTCCGTCGAGAACGCGTACACGGTGAGGATGCGCACGCCGACGTCGAGGCACCACTCGAGGACCTCCTCGAGCTTCTCGCGCCCGCGCTCGTGCCCGCGCACGGGGTGCAGCCCGAGCTCCTCGGCGAACCGCCGGTTGCCGTCCATGATCACGGCGAGGTGGTTCGGTGGCGGCGCGGTCTTCACCTGCCGCAGGAGGCGCTTCTCGTAGGCCTGGTACGCCGCGTCCGAGATGATCTTCGAGATGTCCGTGGCCACGGCGGCGAGCCTAGCCCCACCCCCCTATTTCACCTTGCCTGGACCCGCCGCGCGCGCTCCGGAGGGCACCCGCAAACCTTTAAGTACGGACCCCCAATCTTTCCACCGTTAGAGCCCGTGGACTTATGAAATTGAGCGCGTACCAGGAGCTCTACCGCAAGCTGGCGACGCCCGAAGACATCGACTTCCTCGCGGAGAACTTCGGCTACGACCGGGAGCTCCTCCTCGTCATCCACACGCAGCGCGTCACGCGCGAGACGACGCGGCAGTTCTACCGCGTGAAGAACCAGGTGGACCGCCTCGCCTACCAGTGGAATCGCGGCGAGAGCTTGGTGCAGCTCGCGCAGCGCTTCGACTTCCCGCCGGTCCTCATGGCCCAGATGATCTTGGAGCAGCGCGGGATCCCGCGGAAGCAGTTCTGGAAGTACATGGCGAACCCCGCGACCGCCCCGCAGCCGCGGCTGAGGCACGAGCTTGAGGAGGCGCGGGACCGGGACATCATCTACAGCCTCGAGGGGTCGGCGACGCAGAACGAGCGCGGGCGCATGGGGGAGAAGCGCTTGAAGAAGTGGCTCGACGACCGCAACGTCCAGTTCCGGACGGAGGCGCAGCTCCGCGGGGAGTTCGAGAAGACTCCGGACGCCCTCCTGAAGACGCCCCTGGAGTGGAACGGCTCCACGATTTTCTGGATCGAGAGCAAGGCCCTCGTCGGCGACCCCTACGAGGTGAAGCGGCACGTCCGGAAGCAGCTCGTCCCCTACCTGAACCTCTTCGGGGAGGGCATGGTCGTGTACTGGTTCGGGTATGTCGAGGACGGCGGCGTCGAAACGCCGGAGGGCGTCGCCCTCGTCGACGCGGAGTTCTTCGAGAACCAGTTCAACCCCACGGTGAGCCCCCCGCTCCCGGAGGGCTACCACCGCCCCGCGCAGCGCGCGCCCGCGGACGTAAGCCCCGCCTGAGGCCGACGCAGGTTTAATATCACCCTGCCCCTAGCCGCGCCCGTTGCCCCAAGCCCCGGCGCCCATCCGCGTCCGCATGCCCCGGCAGCGGGAGGGCGAGATCCTGGGGATCGCGGACCAGCTCCTCGGGGCCTCGCGGATCAAGGTGATGTGCGAGGACGGCAAGTCCCGGATCGGTCGTATCCCCGGGAAGCTGAAGAAGCGCATGTGGATCCGCGCGGGCGACCTCGTCATCGTGCGTGTCTGGTCCTTCCAGGACGGGAAGGCGGACATCCTGCACCGGTACACGAAGACGGAGAGCACCTACCTGTCCCGGCGCGGCGTCATCCCCAAGCAGATCAACATCTTCTGAGCCGGGGCCGCCCCCTGCCTCGCGGTCGGCGTCTCTGTCCAGTCGGGCGGAACGCACCCCTGCGCCGCGAGGTATATGACCCCGCAGCGGTAGTGCCGCCTTCGTGATTGACGACCGCTCCGAGCGACGCCTGGACCGCAAGGTCGACTCCTGGCGATTCCGCGTCAAGGACGACGAGGACCGGAAGACCTACGACGAGGTCTTCGACAAGCTCGCCCTCACCGCCATCTCGAAGTGGATCAGCGACCGGAAACTGGAGACCGTGGACTACCCCGTGAGCACGGGCAAGGAGGGCAACGTCTTCCACGCCACGGATCCGGAGGGGAAGGGCCTCGCCCTCAAGATCTACCGCGTGAACACGGCCACGTTCCACAACCTGTCAAAGTACATCGTCGGGGACCCGCGCTTCAAGAAGGCGGGGCGCTCCCCGCGCGCGATGATCGAGGCCTGGGCCACGAAGGAGTTCCGGAACCTGGAGCGCATGCGGACCGCGGGGGCGCGCGTCCCCGAGCCTTTCGCGGTGTACAAGAACCTCCTCCTCATGGAGTACGTCGGAGACGAGACGACGCCGGCGCCCGTCCTCCGCACCGTGGCGGTGGAGGACCCGCAGGGCCTCTACGAGGACGTCCTCGCGAGCGTCAAGGCGATCCGGAGAGCGGAGCTCGTGCACGGGGACCTCAGCGAGTACAACCTCCTCTACTGGGGCGGGAAGGCCTGGGTCATCGACGTGGGGCAGGCCGTGCCCCTGGAGCATTCCCTTGCGGAGGAGTGGTTCAAGAGGGACATGGTGAACCTGGCGCGGTACTTCCGGCGCCTGGGCCTGCAGGTCACCGCGGACGCGCTGGAGAGGGAGGTGCGCGGCTAGTGCTCTACGCCCGGATGCCCATGGAGCGCATCGGCGTCCTCGTCGGGCCGAAGGGGGAGACTAAGCAGCGCCTCGAGGAGGCCACGGGAACGAAGGTCCTCGTCGACTCCGAGACGGGGGAGGTCAGCGTGGACGAGAGCCACGCGGCGGACCCGTCCCTCGCCCTGAAGGCCCGCGACATCGTCACGGCGGTGGGCCGCGGGTTCAGCGAGGAGCGTGCGTTCCGCCTCCTTGACGAGGACGCCTACCTGCAGGTGCTCGAGATCAAGGACTACGCGCGGTCCCGGGGGCGGATCGCGCAGGTGAAGGCCCGCCTCATCGGGTCCCGCGGGAAGACGCGGCGCATCCTCGAGGAGATGACGGGGGCCGACGTGTCCGTGTACGGACATACCGTGGCGGTCATCGCCGCGTCGTACCAGCTCCCCATCGCGGTGGAGGCGCTGGAGATGCTCCTCCGGGGGAGCGAGCACTCCACGGTCTACCGTTACCTCGAACGCAAGCGCGAGGAGCTGCGCGTGTACGAGATGGGGTTCTAGCGGGCTCCCCTGGAAGGCCTAAATAGCCCGCGGGGGATGCGCGCGCGTGGGCGAATACGAGGACCTCGTCGGGGGACTGCGGGGGCGCGTGAAGGGGGCCCTGTCTTCGCCCTCCCCGGAGTCCTCCTGGCGGTTACGGAGCGAGCTCCATCTCCTCGAGGCCTACCTGGCCGCGCACCCGCGGGCGGGGACCCCGGAACTGCGCACCTCCGTCGCGGAGACCCTCGCCCTCGCGGGGGAGACTCATGCCATCGCCGCGGAGGTTCGGGGGGCGCTCTCGGACAAGGCGTACTCCCAGCTGGCGAACCTGGTCGATCTCGGGGCCATCGGGGTGCTCGCTGCGGAGAACATCCTCACCGCGGAGAAGGTCACGCTCCCACGGCTCCTCATGAGCGGCCTCTCCGAGCTCCTCACCTACCTCGCCATGCGGCAGTTCGTCAAGGGGTCGGCGGAAGTCGTTCGCGGTGTCGCGCAGGCCCGCGCGCCCGCGCTCCAGGCCGCCCTCTGGGCGTTCCTGCGGCGCCACCGGCCCAGGGCGACCCCCGCGGAGATGCGCGAGGCCCAGGCCACCGTGGATTCCGTCTTCGTCAAGATCCTCGACGCCTCGGTCCCCCCGGAGGCGCAGGCCGCCTTCGTGGCCGGGGCGTTCCAGCTCCTCCTCCTTGTCCACTGCGCGGAACTCCTCCAGCTCGCGGAAACCTCCTGACCGACCAATCGTTAAATAGCGAGGCGCTCATCGCACGCCCCTCAAGGTGTCCCGGTGCCCAAGCACGTGTACTTGTTCTCCGAGGGCAACGCCGAGATGCGGGACCTCCTGGGCGGGAAGGGCGCCGGGCTCGCCGAGATGACGCGCCTCGGGCTCCCCGTGCCCCCGGGCTTCACGATCACCACGAAGGCCTGCGTCTCCTCCATGAAGAGGGGGAAGTTCCCGCCGGGCCTCCGCAAGCAGGTCTTCGCCGCGCTCGCCACCGTCGAGCAGGCGTCGGGGAAGCGCTTCGGGGACGCGGCGAACCCCCTCCTCGTCTCCGTGCGCTCCGGCTCGAAGTTCTCCATGCCCGGGATGATGGACACCGTGCTCAACCTCGGACTGAATGCGAAGGCGGTGGAGGGCCTCG
>Ga0209751_10005696_pt1 | contig 11689 bp, 9 predicted proteins | sample RifCSP13_1_FD_184019 | JGI IMG/M metagenome (GOLD analysis project Ga0209751, IMG submission 184019) | Soil microbial communities from Rifle, Colorado - Rifle CSP2_sed 13_1 (SPAdes) (version 2) | ecosystem: Environmental > Terrestrial > Deep subsurface > Rock core/Sediment | place: Rifle... | reverse complement strand
CACATGCCCGAAGGAGCCAGAGCCGTGGCCGAGGAGCAAACGCAGGCCAGGGTGGGCGGCGCGGGCGGCGGCGATCTCTTGGCTGACCCGCATTAACGTGTTGGCGCGGACCGTTGAAGGTTTGTCTTTTTCGGTAATGAGAGAGCCGCCGAGTTTAAGGAAGAGCATCGATGAGTTGGATAGCGGGAATGAACAGGAAGAGCATGCAGCAAAATAAGGCCATTAGGGAAAAGGGATTCCGAGGCGAACGTTGTGAGCCGAGGAATGACAAAGATTTATTTGGAAACGGCATTCCGAGCAAAGTTATCTCACTTTTTGTCAACCGTTGTGACGATTGTACTTAGCGCCCCCGCGCTTTGGAGCGCGTCGGAGACCGTGTTTGATCTGTCTGGCTCTACCAGGGCGAGTATATTACCGCCACGGCCGCCGCCGGAGAGCTTGGCGCCCAGGGCGCCGGCCTGGCTGGCGGCGGCCACCAGTTTGTCGAGTTCCGGGGAGGAAACCTCCAGCTGCTGCAGGATTTCGTGGTTGGCATCCATGAGAGGGCCGAGCAACTCAATGTCGCCGGACTCAACGGCACTGCGCGCCTGGATGGCCAGATCGCCGATCTGGGCGAAAAGGCGTTCGTAGCGCGGCGGGTTGGCCTGCCAGGCGGCGCGTACTGCAGCCACGGCCTCGCGGGTGGGCGTAGCGACGCCGGTATCGGCGATCAACAAGGTGAAGGGTTTGGCAACCTGCAGGAAGTCCGGCGGCTGCCCTTTGACAAAGAAAATGGGCCGGGCATAAGTGATCACGGTGTTGTCGATGCCGGAGGGCGTGCCGTGATGTAATTGTTCGATCTCAAAGGCCAGGGCGGAAACTTGTTCGTCGTTTAGCGGATGGCCGAGAAAGGCAGACACGGCGCGCAGGATCGCCACGCTGACTGCAGCCCCGGAGCCCAGGCCGCCGGCGATGGGGATGGTGGAGCTCACTCGCACGTTGAGGGCTGGCGGCCGGATAAGACCGAGAGCTTGCAGGGCGGCGCGCACGGCAGCGGCCAATGGATCGGACTCGGGCAGGGCGCCGAGGTCGGCGTCGATGCCGATCTGGGCGGCTTCGATGTGCACCTCACCTGGGGGCGCCTTTATCGCCGGGGTGACTGCCGCTCTGGCGGACACTCCGTGGACGGGAACGGCGATGGCGGGATGGCCATAGACCACGGCATGCTCGCCAATCAGGATGGCCTTGCCTGGGGCGCTGGCGGAGATGGCCGGCATGGCTAGTAATAATAGAAGATCAATAAAACCGCAAAGCCCCACATGAACAAGGCGGCTTGCAGCGGGCGATCATTGAACAGGATCTCTTCGGGGGCTTCGCCGATATTCCTGACCTGCACCAGATACAGGTAGCGGAAGAAACCGAAAATGACGAAGGGGATGGTAAGCATCATGGCATGGTTCTCGGGCAGGTTGGGCGCCAGAAAGGTGTACAGGCTATAGGTGACGATGGAGAGGCTGAGCACGATCATGAGCAATTGCTCCAGGAATGTCACCGTGTACCCTTCCAATACCCGGCGGGTGTGCGAGCCGGGCTTGTTGCGCAGGATCTCGGCGCGGCGTTTGCCGATCCCCAGGAACAGGGCCAAAAAGGTGGTGAATACATAGATCCAGGGTGAGAAGCGCTGCACTTCGATGAGAGAGACGCCGGCAAAGACGCGCAGCACGTAGAAACTGGCCAGCACCAACACATCGATGATGGGTAGGTGTTTGAGCCAGAAAGAGTAGGCTATGTTGAGGGCGGCATAGGCGAGACAGGTGAGGCCAAACAAGGGAGAGAGCCAAAATCCGAGACCTACGGAAAGAAAGAACAATAGAATGGCAGCCGCCTTGGCCACCCCCGCGGGAAGCGCCCCTGAAGCTAGTGGCCGCAGCTTCTTCTTGGGATGCTTGCGGTCGTTGTCCAGGTCGATGAGGTCATTGATTAGGTAGATGCTGCTACTCAACAGGCAGAATAAGGCAAAGCCGGCCAGAGTGCGTTCGAGGGCGGGCTGGTAGGTGAGCTGGCGGTCAAAGACCAGGCCCGAAAAAAGGAGCAGGTTCTTAGCCCATTGTCGAGGGCGCATATTCTTTATAAGGGCCTTCAGCATGGGCGGAATCATAGCAGGAAACTGAGAATAGAGATTGGGGACTAGAGACTGGAGACTAGAGATTAGGGACGGGAGATCGGGTGCCGGGGAGCTAGGGAGAGGAGGAGGAACAAAGGCAACTGAGAATGAGGAATTGAGAATGAAGTATGGGAAGGCAGAATAAGGGATAACCGAACTCCGAGATAGAATGCCAGCATGGTGAAGCAACGTGCCGATGAGCTGTTGGTGGCGCGCGGGCTGGCGGAAAGCCGCAATCAGGCCCAGCGCCTGGTGATGGCTGGCCAGGTGCGCGCCGATGGGCAAGTGGTGGCTAAACCCTCCAGCCGGCTGGCGCCCGAGGCGGCTTTGGTGGTGGACAAGGGGCCACGGTTTGTTTCGCGCGGCGGCGACAAGCTGGCGGCCGCCATTGAGACATTTGGGGTCAAGGTGAGCGGCCGGGTGTGCGCCGACGTGGGCGCCTCCACCGGGGGCTTCACCGATTGCCTGCTGCAGCAGGGCGCGGCCAAGGTGTATGCCATCGACGTGGGCAAGGGGCAGCTACATTGGAAGCTGCGCCAGGACCCGCGAGTCGAGGTAATGGAGGGGACCAACGCGCGCTATGTGGGCAAACTGCCGGAGCCGGTGGATGTGGTCACTATCGATGCCTCCTTTATTTCATTGAAGACCTTGCTGCCTGTGGTACGTAATTGGATGGCAGTAAAGGGAGAGTTGCTGGCTTTGATCAAGCCCCAATTCGAGGCGGGCAAATCCCAGGTGGGGAAAGGCAAGGGAGTTATCCGTGACCCGCAAATCCATCGCCAGGTCTTGACTGAGATACTCGCATATGCCAGGGAGCAGGGATTCAACGTGGTGGGCCTGACGCGTTCTCCACTGCTAGGCCCCAAGGGGAATACAGAATTTTTACTGTGGGCAAACAATTCAAAGGCGACTGCGCTTGACGCCGGACGGTTTATTGAGCCTTTGTTTGAGAACGGAAAGGTGGACGAAAGATAAGGATGCCGGCGGTGACGCGCAACCCGGTCTTCAAATTGCTTTGGTCCTTGCACACGTGGATCTTGCAAATCAGCGGGGGACGGGTAGGCGCAAGAATCGTGGGATTGCCTGTGCTGGTGTTGCATACACTGGGCCGTAAGACGGGGCAGCCACGTACTAACCCGTTGTGCTTTGTGCGCCAGGGCAAGGCTTTTGTCGTGGTAGGCAGCAACGGGGGTGCGGACGAACATCCCGGCTGGACTATGAATTTGAAGGCGCACAAGCAAGTTTGGATCGAGGTGCGCGGAAAAAGAATTGAGGTGAAAGCGCGCGAGCTGGCAGGTGAAGAAGCCAAGCAGCTTTACCAGAGATTCGTGAAGGTATACGCGGGTTATGCAAACTATCGACGCAGGACGAAGCGCGAGATACCCGTGATTGCCTTGGAACCGGTTCGAAACGGTGAGTAGTGAATAGTGAGTAGTGATTAGTAATTGGTAATTGGTAATTAAGAAGCCGCAGTGCAAGACGGGCTAACACAGCGCAGCAATTGTTGTGTCATTTCAAGCCAGCAAAGGCCGCAGTAGGCGGCCGTGCGCCGCGAAGAATCCACCCGGATCACGCCTTGCAAAAAAAGCTCGTGTTCGAGATCATCTAATGGGTGGATGCTTCGCTAACGCTCAGCATGACAAACAAAACCTTAGTGTCATTCTGAGCCAGCAAAGGCCGCAGTAGGCGGCCGTGCGCCGCGAAGAATCCACCCAAATCGTCGAATTGCTTTCCCCCTTGTTCTTTAAACAGGCTTTAGGGTGGATGCTTCGCTTAAAGCCAATCCATTGAATTGGGACAATTCAATGGATTGGCTAGCTCAGCATGACAACAAGCGGTGATTACTTCGTAGAGGGGGTTTGCCTCTGAGCGAAACTATTGCGGGGGTCGCAAAGTCGCAAGCGCAGCATGCTGCGCCCATACGGAGTTACTTGGAGCGGAGATAGGGGGATTGAGCACGAAGCAAAACAACGGGTACAGGTCTCAGTTATACTTCGCTGGTTATGCAGCAGATCCGCAACTTTTGCATCATTGCCCATATCGATCACGGCAAATCCACGCTGGCTGACCGCATGTTGCAGCTCACCGGTACGATCTCGGCGCGGGATATGACCGAGCAGGTATTGGACACTATGGACCTGGAGCGCGAAAAGGGTGTCACGATCAAGGCCTCGGCGGTGCGCATGCAATACCAAGCCCAAGACGGCCAGCCCTACGAACTCAACCTGATCGATACGCCCGGGCACGTGGATTTCGGCTACGAGGTCAGCCGCGCTCTGGAAGCCTGCGAAGGGGCGCTGCTGGTGGTGGACGCCACCCAGGGCATCCAGGCGCAGACGCTGGCCAACCTGTATATGGCGCTGGAATCCGACCTAGAGATCATCCCGGTGATCAACAAGATCGACATGCCCGCAGCCGACCCGGATGGGGTGGCCAAGGAAATCAGCCAACTGTTGGGCACCCCGGAAGAGAGCATTCTGCGCATCTCGGCCAAGTCCGGGGTGAACATCGAGGCGGTGCTGGAAGCCGTGGTGCAGCGAGTGCCTGCGCCCAAGGGCGACCCGGATGCGCCCCTGAGGGCGCTTATTTTCGACTCGCATTACGACGCTTACAAAGGCGTGGTGGCTTATATCCGCGTGGTGGATGGGCGCATTGAGGGCATGGAGACGCTGCGCCTGATGGTCACCGGCGCCGAACTGAAGCCGATCGAGATCGGCACCTTTTCGCCCGGGCTGACCCCGGCTAAATCGCTTGAGGCGGGCGAGGTCGGCTATGTAGCCACCGGCCTGAAGACCGTGGCCGAATGCCGCGTAGGCGACACCTTCACTTATAAGGCGCGCCAGGCCGCCGGTCCGCTGCCGGGTTATCGACAGGTCAAGCCCATGGTGTTTGCGGGCATCTACCCGGTGGAAGGCGACGATTACCCCGAATTAAAAGAATCCCTTGAAAAACTACAATTGAACGATGCTTCATTGATATACGAACCAGAAGTGTCGCAGGCGCTGAACTTCGGCTTCCGCTGCGGCTTTCTAGGCATGTTTCACATGGAAATCATCCAGGAGCGCCTGGAACGCGAATACGACCTGGACATCATCGTCACCGCGCCCTCGGTGGCCTATGAGGTGCTGCTGCAAAATGGGGAACTTCTTCGCATCGCTTCGCCGGCGGCTTTGCCAAACGAGGGCAGCATTGCCGAGGTGCGCGAACCGTGGATGGATATCCAGATCTTTACTCCCACGTCTTACTATGGACCCGTGATGGACCTGGTGACCAAGCGCCGCGGTATTTATATCGATGAGGCTTATCCAGCCACCGAGCGGGTGCAACTGAGCTTCGAGATCCCTCTGGCCGAGATCATCGTTGATTTCTTTGATCAACTCAAGTCGGTCACGCGCGGGTATGCCTCACTCGATTACCATTTCAAGGAATACCGCGCCGATGAGCTGGTGAAACTGGAGATCCATGTCAACCAGGAGCCGGTGGATGCTTTCACCACCATCGTGCATAAGGACGCGGCCTATCACAAAGGACAGGCCGTGATCACCAAGCTCAAGGATTTGATTCCGCGCCAACTCTTCGTCGTGCCGATCCAAGCGGTCTCCGGTGGGCGGGTGATCTCGCGGGCCAACGTAAAAGCCATGCGCAAAGACGTGCTGGCCAAATGCTATGGCGGCGACGTGACCCGCAAACGCAAATTGCTGGAGAAGCAGAAAAAGGGCAAGAAACGCATGAAGATGGTGGGCAGCGTAGAAATTCCGCAGGAAGCCTTTTTGGCGGTGCTGCGCCTGGGCGATGAATAACGCGAAGCAAGCCACCAAGCGGCCAAGCGCCATTTGGCTGCGCCTGCTGCCCGGATTGCTGGTCAGCGTGGCGGCGATCGCGGCGTTAGTTGCGTTCGTCGATCTGAGCGAAGTTCAGAAAGCGTTTTCGCAGGTGGAATTAATCCCCGCCCTGCCGCTGGTGGTGGCGCTCTTTCTTGGCACGGTGGGAGCGCGCGCCATGGCCTGGCGGACGACCTTGCAAGAGCAGCCCAGTTTTCGTGACAGTTTCTTCGTACTCAACCAAGGATATTTGCTCAATAACATCCTGCCGTTTCGTCTCGGCGAACTAGGCAGGGCGCTGCTGCTTGGCGGGCGGACCGGCTTGAGCTTTTGGCGGGTTTTACCCAGCATCGTCGTGGAGCGTCTTTTTGACCTGGGGTTTGCCGCCATCTTATTGTTTAGCTCGCTGCCTTATGTCATTGGCGCCGAATTTGCAAGTACGAGCGGAGTTGTGGCGGTCAGCGCAGTGGTCATCGTTTTTGTGGTGTTATTCGTTATGGCCACGCGTCCAGCCTGGGTCTTGCGGGCGGCGAACTTTACGACGCGCCCCTGGCCCAAGTTCCAGGCCTGGGTGGAGGTGCAGCTTGGGCACTTTTTAGAAGGGCTATCTTCACTCAAAGAACCGGCGCGCTTCCTGCGTATCGCTTTATGGATGTTGCTTACCTGGGTTTTCAACCTGGCCTGGTATTACACACTGCTGAGAGTATTCTTTGGCGAGGCTACCTGGCTGTGGGCGAGCTTTAGCATTGCGGTTGCCTCGGTGGGGGTTGCGCTGCCGTCCACGCCTTCCTATATTGGTGTATTGGAAGTAGCCCTGGTTGGGTCGCTTAGTTTGCTGGGGGCGGATGAGAGCGTGGCCCTGGCCTATGCGCTGGTAGCCCACGTTATTTACTTCGTGGTCACGGCTATCCTCGGCATCATCGGTTTTTGGCAGCAGGGGCAATCTTTGGGATCCATCTACAATCAACTGCTTTCGCGTTCTGAGGCAAAATAAGCGCATGCCTGACCGTTATCTGATCACGGGAGGCGCCGGTTTTATCGGCTGTAACTATGCCGATTATTTGCTGGGGCGCGGCGCCCAGGTGACCATCTTCGACAACCTTTCGCGGCGCGGCGCGGACAAAAATCTGGCCTGGCTGCGCGAGGAGCACGGCGGCGACGCATTCGAGTTGCTGATCGGGGATGTACGTGACCCCGGCGCCCTGGATGAGGCCGCGGCCGAGGCGGACGTTATCGTGCACCTGGCGGGGCAGGTGGCGGTGACCTCTTCGGTAGTCGACCCGCGCATCGATTTCGAGACCAACGCCCTGGGCAGCTTTAATGTGCTGGAGTCGGCGCGCAAAAGCGGGCACAAGCCCTTTGTGATCTATTCCTCCACCAACAAAGTCTACGGCGAAATGACGGAGCATCGCCTGATCGAGCAGAAGACACGCTACCGCTATGCACGGCTGCCCCACGGCTTGCCCGAAACGCAGCAGCTGGATTTCCACTCCCCTTACGGCTGCTCCAAGGGCACCGCAGAGCAATACGTACGTGATTACGCCCGGATTTACGGCATTCCCAGCGTGGTGCTGCGCCAATCTTGCATCTATGGCCCGCGGCAGTTCGGCATTGAAGACCAGGGTTGGCTGGCCTGGTTCGTGATCGCAGCGGTGTTGCAAAAACCGATCACCATCTACGGCGACGGCAAGCAGGTGCGCGACATGCTGCACGTGCGCGACCTGATCGCTGCCTACGAAGCGGCGGTGGCCCGGCGCAAAAAAGTGGCCGGGCGCATCTACAATATAGGCGGGGGACCAAAGCACACACTGGCCATCTGGGCGGAGTGCGGCCCAATGCTGGAGAAACTACTAGGGCGCAAGATCCCAGTGAAGCGCGACAAGGTGCGACCTGGCGACCAGAAGGTGTACATCAGCGACATCCGCAAAGCGCAGAAGGAACTGGGCTGGGCGCCAACCATCGGTGTGGAGCAGGGGGTGGGCGAACTTGTGGATTGGGTGCAGGCTCAGCGTAGCTTGTTCGATTAGCTTACGTTACACTCGAGGACGTGCGCATCCTCACCGTCCTCACTTATTACCGACCCCATACCAGTGGATTGACCATTTATGCCGAGCGGCTGGCCAAAGCGCTGGCGCGGGGCGGCCACAGCGTGACGGTGCTCACCTCGCAGTTCGAGGCGGGGCTGCCGCTGGAGGAAATGCAGGATGAGGTGCGCATCCGGCGGGTGCCGGTGCTGGCGCGGGTGAGCAAGGGCGTGATCATGCCCGCGCTGGGGCGCCTTGCTTCTCGCGAGTTGCGCAAGCACGATGCGCTGCTGCTGCACCTGCCGCAGTTCGACGCGGCCGGGCTGGCGCTGCGCGGCCAGCTGTGGAAAAAGCCGACCATCATCATCTATCACTCCGACTTGATCCTGCCGCCGGGCTTATTCAATAGGCTGGTCGGTTTCGTGGTCAATCTGATGAACAACCTGGCGGCGCTGTTCACGCACCGCATCTCCTCTTACACGCAGGATTTTGCCAGCCATTCCCCTTATTTGAAGCGTTTCGCCAGTAAGGTGCGGGTGATCTCACCGGCGGTAGAGCTGCCCGAGCCAGCGGCAAAGGAGGCGGCTGCTTTTGCGGCGCGGCACAATACGGAGAAGCGCCATCCGGTGATCGCCATGGCCACGCGCTTCGCCGCCGAAAAGGGGGTCGAGCTGCTGCTGGAGGCGTTACCCGAAGTGGTGGCGCGGTATCCGGAAGCTATGGTGTGGTTCGCAGGGCAATACAAAGACGTGCTAGGCGAAGAGGCTTATCTTGAATCTCTGCGACCGCGGATCGAGAAGTATCAGGTGCAAGGCCAGTGGACCTTCTTAGGCACCTTGAGCATGCAGGAGATGGCCGCCTTCTATGCCAACATCGATCTGCTGGTGGTGCCCAGCACTAATTCCACCGAGACCTTCGGCTTTGTGCAGATCGAAGCCATGATGAATGGCAAGCCGGTGGTGGCCGCCGACCTGCCGGGAGTGCGGCAACCTGTGCGCCTGAGCGGTATGGGCAGAGTGACCCCGGTGGGGGATGCCGCGGCTTTAGCGCGCAACATGCTGGAGGTGCTGGCACATCCGGAGCAATACCGTGGAGACCCAAGCCGGCTGCGGACCGAATTCAGCCCGGATACATGCGCGGCGCGGCACGCCGAGCTGTTCGAAGAGATCCAAGGGGATCTGACGAAAAGGGATTAGGGATCGGAGATTAGAGATCGGGTAGTGGAGATTGGAAAGTAGTAGTTAGTAATTTAGGAAGCACACAGGTGAATTTGCGATGAACAAAAAGGAAAACCCATTCCTTTGGCCGATGCTGCAGAGCCTGCCCTATTTCCGGGCGCTGCTGCGGGCGGTGGAGGCGGAATTCTATGGCGAGTTCGAACTGGCCGCGCCGGTATTGGACCTGGGCTGCGGCGACGGGCATTTTGCCAGCCTGGTGTTCGAGCAAGCTATCGACGTGGGCATTGACCCCGCACTGGCCTCTTTGCGTGAAGCCAAGCAGTACGGGGCCTACAGGCTGCTGCTGCAAAGCGAAGGGGCGCGGCTGCCTTTCCCGGAGGCGTATTTTGGTGCCGCGTTCAGCAATTCCGTGTTGGAGCATATCCCCGATCTGCAAGCGGTGCTGAACGAAACGGCGCGAGTGATGAGGGCGGGCGGGCTTTTTCTTTTCTGCGTGCCAAATCACCGCTGGCAGGCATCTTTATCGGTGAGCAATTTTCTAAGGCGCGTGGGCTTGAGCCGCATGGCAAAAGCCTACGTGCGCATGTTTACGCGCATCTCGCGCCATACCAATCTGCTCTCTCCGGAAGAGTGGCGGGAGCGATTGGCGCAGGCAGGGTTTGGCCTCGAGCGGTACTGGCATTATTTTCCCCCGGCAGCGGTGCACGCACTGGAGTGGGGCCATTATTTTGGGTTGCCGAGCTGGGCGGCGCGGTTGTTGACCGGGCGCTGGATCCTGGCGCCTGCTCGCTGGAACCTGGCGCTGACCGAGCGCCTGGTGCGCCGGCAGGCTCAGGGCGGGGCGAACGAACAAGGCGCTTACACCTGGTACGTGGCGCGGCGGAGATAAGCTTCCTTAGGAAGGAATGGAAGCCTGGCTAACGCCATTTGCATCCCTTCCCTGCGATAAAATCAACGCCAACCTGCTCCCCGGAGCAAGTCCAACCCAGCAATGCCCGAACCCAGTGTCCTCGATTACGTCAAGGCTTTGCTTTCCTTTCATCGCGGCCAGCTGCCGGCGATACCCGCGTCAGCTAAGAGGGGAAAGGCGCCGGCAAAGATTGTGCGGGCGAAGAGGCCCCAAGTTCAGACCAGCGTTCCCGCAATGGCTCTTCCCTGGCGAAGCGGACTTGCCCTGCTGCTTTTCCTGATGGCGCAGGTGTTTTGGCTGCCCCCGCGAACTGCCTGGATGTGGGGGTTCGCGTTGGCAGTAGCGGCGACGCTGTGCGCGATGTGGGCGGCGCAGCGAGGGGAATGGCGTCTGCCACAGATCGAACAGGCCCGAGTTGAGCGAAAAAGCCTGATTTTCCGCCGGTTACCCCTGGGATTCGGCTTGCTGGGATTTGCGCTGACCTTTTTGTTTTCGGGCAACAATCGCTTCACTGGCCTGAATGTCAGCCTGTGGCTGCTCAGTATCGGGTTGGTCCTGGCCGCCTTTTGGCAGTTTCCGCAAAGCCCGCGGGCAAGCTGGAAGAAGTTCATGGATAGGATACGGCAACCAGTGTGGGGCGTGCAGATCTCGCGCTGGACGCTGATGCTGCTGGCTGCCTTCGCGGTGATCGCCTTTTTCCGTTTCTCGCAATTGGCAAGCATGCCGGCTGAAATGATCAGTGACCATGCCGAGAAGCTGCTGGACGTGAACGAACTGTTCAATGGCAGCAGGGCGATTTTCTTCGAGCGCAACACAGGCCGAGAACCATTGCAGTTCTACCTGACGGCAGGAGTAGCCCGGCTTTTTGACAGCGGCATAAGCTTTCTCAGCCTGAAGCTCGGCACGGTGATCCTTGCGTTTTTCTCTCTTATTTATATTTATCTGCTGGGCAAAGAAGTCGGCGGGCGTTGGGTGGGGCTGTTCGCGCTGCTGCTGGTTGGCGTGGCCTTTTGGCCAAACCTGCTGGCGCGCAGCGGGCTGCGGTTTTCACTGTATCCCACCTTTGCGGCACCAACTTTGTATTATTTGTTACACGGCTTGCGGCGCGGACAGCTGAATGAGATCTTGCTGGCCGGGGTCTTCATGGGGATCGGGCTGAATGGCTATTCGCCGTTCCGCATCGTGCCGCTGGTGGCGGGCGCGGCCGTGCTGCTGTTCTTGCTGCATACCCCGAACGCCGAACTGCGCCGGCGCGGCCTGATCGGCTTGGCACTGCTGGCGTTGGTGGCCGTGGTCATCTGCGCACCCTTGTTGCGCTACGCGGCCGAACATCCTGCTGCAATCGGCGAGCGCACGTTAACGCGTATGTTCGAAGCCGAACGGCCTTACCCCGGCCCCGTGTTGTTAACCTTTCTAAGTAATGTTTGGAATGGCTTGGGCATGTTCAATTACACGGGAGGCCGCATCTGGTTGGTGGGCATCTCGGATTACCCGGCATTCGATCCCCTTTCCGCGGCGTTGTTGCTGTTGGGTGTGATCCTGGCGGCGGTCCGTTATGCGCGCAACCGGTCGTGGCTCGACCTGTTTCTTCTGGTTTCCATTCCTCTGCTCAT
>Ga0209751_10005695_pt1 | contig 11690 bp, 10 predicted proteins | sample RifCSP13_1_FD_184019 | JGI IMG/M metagenome (GOLD analysis project Ga0209751, IMG submission 184019) | Soil microbial communities from Rifle, Colorado - Rifle CSP2_sed 13_1 (SPAdes) (version 2) | ecosystem: Environmental > Terrestrial > Deep subsurface > Rock core/Sediment | place: Rifle... | reverse complement strand
TCTCTGTTGCCGAAGCCGGCACAGGGTTCTGCACCAGGCCGTCCGGGATGCGTTCGGCGGTTGGCTGGGGTGAAGGTTCTCGCGTCGGAAAAGGGGATGGCAGCCTCGTCGCTTCCGGCGCAGGAGTGGTCGGCGTGGATTGGTCCGAACATCCCATCAGGAACACCAGCAACAGTATCAATCCATAACGATAAATTATATTCATACGCCTCCCTCGAGTATACTCGTTCCTCGTTCCGTCATTCGTCCGTCGTCCTTCGTCTCACTTCCACTATCCTTTATTTCGCGTGTACTGCCACCAGCGTGACATCATCCTCCTGATGGGCTTTGTCGCGAAAGGTTGCCAGGCTTGCCAGTAAGCGGTCGCACACATCCTGGCCGGATTTATTCTTGAGTTTACCTAATTCTGTGAGCAACCTCTCCATTCCGAAGAACTCGCCCGCTTGGTTGCGCGCCTCCGTGATCCCGTCGGTGTACAGCAGCATCATCCCCCCCGGCGGGATGATGAGCGTCTGTTCGTCGATGGCCGGTCGCTCCAACACACCCAGCAGCTGTCCTTCTTTCCAGAGCGGGAGTTGAACCGGCTCCTCCTTGAGAAAGAGGATGGGCAGCTCATGCCCAGCGCGCGCATACACGAACTCGCCCGTCTTGCGATCCAAAACGCCGTACAGCACTGTGACGAACAAGCTGGACTCGTGGATTTTCATCAAGTGGTAATTCACTGAGCGGAGTACCTCACCTGGTGTTGTGTGGTGGGTGGATTCGGCGTAGATCAGGGCGTGAATGCGGGCCATATAAATCGCTGAAGGCACCCCTTTATCGGCCACATCGCCGATCACAATCGCCGCCTTATCCTTGTTGAGCTTGATGACATCAAAAAAGTCACCCCCTACCGTCCTGGCCGGTACGATGCGCGCTCCGAAGTCGAAACCTTCCAGGCGGGGTAGGGTTTGCGGCAGAATGCTCATCTGGATCTCGTAGCCCAGCTGGATTTCCCGCTCCAATCTTTCTTTCTCGATCAGTTGTTCTTGCGCCGCCTTCAATTCCTCGTAAGCTTGCTTGAGCAGGCGGTTTTTCTCCTGCAGGTCATGGATCGAGGCGTTGTGTGCTCCGATCAGGCGCTGGCCTAATACGCTCACGATTTGCAGCGCTAGCCCAGGTTGCCGGTGAAGCAGGATGTCGAAATCGGAGTGCGTCATCTCCAATAGCTGCGCCGGGCCTTGCGTGCGCACGCTCGCTGTCCGCCTGCCGCCCGGGTTGATCAGGCTGAGCTCGCCGACAAATTCACCCGGGCCGCGCACCCCAACCAATCGTTCTTCTGGGGTGCCCAGCGCTTTGATCACTTCTACCTCACCATAGATCACGATGTAAATGTAATCGCCGACTTCCCCCTCATGGATCAAGGTCGTATTGGGCGGCACCTCTCGCACACGCAACGTCGCTGCCAGGTGTTCCAGCTCGCTGGCTGGCAGGGTTTTAAAAAGTGGCACCTTGGCTAGCATGTGTACATTCATTTCACCCTCCCGCTCACAGGTAACGACAGGCAGGCGCGAGAAAGCGCCTCAAAGTCGCCTCGCCGTTGAGTTCGACCAGCTGGTATTTCTTGTTTAAATGTTCGCGCAAGCCCGCGACCATCGCCCTCCTGCTTTCTTTACGATTATAATCGGATAAATAGATAATCTTCATCAAGAATACCAACTTCCAGAACGTTCTTTTTGAGCGAAGTGCTCAAAGCAGAATAGCTTTCTCTACGTGACCCCAGCCGAGTCCATCAAGCCCATCCTCACCAACAAGCGGGTTGCGGTGCCGCCGTATGAATAAACTCCGTCGCTTTTATGACATATGTCAGATTGACAACGGATTTGTACATAATATAATCATTAACAACAATTTAATTTGTACAATACATCAAACTAGCTCAGTGTATCCTTGATTTATTAATTCGTTGGGATTTATAATCATTGCGCGATGTGTGGGGATTGTCAATGGGCTGCGCTCTCAAACAACCCCCACATTCTTTATATTCGACAGCGACTCTCGTACCGGTAAGACGGCACTACAATGGATGTAAAAACGATTACTTTTATTTTAAACGGGGTTACCCAGGCCGCTCTGCTCTTCGTGTTGGGCAGTGGGTTGACCCTGGCTTTTGGATTAATGCGTGTGATCAACCTGAGTCACGGCGCTTTCTACCTACTCGGTGGCTACATCGGTTACGCAGTCTGGACAGCCAGCGGCAATTGGTACTTTGCAGTGATCGCTGCTGCGCTCTCGATTGGGATCTTTGGCCTGATCTTCGAACGATTCATGCTTTCCCGCGTACGGGGGGGCGATTTGCCGGAGACCCTGCTCACGGTGGCCCTTTCCATGATCATCGCCGATGTCTGCCTTTCTATCTGGGGTGGTCATTCCAAATCTCTTACCGCTCCCCCGGAAATCAACCCCTCAGTATCCATTTTTGGCGTCACTTACGGTGGTTTTCGCATCATTCTTATGGGTGTGGCCGTGCTTATCGCGGTCGCTTTATGGCTGATCCTTTATAAGACCAAGTTGGGCTCGGCGGTGCGCGCCGGTGTAGATGACCGGGAGACAGTCAGCGCTCTGGGAGTCAACATCGACATCACCTATATGCTGGTTTTCGTCCTCTCTGCCGTACTAGTTGGCATCGCGGGCGTTCTGGGCGGCACCTACTTACAGCTCAGCCCTGGCAGCGATACCACCATTCTCACTTATTCCCTGGTGGTGATCATCTTAGGCGGGATGGGTAGTCTGAAAGGGGCTGTGGTCAGCTCCCTGCTCTTAGGACAGCTATTATCTTTTGGCTCAGCTTATGCCTCGCAATACCTGATGTTCTTGCTTTTCATTCCCATGGCGATCATTTTGGCCATTCGCCCGCAAGGTCTATTCGGGAGGGAATCATGAGTGAAAGGCAGCTGACAGGGAAGCCGAAGGAACAAGGGGCCGCCTTGAGAGACGGCACTCTGTCTACGAAAAACAGTAATGAAAATAAGAAAATCCCCATAAATCTCATCCTAGGCGGGATAATTGTCCTGCTCTTGATCCTGCTACCCTTCTACGCTGGCCAGTACACGATCACCACCTTCAAACGGATCATCTATTTTGGCTTTTTGGCGCTAAGCTTGCGTTTCTTGATCGGTGAAGGGGGGATGGTTAGCCTGACCCAAACTGCCTTCTTTGGCGTGACAGGCTACGTGGTTGGGCTTCTAGGCGCCGAACGAGGCATGCCCTTTCCATGGGCGCAGTTAATCGCCATCGGCGCTGTCTTGTTCTTAGCATTGATCTTCGGCATGGTGGCGGTGCGCACCTATAAGATCGTCTTCCTGATGATCACCCTGGCTTTTGGCCAGATATGCTGGGCTTTTGCACGGCAAAATACTTCTTTGTTACATGGATGGTCTGGCATACACAACATCGAGCCTTTTTCTATCTTAGGGATTGATTTCACTGTCCCCGCTAACTATTACTGGATTTGTCTGGCGTTATTCCTGATAGGGATTTACGTCATGTGGAGGTTGGTCAAGTCACCGTTTGGACTGGCTCTGAATGGGGTGCGTGAAAGCCCGCGCCGCATGGCTGCCTTGGGATATCCAGTGTATTGGATCAGGTTAGTGGCTTTCTTGATCGCCGCGATTTACGCCGGCATTGGTGGCATCCTGATGACGTACGCCAACACGATGATCGCTCCCGATATTATTCAGATGAGCATCACGATATGGATTCTACTCACTGTGATCCTGGGCGGGGTGAATTATTTCTGGGGGCCAATCGTGGGTGTAACAGTTGTGGTATGGCTGGATGTATTCATCAGCTCAATGACCGATCGCTACAATTCGGTAATTGGAATTATCTTCTTGTTGATCGTCCTGTTTTCTCCCAACGGCATCCTGGGATTCTTCGATCTGGTGCGCAGAGGAGAACGTTTTGGCTTTCTCAAGAAGATCTTGAAGCAAGTTGGGTAGGTAGATATAGCATCGATGAGGAACGGAGGTGAAGAAAAAAAACGCAAATCGTGAATTGTCAATCCGGCACATTGTGTAATTGAACAGAATATGAGAACGAAGGAGAAGAATAATGTCCAAGAAAATCACAATCTGGCTATCGATCCTGGTTGCGCTCTCAATACTCCTGGCAGCCTGCGCCCAGCCTCAAAAAACGGCCGAGCCGCCAGCCATAGAGCAAACCGAGGCTCCTCCAGCAGAAGAGGGAGCTGCTCAGGGGCCGATTAAAATTGGCATACTGAGCGCTTTTACGGGTGTATTTTCCGCCTTTGGTGAGATGCAGCGCACAGGCTATGAGATGGCCCTCGAAGAGTGGGGCGGAAAAGTTGCTGGCCGGGAAATCCAGATCATCGAAGAGGACGACCAGTTGAATAATGAGCTGGCGGTGACGAAGGCCAAGAAGCTGGTGGAGCAGGACAAGATCGACATTCTGACTGGCCTGGTCTCCGGAGATGAAGGTCTCGCGGTGGGCGCTTACATGAAGGACAAGAATATCCCGGTGCTGCCGATGTATTCGGCATCCGAAGATATGACCATGCGAGAATGGTTCCCACTGATGGTCCGCGATACCTGGACCGGGGCTCAGTCGATGGATGTTTTCGGTTACTGGTTGGCGACAGAAAAAGGCTGGAAGAAGGTTTACATGATCGGCGAGGATTACTCATACCCCTACAACCAGGGTGGTGGGTTCAAGCGCGGTTTCTGCCGCGGCGGTGGGGAGGAAGTGACCACTGTTTGGCATCCGGTCCCATTGGATGATTACTCGTCGATCATTGCCCAGATTCCGCTCGATCAGGGCTATGATGCGGTGATGTACAACGGGAGTGGCTCCGATGCAGTGGCTTTCAGCAAGCAGTGGGTAGACCTGGGTATGGTTGGAAAAATCCCGCTTATCGGCCAATCCAACACCACTGAACAAGGCGACCTGCCGGCGATGCCCGTCGAGGCTGTCAAGGGTGTTTTGAACGCCCACCACTACGCTGAAAGCCTGACTTCCCCCGAGGCAGTATCCTTCGCCCAAAAATACCAGGAGAAATATGGTCGCCCACCGGCGGCAGCGGCTGAGTTCGCTTATGATGTGATGCGCCTGATCTTGCGCGCTATCGAGAAGATGAACGGGGACGTTTCCGATCCGGCCGCTTTAGTCGCTGCCATGAAAGCAGTCGACCAATCGGACGCGCCGCGTGGTCCGCTCTCTTTGGACGAATTCAACGCGGTGATCGAGAACGTCTACATCCGGGAAGTGCAGGTGGGCGCCGACGGGAAAGCCTTCAACCAGGTGCTACTCTACGTCCCGAATGTTACTCAATTCGGCCCATATGACAAAGATGTCTACATGGCGCAACCGGCTGACTCTAACTCCTATCCACCTGACAAGTGCTCCGACTTCCCAACAGAGATGCTCGAAGCCAAAAATGTGTATGAGTTCTTAGAGTACAAGTAATAAGAGAATGGACAGTGCGTCGCACCTGTTTGAAGGTGCGACGCACCTTCCTCGTCTGAAATATACGAAGTCGACAGCTTAAAGACTTAGGGTATTGAATTATATGGAAGCTCTCACCTCCAGGTACGCTCTGGTTGTGAAGAACGTCTCCAAGAGTTTTGGTGGAGTCCATGCGGTGCGCCAGGTGAGCCTGGCAGTGCCCGATGGTGAAAGGCGTGCTTTGATCGGGCCGAACGGTGCCGGGAAAACGACTCTGTTCAATGTGATCACTGGGGAGCTGATCGCAGATGAAGGGATGATCGAGATTTTCGACCAGGAGATCACCCGCAAATCGGTGCAGCAGCGCTCCAGGCTGGGCCTCGGCCGGACTTATCAGATTTCCCAGCTTTTCCTAAAGCTGAGCGTGGTGGAAAACCTGTTTCTGGCCAGCGCCGCCAACCGGGGTAAAGAATTCAAGCTATGGGGCGCCTGGAACATGCACAAGGCTGAGCTGGACCGGGCGGAGGAGGTGGCAAAAATGATTGGTCTGGCCTCATATATGAAAGCGCGTGTCTCAGAGCTCTCGCATGGCTTGCAGCGCCAGCTCGAGCTGGGGATGGCGATTGCGCGCCAGCCGCGCCTGATCATGCTGGATGAGCCGGCCGCCGGACTTTCACCAACCGAGCGGGTGATCCTGACCGGCTTGATCAAGGAGCTGCCACGCACCGTCACCCTCATTCTTATTGAGCATGATGTGGAAATCGTCCTGGACCTGGCAGACACTATCACCGTCATGCACCGTGGAGCTGTGATCGCAGAAGGTGCGCCGGGAGAGATCAAGGCTAACCAGGAAGTTCAAAATGTCTATTTAGGTAGCTCCTATGCCTGAAGATTCACAAGATAGCAAGCTAAACCTAACCAGCTTAGAGATCAGTGACCTGCATGCCTACTATGGCGACAGCCATGTACTGCAAGGATGCAGCCTCTCGGTTGGAAGAGAGCTGGCCTTGAAGGGGCGAGAATGTGTGGCGGTGTTAGGCCGCAACGGAATGGGTAAGACCACACTGCTGCGCGCCATACTCGGCCTGACTCCACCCCGAAGCGGTTGTGTATTGTGGAAAGGCAAGGAGATCGCCGGGAAGAAGCCCTTTTTGATCGCCAGCATGGGGATCGGATATGTCCCCCAAGGCCGCAAGCTTTGGCCGTCCTTATCAGTAGACGAACATCTGAAGCTGACTTACCAGAAGCAACGCGCCCATAATGGCTGGTCGCCGGAGCGGGTCTACCAGTTCTTCCCAGAGCTGGCCGGGCGACGCAAGCTGAGTGGGGCGCGCTTGAGCGGTGGAGAGCAGCAAATGCTGGCAATCGGCCGCGCCCTGGTCACTAATCCGGACATCCTCTTGCTGGACGAGCCTTCCGAAGGCCTGTCTCCGATCGCGATTGAGCGGGTGATCGAAATCTGCCGTGAGCTGTTGAAGGAAGAAATATCCATTCTGCTGGTGGAACAGAATATCCACGTTGCCGCTGCTCTGGCTGAGCGGGTATACATTATTCTGAGCGGTAAGACGGTTTATGAATCGGAGGCTGGTAAATTCTTGGAAGACCTGGAGCTCAGGCAGAAGTACCTGGGTGTTTAACCGGCGGTCGAAAACCTTGGCTTTTGACCGATTGAATGTTCAGGAGAAATTCAGATGACCAAAACAATCGCGATTATTGGAGCCCTGGATACCAAAGGGACTGAGTTCGGATTTCTGAAAACAGAGATCGAAAAGAGGGGCTGTAACACCCTTATTATCAATACCGGCGTGTTTGCGCCGATGTTCCCACCGGATGTCAGTGCTGAAGAGGTAGCCGAGGCAGGCGGAGTCAAGCTGGCCGACCTGGTGGCTAAGAAAGACCGCGGCGAGGCCATGGCAGTTATGACCAAGGGCGCCACGGCGATTGCCAAGAAATTGTACGCTGAGGGCAAGTTTGATGGCATTATCTCAGCTGGCGGCAGCGGCAACACGGTCATGGCTACTGCAGCTATGCGGGCGCTACCGTTGGGCGTGCCCAAGGTGATGGTCAGCACCATCGCCGGCGGCGATGTCAGCGCCTACGTGGGTACCTCGGACTTGATCATGATGCCATCCATCGTCGACGTGGCGGGGCTCAACCGAATTAGCCGGACGATCTTCACCAACGCAGCCGGGGCGGTATGCGGCATGGTGCTTGGTGAAGTTGCCAAGAGCGCCGAAGACAAGCCCTTGATCGCAGCTTCGATGTTCGGAAACACCACACCGGCTGTCGACAACGCACGCAAGATCATGGAGAACAATGGCTATGAGGTGTTAGTCTTCCATGCCACCGGCGCGGGCGGCAAGACCATGGAAGCGCTGATCAAGGATGGTTTCATCACCGGTGTCATGGACATAACCACCACTGAGTGGGCCGATGAGATTTGCGGCGGAGTGCTCTCCGCGGGGCCGGAGCGGCTGGACGCGGCGGCGCTGACCGGCGTGCCGCAAGTGGTTGTACCAGGCTGCATCGATATGTGCAATTTTTGGGCACCTAGCACCATCCCCGAAAAATATAAGGGCCGCACCTTCTATGAATGGAACCCCAACGTCACGCTGATGCGCACCACGCCAGAAGAGCTGGCCCAGATGGGAAAGATCTTCGCCGAGAAGCTGAGCAAGGCCAAAGCGCCGGTGGCTGTGTTGATCCCCCTCAAAGGCGTGTCGCAGATCGACCTGGAAGGCAAGATATTCTATTGGCCAGAAGCGCTACAGGCTTTCATCGACAACTTGAAAGCTGGATTACGCGCCGACATCCCGGTCATCGAGATGGATACAGATATCAACGACCCAGCGTTTTCAGGAAAAGTTGCCGAGACGCTGCTGGATTTGATGAAAAATAAGATGGTTTGATGATTAGCAGAATAAAATTGGAGGCAAATTAAATGGCAATTCCACGTTCAGAAATGATAAGACGCTTACAGGCGCTGGTTGACACCGGCAAGCCGATCATCGGTTGCGGGGCTGGAACCGGAATCTCGGCCAAGTTCGAAGAGGCCGGTGGCGCCGATATGATCATCATCTATAACTCCGGACGCTACCGCATGGCTGGGCGGGGCTCATTGGCTGGCTTGCTGCCATACGGCGACGCGAATGCCATCGTGGTGGAGATGGCGGCTGAGGTGCTGCCAGTGGTGAAGAACACACCGGTCTTGGCTGGCGTGAATGGCACGGATCCCTTCCGACTGATGCCGGTCTTTTTGAAGCAGCTTAAAGAAATTGGCTTTTCCGGCGTGCAGAACTTCCCAACCATTGGCCTGTTCGACGGTATGCTACGCCAGAACCTGGAAGCCACCGGTATGGGTTATGGCCTGGAAGTAGACATGATCCATATGGCACACGAGCTGGACCTGTTTACCTCACCCTATTGCTTCAACGAAGAAGAAGCGGTGGCGATGACCAAGGCTGGCTGCGATTTGCTGGTGCCGCATGTCGGCTTGACCACCGCCGGGGCGATCGGCGCTGGGGTAGCGTTAAGCCTGGACGATGCCATCTCCAAGGTGATGGTAATGGCCGAGGCCGCCTGGAAAGTGCGCAAGGATTTGTGGGTGATGTGCCACGGCGGGCCGTTTGACGAGCCGCAAAACGTCGGCTACGCGCTGGCCCACATGCCGGGGATTGTCGGCTTCTACGGCGCCTCCAGCGCCGAGCGCCTCCCCACCGAACGGGCGATCAAAGCCCAGGTACAGGCCTTCAAGGAGCTTAAGCTGACGAAATAATCGTCTTAGTCTCGATTCACTTGACTTCATGCCACACGTACAACTCATACCGTTCATACACGGGTGGCAGCATGAGTAGCTCAAAGTTAGCCGAATCGCCCGGTGCCAGATCCTGAGGTTGGGCAATTCCTACCGTGCAACCGACGATCTTCCCCTCGGCGTCGAAGAACACCGCGGTGATCCCATATACGCTGGCTGTGCCTGGGCCGGGGTACTTTACTACGCCATAAAGGTTATCCCCGACTTTTTTGATGGTAACGATCTCAAGCTCGGGAGGGGGGGATTTGGTCGTCGGAGTGCCCTCCAGTATCACCCGGTAACTGGCATACTGGGTATCAGGTGGATAGGGCATCAACAAGAATGTTCCAATCTGGCCTGGAACAAGCAGGTAGCCAGGTGAGGTAGGAGATGTAATAAACAAATTGACTACTTTTCCTGCTGCGTCATAAAACACTCCCACCAGGTTAGAGTGCTCCAGGGTAGTTTCGCCGGTGTTTTCCACCAGGCCGCAGATTTGCTTATTCTCAAGGGGACCGGGTATGTTGACCTCTCCGACCACACGTAGGTCGGTGAATGCTGGCTCGCTTGTGGTCTGGGCTTCTACCTGCAGCTCGTAGGTCTGGTAAGCTGCTGGGCGGTCTATACTGACGGAAAAGGCTGCGCGTTCGTTGGGGGGACAGATCCCGGGGAAAGCATAAGTGAAGCCCTCGGTGACCTGGCTCCCACTAGAATCAAACAGCCGCGCGGTGACTTTAATAAATTTGATGTTACCCGACGAGTGGTTCTCCACTTCGCCGTTGACATATACCTTGTTTTCGGATTCAACCACGGTGTCATTCACCACGACCAGCTCGCTGAGCGGGACGGGCTGCATCTCTGCAACCGCTGGAAGGGTGGCGGTGGCATCAGAACCACCAGGCGTATGCCCTGACTCGCTCGCCACTACTGCGCTCCATGTCCACATCCCGCACTCGATCGCTTCGCCGCCCAAGCCCAAATCGATCAGCAGGTGAATCGTGCCAGACGCCGCGTTGGGGGCAGTGAACTTCCCGCTAAGCTCCCCCATTTTAGAATTTGGATCATTAAAAGCCCCTGAATCTATCGCTATAGGCGTATCCAGATCCATGATAATCATAGAAGGAGCTTCGGTTTCGCATTGAATCCCCTCCAAGTAGACGCTCCAAGAAGCGATCTCGCTTCCGTTTGAAGAGACACTCAGAGAGATCACCGCCTCTTTCGCTTTGTCGCCCATTTCGATCGGGCCGATCAGCTTAGCACCTGGCTGCGGCTCGACCAGGGTGGGGGTATTGGTTGGTGGGAGTGGAGTCTTTGTCAGTGGGATCGGGGTCGGCTGCTCGACCTTGGGTGGAACAACGGCTGGCTGGGTCTGTACTGCCCCTCCTCCCGGCCCACAACCCACTAATATTAACCCCAATCCGACCAGGATCAAAACAAGCTTAATTGTATTCATGGTAGTCCTCTATTGGTTTCTGTGATACTTTTGGTTTCTTTGGCTCCTCCTCCCGCACCATTTCTGATAGCCGGGGAATTGGATTGAAACTCTCTACCCCACCCCGTTTCCCCACTTCTTCACCTCACCTATAACAAGGGGAAAATATGTGATACAAATCACGAAGCAACTATATTATAGTGAAATCGATAATAAAGTGCAAATTAAAGAAAAATTTCACAAACTCCTGCGCCTCACTTCACCGATTACAATTGGCTACCGAATACCGAACACTGTAAACCGAACACTCACTACTGGAGTCACGCCCATGAAAGCCATCCGCCTGATCCAACCCGGCCATCCCCTGGAAATGCAACAGCTGCCCCTGCCGGCGACCGGCCTGCAGGATGTGCTGGTGCGCGTGCGGGCGGCCGGAATCTGCCACTCGGATGCGCATTACCGCGCCGGCGTCTCTCCTGTTTCCCCCTTGCCGCTCACCTTGGGCCATGAAGTCGCCGGGATCGTTGAGGAAACCGGCGCGGCGGTGGCTTCTCTTCAGGTGGGCGACCGGGTTTGCTTGCATTACATGGTCACCTGCGGGCAGTGCGTCTACTGCAATCAGGGGCACGAGCAGTTTTGCACTCAAGGCGCAATGCTTGGCAAACACCGGGATGGAGGATACGCCGAATACATCAGCCTCCCGGCGCGCGGCGCTTTCCGCCTGCCAGAGACCATTCCCTTCGAACATGGTGCGATTATGATGTGCTCCTCCGCTACAGCCTTCCACGCGCTGATTAAGGCCAGCCTCCAGCCTGGTGAAACGGTGGCTGTATTCGGTGTGGGAGGTTTGGGGTTGTCTGCCGTGCAGCTGGCCCAGGTCTTCGGCGCTCGGCAGGTCTTTGCGGTGGACATTAAGCCAGGTAAGCTTGCGTTAGCCGCGCGCCTGGGGGCGATGCCCATCGACGCGGCGCGCTCCGATCCAGTCGTCGCCATCCGGGAGATGACCGACGGACATGGGGTGGA
>Ga0209751_10005694_pt1 | contig 11690 bp, 10 predicted proteins | sample RifCSP13_1_FD_184019 | JGI IMG/M metagenome (GOLD analysis project Ga0209751, IMG submission 184019) | Soil microbial communities from Rifle, Colorado - Rifle CSP2_sed 13_1 (SPAdes) (version 2) | ecosystem: Environmental > Terrestrial > Deep subsurface > Rock core/Sediment | place: Rifle... | reverse complement strand
ATCGAACAAATCCACGGCCATACGAAACGATCTTCCTGATTAAAATGTATCCCTTTGGGTGCCGCTATCCAAGTGGCAAATATCCTCAAACCGGAGACAAATATCACCCAGGCCGGGATGTTTGTCCTGGGTCAGGGGTGACTGTGGCAGGAAGATCGTCCTCCCAGCGCATTCCAGCTACTCTGAAGGATAAAAAATACCCCTTCCCAGAGTAATTGGGAAGGGGATAGAGTCCAATCGAGATCCGGCGAATTCGATTAGCCGGTGGTCTCCAGCTGTTGGATGTTCTCGGCTGGCAGGGGCTGGCCAATGGGCCGGAAGACCAGCCGCTTGCCCTCTTCGTCGACATCCACGATGACCGTATCGCCCTTGGAGAACTCGCCGCTCAGCAGGCTGACAGACAGCGGGCTCTCGACGTGTTTCTGCAAGGCGCGCTGCAGGGGACGGGCGCCAAAGGCCGGGTCGAAGCCCTCGTCGGCCAGCCAGTCCCGGGCGGCGGGAGTCAGTTCAACTCGCAAGTCGCGTTCACCCAGGCGCTCCTGGATCTCCTCCATCTGCAGGTCGACGATCTGGCGCATATCCTCGCGCGATAGGGCCGAGAAGGTGATGATCTCGTCGATGCGGTTGAGGAACTCGGGCCGGAAAGTGCCTTTCAGAGCCTTCTCGATCTTGTCGTGAGCTTCACGCTCCTCCTGGTTATCTGAGCGCTGCAGGAAACCCAGCGTACCCGAGTGTTGCACGTACTCTGTGCCCAGGTTGCTGGTCATGATCAGGACCGCGTTTCGGAAGTCCACCACGCGGCCCTGCCCATCGGTCAGCCGGCCGTCGTCCAGGATCTGCAGCAGGGCATTCCACACCTCGGGATGGGCCTTCTCGATCTCGTCGAACAGGATCACCCGGTAAGGGCGCCGGCGCACGGCTTCGGTCAGCTGGCCGCCCTCCTCGTACCCGACGTAGCCGGGCGGGGCGCCGAACAGCCGGGAGACCGTGTGCTGCTCGTGGTATTCGCTCATGTCGATGCGCACCAGGGCGTCCGGGTCTTCGAACAGGAACTCGGCCAGGGCTTTGGCCAGCTCGGTCTTGCCGACCCCGGAGGGGCCAATGAAGATAAAGGAGCCGATCGGGCGGCGCGGGTCTTTCAAACCGGAGCGCGCCCGGCGGATGGCATCCGAGATGGCGTGGATGGCTTCGTCCTGCCCGATGATATGCTCGTGCAGGCGCTCTTCCATTTGGAGCAGCTTCTCGGCTTCGGTCTCCATCATCTGGCTGACCGGGATGCCGGTCCACATCGCCACTACCTCGGCGATATCGTTATAGTCGACCACCTCGTCCAGCTCGTGTTCGTGCTCCCACTGGTCGCGGCGTTCGTTGAATTCGCCTTCCAGGCGCAGGCGCTCTGCTTTCTTCTGGGCGGCGCGTTCGTAATCGCGCTCCAATCCGGCCTGCTCTTCTTCGGCGGTCAGCCGGTCGAGCTCGCTCTTCATCATCTTGAGGTCGGGCGGCAGGGAGTAGAGCGCCACGCGCAGCTTGGCAGCCGATTCATCCATCAGATCGATGGCCTTATCCGGCAGGTGCCGGTCGGTCACGTAGCGGGCGGACAGGCGGGCTGCGGCGACGATGGCTTCATCTGAGAAACGCACCTTGTGGTGCGCCTCGTACCGGTCACGCAGCCCCATGAGCATCTGGATCGTGTCCTCGATGTTCGGCTCTTCCACATAAACCGGAGCGAAGCGGCGTTCTAGGGCCGCATCCTTCTCGATGTGCTTGTGATACTCGTCCAGGGTAGTTGCGCCGATGGCGTGCAGCTCGCCGCGCGCCAGAGCTGGTTTGAGCATATTGGAGGCGTCCATGGCGCCTTGAGCCGCCCCAGCCCCGACGACCGTGTGCAGCTCGTCGATGAACAGGATCACCTCGCCTTCGGCGCGCTGGATTTCCTCGATGGCGGCTTTCAGGCGCTCTTCGAATTCACCACGGAAGCGCGACCCGGCGATCATCGCGCCCAGGTCCAGGGCGACGACGCGCTTGCCCATCAGGATCTCCGGCACATCGTTGGTGGCGATCTTTTGGGCCAGGCCCTCCACGATGGCGGTTTTGCCGACGCCCGCTTCGCCGATCAGCACCGGGTTGTTCTTGGTGCGCCGCGACAGGATCTGGATCACGCGCAGGATCTCCACATCGCGCCCGATCACCGGGTCCAGCTTGCCCTCGCGCGCCATCTGGGTCAGGTCGCGCGAGAAGCGCTCCAGGGTGCGGTAGCGCGTCTCGGCCTGCGGGTCTGTTACCCGTTGGCCGCCGCGGATTTGCTGGACGGTCTCGTACACCCGTTCACGCGTTACCCCGGCGCCTTCCAGCAGGCGCGCCGAAGGGGTGCTGCGCTCGCTCAGGATCGCCAGGAAGATGTGCTCGGTAGAGATATATTCGTCCTTCAGGCGGTTGGCCTCTTCGTTGGCGAGGTCGATGATGCGCTTCACGCGCGGGGTGATGAAGATCTGCCCGGCGCCTCCGCCGAAGATATTGGCCTTGGGGCTGGTGCGCAGGATATAGTCCAGCCGCTCGGTCAGTGCGCTGGCGTCAACTTTTAAAGTCTCTAAAATCTGCGAGATCACCCCCTGCGGCTGCTCGATCAGCGCCAGCAGGATGTGCTCGGTATCGATCTGATTGTGCCCATAACGCTGGATGATCTCCGCCGATCGCTGTGCAGCTTCCTGGGCGCGCTCCGTAAAGCGGTCAAAACGCATCATAATATTTGCAGTCCTTCCTGGGGCAAGTCAGGTTTTGCCACGCGCATTATATCATCGACCAGGTTAATAGAATGAATGTGCGATGTTAGAAATTCGTATGAAGATCAGGTATGACCGAGCACCGGGTGAGGCCGGTAAGGTTGCTGTAAATAGGCTTGTTCCTCCGGGGATAACCGGATCTCGAGAGCGCGAACCGCTTCATCCAGGTGGTGCATTTGGCTGGCGCCGATGATCGGGGCGGTTACCCCGGGTTGATGCAACAACCAGGCCAGGGCAACCTGTGCCGCGGTTACGCCAAGCCGCCCCGCCAGGTCGACGACTCGCTCCACCACTTCAAAATCGCCCTCCTGGTAGTACATCTCGTGAGCGAAATCGTCGATCTGCGAGCGCACCGTCTCTCCCCAACCCTGCCGGGCGCGGTTGCCAACCAGGAAGCCGCGCGCCAGCGGGCTCCAGGGGATCACACCCACGCCCTCGGCCCGGCATAGCGGCAGCATCTCGCGCTCCTCCTCCCGGTACACCAGGTTGTAATGGTTCTGCATAGATACGAAGCGCGTCCATCCATGCCGGTCAGCCAGGTATATGGCCTGGGCGAACTGCCAGGCGTACATGCTGGAAGCGCCGATGTAGCGCGCCTTGCCAGACTTCACCACGTCATGCAGCGCTTCCAGGGTTTCTTCTATCGGCGTCTCGGGATCGTAGCGGTGGATTTGGTACAGGTCGACATAATCCATTCCCAATCGTTTGAGAGAAGCCTCGATGCTGCCCAGGATATGCACCCGCGACAGGCCGCCCTCGTTTGGGCTTTCTCCCATGGGGAAATAGACTTTTGTGGCGAGGACCACTTCCTCCCGGCGGGTGTATTCGCGCAGCGCCCGGCCCAGAACCGCCTCGCTCTCGCCGCGCGAGTACATATCTGCGGTGTCAAAGAAGTTGACGCCCAGCTCCAGGGCACGCCGTATGAAAGGCCGCGACTGCTCTTCATCCAGTACCCACTTGCGCCACTGTGAGCTGCCGTAGGTCATCGTTCCAAGGCAGAGGCGCGAGATTTTCAGGCCGCTGCGGCCGAGGTTAATATATTCCATGCAAATCCCTCTATCTCATGAACCCGCCTCGAGCGTCTCGATCGTGCGCATGGCCAGGTCGACCGCCTTTTCCAAGGTACCGGCGTCGAAGGCAAACTTAACTCCCGCAGCAACATACAGGTCCGGGATGGTAGCCGAACCACCCAGGGCGAGCGCCCGGCGGTAAGCGGCCACTGCACTCTCCTGGTCCTGCAAAGCCCGCCGCCAGACCTGCATGGCGCCGAGCTGCGCCAGGCCGTATTCTACATAATACAACGGATCAGCGTGGATATGCGGCTTGCGCTGCCAACCGGTGATCTTCTCTAGCTCCAGGCCACTCCAGTCCACCCCGGGCATATAGCGCTCCCACAGCTCAGACCATTTCTCATCGCAGTTGACGGGTTTGCTGGCCGCCACGTGGTGAGTATAGACCCAATGCTGGAAGCTATCGACCACCGCCATATACGGCCAAAAGCGCACAGCCACCTCCAGGTGCTCGACCCGGGCGCGGGCGGCATCTGCGAGGGAGTAAAAACCGCCCTGTTCTGCCGCAAGATAGGGAGCAGACAGGTATTCCATGCTCATCGAAGCCACCTCGGCGAATTCCAGCGGTGGTTCCTGAGCATGGAAGGGTAGCTGGCGGCTCTCGAAGGCATTGAAAGCGTGCCCGCCTTCGTGGACCAGGGTCAGGATGTCATCGTGGATTCCGACGGCGTTCATGAAGATAAACGGGCGCTGGGCAGCCATAAAAGTCGTGCAGTATGCGCCTGGGGCCTTGCCTTTGCGGCTGGCAAGATCGAGCAGGTCTTCCTGCCGCATGGTTTCGAATTGCGTGCCCAGCTGCAGGTCAACCTGGTTGAAGATCTTGCCACCCTTCTCGACCAGTTCATCGATCGTCTGAAAAGGCCGCAGGGGCAGCCTGCCGAGTGAGTCGACCTCCAGGTCCCAGGGTCTCAAAGAATCGACTCCCAGGCGTCGCCGGCGCTTCTCATAGAGTTCCCGGGCGGCCTGGACGACCACGGCTTCGATGGCTGCATGGAACTGAAAGCAGTCCTCTGGGGTATAGTCGAACCTGTGCAGTTCAGTCCAGCGATAGGCCCGGTAATCGGACAACCCGCTGTTGGCGGCCAGCTGGCCGCGCACCTGCATGAATTTTCGCCAGAGCTCGTTGATCGCTCTCCGATCGGCCAGCTGGCGTTCGGCAGCCAGGCGCCAGGCGCGCTCGCGCTTGTCACGGTCCGGGTCCTGGTAAACTGGCAGCAGCTGCGGCAGGGTCAGTTCCCTGCCTTCCCAGACCACGGTCTGGGTTCCCATGACCTTTTCGTACTCCGCGCCCAGTTTCTTCTCCTCGCTGAGCAAGGGCAGGTTGGCCTCCCGGAACAGGGCGGCTTCGGCACGCAGGTTGCGCATGGCGATTTCAAAACCAGAAACCACCAGGCCGCTCGCCAGCAATTTTTCCTTGAGCTGCTGGGCTCCCGCCTTGGCCCTCGGGCGCACCTCGTCCAGGAAGCGATTGTAGGCCTGCTCCGCCTGTGGGTCGGTCGTGTCTAGGGTGTTGGCGACGTACAGCCGCCAGTAGGCTTCGTCCAGCAATTTCTCGAGGTCGGACCAGTCCTGCATCCAGCTCGAAAGATGATTCGCGTCGAGCGGTCGATTTTCCAGGTCACGAAAATAGGGTTCGATCTGCGACCAGGGCCAGTCTTTGAATTCAACGGCAGTTTTGGGAAGCGATTCGGACAAAGGTGACGATCCTCTCTGTGATCCATTTTTGGCTCGAAATGAGGCCCGTTCTGGTCATCTTGTAGCTCAGGGCCTTGTATCTGTGTTTACAGGTCCGGCGCCAGCAGGTGCCAGTCGGTCACCTGCTGGTAGGCGTGCGCTGCCTGGAAGAGCAGTTCTTCGCGGAAATGCGGGCCCATCAACTGCATCCCTACCGGCAGCCCCTGGCTGTCGAACCCCACCGGGAAAGTCAACCCGGGCACGCCGGCCAGGTTGGCGGGCAGGGTAAACACATCCTCCAGGTACATCGACAGCGGATCGTCGCCATGCTCGCCGATGCGAAAGGCCGTCGTGGGGGCGACCGGTGCGGCGATCAGGTCCACCTCCTGGAAGGCGGTCTCGAAGTCGCGCTTGATCAACGTGCGCACCTTTTGCGCCTGCCCGTAGTAAGCCTCGTAGTATCCGGCGGAGAGGGCATACGTGCCCAGCATGATGCGCCGCTTGACTTCCGCCCCGAACTTCTCCCCGCGCGTGCGGCGGTAAACCTCCCAGATCTCGTCAGCCGGCAGGCGCGGCCCGTAGCGGATCCCGTCATAGCGCGCCAGGTTGGCGGAGGCTTCTGCCGGCGCGATCAGATAGTAGACCGGCAGGGCATACTCGGTGTGCGGCAGGCTCACCGGGTGCGCTTCGGCGCCCAGCGCTTCAAGTGCGGCAATGGCCCGCCTGACGGTCTGCTCCACCTCGGCCTGCATCCCCTCGATAAAATATTCCTGCGGGACGCCGATGCGCAACCCCTTTAATGAAGAGGCTTCCAGGCTGATCTCGGGGACAGGCACGTCGACCGTGGTGGCGTCCAGCGGGTCGCGCCCGGCCATCAGCCTGAATAGCAGCGCGGTTTCGGTCGCCGAGCGGGCGAAAGCTCCCACCACATCCAGCGAGGAGCCGTAAGCCACCAGCCCATAGCGGGAGACCCGCCCGTAAGTGGGCTTTATGCCGGTCACGCCGCAGAAGGAAGCTGGCTGGCGCACGCTGCCGCCCGTGTCGGTGCCCAGGGCGGCCGGCACCAGGCGGGCAGCGACCGCCGCCGCGCTGCCCCCGCTAGAACCGCCCGGGACGCGCGCCGGGTCCCAGGGATTGCGGGTCACCTGATAGGCCGAGTTCTCTGTCGAAGAGCCCATGGCGAACTCGTCGGTGTTGGTCTTGCCCACGATCACGACCCCTGCGGCAATTAGCCGCTCCACGGCGGTCGCATTGAAGGGCGGGACGAAGTTCTCCAGGATGCGCGAGCCGCAGGTGCAGCGCACATCTGCCACGCATAGTACGTCCTTCACTGCAATCGGGATTCCGATTAGAGGGGCAATGGATTGGTCGGGGTCTTTGCGCCAATCGCTCAGCTGCCGGTCGGCCTGCTCCGCCTGCGCCAGGGCTTTTTCGGGGATCAGCGTCAGAAAGGCCTGCAGGCGCGGTTCAATGCTCTGGATGCGCTCCAGGCAGGCCAGCGTCAGCTCTCGGCTGGAGGCTTCGCCCGAACGCAGGACGGCGATCATCTCGAAGAGGCTCAGGTCTGAGTACCCGGTCATGTATGTTGGGTTATGTGAGCAGGGGGTCCGGGCGGAGGGCGTTATTCCAGGATGGGAGGTACGCGAAACTGCCTGTCCTTCACCTGGGGGGCATTGTCCAGCAGGGCTTCCAGGCTTAAGCCGGGACGAGGTTCGTCTTCGCGCAGGACGCTTCGCGCCGGGAGCACGCTGGAGGTGGGCGGGATATCGGTGGTATCCAGTGCCTGCAGCCGGGCGGCGTAGTCCAGGATCGCCGAGAGCTGCTCACTATAGCGCACTTTCTCGTCCTCGGTCAGCTCCAGGCGGGCCAGCTCGGCGATGTGCTCGACTTCTTCTCTAGTCAGGGGCATGGCTGGGATTATATCATGGGGAGTACGGTCGCCGACTTGCACCAGGTGGTTATGGCTGGCTCTGCCAGCCGGTCGCGTACCAGCGCAGATATTCTTCGAGGTGCACCTGCCAGTAGGCCTCCTCATGGTAGCCCGGGTAGAGGTGCCATTCATGAGGGATGTCTTTTTCGGTGAGCAGCGCTTCGAACCAACGGGCGGATTTGGAGATCTGGACGCGATCTTTATCGCCCAGGTCCAGGTAGATGCGGGGCAGCGCCGCGTTGGGGATCGCATCCAGCCACTCTTTCAGGTGGGGTAGATCGGTCCAGAAGACGGGCAGGCTGTGAGCGCCGATCGCCCCGAACGATTCCCACTCGGACAGACCCAGGTGAATCGCCCAGCCTGCCCCGCGCGAGAGCCCGCCTACAGCCCGGTAGCGCCGCTCGGGGAGGGTGCGGTAGGTCTGGTCGATCCACGGCAACAGGGTCTCCATCACCACCCTGCCGAACATATCCTCATCCGGCTGAGCCCAGGAGCGGTCGCGCGGCATGACGACGATGAATGGAGGCAGCTCCCCGGCCGCGACCAGCGCGTCCAGGGTTTCGTCCACGCCCAGCCGGTCCCACTGATCATCGTTGTAGTTCTGCCCGTGTACCAGATACAGGACCGGGTAACTCCGCTCGCTCTGATTGTCATAGCATGGGGGCAAATAAACCCGGTACTCCATCGGCAGCTTCAGGAGATCGCTGCGTACCTGACCGGTCTCGATGCGGCCACCCTGGCCCAGACAGGCTGGGGTGGGCTGCGTTGGAGTGGTCGCCGGCGTCGGCAAGTCTGTTGGCGGCGGAATCTGGGTGGCTGAGGTCGTCGCTTTAAAAGAGGGGGTGGGCGAGGGGTTGCTTTCGCCTGGCGAGACCCGGGTGGAGCGGTCTAGCCCGGTGGGCGTGCTGGCAGGCGCGTCAAAGCCTGGCGCGGGCGAACAGCTCCACAGGGTGATAGCCAGCCAGAGGCAGAGGACGGCAATTAGCGTTGATTTCACGTCACGGATTGATGGCTGCCAGAGTCCGCTGTTATTCCGCTGAGACAGTGGCTGTTTTACGAAGACCACCTTCCGGTCGGTCTGTCCAGTAAAGGAATCGCGCCGAGGATCTGGCGCGATTGAACATGCCGGCGTGCAGCGATGGTCTCTCCACGATAGTTAGCGGAAAGAGGTTATATTCTCTCTAGAGCATTAGCGATCAGCGCGGTTCGACTACAAACTTGATGGCGGTGCGAATTTTGTCGTCGATCTCCACATCCACAAATTCCGGGATGAAGACTACGCTGATGCCATCCTGAGACAGATAGCTTTTTGCCAGAGCCATCGCTTTGACAGCCTGGTTGACAGCGCTGGCTCCTATCGCTTGAACTTCTGCATGTTTGTGTTCCCGAATTACCCCTGCGATGGCGCCCGCAACGGCGGAAGTCCGGGAAGTACCCCTCACTTTGATGATATCAACTCTTGGTCTGCGTTCATTGGAGGCGTCCATGTGCAATCCCTCCTAGGGACTGTTGCATTCTCGGGCGCGTTAGGGTACAGACAATTTTACAGGATTTTGCCGAAGTGGGCAAGCCAATTCCCTTGTTCGAGCTATTTTCGGAAGTCAGGAATATGGGGCTGGAGCTTAACAGCCTGCCAGGTTTGTTGTAAACTAATAGCGAAGAGCAACCTCATTCTGACTTCTCAGGAGCAAAGCATGGAGAACGATCGTTACTCAGATTTGGACCTTTCACCCCGCGTCCTTCTTGGTCCGGGCCCCAGCATGGTGTCGCCGCGCGTGCTGCGCTCGTTGGCAACACCGCTGGTCGGCCACCTGGACCCGGAATTTCTGAAGCTGATGGAGGAAGTCCAGCAGCTGCTGCGCTACGTGTTCCGGACGAAGAACGAGCTGACCGTGCCGATCTCCGGGACTGGCAGCGCGGGTATGGAAGCCGCGTTGTGCAACTTTATCGAGCCGGGAGACAGGGTCTTGATCGCTATCCAGGGTTACTTTGGCGAGCGCCTGTTCGATATTGCCGGCCGCTACGGCGCCGTGGTGGACCGCATCGAGAAACCCTGGGGGCAAGTGTTCGATCCGCAGGAGATCAAGACCGCCCTCAGCCAGGCAAAGTACAAGCTGGTGGCGATCGTACACGCTGAGACCTCCACCGGAGCGCGCCAGCCGGGCATCCCGGAGATCGCCGCCGCCGCCCACCAGTACGGGGCGCTGCTGGTGCTGGATACGGTCACCTCCCTGGGAGGGCTGCCCGTCGAGATCGATGCCTGGGAGGTCGACATCGCCTATAGCGGTACCCAGAAGAATATCTCTGCCCCGCCCGGCCTGGCCCCGCTGACCGTGTCGCCCCGGGCGTGTGACGTTTTGCGCAGCCGCAAAATGCAGGTTCAGAACTGGTATCTCGATCTCTCCATGCTGGAAAAATACTGGGGGAAGGAGCGCACCTACCATCATACCGCCCCGATCAGCATGAACTACGCCCTGCGCGAAGCGCTGCGTATGGTGGCGGAAGAAGGCCTTGAAGCGCGCTTTGCCCGCCACCGGGCGAATGCCGAACTGTTATGGGCCGGCCTGGAGGAAATGGATCTCTCGCTGCTGGTCCCTCTCGAGAACCGCTTACCGACTCTCTCTACCCCGCTGGTCCCACCCGGGGTCGACGAGACAGACGTCCGCCGCCGGCTGTTGAACGACTACAACATCGAGGTGGCCGGTGGGTTTGGCCAGCTGAAAGGCAAAGTCTGGCGCATCGGGCTGATGGGCTTCAGCAGCCGCCGAGAAAACGTGGCCTTGTTGCTGGCTGCAATCCGGCAGATTCTGTCAAACCACGCCTGACCTCACCCAGCCATGCGCCGCTGGTTCTGGTTCTTTCTTACCATCCTGTTCGGCGGGGCTTTGGGCCTGTTCTACGGCTGGGTGATCAACCCCGTCGAGTATGTGGACACGACCCCGGCCACGCTGCGCAGCGATTATCAGACCGATTACGTCCTGATGGTGGCGGAGGTCTACCACGCCGACAACGACATCGAGCAGGCGGTGCGCCGCCTGGCCGTGATGGGCGATCGGCCTCCGCTGGATATCGTCCGCCAGGCGATGGTCTTCGCCGCCCAGGCGCCATTCGCCGATTCGGACCAGGCGCTGCTCAGCCAGCTGGGCGGCGCCCTGCAGATCTATGACCCTCAGCTGGGAGCGCCGCAGCCATGACCGAGGAACGCGGCCGCTGGTATTTGCTGACCGGGTTCGTGATCGGAATACTGCTCGGAGTGGCGATCGCCTGGTTAATCATCCCCCGGGAATATCAGGATACCTCCCCCGCTTCCCTGCGGAGGAACTTTAAAGACGAATACCGCGCCATGATCGCGGCGGCCTACGTCGCCGACGGCAACCTGCCGCGGGCCAAAGCCCGGCTGGATTTGTTGCAGGACGGCGATGCCGTCCGCACCCTGGCCGAACAGGCCCAGCGCACCCTGGCGGAAGGACGCTCGCCGCACCAGGCGCAGGCCCTCGGGCTACTGGCCGTCGCCCTGGGGCAAGGGGCCCCCCCTCCTGCTGGCACTTCGCTGCCCGTTGGTTCACCCTCGCCCGGCCAGTCCATTACGGCATCCGCCGCTGCAACCGCTGCCTCATCAGCGACCAGCTTGCCCACCGGTCCGGTCAATCCATCACCGACTGCCCTGGCCAGCCCTTCCCCGGCTGGTTCGAGCCAGACCCCGGCCTTAACATCGACCTTGATCACGAACGGCACGCCGCTGCCCAGCCGCACCGTTACCCCCACCTCGCAGGCCATCCTGGTATTGAAGGATCGGACCTTCGTCTGTGATCAGAGCCTGGCCGGCCCCTTGCTTCAGGTCGTCGTGGAGCAGAATGGGCAGCCGATCCCGGGCGTGGAGGCGGTCGTGCGCTGGGAGGGAGGCGAGGATCACTTCTTCACGGGCGTGAAACCGGAGCTCGGTCTGGGTTACGCCGATTACACCATGCTGCCCGGGCTCGAGTACACCCTGCAGCTGGCAGGAAGCGGGCAGCCGGTGCCGGATCTCAGCGCGGCGGAATGCGAGACGCAGGGCGGCTCACGCTATTGGGGCTCCTGGCGGCTGGCGTTCAGCCAGCCTTAGCACGCCGCGGGGTTTAATTTAACAACTCAATCGGATGTGGCCTAGCCCCTTGTCCAGGGGAGAATACAGGTCATATCGTGGTGATTAACGGGTAGATTGATTTTATGTAAATCAGTTGATCTAACTTACTTGAG
>Ga0209751_10005691_pt1 | contig 11692 bp, 12 predicted proteins | sample RifCSP13_1_FD_184019 | JGI IMG/M metagenome (GOLD analysis project Ga0209751, IMG submission 184019) | Soil microbial communities from Rifle, Colorado - Rifle CSP2_sed 13_1 (SPAdes) (version 2) | ecosystem: Environmental > Terrestrial > Deep subsurface > Rock core/Sediment | place: Rifle... | reverse complement strand
TGACGCGCAGCCATTTGGATCGGCCGTCAAATAATTTTGCCATCTGTCCGAACAAATTGGAACGGCACTAGGCGGATGGGACGGGTGGCGGGGGCTGGCGCCGCTGCACTAGCTCCCCGGCCGCCTTCCTCCTTGTGGTTCTGGCCGCCACCCAATGGCCATCCAATGATCCGCTGACGTTCCTGCCACGCATCCCACCTCTTCGACCCCGCCGATCCCCCCATGACCTGATCACACCATGCCGGGGCCGCGACAGGTAGGCACTTCGACGTGATCTCGGGCTCGCCCATCCGAAGCCGAAGTTCTCGGAGTGAAGGGCCTCCAGGCCTCCGAGCGACCACCGGCCTGCGAACAGTGATCGCAGGCGATGATAGGCGAAGACCCGCTCCACGAAGTTCTCCCGCAGGCGCGGATCGGAGAGGCGTCCCTCTTCTTCCACAGGAAGGTTCGGACAGCGACGGAGAAGGGCCGACATACCGACCGAAGGTTCGGCGCCAAGATCTCTCCCTTTCCAAGAAAAGGCTTCCGGCTTGTCACCCTTCGGGAAATCGGCTAAGATGACTCGGCGAATGAAGGAGCAGCATGGCGGCGAGATCGGAAGGACGACAGGGCGATAGCGCCCCTGAGCTGGAAAGGCTGAGGCGGCGATGCGATGCGCTTGCCGCCTCCCTCGAATCGATGCGCATGTACTATGAGGACCTCCTGGGAAGCCTGCAGGATGCCATCATCATCGTCGATCCAGGCGGGCACATCCGTTCGATCAATCAGGCGGCCGAGGAACTGACCGGACTGTCGGCCCAGCCGCTCACTGGCAGGCCCTTCGAGGCGGTGTTTCCGAATGATCGCCCGCTCCACGAGTTGGTTCGGAAAACCCTCGAGAGCGGTCGGACTCACACCGATTTCGACGCCCGGCTCAGCAGGCAGGATGGCTCGCAGGTCGTCGTCAGCGCTGTTGCGTCGATCATCAGCGATGCGGTGGGCGAGGCGCGGGGCGCGATACTGGCTCTTCGTGACCAGACGCGGATCAGGGAGCTGGAGGAGCGCCTGTTCCGGTCAGATCGCCTGGCGGCGCTCGGAACGGTGGCCGCCGGGGTGGCTCACGAGGTTCGAAATCCCCTGGTCGGCCTCAGGGGCGCCGCCCAGTTGCTCGAGGGGGAGAGCGGATTCGCCCCGGAGTTCAAGGAGTACACCTCCGTCATCATCAAAGAGGTGGATCGGCTCGCTGCGATCGTCGAAAGGCTCCTCTCCTTCGCCACGCCCCGGGGCCCTGTCCTCCGTCCATGTAACTTGCACGAGATCCTCGATAGCCTCTTGTTCCTTGAGCAGGCCCCGCTCTGCGCCCGCGGTGTCACCGTCCAACGGCAGTACGACCCTCAGCTCCCTGAGATCCTCGCCGATCCGGCCGAAATCCGCCAGCTCTTCCTGAACCTGATCCGTAACGGGGTCGAGGCGATGCCGGGTGGCGGGGAGCTGACCCTCAAGACCCGGTACGAACGGTCATCCCAGCGGTGTCGCGGCCTCTCGGTGGCAGTGGCTGAGATCGTCGATCAAGGAGCAGGCTTCGATCCCGAGATCGAGCGCCACCTGTTCACCCCCTTCTTCACCACAAAGGCAGGCGGGACCGGGCTGGGGCTGGCCATCTGCCTCCGGATTGTGGAAGACCATGGCGGCACGATGGAGGCGACAAGCCAGCCGGGCAAGGGCAGTTGTTTTCGCGTCATGCTCCCCCTCGCAAAACAATTCGAGCCTGCCGCACCCGAAGCGGTCACGAAATGATCGGGACAAGAAGGATCCTCGTCGTCGATGATGAGGAGAGCATTCGCTGGGCCCTCAGCAAGGCGCTGGAGCGCGAGGGGTACCGGATTGTCCTGGCGGCCGACGGGGCGGAGGGATTCAAGCGGGCTGCTGAACCGGATATCGACCTCGTCCTCCTGGATATCAAGATGCCGGGATCGGATGGGTTGGAGACGCTCACCAGAATCAAAGAGGTGCGTCCTGAGCTTCCGGTCATCATCATGACCGCCTTTGGCACGCTCCAGGCGGCGGTGCAGGCGATGAAGCGAGGGGCATACGACTACATCACCAAGCCATTCGATTTCGGCGAACTCTCAGTCCTGGTCCGGCGGGCCTTCGAGGTTCGGGATCTCACCGAGCAGGTGGCCCGGATGGAGGCGGCCGGCGGGCGCCCCTTCGACTTCGGCGGGGTGGTGGGCCTCTGCCCGGGGATGCAGCAGATCTTCAAACTTGTCGGGAAAATGGCCGCAAGCGATCTGACCGTGCTCCTCAAAGGTGAGAGTGGGACCGGCAAGGAGCTGCTGGCCAAAGCGATTCACTACAACAGCCGGCGCCTCGCGCGTCCGTTCGTGCCCGTTAACTGCGCCGCCATCCCTCGCGACCTCCTCGAAAGCGAGCTGTTCGGCCACGAAAAGGGCGCCTTCACCGGGGCCAGTGCGCTGAGGCGCGGCAAGTTCGAACTGGCAGAAGGCGGGACGGTATTCCTCGATGAGATCGGAGACATGGATCTCGGGCTGCAGGCCAAGATCCTGCGGGCCCTGCAGGAGCGCCAGTTCGAGCGGGTGGGGGGCGAACGGCCGCTCTCCGCGGATGTCAGGGTGATCGCCGCCACGAACCAGGATCTGGAGGCTGCCGTCGTGCGGAAGAGCTTCCGCGAAGATCTCTACTATCGACTGAACGTGGTGGCCATCGATCTGCCGCCGCTCAGGGAACGACGAGAAGATATCCCCCTGCTTGTGAACCACTTCCTCCACCTGTTTGCCGAGGAGCAGGGACAGGAACCGAAGTCGGTCTCGCAGGAGGCGCTGGAGCTGATGCTCAGCTATGGTTGGCCGGGAAATGTGAGGGAGCTGGAGAATGCCGTCAAGCGGGCCTGCGTCCTCGCCGCGACCTCCCTGATTCTGCCAGAGCACCTTCCCGGCGCTCTTCTGAGGGCGGAAGAGGTCGAGGCTGCGGGCGGCGGATCGTCCTTCGAGCGGATGCTGCATCAGGGAATCAAGACAGAGCTGCAGAGGTTGAAGGAGAAGAAAGACGGACAGATCTATCCGCACTTCCTGGCCTCCATGGAGCGACCCCTCCTGCTGCACGTCCTGGAGAGGACCGGGGGAAACCAACTTCGGGCAGCCGAGCTGCTCGGAATCAATCGGAACACCCTCCGGAAGAAGCTACGGGAACTTGGCATCAGGCCGGGCCGCCAGGAAGATGACACGTAAGACACAGAATTATGAAATACTAATAATAATAACTAGATAGCTACCTGTTTACGATGTTTTACTTGAGATATATTGTTTACTGTTTTTCGGACATCAAAAATCCGGTGCCCCTCATCTCCTCTTTGTTAGATCGCCTTGATCACAGAACTCCAAACTCGGGTCCCGAAACCCGAAATTCGAAACCCGAAACCCGGAACTTGCCGTGATGACCTTTACCACCCTCCGCTACGGTGTCCGGGACAAGATCGCCACCCTCACCATTCATCGGCCGCGCGTCAAGAACGCCATCGATCGCCGAACAATGGAAGAGATGGAAACCGCGGTCGGATTGGCAGAACAAGACCCCCATCTGCGGGCGATGGTTCTCACCGGGGCCGGCCATGATGCCTTCATCTCTGGCGGCGATCTCCGCTACTTCCAAAGCCTGGTGACGGATGGCCAGGTGCTGAAGATGCTGTTGGAGATGGGCCGGCTTCTGAGGCGGATCGAGAACCTCCCGGTCCCCGTCATCGCGGCCATCAATGGATATGCCATCGGCGGTGGAACCGAGGTGGCCTTGGCCTGCGATCTTCGGATCGCAGCGGCGGAGGCCTCCTTCGTCTTCCGCCAGGTGGACATCGGCCTGATCACCGCGTGGGGAGGGGGGCAAAGGCTGCAGCGTCTCGTCGGCCCAGCCAGGGCGTCCCGCCTGCTCCTGCTGGGCGAGGCCATTTCAGCCAACGAGGCCCTTGCGCTGGGCCTGGTTGATCACGTAGTCTCTCGGTCAAAGCTAATGAGTGAGGCGCGCGGCGTGGCACGGAAGATCGCCGCCAAACCACCCCAGGCCATCAGGGCAATGAAGCGGGCGCTCGTCCAGGGCCGGGACATGCCATTCCAGGCGGGCCTCGCTCTTGAGATGAACCTCATCCGCAGTCTTTGGAAGTCGAAGGATCATGATGAGGCGGTGTCGGCTTTCCTGCAAAAGCGGCGCCCGCAGTCCCGCCGCTGAAGGAACGAAAGGGTGACGAAGAGGGAACGTCAAGTCGAGCGGATGGGGGCGACTTCCGAACCGCTCCGCGCGACGGAAGGTCCCGCGACGCACTTGATCCTGCTCGCTATCCCGAGGGCGCTCGGAGTGACCGAGGAGGCGTACCGGTCGAGTCTGCCACAACCACCCTGGGATCGGGACGCCGCCGCCTTGGGGTTCGACCTCCCGATCCTGGTCGAGCCCAGAGTCGATTTTTGGATTCAGCTCCAGCACGCCAACATCGCCAACTACCTGAGCGCTGCGCTCTTACCCGGCCCAGGTGGTTCCATCGAAGCAGGCCCATACTGGCTGCAGGTGGATCCCGGCGCGCGTCACCTCGGCCGGACGGTCAAAGAGGCGGAAGCGGCCTCTCTGGAGGGAGAACGCGGGCTGACCGCGCTGGAGGGAGTCAGCCTGGTCGTGCAGCATCCGGAGATCTTAAGCACGCGCTGCCTGGACCTATCCGGCTCTCGGACATCGTCCGGAGAGGTCCCGTGCCTCGGCGTGTGGTACAACAGAGTGGGGTTGTTCGCCAGAAAGGACGACATCGCCTCACCGATCTACGGCGCCGCTACTTGCTTCGAGCCGGCAAGAGCAGCCAGGCGTGAATAAAGGGGGGACAATGCCGAAACCAGACCTGTCCTCCGAGCCCTGGAGGAAGCTTTCCAGCACGTCGATCTATCAGAATCGCTGGCTTTCGCTTCGGGAGGACCAAGTCGAACTTCCGGATGGGAGGACGACCATCTACGGCGTCGTGGCCTGTGGCGATTGCGTCGGCATCCTCCCGTTCGTGGACGATGACCAGGTCCTGCTGGTCCGGCAGTATCGATATGTGGCGGGGCGTACCACCTGGGAGATGCCAACCGGCGGCGTGCGGCCTGGGGAGTCGCTTGAGGACGCCGCCCAGCGAGAGCTCGAAGAGGAGGCCGGATACAGGGCAGGTGTGCTCAAGAAGATCGTGGCTTATCACACCAGCAAAAGCGTCCTCGACGAGACCGCTCATCTCTACCTTGCGGCACAACTCCAGGTTGTTCATGCCCACTCAGCCGACGAGACCGAGTTCATCAAGACCCAGCTCTTTCCCTTCGCAAAGCTCCTCCGCATGGTCATGGATGGCGAGATCCTGGACAGCATGACCATCATCGCCGCTCTCCACGTCGCCCGCCTCCGCGGCCTCTAGCACTGCCCCAACTGTGTATCTGTCTCATTTGCCGTTGCCGGTGGTGACGCCACGCCAGGAGTGCGCCCGAATCCTCAGCGACAAAAAGTGTCTTGACAAATGGACGGCATAGTACCTATATGTGACGAGTTGGCCGTGATGGTGTTGACGCCGAGGTAATGGAGCTCGAGCTGTGCAAACACATGAAGATTGGCGATCACGCGGACAAGCGGCCTCGATAGGGACGCATGGGTCGGTGAGGGTACGGTACCGGGGAGTGTTTGAACTTCTAAGCGATGACCCGGTCATTCAACCAAAGGAGGGAAGTCATGAGAAGCAAGTATAGTGCTGCCGGCGTTTTGATGGTGTTGCTAGGCCTGGTCGTCATCGTGCCCCCCGCGGAGGCCCAGAAGCCTATTAAGGTTGCGATGGTGAACACCACGACAGGTGGCGCGGCGCTCTATGGGCTCGCCGGGATCGAAGGGGCCAAGATGGCTGTGGCGGAGCTGAACGCATCAGGCGGAGTCCTGGGGCGGAAAATCGAGCTGATCGTTCGTGACGACGCCGCCAAGCCGGATGTGGGATCGCGCGAGATCAGGGATGTGATCCTGCGCGAGGAGGTGGCTGCGGTCTTTGGCCCTGTTTCCAGTGGCGTGCTGCTGGCCATGTCGGAGGTGGCGAAGGAGAACAAGACGATCCTCATCGCCCAGACCTCAAATACCGAGCGGGCCTTCGTCGAGCGAGGGCATCGGTACATCTTCTCGGTCGTGACGAACACCTTCATCGAGGGGAGCGCCATGGGGCTGTACATGGCAAAGAAGCCCTACAAGAGGTACTTTGTCATCGGCCCAGATTATGAGTTCGGCCACATCCAGTCGGAGGCCTTCGAACGGCGGCTGAAAGAGAACAAGAAGGACGTCGAGATCATCGGCAGAATCTGGCCCAAACTGGGGGAGACCGACTACACCTCCTACATCACCGCCATCATCGCCGCCAAGCCGGATGCCGTGTATAGCAATCTCTTCGGTTCGGACCTCATCGCATTCACTAAACAGGCCAAGGGCTACGACTTCTTCAAGAAGTTCCCCTTCGCGGCCCTCTATGATGTGGACACGCTGCAGGGCCTGGGGAAGGAAGTTGTAGAAGGGGTGATCGGGTACGAGCGTGGACCCTTCCATGTCATCCGAAAGCTGGCCCCCAGTCAGCGTGTCGAAGACTTCATCAAGAAGTATCGCGCGGCCACAAACAAATACCCATCATGCTGGGCGATCAACTCCTACGATGCGGTCATGGCCTGGGCCAAGGCGGTGAAGAAGGCGAATACGGTTGACACCGAGAAGGTCGTGGACGCCCTGGAAGGGCTCGAGCTGGATTCCCTCCGGGGTCCCGGGCGATACATTCGCAAGGTGGACCACCAGGCCAACGTGGGGTCCTACATCGGGGTAGTCGCGTGGGACAAGAGCTTCCCGGATTTCGCCCTCTGGAAGGACGCCACCTACATCCCGGGTGACAAGGTGTGGCGCTCTGAGGCCGAGGTGCTCGAGGTCCGAGCCAAGGCAAAGAAATAGCCTCGGAGTGGGGCGCGATCATTTACCAATCGCTCGCAGGCTGGACCCTGATTAAGGTGATGCCAAGTCCATCATGACCTGGGATATCGGGACGATCATCCTCCTGATCATGTCGGGGCTTCACCACGCCTCGATCCTGTTCATCGTGGCGGCCGGCCTGACCCTGGTCTTCGGAGTACTTCGCGTCATCAACATGGCCCACGGCTCTCTGTATATGATCGGGGCGTTCGTTGCGGCGTCGGTCATCCAGCAGACAGGAGGGGCGGGGGGCTTCTGGCTGGCGCTGCTTGCGGCCCCGGTAGCGGTGGGGCTGGTCGGGGCGGTCATCGAGTTCGGCGTCCTCCGCCGGATCTACCAGGCGGAGCATGTCGTCCAACTCCTGGCCACCTATGCCCTGATCCTCATCTTCGACGACCTGGTGAAAATGATCTGGGGGGCGGAGTACAAGTCGGTCTCCGCTCCGGCCGCCCTCGCCGGTTCCATTCGCATCGGTGACCAGTCTGTTCCCGTCTACAACCTGTTCGTCATCACCTGGGCCCTGATCCTGGCGGCAGCCCTCTGGTTGCTCATCTACAGGACGGGCCTGGGTCGGCTGATCCGCGCGGCGGTTGAGGATGCCGAGATGCTGGAGGCTCTGGGGGTGAACATCCCCCGGATCTTCTCGTCGGTCTTTATCATCGGGGCGTTTCTGGCAGGACTGGGAGGGGTCCTGGTGGCCCCGCGTGGCTCCATCGGCCTCGGGATGGATCTGGACATCCTCATCGAGGCGTTCGTGGTGGCGGTGATCGGGGGGCTGGGCAGTTTTCCGGGCGCCCTTCTTGGCGCTGGAATCATAGGGATGATGTACAGCTTTGGCACCCAAATCGCACCCCAAATGGCGATGGCCTTTGTCTTCCTGGCTATGGTGATCGTCCTGATCATCCGGCCCTGGGGCCTGTTCGGGGAGCCGGAGAGGTAGCCAACATGGCCGGAGGATCTTCCACCATCTGGCGATCCGGCTGGTTTTGGGCTGGCCTGGCGGTTGTGGGGCTGGCACTGTACCCGCAGTTCGCCTCCCGATACTACATCGTCCTCTCGACCGAGGTGGTCATCCTTGCGCTGCTGGCCACCAGTTACAACCTGATCTTCGGCTACGGCGGCATGGTCTCCTTCGGCCACGCGGCTTTTTTCGGGTTGGGCGCGTATGCCATGGCGCTCCTCACCAAGAACTATGGAAGCCCGATGCTGGTGGGCCTGCTCGCGGCCCCGGTCGTTGCTGCGGCCTTTGCCTTCGTGATCGGCTGGTTCTGCATGCGCACGATCCGCCTCTACTTCGCGCTCCTCTCGCTGGGCTTCGCCCAGCTTGTGTGGGTTATCGTCCGCCAATGGCGTGAATTCACCGGCGGCAGCGACGGGATCCAGGGAGTCCCCCGTCCCGAGATCCTGGCGTCCCATGCCAACAACTACTATTTCGCCCTGGCGGTGACCATTCTCTGCATGCTCGTCATGTGGTTCATCGTGAACTCTCCCTTCGGCTGGTCGCTGAGGGCGATCCGTGAGAACACCCAACGCTCGCAGTTCCTTGGGATCAATGATCGGTTCTATAAGCTCATCGCCTTCACGATCGCTGGCGCCTTCGCCGGCGTGGCGGGGGGGCTCTACTCCCAATTCCAGAAGTGGGCTGATCCGGAGTTGCTGTTCTGGACCACATCGGCCAACCCAGTCCTGATGAGCATTCTCGGCGGCATGTTCAACTATGTGGGGCCCTCCATTGGCGCGGTCGCCTTCGTCGCGCTCCGGGAGATCATCAAGGTCCGCACCGACTACTGGCCTCTGGTCCTCGGCTTGGTACTGCTCACTTTGGTCCTCGCTTTGCCGGGCGGCATCGTGGGCTTCGTGGCGGAGAAGGCCCGACCTCTCCTATCTGCTAGAAAGGGCGAGACACGGGCGCCATGATGTTGCTTGAGATCGACAACCTGATGAAAGCCTTTGGAGGCTTCCAGGCCACCGACGGTGTGAACCTGTCGGTGGAGAAGGGGTCTCTTCGCTCGCTGATCGGCCCGAACGGCGCCGGCAAAACGACACTGTTCAACCAGATCACGGGATACCTGGTGCCGGACTCGGGCCGCGTCGTGTTCAAGGGAGAAGAGATCACCGGCCTGCATCCGTATCAGATCAGCCGGAAAGGGATCACCCGGGCCTTTCAGATCATCAACATCTTCCCGCGCCTGACCGTTCTGGAGAGCGTCCAGCTCGCCATCCTGGCCAAGCGGGGGGAATCATTGAAGTGTTTCGCCCCCGCGAAGAAGATGGTCCTGGGTGAGGCAATGGCGGTCCTGGAAACCGTGGGCTTGGCGGAGCACGCCCCGGCGCTGGCTCGGGAGCTCAGCCACGGGGACCAGCGAGTCCTGGAGTTGGCGCTGGCGCTTGCGGGAGAGCCGGAACTCCTCCTCCTGGACGAGCCCATGGCCGGCATGTCTCCCTTCGAACGGGTCAAAGTGACCGAGCTGATCCAGAGGATCCACCAGGACCGCGGCGTGACCGTCCTGTTCTGCGAACACGACATGGACGTGGTCTTCGGGATTTCGGAGAAAGTCACGGTCTTGCATCAGGGCCGGGTGATCGCCGAGGGGCCGCCCGAAGAGATTAAGAAAAACAAAGAGGTCCACATGGTGTATCTGGGCCAGAGCGAGGCCATTTGACAAGATGATCCTTGAAGTCGAGAAGATCAACACCTATTACGGGACCAGCCACATCCTCTTCGATGTCTCACTTCAGGTGGGCGACGGGGAGGTCGTGGCGCTGATGGGCCGGAACGGCGCTGGCAAGACCACAACCATCCGGAGCATCATGGGCCTGACGGCCCCCCGGAGCGGAAAAGTCCGGTTCAAGGGCGAGGAGGTGGCGCGCTTGCGCCCCTTCCTCATCGCCCGGCGGGGGATGGCCCTTGTCCCGGCCGGCCGCCGAATTTTTCCCAGCCTCTCTGTCCGGGAGAACCTGGAGATCGCGTGCAAGCCATCGACCTCAGGGAAGCCGGAGTGGACGGTAGAGAAGATCTTCTACCTCTTTCCCAAACTCCGTGAACTCCAGAACCGACGAGGCGGCGCTCTCAGCGGGGGCGAGCAGCAGATGCTGGCGGTGGGGCGGGCGTTGATGGGCAATCCCGACTTCATACTCCTGGATGAGCCGGCCGAGGGACTGTCACCGCTGATCGTCGGAATGCTCCTGGAGCATCTCATCAACCTAAAGAAGGCGGGCATGCCCATGCTCCTATGCGAGCAGAATGCCATGTTCGCCCTTCGGGTGGCGGATCGTGGCTACGTCCTGGACAAGGGTACCGTGAAGTACCAAGGCACGACGAAGGAACTCGGCGCGAGCCAGGAAGTCCGCTCCTACCTGGCGCTGTAGGAGGGTGGCATGGGCTCTTCATTTGTGGCTGCGGGCCTCGTGAGCAGGTGCAGGAGGAAATATGCTGGTCAAAGATTTCATGAAGCGCGATCCCATCACGGTAAAGAAGGATGACAGTTTCCGCTACGCCTTGAGGCTCATTCGTAGGGAGGGGATTAAGCACCTTCCGGTCCTAGAGGGGAAGAAGGTGGTTGGGATTGTGACTGACCGGGATCTCCGGCAGGCTGCCCCTTCCCCGGCGACGACCCTTGAGATTCACGAATTGAACTACCTCTTGGAGCGCCTGAAGATCGAGGCCATCATGACGAAGAAGGTCATCACGGTGGCGCCGGAGAGCAGACCCCTCGATGCGGCGGGGCACCCGACGATGAGCTGATGCGGCGAAGAGCGGCCATCCGCACTGCGCCGTCGGTCATAAAGGAGGAGCATCGTGATCGTGATTCTCGTAAAAGACAGGATGAGTACGACACCCGTCACCATCCATCCCAAGACTCGCCTCGCCGAGGCCAGGGCGCTCCTTGACCGGCATCGGATCCGGCACCTGCCGGCCGTCGAGGGGGGAAAGCTGGTGGGGATCCTCACCGACCGGGACATCCGATCGGCTGCCTCCGCGTCCTCACTGGAACAGGTCACGGTGGCTGAGGCCATGACCAAGAAGGTCATCACCGTCTCCCCTGACACTCAGGTTCAAGAGGCGGCGAAGCTGATGCTTGCTCATCGCATCGGGGGGTTGCCTGTATTGAGGAGGGGAGCGCTTGAGGGGATAATCACCGAGACAGACCTCTTGAACGCGCTGGTCGAGATCATGGACCATGCGACTGTCGAGCGAATCGCGCCGGATTATCAGTACCGGACCATAACCGTCATCGATCTGTGATGCCTCCTTGGGCGTTTGGGTAGGAGGAAGGTATGCGGGACGTGGTCATCGTGGGAGCGACCAGGACGGCCATCGGGACGTTCGGCGGGAGCCTGAAAGAGTTCTCGGCCACCGATCTCGGGACGATCGCGATTCAGGAGGCCCTGAAACGGGCGCGGACGGAACCCGGGTCGGTGGACGAGGTGATCGTGGGCAACGTGCTACAGGCAGGGCTTGGGGAAAACCCCGCCCGCCAATGCGCGATCAAGGCCGGCATTCCCGTGGAGGTCCCGTCGTACACGATCAACAAGCTGTGCGGCTCGGGGCTGAAGTCGGTGGCGTTGGCCGCCCTCGCCATCGCGGCCGGCGAAAGCGAGATCGTGGTGGCTGGCGGCATGGAGAGCATGACGAACGCGCCCTACCTTCTCCCGAAGGCCCGCTGGGGCTTCCGAATGGGTGATGACGCTGTCGTGGACTCCATGCTCAAAG
>Ga0209751_10005688_pt1 | contig 11696 bp, 6 predicted proteins | sample RifCSP13_1_FD_184019 | JGI IMG/M metagenome (GOLD analysis project Ga0209751, IMG submission 184019) | Soil microbial communities from Rifle, Colorado - Rifle CSP2_sed 13_1 (SPAdes) (version 2) | ecosystem: Environmental > Terrestrial > Deep subsurface > Rock core/Sediment | place: Rifle... | reverse complement strand
GCAGCGACTCTCGCGTCCATCGAAGTCACCCCGACCAATCCGACCATCGCCCTGGGGACGACCCGGCAGTTTAGGGCCGTCGCCATTTTCTCGGACACCACCAAGCAGGACATTACCGCATCCGCTTCCTGGAGTTCCTCAACGGCTGCGGCGACGATAACTGCTGCCGGCCTGGCAACCGGAGCGTCAAGCGGCACTGCCTCCATAACGGCTTCATTTGGCGGGCTTTCGGGCGTGACAACCCTTACGGTAACGGCAGCGACTCTCGCGTCCATCGAAGTCACCCCGACCAATCCGACCATCGCCCTGGGGACGACCCGGCAGTTTAGGGCCGTCGCCATTTTCTCGGACACCACCAAGCAGGACATTACCGCATCCGCTACCTGGAGTTCCTCAACGGCTGCGGCGACGATAACTGCTGCCGGCCTGGCAACCGGAGCGTCAAGCGGCACTGCCTCCATAACGGCTTCATTTGGCGGGCTTTCGGGCGCGACAACCCTGACGGTAACGGCAGCGACTCTCGCGTCCATCGAAGTCACCCCGACCAATCCGAGCATCGCCCTGGGGACGACCCGGCAGTTTACAGCTATCGGGGTCTATACGGACAACACCACCCAAAACCTGACCCGGGATGTAATCTGGAGTTCGGATAACAGCGGGATTGCCCAGATCGGCAATGCGGAAGGGTCCTATGGGCTTGCCAAATCGTTGGCCACCGGTACGACGACGATCAAGGCAACATCGGGAAGCGTCCAGGGGAGCGCTTCCCTTACGGTAACATCCGCAACCCTGGAGGCGCTCGATGTGACACCGGCAATCCCGAGCATCCCCGCAGGGCTTAAGCAGCAGTTTTTGGCTACCGGGACGTTTTCGGACGGCACGTCGAAAGACATGACGTCCGAAGTGACCTGGAGTTCGACGAATGCGGGGGTAGCCACGGTAAGTAATGCTGCGGGCACCAGCGGGCTCGCCACAACCCTCACTCAGGGCACAGCCACGATCACGGCAACCTTTGGGAATATATCAGGAAGCACCCTGTTGACGGTAACCCCCGCAACCATAATCGATATCGAGGTGGACCCGTCCAACTTGAGTATTCCCAGGGGCTCGACCCAGCAGTTCACCGCTGCGGGGATTCTCTCCGACGACACCGTTATCGATCTTACCCCGGAGGTGACCTGGAGTTCTTCGGCTACAGAAGTAGTCACGGTCAGCAACGAAACGGGTTTCGAGGGGATCGCGACAGCCATCGCCCCCGGAACGGCAACCATCACGGCGGTTTACCAAGGCGTCATCGGAAGCGCGACCCTTACCGTGACGCCGGCAACGCTGGTGTCAATGGCCATAACCCCCGTCACATCCAGCATCGCCCTAGGGACGTTCCAGAAGTACAACGCAATCGGCACCTATAGTGACAGCTCGACACGGGACATAAGCGACTCTGTGACGTGGAGTTCGACATCTCTCTCCGTTGCGGTCATCAGCAACGCCGGGGGAGAAACGAACGGCTTGGCAACATCAGTAGGGGTCGGCTCAACCACCATCAAGGCGACTTCAGGCAGCATCGGATCCAACAGTGCCACCCTTACAGTAACCTCGGCTACCCTGCAGTCCATCACGGTAACACCGTCTAACACCACGATTGCTCGAAAATCCACTCAGCAGTTTACTGCAACCGGAATATTTTCCGATAGCTCGGAGCAGGTTCTTACCATGGCGGCAACCTGGAGTTCCTCGGCCACTACCGTTGCGGTCATCAGCAACGCGTCGAATTCCCAAGGGCTGGCAACGGGGGTTGGCGTCGGTTCAGCCACCATCACCGCGAGGTTCGGCGGCATAACCGGGAGCACCACCCTCACCGTAATCAATGCCACGCTCCAGGCGATCGTGGTGACGCCGATCAACCCCAGCATTCCCGTCAATTCGAGCCAACAGTTCACGGCAACCGGGTCATTCACCGGCGGCGTTATTCAGGACATCACCAAGTCAGTGAAATGGACTTCCTCGCACAAGAACACCGCATCCGTCAGCAACGGATTTAACACCAGGGGGCTGGCGAAAGCGGTTGGCGCTGGCACAACCACCATCAGTGCGACGAAATCGGGCATCAATGGCGGAACTTCTCTAACAGTAACACCGTAGCACCTGACGGGCTCTTGGAGTGAACCCCATCACCTTTGAGGGGGTGGTTGGGGAAACCCGTGGGGGTTCGAGTCCCCCCTTCGGCACCATCGCAATACTCAAAGGGATTTCGGCTTCTCGCCGGAGTCCCTTTTTTCGTGAAAACGGGCCGAGTGGCTGATTTATGGCTCGCGGTTTTCGGGGGAGGGACGCTACGCCCTCATGGTGTTGATCGGCATCGAAATTTGACCCACCACTAGACGCAACCGGCGTCCACGCATGATCCAACCTCAAGGACCATAAGCAGTTGTTGTCACAGTAGTATCCCAGTTTTTACATGGGTCATTCTTGGACGCCGATGTGGGTCAACTTCGGATGCCGATTCACACTCCAGCAGACCCCAAGATTTCCTCGTTGGCACCGGCGGGTATTGGAGGCTGGGTTTTAGGGAAGGGGGAGGGCGTCATACGCATGGAAGGGAAGGTGGCTTTGATGGCCATGGGAATGGGAACGGATGAATTTCCGGCAGGTAATTTCCGATAAGAATTGCGGGGATTTCCCGATTCTCACGAGGGGCGGTGATGGGCTTTTTGTCGGATTTCCGTGAAGGTTTCCTAATGCGAATCCGGAAGATCCGCGTTCGGAATTCCATCGCCATCCCCATTGTACTGATCCTCCTTTCCATCGCCCTGGTCATTCTTGTTACCGGGTATTATGTCAACAAATCTGTCTTCTATTCCGTCTTCGAGGAAAGGGAGAGCAACAAGGCCCGCAATATCCACCTGACAATCGAGTCGATCGTTTCCACGGAGGTCAAGCGGATCTCGAGTCTTGCGAAGATCCTGAGAAACGATACGGACATCGTGTACGGGCTGTTCCACTACACCGGAACTCATGGAGACAAGAAACCCCTGAAATCCGCGATGGACCAGCTCTATCCGAAGATGAACCTGCCGGTCTTCGTCATGGCCGACCTCGGCGGGAACATCCTGTACCGTGTGGGGAAGGGGAACGACCTGCCGGAGGGGAAACTGCGGGAGATGCCTGCATTTCGACGGGCGTTGAAGGGCGAACAAGTCATCACTGCCGGCAGAGGACCGGGGGGGTGGGGAATATGGACCATCGTCCCTGTTCACGGGTTCGGTAAGGAGAAGTCCTCCGGACTGATTCTCCTCGGCAGCCAGCTCGACAATACCTTCGCGAGGAAGATCGCCCAAGAGACAGGAAGCCAGGTGTTCATTGCGACCGCTGAGAGAGTGATCGCGGGTTCCTACGACAGCGATCTTCCCAAGGCGTTCGACCCTTCGCTGGCGAGGAGCAGCCTCTCAGAACAGAGGCCCAATTTTTACGTGCATCGGAACAGTTATCGATCGTACACATACGTCCCCCTGAAAATCGTGGATGAGGAGTTCTGTCTCGTGATCGAGACGGACATCAGCGTCATACAGGACCTCCTGGAGAGAAACCGAGCCAAGATGGTGGAGTGGGGGATTGTCCTTCTGCTCGTCATCGCGTTGACGGGGTTCGGTTTCACCTTCACCCTCATCTGGCCCTTGAACCGCCTGTACGGAAAGGCGCTCCAGGTCATCCGGGAGTACTCCGGACCGGGGCTCGAGGAGGTTCCCCGGGGAAACGAGATCTCGACGCTGGTACGGGCCACCGACGTCATGCTGGATACCATCAAAAACCACCTTTCGGAGCGAACCCACGCCGAGGAGGCGTTGCGGGAGACCAGCCGCACCCTGCATGCGCTGATCGAGGCGTCTCCCCTGACCGTGGTCGTCAGCGACGCTTCCGGCACAGTACGCGTGTGGAATTCCGCCGCCGTCCGCATGTTCGGCTGGCGAGAAGAGGAGACGGTCGACCGCCCGAACCCCCTGCTCTCCACGGACGGGAACTCTGAGCTGCGGGCGGCCTGCAACCTCGTTCTGCGGGGAGAGAAATTCTCCAACGCGGAGATCCGCGGGCGGCGGCGCGACGGCTCGGAGATCTTCCTCTCCTTCTCGGGGGCGCCCCTCGCCGACGGGCGTGGAAACGTTGTTGCAATGATGGCCATCATCGCCGATATCAGTGACGCCAAACGGGCGGCGATGGCACTGCAGAAGAGTGAGGAACAGCTCCGCCAATCACAGAAAATGGAGGCGGTGGGGAAACTGGCGGGTGGCGTGGCCCACGATTTCAACAACGTCCTCTCGGTGATCACGGGATACACCGAGCTGCTTCTGTTACGACTGGACCGGAAAAATCCGGCACGTCGGGAACTCGAGCAGATCCACAAGGCGGGAGAGCGGGCGGCCGCCCTGACAGGACAGCTTCTTGCATTCAGCCGACGGCAGGTCCTGCAAACGAAACTCCTGCAGCTTCCGGAGGTAGTGGAAAACATCGGGAAGATGATCAGGCGTCTGATTGGGGAGAACATCGAGTTCGTCACCGAAGCGTCCCCGGATCCATGGACAGTCCGTGCGGACCCAAGCCAAGTCGAGCAGATCCTGATGAATCTCGTCGTCAACGCCCGGGATGCCATGCCCCGGGGTGGAAAGCTGGTGATTTCCACGGCAAATCTTTTCCTGGAGTCGCCGCTCGATGAGCGGGAGCTGACCATTCCTCCCGGCCGATACGCAACCTTGAAGATCGCCGACAACGGGTGCGGCATGGACGAAGCGATCCTATCCCGGATCTTCGAGCCGTTCTACACCACAAAGGAGAAAGGGAAGGGTACGGGCCTCGGTTTGGCGACGGTGTACGGAATCGTGAAACAGAGCAACGGCTTCATCCGTGTCGAGAGTGCCCCAGGGGTTGGTACGGCGTTTACCGTCTATTTGCCGGAAGCTGTCAAGGAAGAGGACGATGCCAAAGAGGAACCGCAGAGCGCGGTGAACCAGGGATTGACCGGTAAGGAAACGATCCTCCTTGTCGAGGACGAGGAAGTGGTTCGTGAACTCGCGATCGAAAGTCTCCAGAAATACGGTTACACCGTCCTCGCAGCCTCCAACGGGGACAAGGCACTCTCGATCTGCGAAAAATACAAGGAGAAGATCGACCTGCTGATCACAGACCTGGTCATGCCCGGCATGAACGGGATTGAACTGGCCCGGAGATTTCTTGATTTTCGCCCGGATATACCGGTCCTGTTCATGTCCGGATACTCGGAGGATGCCGTGGAACATCTCAAGGACATGACCCAACGGCAGTCATTCCTTTCGAAACCGATCACGCCGACGACCCTATCCCGGAAAGTGCGGGAGATGTTTTCCTTATTAAGCCCGGCGTAACCCTGCCGGGAAAGTGGAATTCTCAGGCCGGCTGTTCCTACTGAAGCGTCAGGTCCCCCTTTCGGGCGGAACCTATCACCACCGTGACGCGCGTCCCAACCTTCAACTTCCCTTCCCGGTTCCGGAACATGATATGGCGGACGTCTTTTCCCCCAGGGGCGGTGAACTCTGCCAACCGGCCGATGCGCTGCAGGCGAACCACGGGGAACTTCTCACCCGTGGACTCATCGATTAGGTAGGCATCCATGGTTTCGGGATCGAATTTTTCGACGCCAATCACCCTGAAACGGACGCCAACGTATTCCCTGTTGGCCGCAAGTTGGCACTGGATGACGTCCAGTTCCGGAGGAGGCAGACGCAACGCTCCTTTCCCGGAACAAGATGCAAGGAGGCAGATCGTAACTGCCCAAAGGAGGCACTTCCGGAAGTCCATCAATGTTTCCCCGGTCGGTTGGCCCGATCCTTTGTGTCGCATTGGACGAAGGTTAACCCATGATCAGAGTAGCGTGTATTTCCACCGTGGGGATATGTCTCTTCCCGGATTTCATCTCCTCCCAACGATTCAGGGTCCCAGTATATCCAATGGGCGGCGGTATAAAAATACCGAACGGGCTGCAAACCCCACACAAACAACTCCCTTTTCGGGGTGAAAAAGAAGCTTTGCCGGGATGATGTTTGCAGGTTAACCCCCTTGAAGCTTTCGGGGGGCAGGTGATGCAATAAGATCCCCGCCGAGTTTCCCGAGGGGGAATTCAACGGCATCCGATCCTGTGTCGACAGAAATGTCCGTCGCTATGGGAGATTCCCGATCTGCATCCGTACCTTTTGCGATCCCCCTGTCCAGTCCTACGGGAGCTGCTATCATGATTCGGTTTTTCCCGTTCTTCTTGGCCTCGTAGAGGGTGTCGTCCGCGGCCTGGATCAGGTCCGTTGTCGACCGACCGTCTCCAGGGAACATGGAGATCCCGCCGCTGATCGTGAGGCGGACCGGATCGTTCCGGCCCTGGATCGGGATGTCCGTCTCCGCGATCCGTTCCCGCAGATTCTCGGCATACTGGAACGCCTGGTCCTTGTTCGTGGAGGGGAGTAGCACGACGAATTCGTCTCCCCCGTACCTAGCAACGAGGTGGGAACTCCTCGTGCAGTTCCTGGCGATCCGGGCGATGTTCTGGAGGACCGCGTCCCCGGCCGCGTGGCCCCAGGAATCATTGATGTCCTTGAACCGGTCGAGGTCGAAGAACAGGAGGGACAGGGGCTGCTGGTAATTCCAGGCTCTCCGGATTTCGGTCTCGAAGATCCTCGCGAAGTAGAACCGGTTGGCCAGGCCGGTAAGGTGGTCACAATATACCCCCTGCGCGTTGGATTCCAGAAGGCTCGCGTTCTGGATCGACAGCGAAAGGATGTCCACAAGCATCGAGACCTGCGCCTTCAGGGTCGCGGGGGCACGATTGCACCCTGCGATCACCAGCACCCCCTCGATTCCGGAAATTCCGTATACGGGTGCGACGAGGTCGGGTTCAATCCCTTCCCGTTCCAGCGAGGGCTGGGAACTTCGAATACCACCGGGCTCGATATCCTCCCTCGTGATCACTATCCGTTTCTGCAGCGCCTGTCCGAGGGCTCCCTCGTCCCGCGCGACCCGGATCTTTCCCCGCCAATCCCCGGGGAATCCGTACCCGACCTGCAGGGTATAGTGTTCGGAATCCTGGAGGGGGACGAAATATCCCACCTGGCCGGCATTCGTGATCTCCTTCGCATGCCGCACGATGATGGGAGGGTAGAAGTCCACGGGCAGGCGCTCCGTCAGGTTCTGCACGATTACCGGGACCTGCTTAGCCGTCAGCACCGCCTGGGACTTTTCCAGGTTCGCTTCCAGCAACCCCGCGTTCAACTCCCCGAGCTTCGATTCCAGGAACCGGATCCTCGCGGACGAAGCGAAGCGGGACCGACGTTCCATGAACAGGCACGCCAATGCGCCTGCGATCGCGAAGATCAGTCCGGCGAGCAGGAGATTCTGGACTGCCATGGGTTGTTCTCCTTTCCCGATGCTCGGGTTTTGATTCTCGTGACCGGATTCGCCGGTCGCCTACTCTTCAGGAACCGCCTTCCGGCAGTGAGCCTCGGTGATCATCGAGAGGAAATTCTCGAAGAGAACAGGCTCGAACTCCGTTCCCTTCCCCCGCCGCATGATCGCCAGGGCGTCCTCCAGGCAGAGTTCCTTCCGGTAGGGACGATTCGTCCGCAGTGCATCGTAGACGTCCGCGATCTGGGTCATGTAGGAAGCGACGTTCAGGGCTTCCCGGTAATTGACCTTCGGGTACCCGGTCCGGTCGTACTTCATGTGGTGTTCGAAACAGACGATCACCGGGAGAATGGATCCGCAGTCGACTTTCCGGAGCTGGTTGGCCCCGTGCACGGGGTGGTCCGCGATCCGCGCAAAGTCGTCGGCAGAGATCTTCCCCGGCTTCCGCAGGATCTCCTGGGGGACCGCCTCCTTTCCGATGTCGTGGAGCAGCGCGGCGAGGCCGATCTCCCGGACAGAATTCTCCGGGATGCCGATCCGCAATGCCTGGGACATGACCAGGGCGCACACGTTGAGGGAATGCGTCACGGTATAGTCATCGTGGGACTGGATCCGGAGGAGCCGGTGGATAAGGAAATCGTCTTGGCGCAGGCTGGACAGGACGTTGGTCACGATATCCTTGCCGTCCCGGGAGGTCTGTTTTCCGTTCCCTTCGAGGATCGATCGCATCAGGTCCTGGAGGACGCGGGTCGCCCCCCCGAGCACATGGGAGCGTTGCAGGGACAGGACCAGTTCGTTCGAGGCTCCCGGCGGCCCCTCGAACGTGTGGATCGCTCCGTACGAGATGCACTCCCATTTCCGCTGCTGCGGGTCCTCCTTCCCCGACGCGAGGAAGTGGACGAATTGCTTCAGCTCCCCGAAGGTGATCCCTTCCCGGAAGGAGATTTTCTCCATCCCGAGAGTCAGTAGTTTCTTGTGGAGTTTGCGGGGAAACAGGCGGTTCATATTGAGGAAGGGCGTCTCGTCGATCACGAAATGGTCCCCGATGACTCCCACGTGCAGCGTTCCCAGAGCCGTGGTGAGGCGAAGAACCTTTCCGTAGAGGCGGTCCAGATGGATGTGGAGCCTGCTGTGGTGCTCGGGGTACACCTGGGCCGCCTGGACGGCCTGCGCGAGATTCAGGATCGTGCCGAATAGGTACCCCCTTTCGATCATCGGAGCACCTCCCGGGAGGAGACGAGTCTCCGGCAGAACTCCCGCACCGCGGCTCTGCGGGAGGCCGTCGCCAGATGCAGGTACGACTCCGCATCGGTTCCCCCGATGCGGTACAGGCTCAGGGCGGCCGCGATCCGGACGGATTCCACGTCGCCCGGCTCGAATAGCCCCTCGCTGGAGAGAAGCAATCCCAAGGCCGGCACGGCCTCCGGGGGGCGCAGTTGTCCCAACGCCGAGACGGCCTCCCGGCGAACCCGGCAGTCGGGGTGCGCCGCGGACCGAAGGAGCGCGGGGACCGCGATTCGATCCCCGATCTCCCCGAGGATCGAGCACAGGTTCCGGACGAAGTACCATTTCGGATGATTCATGCGCTCCAGGATCAGGGGGACGGCGGAAGGCCCCATCAGGATGGCTAGCCGGATCAGCGACCGGCGCCGTGTCCGGTTCTCCTCGCTCAACAGCCGTTCGAGAAGCGTTCCGATCGCATCCGGGGCCAAGCGGGTGAGGAGGTCCTGGATTTCCTCCCTCTGACCGGCATGCAGGGATCGTTGCAGCGCCCATTCGATCAGCTGATCGTAATCGACATCCCGGAGGATTTCCCGGATCGCGGATCGCCATTCCATGCGGATTTTTCCGGAGGCACGCAACAGGCCGAGGAGGATCTCCTTCAGCAACGGGAGATCCATCCGGGAAATCAGGTTCGGCACGATTTTCCGGAACTCCTCCAGGATGTCGTGGAGATTCTCTTCGTCCCCCTGAAATTCCAGGAGTTCGAGCATGATCTGGGTGTTCCGGACCTGCTGCTCCTCGAGGGAAAGGGAGGCGACCAGCACGGGGTCCGGCAAGGCTTGCGGGCCGGTGGTTCCCGGTCCGGTCGTTCCTTCGGAGATCGATTCCAGCAATCGGAAGTGGTCCTTCGAGACGTAGGACTCCTCGGTCCGGTCCAGGAGAAGCTTCTCGACCGACTCCCAGGTTTTCAGGGAATAGTAATTCCGGGCCCGGAGGCTCTCACTGGCACGTTCCGACACCTCGGGCAGCAACGGCTGCGAACGGTTCCGGTTCACCGCGAGGACCTCGAAAATCTTCCGGAACCGCCCGCTGGACTTGTTCTCCACGGAGAGGACCGAACCCAGCAGCTCGAGGAATTCCTCTCCCGACCGGTCCTTGGCCAAGGCCTGGGCCACGGTGACTTCCAACCCATTTTCCCCGTGTCCTCCGGAGGATCCGACGACCTCCATTCCGGCTTCTAGGGATTGGACGATCCGATCCCGCTCCGGGGACGGGAGTTTGACCAGGACGGATCCGAGGCGGTTGAAAAGCTTCTTGAGAACTTCGGGCGAGATCCGGTCTTCGCACGGGGAAGACGGGTCATCCCCTTCGGGGATTCCGTCCCGGGGGGGAGCGGAGGCATGCTTGAGAACCGCGGTGAGAAGTTCCGGGTATTTCACGATTTCCTCGATGATCTTCCTTTCCTCCTCGTCCTGCCCTGTGAAATCGGAGGTCATCAGGGAACGGAGGAGATAATCCCCCCTCTGCGCGGGATCCTTTCCGGATTTGCCGATCTCCACGGTCCTGCGGGAAAGAAGCTCCTTGTAGTGATAGGGGAAGATCCGGATCCCCGACACTCCTGCCCGGGAGAGGTCCACCTGGATCGCCTCGTGCCTGTCCTTGTCGCAGTTCCGGTGGAGATAGTGGAGGAACAGGAGCAGGTCCGGCGCGGAAAGCTGTTGCTCGAAAATCATGGTGGCGATGCCGGCGATGTAGAGGCGTTCCGTCAGGCTCTGGACAACCTCCTTCCCTTTTCCGAGGAACCGGTCCCGGTACAGAAACTTGTCCTGTGCCACCCCCAGCAGGAGGCGTTTCCCCGGTTCGCTGTCGATCCGGGCGGCCAGGGAGAGATACACCTCTTGGACATGACGGGACGAGACGGGGTGCATCGCGCCATACATTCCGGTGATGACCCACGTACGGCCCAATCGGATCAGGAGTTGCTCCAAGACGCTGCTCCGGGAACGGACCGTTATTACCAACAGAAGAAAGGTCCTATTCCCCAGGTTGAAAATCAAATTCCGTGCCGGCCCACCAATCTCGGAAGGATTTCAGGGAAACCGATATTCATAAATAAAAACAAATAGATGGAGATTCCCCTCGCGGGATCCACGGGTGATATCCTGGGCCTGAAACGTCACGCTGCGGGAACCGATGACAAAAATCGGCAAGTGTCCGCCGTCGTAAGAAGTGGGAATCGGGTTGGGTGGGGATTACGGATAGAGCCTGCGGGGGATGGGGGTCACGGGGACCTGACAGGTACCACATGCTTGATGAGGGGTGGGGAAACCCGTGGGGGTTCGAGTCCCCCCTTCGGCACCATGCTAATTATAAAAGGGATTTCGGTTTTCCACCGAAGTCCCTTTTTTCGTAATAACGGGCCGACTGGCTGATTTGTGGCTCTGGGGGCGGCTCCGGAAGCCTCGCGTGGCTAGTCTGGAAATTTCTCAGATAACCGCTCCTGGTGGAGCGAGAATTGGTCGATGGATCCTTCCTTGCGGCGCAGGTTCAGGACCCTCACATGGAGTTCCCTGAAGTGGTTTATCGCCAGACATGGAATGAGGGAGTATAAGACATCCGCGGCGACCTGGACGGTCCCGCATAGTGTTTCCTTCTTCCCCCTCTCGGTCCAGGCATGTCCCACAGCTTTCATATCCTTGCGCCAGTCGTCGCGGGGAATGTGGGTAGGGAAAAGATTGAGTTCTACCGTCCTGAACGTGCGCCGATTGGGTTTGCGATTCGTATCGTGGCTGAGGACCGTCCCCCTGACCACGAGGTGATCCATTTCCCGATGTGCCTGATTGGTTTGTTTCCATGGAGCAGGGAGGCAATCTATCCCAAAACTATAATCCCGCCGCCAACCGTCTACCGAACAGTAGAAGTCATCATGACGGTTTTCAGAACCTTTCACCCCCTTTGAGCTGATTTTTTCATAATCATTCACCCCCCTCGGGTCGAGTTTTTCAAATCATTCACCCCCCCCTGCGTGCCCGGATGGTATGACCCTCCTTGCGCCT
>Ga0209751_10005686_pt1 | contig 11700 bp, 10 predicted proteins | sample RifCSP13_1_FD_184019 | JGI IMG/M metagenome (GOLD analysis project Ga0209751, IMG submission 184019) | Soil microbial communities from Rifle, Colorado - Rifle CSP2_sed 13_1 (SPAdes) (version 2) | ecosystem: Environmental > Terrestrial > Deep subsurface > Rock core/Sediment | place: Rifle... | reverse complement strand
AGCGGCGAACGAGCTGGCCCGATGAGCAGACCTCGCGCCGTCTGTGCCGGCGCAACCTGGCCTTCCCCTTCATCAACCCGCGCTTCGGACTCCTACCCGCGACCCTATACACGCTCCTCGCGTGGACGCTCTTGGCTGAGGCCGGCGGTGAGACTGACCCTCGCGCCGCACTGGTCCGGGCAGGAGAAGCGCTGCTCGCGGGGCCCGGCCCGTTTACGTTCGTCTTCGCGACGCTCGTGGGCTTCGTGCTCTTTACCGACACGCACAACCGGCTCTATCGCTGGCTCGCCGGCATCGTGCACGGCCTGACGCATCTTCTCGCCGCGTTTTTCATCGGCTGGGCGGTGACCGCCTGGCTTTCGGCGGCGCTGGGGATTACGCTTTCCTTTCCGGCCGGAGTCCTGGTCGCGGGCGCAGCGATCTTCGGCACGAGCTGGCTCGTCGGATCCTTCATCATGGGCCTTTACCTGTACATGTCGCTCAATCTGTTCGGCCGGCACGCCAACGAGGCGTTCTCCGCCCTGCGCATCCAGGACTGGAAGCACTTTCTGAGGCTCCACATCGATCGGGAAGGAAACCTCACGATTTATCCCATTGGGCTCCGCACCGTCGCCCGGCGCTGGAAGGAGCGGGACGGGCCAGGGCCAAAACTCGAGCCCGAGGACCGCCGCGCGACGGCGCCGGAGCTGATCGAGAAGGCGCCGATTCAAGTCGCTCGCTCGGCAGCGTAGGAAGTTCCAGCGCACAGAGTAGGAGGCGCCGACATGCGAGTTGTCGCGGCTGGGGGCGACTTCAGGGTCAAGGCGATCGCCGGAACCCATACGGTATTGGTTGCGCTCGACTGCATGGAGGCACGCCGACACGGGCTCATGGGCTTTGCCTTCAGGCGAGAGACTGTCGGCACGGAGGATGGCGGCCCGAAATGGCTCCGCTCCCTGAAAGTGTTCCGGTCGGTCGTGCCCGAACCGCACACAGAGCGCGACCCGAACGACCCGACGAAGCCGAAGCGGTTCAGCTCCTGGGAGCACCCCATCCAGAGCTTCCTGTGGGGCGACTACACTGCCCGGCCGGACACGCTGTACGAGTTCACCGTCGTCCCGATGTATGGGCAGCCGGGCGCACTGCAGCCAGCGCAAGCGCTTGCTTTCAGGATCCGCACGGAGAAGGAGCTCGATCAGGGCCACGGCGTCTGGTTCAATCGCGGCGCGATCGCAGGTCAGGCATTCGCACGCGAGTTCGGCAACGTCGGACCGCAGCCGCCCAGCAATCCCGATCCAGACGATCCGACGACGAAATGGCTGTCCCGTGGATTGCTCGAAGCATGTCTCGGGTTCATCGATGAAACGCCAACCGGTGACGGCCTTCGGGTCGCCGCCTACGAATTGACCTACCCGCCGGTGGCTCGCGCGCTCAAAGCCGCCCTGGACCGCCGGGTTGACGTGCGGATCGTGTATCACGACACGACCAAGGTTACCGGCAGCGCCAGGGGAGCGAACGAGCGCACGATAGCGGAGGCCGGAATACCGAGGAAGCTCGGAAAGACGCGGGTGCTGTTCCCGCGAACCAGGACAAAGATCCCGCACAACAAGTTCATCGTGCGGCTCAAGGGCGGGACCCGGGCGACCGACGTGTGGACCGGCTCGACCAACTTCACCCCGTCGGGCTTTCTCGGGCAGACCAACGTTGGACACGTCATCGCCGACGAACGGACGGCGAGGCAGTTCCTGGCCTACTGGGAGCTGCTCAAGAAGGATCCGGACCGGGACGCAGCGCGCGCCGGCGCGATGAAGCTCACCTCGAATCCGCCGGCAGTGATCCCGCAGAAGTCGACCGCGCTCGTGTTCTCGCCGCGGGCGAAGGCGGACCTCCTCACCTGGTACGGCGACCGGATCCGCAATGCAACCGGCTCGGTGATGTTCACCGCCGCATTCGGCGTCGCGCAGCAACTCGTCCCGGCGCTCGCGAAGGACCGCGACTTTCTGCGATTCATCCTGATGGAGAAGCCTCCGACCGCGGCGGTCAAGGCGTCCCTGAGCAAGGATCGCGACCTCGTGATCGCCTCCGGCGCCGTACTCGGCGAGATGTATGTGTTCAAGAACGGGAAGCCGGTCGCGCGCAAGCGGATCGAAGAGTTCGATCTCGACAAATGGTTCCTCGTGGAGGAGCATTTCCGGCGCGCGAACGAAGGCTTCGTGTTCTTCGTGCACACGAAGTTCCTCCTGATCGACCCGTTGTCGGACGACCCGCTCGTGTGCTCTGGATCGGCGAATTTCTCGTCGAACTCGCTGCTCCAGAACGACGAGAACATGCTCCTCATCCGCGGCGACACCCGCGTCGCTGACATCTACCTCACCGAGTTCGACCGGATCTTCCGCCACTTCTACTTTCGCAACGTCGCGAACGAGATCGAGGCAAAGGGCGGCCAGGCGAAGGGCGCCTTCCTCGAGGAGGACAGCCGTTGGACTGACAGCTACTTTAGGCCCGGGGCACTGAAGACGCGGCGGCGGGAGATGTTTTTCGCCGACTCGAAACTGAGCTGGGTCAAGAACGCGGCCGCGGCGGAGGCCGTTGGAAGCCGGAAACGCGCGGCGAGGACCGCTAACAGCCGCGAGGCGAGCACGGGCGGGAGGCCGTCCAAGCCCACGAGCGGGAAGAAGGATCCGCCACGAAAGCGAGCCGGGAAGAGGGCCCACTACGACTCAACGCCAGAACCACGCAAGCGGCTGCCATGATCACGAACGACCAACTTCAGCCGGTCAACCGGGTGCACCATATCCATTCAGGACCCCGCGACGCGGTCAAGTTCCTACACAAGCTCACCATGTCCATGGTGATCGGCGACAGCTCGGCGCTGCGTGCGCTTGCTCTTGCTCTAGGCCTGTTAGGCCTCGCCGGCTGCCCGACGATTCCGCTCAAACAGGCGGAGAACATTGGAACAGCGGGAAGCGCCTACGCCGAGGCCGTCAAGGCTGTAGGAGACTTTGCACTGAGTGATGCCCTCGACTATGCAGTCGACGAACTCGAGACTCGTCGGCCAGCGCTGAAGGAACTTGCCAAGCGACGCGAGGCTCTCGAGCGCCAAAATAGACTCCTGAAACGGCGCATCGAGCTCGTCGAGACCGCCTCGTTGCAGATCACTCTCGTACGCGAGTACTTCAGTGCGCTCGAAGCACTCGCCAAGTTCGATGTTGCAACCCCTGCTGGCGCCGCAACCGCATCTCTCATCGATAGTCTGAACGCTCTCGAAAAGAGTATCGCCACGCGGAGCGACGCCGGCGGCCTGGTCCGCCCGCTCACTGCAGACGAGAAGAACGCCGCCGCCCAGGTCGTGTCGCTTATCGCAAGAGGCATCCATGCAAAGGGTGTGGAAGCGCGGTTGACCAGTGACGCGCCGATCATCGCCCGACATTTGCGGATGCTGTCCATCCAACTCGAGGAGTTGGGCGGATGGATCTCCGATCGGCAGGAGAACCGCTTGACCACCTTCTATGCTGACCACGTGGAGGCGCCCTTCCTAAAGCCGGCCGATACAGCGCTGCCCGCGGACTGGAAGAACAAGTACAAACAGTATCTCCGGGGCGTGACGCTAAACGAGAAGATTCGCTTGGCAGCCGAAGCAGGAAAGAACATGGAGCGCGTCTGGGTCCGCTATCTCTCTGCCGAGCAGAGTCCGGAGGAATTACTCCAGAGTGTCCAGGACATGCAGCAGTTGGTGACAGCGATTGCTGGACTCAGGGCTGCGCGTCAAGCTGCTCAGCAGTCAACCGAACGCTAGGGGGAGCCCGGTGTCACCCTCGAAGAAGACGACAGCGAAAAGAAAGACAAAGAAGAGGGCGACCCGAACGAGCGCGGGTGATCTCACCGCGCTCAAGAACGACCTTCGGAAAGCCTATAACGAGCTTCTCGCGATGAAGAACTCGGTTCCAGACAACGAGAAAGACCCGTATGACCAGGCCTGCCTCGCGGCGATGGAGGCGCGCGATACCGCCGAACTCGCATCCTTTGCGAGGTTGGTCGAGGCCCAAAGGCGGAAGCTCCCAACCCTCCGAAAGCGGACCACGCGACTACGTCAAGACCTCGAGGGAAGTCAGGAGACATTCGCGAAACTTCAGGTCGCGGCTGCCGGAATGGCACTCTTCGCCGACATTGTGAAGCTCCTGGCCTAAATAGGAGCAGCGTAGCGACCTGTCGCGGGGGCTGCCGCTTGTGAGCGAGCGAGGAAGGCGCTGCGCAAGCCGCCGTACACGCGCGACCGGTACATCGCGATGCTACGCAAGTACGGTTGCGAGGAGCTCGCGTCGGTCCTCTCCCCGCAATGGGTTTTCTCGACGACAAGGAACCCGCGCAAGCGAAAAGCGCTTCGTAATGCCTGAGGGTTGTCTACCGAGGTAGCGCCATCATCGAAGTCATGCAACAAACGAACGTGGGGAAAACGTGTGGACGTCGGCGAGTTTTGGCGTGTCGGCCTGCACTCGACGACTGTCCATACCGTAGCACACGCGGATTGGACACCAGGGCCGCGCGCGATCGCCAGCATCTGCTGCTCGCCGCCCGAGAGCGAGCCGGCGAGCTGGTGCTGGCGCTCGGCGAGGCGCGGAAACGTGGCGAAGGCCCCGGCCAGCGCCCAGCCGCCGCCGCCGCCGCGCGCCGGCGGGCGCGCCGCCACCCGCAGGTTCTTACGCACGCTCAGGCTCGCGAACACGCGCCGGTCCTGCGGCACGAGGCCCACGCCGATCCCGATCCCGGCGCGCGGGGCGTCAGGGCGTACCGGAAGGCGCCTCCTCGGGCAGCAGGCGGCGCTCGTCTGGGCCGAAGAAATAGATCCGGTCTCGCCGGAAGCTGTAGCCGACCCAGGAGCCGGCCTGAACGTAGTGGTGGCCCTCGACGATGGCGATGAGATTCTTGGAGTCTCCGTACTCCAGATAGAGGAGCGTGTCCTTCCCCAGCGGTTCGACGAGAGCGACCCGGGCCCGGAGGTCCCCGTCGCGGGGCACGCGCTCCAGGTGGATGTCGATGTGCTCCGGCCGGATGCCGAGGGTGGCCGCCCCCTCGCGCTTGGGGACGGGTCCCGACAGGGGCACGCACAACTCGCCTGCCCGGAAGGAGGCGGCCCCGAGCTCCCAGCGGAACTCTCCCTTCAGCAGATTCATCGAGGGCGAGCCGAAGAAGTCCGCGACGAACCAGTTGACCGGGTTGTGGTAGATGTCCAGCGGGTTGCCCACCTGCTCGATCCTGCCGTACCGCATCACGATGATCCGGTCGGCCAGTGTCATGGCCTCTTCCTGGTCGTGGGTGACGTAGATAAACGTCTTCTTGAGGTTTTGGTGGAGGCGGTCGATCTCCGCCCGCATCTCTTTGCGAAGCTTGGCGTCGAGGTTGCTCAGGGGCTCGTCCAGCAGGAACACCCGAGGCTCGGTGATCAGCGTGCGCGCTACGGCGACCCGCTGTGCCTCCCCGCCGGAAAGCTGACCCGGGAGCTTCAGCAGCAGGGGCTCGATGTGGACCATGCGGGCCGCGTCCGCCACGCGGCGCCGACGCTCCTTCGGTTCCATCTTTTGCATTCTGGGTCCGAAGCCGATGTTGTCGGCGACGGTCATGTGGGGGAAGAGCGCCAGGTTCTGAAACACCATGCCGATGTCGCGCTGGCCCGGCTCCAGGTCGTTCACGAGGCGGTCGCCGATGTAGATCTGGCCCGAGGTGGGCTCTTCCAGGCCCGCGATCATCCGCAGCGTCGTGGTCTTGCCGCACCCCGACGGACCGACGAAAACCACGAACTCTCCTTCCTCGATGATGAGGTTCGTGTTCTCGACGGCGACCACCCCGCCGGCGAACTCCTTCCTCAGGTTGACGAGGCGGATGCTTCCCACGCGCTATCGCCTCCGAATCATCCCGAAGGAGAACCCGCGGACGAGGTGCTTGTGGATCAACAGGCCGATGACGATGAGGGGGATGGTGACGCCGATGGACAGGGCGGACTGAAGCCCGAACTGCCTGCCCTCCTGCGTTCCCTCGAACTTGCTGAGCTGGACGGGGAGAGTCTGGGCCTCGGCTGCCGTCATGACGAGCCCCAGCAGGTACTCGCTCCACGTCAGGATGAGGATGAACAGGCAGGTCGCCACGACCCCCGAACGGATCAAGGGCACCACGATGATCGCAAAGGCCCGCAGCTTGCTCGCCCCCAGAATCTGGGCCGCCTGCTCCAGCTCCACCGGCACCTCGTCGATGAAGGACTTGGTCATCCAGACCGAATAAGGCAGCGTGAAAATCGTGTAGACCACGATCATCCCGACCCAGGTGTCAAGGAGGTGGAGCGTTGAGTACCACAGAACGAGCGGGATGGCGATGACGATCGGCGGCATCATGCGCAGCATCAGGAGGTTGAACATCCGGCGCTCGCTCAGGATCTGGTAGCGGGAGACCCCGTACGCTAGCAACAGCCCGAAAGCCACCGAAAGCAGGGTGGCGGTGCCGGCGATGACCACGCTGTTCCTCAGGCCGTGAAGGGGTTCCAGGCTGATGGGGGGCAGGACCTGATCCCCCGAGCTCACGACGGAAGTCCCAACCCAGACCTGGGCGAAGTTTTCCAGCGTGGGCGGCGACGGAAACCACACGGGCGGCCAGGCCAGCCACTGCTCGGGGAGCTTGAAGGCGGTCGCCACCATCCAGTAGATGGGGAAAACCGTCACGATGAGCCACAGCGAGAGAACAGCGTGCCGGGCGACCGCCGAGAGTTGCCTACGGGTCTGGCGCGTCACCGTCCTGAACCCTCCTGGGCGAACATGATGTCGAGGGCGCGCTTTTGGCGCAGCAGGGCACGGATGCAGACGTAGATGATGACGCCCACGAAGAGCAGGACGACGTAGCTCATGGCCGCCGCCTTGGAGACGTTGAAATAGTCCCAGCTCGTCAGGTAGAGGTACACGGGAATCGTCTCGGTGAAGGTCCCGGGTCCACCTTGGGTCAGGGTCCAGAACTTGGGGAACTCGGCCAGGGCCTCGAGGAAGCGCAGGATCAAGGTCAGGACCAGGACCGGCTTGAGCAGGGGGAGCGTCACGTGCGCGAAGATCTGCCAGCGGCTGGCCCCCAGGACCCGGGCGGCCTCGACGGGCTCCTTAGGCATGCTCACCAGGCCGGCCAGCATGACGATCATGACGAAGGGGGTCCAGTTCCACGTCTCGATGAGAACGAGGCTGGCGAATGCCGCCACCGGGTGCCCGAGCCAGGAAATCCGGACCTCGCCCGGCACCAGCAGGCTCAGGATGTGATTGACGGGTCCTGACTCATAGAGAAGCATCTGGAAGTTGTAGCCGACGACCACCGGGACCGTGAGCATCGGGATGATAAAAAGCATGTAGTAGAAGCTCCGGCCCCGGAAAGGATCCTGCATGAGATAGGCCAGGCCGAAGCCGACGAGGACCGAGAGCAGCGTCGAGGCCCCCGCGAAGATGAAGGACCGGGCGACGGCCCTCAGGAACCGCTCTTCCGTGAGAACCTCCCGGAACAGATCAAGGCCCACAAACTGCGCGGCCCACCAAGGCCCGAGGTAGGCGGTCCACTGGTGAACGGAGAGGTAGATCTGAAGCAGCAGGACGGGAAGCAGGAAGCCCAAGGCCAGGATGAGGGGGGTGAGAGCCCCCCACCGGAACAACCCGCCCTTCCGCGCCGCCGGCGCCTTGTTCATCTTCCCCCCAATCAGCCCGGCCCGGGGGCCTGGCTCCCCGGGCCGGGTCTTCTCTTCTCTCAGCTCACGACCGGCTGATCGACGGTGGGCATCGACTCGCGGTAGGACTCGATGTCCTTCTTCAGCCGGGCCTTTCCAACCCGGGCGATGACCGTCCTCCAGTCCGCATCGACGCGCTTCAGGGCCTCGCGGGGTTTGACGACCCCGAGCCAGGCGTCCGAGACGTGCCTGTCCAGCAGGTCGTTGAACTCCAGCGCCCCGGTAACCCGGATGCTGGGGCTGTTGACCTGTAGGCTGAGGAACATGGCGTCGAGGCCAGGGCGCGTGTACACCTTCATGTTGTATGCGTCCTTGAAGTGCTCGGCACGCCAGGGCTCGTGCACGGTGCTGATGGGGCCGCCAGTGATGTAGGTCGAGTTGCGGGGCGACGTCCACCACATGGCGAGGTGGGCAGCCGCGTCCAGGTTCGGGGCGTACCGATTGACCACGACCAGGGGCGCGCCGGCCTGGATCGTCCGGACGAGCCGCTTGCCGTCCGGAAGCACGTTTCCGGGCACAACCCCGACCCGCCACTTGCCGGCCACCTGGGGATACTTCTCGGGGCTCTCCCAGAGAGGGAGAAGGCCGCCCCAGTAGATGCTCTGGTAGGCCCGCCCCGTGCCGACGTGGGGCCACATCTGCGCGGTTCCCCAGTTGTCGAAATCCCGGATCACGTGGGGCCGCTCGGCCAGGTACATCTCCAGCGCCGCCTCGGCGACATCGTTGTCGAAGTTGGGCTCGACGTCACCTGTGAACGGAAAGAGCCCGTGGTTGTAGTAGTTGATCAGGAACCACCAGTATCCCCAGCGCCGGGCGCGAAGGCTCCCGAAGCCGGTCATGGTGTTGGGGTCCGACCCGAAGAACGCCCCTTGGCGCAGGTACTCCTTCCAGGTGGTGGGCATCTCGAGGCGCACGCCGTACTTGTCCGCGTAGCGCTTCTGATTGTCGGGGTTCTCGAGGATGTCCTTGCGGACGAGGTAGATGTGGCAGTTCCCGTCGGTCACGAACCCGTAGGTCTTCCCCTCCAGCCGGGACATGTCCGCGAACGTCCCCACGGTCCGGTAGTCGAACTTCGCCGCCTTCATGTAATCGTCCAGGGGCGCCGCCAGACCGGCCGTGGCGAGGGTCGGGACGGTGTCGGCGTGGACGTGCAGCAGATCGATCTTCCCCGAGCGCGCCAAGGCCTCCGCCATGGCTCGCTGGGAGAGGGCGGCGAAACCGATGTCCACGATGGACCCGAGGCCGATCCCCGTTTGCTTCTTGAACGCTGCGGCCAGGTGCTCCATCTGCCCCTTGGCGTGGGCGCCCCAGGCCATAAAGCTCAGGTCCACGTTCTTGTTGAGTTTTTTGGCGGACTCAATAATGCGGAGCTCATCGGGCCCCGGCTCGGGTATGACCTTTTGGACGTCCTGCGCCCTGGCCTTCCGGGGTACGAACGGGCCCGTCGCTGCTAGGGTCCCCATGGCCAGTGCATCCTTGAGAAATATCCTGCGTCTCATTGGCCTCCTCCTTGGCGCTCGGTTGCTCGATCGGCCCCGCGCGCTCGCGCGGGGCCGGTGCCCGGCCTTGCGCCGCCCGGCCGAGCGTGCGCCATGATGCACGCGAGGGCACGCCGCGATCAAGCCGCACGTGGCGAGTGGGCGCACGCCCTTGCCGAAGCGCGCGAGCGGGGAGGGCGGCCGAATATCAATGCCTTACGGTTTGAACTGCAACTCATAATCCCTTGGTCCCTGGTTCGAATCCGGGCGGGCCCACGCTTCGGCGGGCGCCGACGGTCGCCCCCATCGCGAAGGTCGTTTGCGCGTCTCCATTATGTACTGTACAGTGCATAACAAATCCGGCCCCTCGGCCCTGTCGATTCCGCCCAATGGCCCGCCCTCGCGAGTTCGATGTCGACGCCGCGCTCGAGCACGCGATGCAGGTGTTTTGGGCGAAAGGCTACGAATCGACGTCGCTCGATGACCTCTGCGAGGCGACCGGCCTCGGCCGATCGAGTCTCTACGCCGCCTTCGGCGACAAGCACGGCCTCTACCTCCGCGCGCTCGACCGTTACGAAGAGGGATCGGCGGCACGGATCAATGACGCGCTGACGCGCCCGGTGCCGGTGCGCGAGGCGGTCGGCGGGTTCGTCGATCGCCTCATCGACGAGATCGTGGCCGGCCCTGGGCGCCGCGGCTGCTTCATCGGCAACTGTGCTGCGGAGCTCGCGCGCGACGACCGCGAGGCGGCCGCCCGCGTTCGCCGCAGCCTGGTGCGGATCGAGACGGCGTTTCGCGACGCGCTGGGGCGCGCCGAGGCGCGCGGCGAGCTCGCGCCGACCGCCGACGTCGGTGCGCTGGCACGCTTTCTCACCGCCGGCATCCAGGGCTTGCGCCTGGTCGGCAAGGCCACCCCGGATCGCGGCGCGCTCGAGGATATCGCCGCGGTGATGCTGCGTTGCCTCGACCGGTGATCGTTGACCTGTTCTGTACTGATCAGTGCATAACAAGCCGCGCGACCAGAGGACGAAGTCATGAGCGGTGGCCACAGCAACATCAAGGCGCTCGCCTTCGACGCCTACGGCACGCTGTTCGACGTCTTCTCCGTCACCGCACTCTGCGACCAGTTGTTTCCGGGCAAGGGCAACACGCTCGCGCAGCTCTGGCGCGTCAAGCAGCTGCAGTACAGCATGATGCGCAGCCTCATGGGGCGCCACAAAGACTTCTGGCAGCTGACCGAGGACGGACTCGCCTACGCCTCGGAGAGCCTCAAGCTCGAGCTCACTGCCGACAAGCGCCAGCGGCTCATGGAGGCGTACCTCGGCCTCGCAGCGTTCCCCGACGTAAAGCCGGGCCTGGAAGCGCTCAAGAGGCAGGGGCTCGCGCTCGCGATTCTTTCGAACGGCGAGCCGAAGATGCTCGAGGCGGCGGCACGCAGCGCCGGCATCGACGGGCTGCTCGACCGCATCATCAGCGTCGAGGACGTGAAGATCTTCAAGCCGAGCCCACGCACGTACAACCTGGGCGCCGAGCACATGAACATCCGCTCTTCCGAGCTCGGCTTCGTGTCCTCGAACTCGTGGGACGTGGCCGGCGCGGCGTCGGCCGGACTCCTCACCTTCTGGATTCAGCGTAGCGCCGCCGAGCCGCCGGAGAAGCTGGGATTCGCGGCCGACCACGTCGTGAAGGCGCTCACCGATCTCACGCCGCTCGTACGCGGGTAACCGAGGAAAGGTCCCTTTCGGCCAGACAGCCGCGACGGTCGCGGGCTGAACCACTGACATAGGAGGCAAACATGGCAATCAAACCGAGACAGCCCGTTCCCGCGCTCGAATTCGACACCCTCGACGGCGGCCGCTGGTCGCTCGCAGCGCAGCAGCCGCAGAACTTCACGATGGTCGTGGTCTACCGGGGGTTGCACTGCCCGGTGTGCCGCCGCTACACGTCCGAGCTGAACGGAATGATCGACGAGTTCACGAAGCGCGGCGTGGCGACCGTGCTCACCAGCACCGACCCCAAGGAGCGCGCGGAGCAGGCGAAGACACAATGGGGGCTGCCGAACCTCACCATCGGCTACGGCGTCTCGATCGAGAAGGCGCGCGAGTGGGGACTGTACATCTCGACCAGCCGGGGGGTCACGTCGGCCGGCGTCGAGGAACCGCCGCTCTTCGCCGAGCCGGGGCTCTTCCTGGTGAAGCCCGACCGCACGCTGTATTGGGCGTCGATCTCCACCATGCCGTTCGCGCGGCCGCACTTCAACGAGATCGCGCAGGGGATCGATTTCGCCCTGAGCAAGAACTACCCGGCTCGGGGCGAGGCGTAGACTCGGCAAGCCCCTACGAGGAGATCGCCATGGACCAACGCGTCAAACCCGCCCCGCGGGCGCGCGGGGCGCTAGCCCGACGGCGCGCTCGGGGAGGGTGCGGGCGGACCAAATATCAGGTAGTTACGGTTTGAATTTCAAAGCCCCCTAGCGGCAGTACATTTCCCTCGCGGTCCGTC
>Ga0209751_10005685_pt1 | contig 11702 bp, 13 predicted proteins | sample RifCSP13_1_FD_184019 | JGI IMG/M metagenome (GOLD analysis project Ga0209751, IMG submission 184019) | Soil microbial communities from Rifle, Colorado - Rifle CSP2_sed 13_1 (SPAdes) (version 2) | ecosystem: Environmental > Terrestrial > Deep subsurface > Rock core/Sediment | place: Rifle... | reverse complement strand
GGTCGGTCAGGTAGGCGATGTTGTAGCCGGTGCCCTGCTTGCCGAATTCCCCGAACTGGGAGAGGTCCTTGCGGATCTGAGCGGAAGAAATGCCCAGACGCTCGCCGAGTTCCTGGGACGAGGTGATTTCTTTGCCGCTGGCGGCCATCTGGGTGAGGGCCCGAAGATAAAGCGGCAAGCGGCCCACCACGATGTCTGGCACGCTGGATGCGGGCATCCCGTCCTCCGCCCCGAGAATCGAGCGGGAACTTTATCACAAGTGACAGGTGGGTGCAAACACGCGGGCGCCGGGCGGATGGCGCCGCGGGCGGGCGCTATAATCCGGCGGGAGTCCTATGTTCCTGGATGAAGTCAAGATCGAAGTGGCCGCAGGCAAGGGAGGCGACGGCGTCGTCCACTTCCGGCGGGAGAAATACGTTCCGCGCGGCGGGCCGGATGGGGGAAGCGGCGGCCGCGGCGGACACGTCGTCTTGCAGGTTCGCGCGACCATGAATGGCCTCAGTTGGTATCGCGACAAGCAGCGCTTCAAGGCCCTGCCGGGTCGGAATGGAGCTTCCTCCAACAAGACCGGCCACGGGGGAAAAGACTTGGTGCTCCCGGTGCCTCCCGGGACCGTCGTGCGCAGCGACCAAGGAGAAGTCCTGGCCGACCTGACGACTGAAGGCGACCAGCTTGTCGTGGCCCGGGGTGGGAGGGGCGGTCGCGGCAACGCCCGCTTCGCCACCTCCCGCCAGCAAACGCCGCGCGTCGCCGAGCGGGGCGAGCCCGGGGAGCAGCGGAGCCTCCAATTGGAGCTGCGTTTGCTGGCCGACATCGGGATCGTCGGCGCCCCGAACGCCGGAAAGTCGACTCTCCTGGCGGCCATCACCGAAGCCCGTCCGAAGACCGCCGACTATCCGTTTACGACCTTGCAGCCCAATCTGGGGGTGGCGGAGATCGACGGCCGCCGTCTGATCCTGGCCGATATCCCCGGCCTGATCGAGGGCGCCCATGCCGGGGCGGGGCTGGGCGACCGCTTTCTACGGCACATCCGGCGCACGCGCGTTTTGATCCATCTGCTGGATGGAAGCGCAGCGGATCCGCTTCAGGAAATGGAAGCCACCAACGCCGAGCTGGCCGCCTACGATCCGGCCCTGGCCCGCAAACCCCGTATCGTGGCCATCAACAAGATCGATCAGCCGGGCGTCCTGGAACGCTGGCCGAAGTGGAGAGAGGAGCTCGATCGGCGCGGTCTGCGAACCCTGGCCGTCTCCGCGCTTCACCGGACGAATGTCGAGACCCTGCTGCGCGCGGCCGCCCAGACCGCCGAAGCGGCCGCGCCCGAGCCGGCCGAGGAAGTCATACCGATCCATCGCCCAACCGAAGAGAGTGGGTTCGCCGTCGGGCGCGATCCGGACGGCGCCTGGAGAGTCTCTGGACGTGGAGTGGAACGCGCCGCCGCCATGACCTACTGGGAACACGACGAAGGCGTTCGACGCTTCCAGCGCTCGCTGACGCGGATGGGGATCGACGAGGCGCTGCGCCAGGCCGGCGTCCGGCCGGGCGACGATGTGCGCATCGGGGAGTTCGAACTCGAATGGGAAGAATGATCGGCGTCTTCGGGGGGACGTTTGACCCGCCCCACCTCGGCCACTTGATCCTGGCGGAACATGCCGTTCACGAGCTCGATCTTGACGCCGTCCTGTGGGTGCTCACGCCGCGCTCCCCGCTCAAACCGGATAGTGATCCGGCGCCTGTGGAAATCCGTGCCCGCCTCGTCCAGGCCGCCATCGAATCGAACGCGCGTTTCCGGTTTTCGACCGTCGACCTCGAACGCCAGCCGCCCTACTTTGCCGTGGGGACCCTGGAGTTGCTGCAAGAGTCCGAGGCCCAGGCGGGCCTGGTCTATCTGATCGGGTCCGATGCCTTGCAGGAGCTGCCACGATGGCACGATCCCGCCCGCCTGGTGGCGCTGTGCGCCGCCATCGGCGTCATGGAGCGCGCCGGGCACGCGCCCGACGCGGCCGAGATCGATCGTGAGGTGCCCGGCCTGGCGGCCAAGCTGCGGCCGTTCCGCGTCCCCCGAATCGAAATCTCGGCGCGCGATCTCCGCCGCAGGTTGTCCGTGGGCCAGTCGATCCGCTATCTTGTGCCGGAGTCGGTCCGGGAGGTCATCGAGCAGGAGGGGCTTTACCGCCGGGGAGGCGTTGCTTAACTTTCCCCTGCGGCCGGGGCGGCAGGGCGGGGCGCGGACTTCTCGAGCTGCTTGAGGGGAACCTTGTTGACCGTCCGGCAGCGGGTGCAGTGGACGTCGTAGTGCTGTCCCCCCTTGGCCCGCGTCGACTCCAGAGCGAAATCGACCTGTTCCCGGCTTAGGGAGAAGCTCCAGCCACAACGATAACAGCGAAGCTGCATGTCGGATCCCTTTTGCGGGGGGGCGCAACGAACGGTCTCCATTGTACCCGGGAGCCTCGACCTGAGGCTCCGCCTGAACGGGACGTTCGTCGCGCGGGATTTCCACGAGCTTGCTTGACAATATCCCGTCCGGCGGATTAGAATCCTCTCGCTGGCGGTTTTGCACGGTATCTCGTCGATTCCCGCCCCGCCGCGATCGTTGCTGATCGCCTACCCCAATTGGAGGTAGCCTCCGATGTCTTTCGAACTCCCATCTCTCCCGTACCCCCACGATGCCTTAGAGCCGCACATCGATGCCCGCACGATGGAAATCCACCATGGGAAGCATCACGCCGCCTACGTGACCAACCTGAACAATGCCCTTGAGGCACATCCGGCGTGGATGGGCAAACCGGTCGAAGAAATCGTGCGCGACCTGGCCGCCGTGCCCGAGGCCGTCCGCACGGCCGTGCGCAACAACGGCGGAGGCCACGCCAATCACACGATGTTCTGGACGCTGATGGGGCCGGGGCAGGGGGGATCGCCCAAGGGCGATCTGGCCAAGGCGATCGACAAGTCTTTCAATTCCTTTGATGCATTCCGGGAAGCGTTGGCCAAGGCGGCCATGGGACGGTTCGGCAGCGGTTGGGCCTGGCTGGTCGTCGACAAGGGCGAGCTCAAGGTCGTCTCGACGGCCAATCAGGATTCGCCGATCACCGACGGGCAGACGCCAGTATTGGGCCTCGACGTCTGGGAGCATGCCTACTATCTCAAGTATCAGAACCGCCGGGCCGACTACGTGACCGCCTGGTGGAACGTCGTGAACTGGGCCGAGGCCGACCGCCGCTACCAGGCGGCGCGAGGCTGAGGCGCTTTCACCCGAGCCCTATATCCTCCGGGAGGATTGCAGCATGACACATATCATCACCAGCCTCTGCCTGCGCGACGCCGGCTGCGTCGACGTCTGCCCGGTAGAGTGCATTGTGCCGGGCAAGCCCGTCGATCAATGGCCGTGGTTCTACATCGATCCCGACACTTGCATCGACTGCGGGGCTTGCATCCCCGAATGCCCCTTCGAGGCCATCTTCACCGAGGACGAAGTTCCTTCTGCTTACACCGCCAAGGCGACCGATCGCCTCAGCATGCCCGCCGGAACTGCCGGCTTCGATCAACCCTTTGACGGCAAGGACCACCATGGGGAAGCCGTCCACCTCGATCACACCAAGGCTCTGGCGGCAGGCGAGGTTGTCGACCTGACGCCGGACACCAAGCCAAACTACGATTACTTCAAGACCGGGCCGGGCTACAAGGCCCTGGAGAAGTAGCCCGCCGGCGCCACACGATCATCCGGGAGGGAGCCGATCGGCTCCCTCCCTTCACGTCGTGCAGCCCTGTGCGGCCGTGCAGCCGACGCCGGGCGGGAGGAAGGGCATGAGCGGCGCGGAGGGGTTTCGCCTCGAGCGCGATTCCTTGGGCGAGGTGCGCGTCCCCCAAGACGCGTTGTTCGGGGCGCAGACCGCCAGGGCGGTCGAGAATTTCCCGATCAGCGGTCTGCGACCGTATCGAGCATTCATTTGGTCGATCGCCACGGTCAAGCGTGCCGCGGCCGAGGTCAACGCCGCCCTGGGGCTGCTCGAGCCGGCGGCCGCCGAGGCCATCGCCGGCGCTGCCGAAGAAGTCCGGGCGGGAAAGTGGGACGACCAATTTGTCGTCGACCCGTTCCAGGCCGGCGCCGGCACGAGTCACAACATGAATGCCAACGAGGTCATCGCCAACCGCGCCACCCAGCTCATGGGCGGGAGGCTGGGCGAGTACCGAGTCCATCCCAACGACCACGTCAACATGGCCCAGTCGACGAACGATACGATTCCGACGGCCATCCGCCTGGGGTGCTTGTGGCGCCTGGACGAATTGCTCGAGGTCGTGGCCGACCTGGCGTTGGCGCTCCAGCGCAAGGCGGTGGAGTTCGACCCGATCATCAAGTCGGGCCGGACGCACCTGCAGGACGCCGTCCCGCTCCGTCTCGGCCAGGAGTTCGGTGGCTACGCCACGGCCGTGGCCCGCGACGGCGATCGCATCCGTCGATCGGCTGACGGTCTGCGCCGGCTGGGCATCGGCGGCACGGCCGTCGGCACGGGCCTCAACGCCCATCCCGAATACCATGCGCGCATGGTCCGCCGCCTGAGCGAGCTGGCCGGCCGAGAGCTGCAGACCTGCGACAACCTCTTCGAGGCGATGCAGTCGATGGCCGATATGGCCGACTTCTCGGCCTCGCTGCGGACGCTGGCGATCACGCTCACGCGCATCGCCAACGACTTCCGCTTGCTGGCCTCCGGCCCGGCGACGGGCCTGGATGAGCTGCGCCTGCCGGCGGTGCAGCCGGGGTCCAGCATCATGCCCGGGAAGGTCAACCCGGTCCAGGCCGAGATGCTCAACATGGCCATGTTCCACATCATCGGTTGTGACACGACGGTTTCCCTGGGCGCGCAGGCCGGCCAACTCGAGCTGAACGTGATGATGCCGGTGATCGCCCACAACCTGTTTGAGATGATGCACGTGACGATCGGGGCCGTGCGCTCGTTCACCCAACGCGCCGTGCTCGGCCTGCAGGCGAACCCGGCGCGGGCCGCCGGATGGCTCGAGCGCAACGCCATCGTCGCCACCGCCCTCACCCCGCTCATCGGCTACGCCGCCGCCGCCGATCTGGTCAAGCAGGCGATGAAGCAGGATCGTTCCATTCGCGAGCTGGCCGAGGAGCAGGCCTCCGCCGGCCGCCTGACTTCCGTCGACGGTTCAGGGCGAAAGCTGACGGTGAAGGACGTGAAGAGGGCCCTGGGGGATCTGCGGGCGCTTACCGACGGCGGCATACACGGGGGAGCCGGAGGCTAACCGGGTGGTAGTCCCGGCCTTCAGGCCGGGTCCTGCCCTTGATTCTTCCCGGAGCCCCGGCTAAAGCCGGGGACTACCGAAGCTGAGGTTGGTACGGGCCATCGAGGGCCAGTCCCGCGTTTGATCCTCTCCGGAGCCCCGTCCAAAGCCGGGGACTACCCCGCTGCCGGTACCTTGAAGAACAGCCCGACGACGTATCCCACCATCGCGCTGGCGGTGCCGATCAGTGCCATCTCCAGTCCGCTCCGCCCGGGGCGGCCGACGGTCAGGCGGGCCTTGTACGCGCCTACGGCGAAGAGGGTAGCGGCGGCCACCACCAGCGAGGCAACCATGGCCGGCGTGACCGGCAACAGGATGAACGGGGTCAGGGGGATCAGCGAGCCGATGATCGCTGCGACTCCGACGATCAGCGCGGATTTCACCGCTGCCCGGTGATCGACCGGCGACAAGCGCAGCTCCTCGGCCATCATCACGCCGACCCACACGTCCTCGTCGGCCGTGATCGTACGGACGATCCCGTCGAGGGTTTCACCCTGGAAGCCCTTGGCGGCGTAAATCGCCCGGACTTCCTCCTGCTCGACGGCGGGAACCAGGCGCAGATGGCGGAATTCGCGGGCCCGCTCGCTCTCGTAGTAGTCCTGGTCTGCACGGCGCGAGGTGAAGGCCACCGCCGCCATCGAGACCGACTCGGCGAACGTGGCGGCCATGCCGGCTGCCAGGATGATGCGAGGGTCCTGCGTGGCGGCGGCGACCCCCAGAGCGATGCCAAGCACGTTCACCAGCCCGTCCTGCCCTCCCAGGATCACGTCGGAGATCGCCGACGCCTGGTGGTGCGGGTCGTGGCGTTCGTGGAACTCCAGCTCGTGCGGCGCGGGCGCCGGATGCATTCCTCGGTGCCGCGATGGACCTTCGGCCGCGCTGCCTGTCGCGTGAGCGTTCATCTAGTCGTGTCCGGGATGGAGGCGTTGGGACGATCCAGGGGTTCCATGTCGTCGGCCCTCGGTGGCGGCGCAATGGTGGAGGCTGTGCGAGGTCCCGCGTTGCCGGCGGTGGCTCCGCCGTGACTGCAATCTACCACACCTGGCGGACCGCCAAGCGCTGGCGGTTCCTGGCCGCCGCGCCGGGATACAATCCTCTCCGCATGGTCAAACCGCGGATCAGATTGAGCGCCGCCCAGTGGGCGGAAATCGTGACCCACCTGGAGGCCTGTTTGCCGGAAGAGGGCTGCGGCCTCCTTGCCGGCCGTGCCGGCCGGGTCGAGCTGGTGGTACCAATCGAGAACGTCGAACACAGCCCGGTCCACTACGCCATGGAGCCTAGGGCGCTGGTCGACACTCTGGGCCGGTTCGAGGTCCTCGGGCTGGATCTGATGGGCGCCTTCCATTCGCACCCGGGAGGTCCGTTCGGTGTTTCTGAAAGCGATGTGCGCGAGTGGCAGTATCCCGAGGCGGCGCTCGTCGTTTGCGCCCCCGAGGAAGCGGGGTGGGCGGCGAGGGCATTCCTCGTCGATGAAGGAGGCGCGACGGAGATGCCGCTCCAGATCGATGGAGACTAACTCGTCGGCGCAATGATGGTTGGGAACCGGGTGCCTCTGTGACCGACGGGATTCTGCCGAGCGCCATCCTCACGCTGATCGTGCCGCTGACCGCCGGTTACCTGATAGGATCCGTTCCCATTGGGCTGGTGGTCGTCCGCCTGTCCACCGGCAAGAACGTTCTCAACGAACACAGCGGTCGCACCGGCGGCACGAACGTCATGCGCACCGCCGGCTTCTGGGCCGGGCTGGTGACGGCAATCGGGGACGTGCTCAAAGGCGGTGCGGCGGTGTTGCTGGCCCAGGCGCTTGCGCCGGGGGCGCCGTGGGTCCAGGTCGGCGCCGGGATCCTGGCTGTGCTCGGCCACAATCATTCGGTGTTCTTGATGGACCGCAGCCAGGGACGCCTGCGATTCCGCGGCGGCGCCGGCGGAGCGACGGCGGTCGGCTGCGGAATCGCCCTCTCACCGGCGCTGGCGTGGGTCATCCTGGTGGTGCCCATCCTGCTCTTCGGCATCGGCTACGCGTCGGTGGCAACGCTCTCCGTCGGCGCCCTGATGACGCTCACGCTGGCGGTGCAAGCCAACATCGGCCAGGTGCCCTGGGTCTATGTCGGGTTTGGGGTAGGGGTGGAAACCCTGATGCTGTTGGCCCTACGCCCCAACCTGGAGCGGCTGCGCCGTGGGGAGGAGCGCCTGGTTGGAATTCGGGCGCGCGCTCTGCGCCGGCCCAAGCCGGCCAAGTCATCTCCGCTCCCGCCATCCGAAGCCTGACGCCCGTCGGGCGACGATCCATCTCGTCTACTCGACCGCGTGTGCCATTGCGGAGATACGTTGACAAAGGCGTTTGACCTTGGCATGGATCGAGCCGGGGATGGCGGTCCACACGAAAGGCCGCGCCCTTAAGCACCACGGAGATACACCGTCAACCTGTTTACGGAACAGGACTACGTCAACAGGAAGACACCGACCATCCCCAGGCCGGCCACCGCCGCGTACTCCAGAGCCCGTGCTCGGGTCAGCCGCTGGCGCAGCAAGGACACCGTGGTCTGCATCGCCAGATAGGCGATCAGCCCCAGCACGAGCGCGGGCTGAAAAGCCGCCAGCGGAAGATAGTACATCCCCCACATCAGCTGGGCGACTCCCAGGCCGATGGCGACGGCGTACAGCGTCGGGCGCGACTCAGGGAGCCGCAGCCGGAGCAATCGCCAGGCCACGGCCGCCGTCGCGGCGAAGGACAGCGGAATACTGAAGAAGGCCCGCACGCCCAGGCTGAGTAGGGCGAAGTACACCCCGGTCAAGAGAATCTGCGCCAAGGCGGTCAAGCCGATCAGGGCCGCCATTCGCCGCGGGTCCTGCGGGTCGATGACGACGAACTCGGCCACCAGGACGGCCAGCAGCAGTCCCGCCGCCACGGCCAATCCGACCCACAGGCCCGGCCCAGGCTCGATGCGCGTCAAGATCGCCCCGGTGGCCAGCGTCGCCAGCCCGGGAATGATGACGTGCTCGAGCCGCGCCCAGCCGTCCGGTGCGCGGGGGTGGCTTCGCGCCAGCCAATCGGCGCCGGCCACGGTCACGGCCGCGGCCAGACCCACCAGGACGACGGCACGGTTGACCTCGACGCGAATCAGCAGGCCGGCCGCGGCGAACTCGAAGGGGAGGGTAGGGAGGATCACGACCCGCACCAGGGCGATGGCCAGCAGCACGAGCGCGCCGAGGGCGCTCAATCGTTCGCGATCGGGCCGTGGCAGATCGGGCACGACGCGCATTCTAGCATGCGCGCTGCGGCCGGAAGCCTATAATCAGGCTCCATGGATGCACTGGCTGCCGCCGCGCTGGGCTGGCTAGGGGGCGGCGGCGTAAACTGGTTGGCCGACTCCCTACCGGTCTACCGGCGGCCGGTCCGCCTGCGTTGTCCCCATTGCGACGCCCCCCGCCGCAAGGCGGCGTGGCTCGGCCTGATCGACGCGCTCTCCGGTTCGCGTTGCCGCTATTGCGCCGCCGGCCGCGGCGTCCGTCCGTGGGTCATCGAGCTGGCTTCGGCGGCCCTCGCCGTCTGGCTGGTTCGGCGCGATCCGAGCCTGGCCGGCTTTCTGCCCGGGCTGCTCGTCGGCCTGGTCTTCCTCTTGATCGCCGTCATCGACATCGAGCACCGACTGATCTTGCGTGTCGTGGCCGTCCCTTCCGCCGTCGTGCTCGGAGTCATCGGCGCGCTGCAGCCGGCCCGCGGTCCGGTGAAAGTGCTGCTGGGCGGAGCGGCCGGCTTTCTGATTCTGTGGTTGATGTACTTGCTGGGACTTGCTTTCTCGCGCTGGATGTCGCGCCGGCGCGGCACGCCGCTTGAGGAAGTCGCCTTCGGTTTCGGGGACGTCATCCTCGGCGGCCTGATCGGGCTCGTCGTGGGGTGGCCGGGCGTGATCATCGCCGTCCTGACCGGTGTGCTTCTGGCGGGTGCCTTCAGCCTCGCCTATCTCGTGGTCCTGTCCTTGATGCGGCGGTACTCGGCTTTCATCGCCATTCCCTACGGCCCGTTTCTCTTGTTGGGCGCCTGCCTGGTGTACTACGGAGGCCGGACGGCGCTCGAGACCTTGATCGGATGACGCGTTTGGGTCTGATTTCCAACGTTTATGACTCTGCAGGGGACGGCGAACTTCCCTCGACCCCGGTGGCGTTGGGCGGCGAACGCGCTTCCGACGCTCTTTCTAGCGTAGGGGCGGGTTTCAAACCCGCCCCTGCGAAAGTCCGAAGCCTCGGCAGGGCCAGCCCCATGGAGGACCTCGTCATGTGTTCGGATTCCGTGTCAGGCGTGTCTAAGCCGGAAGACAGCTGGCTCCGGCCACCCCTTGGGTACTACCCGGCACCCCGGCTGGCCTTCTATAATGTGGGCAGTCAGGCTCAGGATTGCGTATGAAGCGGCCAACGTTCTTGCGGCGACTTCCATTGATCCGTTCGATTCGCTCCGCGCGCGGGCAGAGTCTGGTCGAATTCACCATCTTGCTGCCGGTGCTGCTGATCATGATCTCCGGGCTGATCGAGTTCGGCTTCATGCTGAATTACTACCTGGACTTGATCGACGCCGCCCGCGAAGCGACGCGCTGGGGCGCCGGCGACGACCCGGTTCATTGCGACCCCGGGGTTGCTTCTCCGGGCGACGCCTTCTGCACCATGGCGGCTCCTCCCAATCCGTGGACCTGGCAGAACACCAACTTCTACGGCCGGGTCTGCTCCATCGCCAACGACTCGATCGATGTCGGCTCGGGAGGACAGATCGATCTCGATGCCACGGTCGACGACATCGTCATCTCGGCCTTCTCGGTCTCCGGCGGCACGATCTCGCAACGCTTCCCGCCGGCGATGGGCGAGAACGGCTACTCGTGCATGCGAGTCCTGGGCGGGGCAGGTCACGACTCCCAGTTCACTACCGCCGAGGTGCAGGCCCTGCTCAATCCGGGGGCGCCCAACACCGGCGTGGTGATGGTCGAGATGTGGTACGACTACAACATGATCCTCGGGCTGCCGTGGATCACCGCCTTCGTTCCCAATCCAGTCACGCTGTACGCCTACAGCATGATGCCCAATGCCAATGTCGAACCGACGCCTACTCCGTAATCCCTCTCCGGCCCCCATCCGTCGCGAGCGCGGCCAGGCGCTGGTCCTGATCGCGCTGGCGTTCATCGGCCTGGCGGCTTTCATCGGCCTGGCGGTCGACTCAGGCATCCTCTTTACCCAGATCGGCCATCTGCGGAGAGCGGTCGACGCCGCCGCGCTGGCTGCCGCCAACCAATTCCGCGAGGGACGCACCGTCGGCGAGTTGACGGCAGCCGCCACGCAGTTCATCAGCCTCAACAGCGTCAGCACCGGGACGGCGGAAGTCTTCATCTGCGAAGAGCCCTTCGGCCCGGGCCCGTATTCGCCGGCCCATGATCCAAGCCTGTGCCCGGTCGGCGGCTCGGGCGACCCCTACCGCAAGTTCGTCCGCGTCGAGGCCGAGGTGCTCGTCAACTTCGCCTTCCTGCCGATCATCGGCATCTACAACTTCCCGATTCACGCCAGCGCCGTCTCCGAGGCGGCCTCCATCGACGTCGTGCTGGTCGTCGACGTTTCGTCGTCGATGTCGTTCGACCTGTGCCGGGACCTGATCGACAACGACGAAGACGGGGTGATCGACGACTGCAATGGCTTCCCCCAGCCGCAGAATGGACCGGTGCCGGACAGCGATCCGGCGACCTGCAACCTGAACCGCTTCCTGCCCGACAACGTCGCCGGCGATGATCCCGGCTCGCCTCCCGATGGCGACCGTGAGGACGACTGCCATCCGTTCGAGGAAGTGCGCGACGCCACCGAAGCGCTGCTTTCGCGCATGTACTTCCCTTACGACCGCATGGCGGTCGTGACCTTCGCCAATGTCGGAGCGCGCCAGCTCCATTTGTCCGACGGCAACAACGTCCCCGACGTCTTCAACACCCTGGAAGCCTTGGAGGTCGCCGCGGAGCCGGGCAACCCGCCGTGTGATTTCGGCGCCGGCGACCCGCGCGGCTGCACCAACACCAACACCGCCGAGGGTCTGCTGATCGGTGGCAACTACTTCGGCGATGCCAATGCAGACGGGACCTCGGCGCCAGGCGAGATCCGTGAAGAAGCCGTGTGGATCCTGATCGTCCTCGGCGACGGCGGCGCCAACGCGCTGCGTGATCCAACCTACCCGGTGTGGGATCGCCAGGGCTGGATCTGCCCGAACAGCCTCGGCTCCGGCCAGCCGACCTGGGTCCAACCGTTCTGCCGCGACCCGCTGGCCTCCACCCGCCACGCCTTCGGCAACGCCAACTATGACGCCGACGACTCCGCCCGCGATGCGGCCGACTTCGTCGGCTGCCCGGACGCGTTCTCGCCTCAGCCGGCAGGCTGCG
>Ga0209751_10005683_pt1 | contig 11703 bp, 11 predicted proteins | sample RifCSP13_1_FD_184019 | JGI IMG/M metagenome (GOLD analysis project Ga0209751, IMG submission 184019) | Soil microbial communities from Rifle, Colorado - Rifle CSP2_sed 13_1 (SPAdes) (version 2) | ecosystem: Environmental > Terrestrial > Deep subsurface > Rock core/Sediment | place: Rifle... | reverse complement strand
CAATTCATTATCTGGCAGCATCGTAGAGCGCGGGTCGGGATAAGGCAACGAGATCGGGCATGGCATCCGGCGCGGCCATACTCGTGACAGATAATGAATTGAGCAGACCGGTCTCTCCATCTTCGCTTTTGATGCGGACGACAACATCCAATCCGGGATGTGACGTTTCAAAACCGAGGAGTCGTTGGTTGAGAAGTTCAGCGGAACGGGTCCCTGCATTGGGGTCAAACTGCGGCGGCAGCCACATGCGCAAGACCCTTCCCGTCCTCGAAGAGGGCGCGGTGGAGGTGGATAAGGGCTGAGGAGTCGATGTAGCTTGTGAAACGGAAACAGGAGTCGGCTGGGCACGAAGCGGAAAAGACGGGATATTTGCACATCCGAAGGTGAGCAGAAGAAGGGTGCAGCATGGAATCCGTAACGCGTGCGCCATCATCCTATAAATTTATCCGTCCGCGAAGCATCCCTGTCAGAAGCTTGATGGAGTTCTGCACGTCGGTGAAATCCACCATTTCGGAAGGCGAGTGAATGTAACGGGTGGGGATCGATAAACAACCAGCCGGCACGCCTGCGCGGGAGAGTTGGATCGCGCGCGCATCTGTACTACCAAACAACAATACCTCACGCTGGTAGGGAATTTTATTTTTCTCCGCCGTTCGAATCATCCATTGCACAATGCGGGCATCCGAAAGCATGCCGGCATCCTGGATTTTTATGCAAGGTCCGTTCCCGAGCGCCATCTCCATTTTGGCGGAATGTGGAGTATCGACCGCCGCCGTGACATCGACCGCGAGGCCAATGTCAGGTTCGATGCCAAACGCCGAGGTAGCCGCGCCGCGCACACCGACCTCCTCCTGGGTGGTAAAGACAAAATACACATCATGCGGCGTGGTCCTTAAAGCCCGCAATGTTTCAATGGCTACGAGGATACCGACGCGGTCATCCATGGATTTTGCCACGAGACGATTGCCCATTTCGGTAAATGGTCGATCAAAGGCGGCGACATCGCCCACTTTCACTGGACAATCTTTTTTGCCCGTCGCGCCGACATCGATATACACCTTGTCCATGGGCGGCATTTCATTCACTTTTTCAAACCGGTCATAGGCGATCACACCCTGTACACCGTTTAGAAAGCGGACACGCCCACCAAGGATATATTTTCCGAAAACACCGCCGATGGAGGAGAAGCGCACAAAGCCTTTCTCATCGACATGGCTGACCATCAACCCGATCTCATCCATGTGAGCGGCGATCATGATCCTCCTCGTTCCGTCCGTAAATTTGGCGGGCCGCTTGCGTGCGATGAGGTTTCCGAGCGCATCCACCTTTATCTCGTCGGCGAGGGACTTGACCTCAGCGCGCACGAGATTGCGAACGTTTTCCTCGTAACCGGATGGTCCAAAAGATTCGGTAAGTTGTTTGAGAAGGGTTTTCATGATCGGTTTCAGTCCTTAATGAAGTAATAATGTTTGACCGGTCGAATACGTTTTACTGCCATCCCGCGTAAACACATGGACCTTGCTTTTCCCCATCACCTTCCATTCCCCGCCGAGCCTGCCGACGAGAGCCGTATTTTCATCCACACCGATCATGCGCTCCCCTTTTTTGAGTTGGGTTTTCAACGCAAAGACGAGCGGTTTCCACAACCCGGGGATGGCGTCAAAATGCGGGATGATGAAGTGGGATGGCACGATGCCAAATCCTTCGTTCGTTCCAGCCAGCCTGAAACTGGGGATTCGTTTCGAAAGGATCATCGCACCCGCTGAACAACCTGCATAGATCGCGCCGTTGCCCCACGCCTTTTGCATCGCTCCCCAGGCAAGGGAGCCGCGCATGGTTTCATACAAATGCATGGGGTTGCCGCCGGAGAGATAGATGAAATTCGCATTTTCCAGTTTGGGCACAAATTTCTCATCATTTGCAGATGCCTTGTCAACGATCGGAAGCGCCTCCACCTCCGCGCCAAGTTTCTGGAAATGTTCAACCCCCATCCGCGACCAGCGGTTGACGCTCTCCTCCCCTTCCTGACCCGCGGCTGTAGGCAAACACACCACGCGGGGAGGTTTTGTGTCGAGGCTGTCCAGCAAATAGCGGTCCACCTCGTTCATTACTGATAAATATTCGCCGGAACCGACAAGTGCGATCAATCCATTCATGCGTTACCTATGATACTTCAGGGGTTGAGTAGTGGCGCATCGCGCCACGTATCGAAACCAGCAAGAACAAATAGAATTTCTGGGCTGTGGTCTCGACACCTGCACTCCCCGGCATCGCCCGCCAGGGCAGGTGTGCGCCAGGTGCAAGTGTACGCCCCAATAATCACAGGGCTACCCGTCGACACGGCTTCTCCAGTCAGGACAACGCTCGTCCACCGGTTAAAACTATCTTTTCGCGATCAAATCGAACGTAATCTTCTTCAACGCGGCATGTAATAAATTGAGGGTATTCTTCCAATCGTCCACGCGGGAGAGGCTGATGGGAGAATGCGTATACCGGTGAGGAACCGAGAGAGATACAGTTGGGATGCCTGTCAGCGCGCGCTGGATCGCCGCCGAATCCGTTCCACCGCCGCCAGGCTGACGTAGTTGATATGGGATCGATTCAGCCTCGCCCACACCCTGCAAGAACCGGACAAGCCGCGGGTCATGGAGAGTCGAGCCGTCTGCAATGTAAACCGCGGGACCCAGCCCAAGTTTCGTGTTGTACGCCACATTCTCGCTGCCGTCATGGACTGGCAGATCATTCGCGGGCGTTGAGTCAATGGCAATCGCTAGATCCGGGTTGAAATATTGTGCCGCCACTTTCGCGCCTCGCAAGCCGATCTCCTCCTGCACCGTGAACGCCGCACACAGATCGATATTCGAAGGGGCATGTTTCAGCAATTCGATCACCGTTGCGACACCGATGCGGTTATCAATTGCCTTTGACATAATGGATGGACCCACCCGCCTGAATTTTGTTGCGAAGCCCGCACGGTCGCCGATCCTGGCTTTGCCGGTCAGGCCCAGGTCGATGCGAAGTCCCTCAAGCGGAACCTTTTTTGTCTGTTCGTCCTTATCCATCAAGTGGATCGGTTTGCCGCCGATCACGCCCGCTGTGCGTTCTTTTCCAACAAACACCTGTTTGCCGACCAGGTGGCGCACATCGATGCCGCCCACCGGTTCAAAGCGATAGATGCCATCTCCGTCATCGGCAACGATCATAAAACCGACTTCGTCCATGTGCGCGTCGACCATCACGCGCGGACGCTTCCTTCCACGCCCAAGCCTGGTTGCCAATATGTTGCCTAAGGCGTCCACCCGGACATCGTCTGCAACATCCTTGATCTCTTCGAGGACGATCTTCCGCACCTCGCCTTCATCACCCGATACCGCGATGACGTTGCAGAGTTTTTCCAGCAATTTTAATTGAGCGCTTCCAAAAGAGGGCATGATGTGCTTTTATTCCCAAACGATCGATTCGACAAAATCCAATTCCAGCGAGGCGATGAATTCGGCAAGCAACCGTCCGGTGCGTTGAAGATCCTTGATGGAAACCGATTCAACCGGAGTATGCATGTATCGAATGGGGAAATCCAGCAGGGCAGTGGGGATCCCTTCGGCGGTCACTTGCATTGGATAGGCATCCGTTCCTGAATGGGCGGGGGTCACATCCAGAAACCAGGGTATCTCGAGTTTTTCCGCCAGCTCCTTGAGCTTTTTATGCAGAAACGGATGCATGTTCGGTCCCACGCACAAGCCCACCCCCTTCCCCATGGGGAAGGATTGCCAGCCATTTGCGCCAGGACCTTGGGCAAACGTTCCATCGACGGCAATCGCAATATCCGGACGAATGTCAAAGGCTGAGGTGTAAGCGCCCAGATAACTGGTTTCCTCTTGAACGGTGGCGACAGCCCACACATCCCAAAGATGAGGCTTGGTTTGCAACTCTTCAAGACAAACTGTCAACGCTGCGACCGAAGCCCGGTTATCAATGGTGTGTCCCGAAAGGATATCTCCGGCAAGTTCCATGGGATCGTTTGCAAAGGAAACGAGATCGCCAACCCGAACTTTCTTTTCCACTTCACGAGGCGTCAGGCCGGTATCCACCAGCAAATAATGGATCTCCAAAACCCCGTCGCCCACTGAATCAGGCAGTAATTTTGAGGAGGGCATGGCGATCACGCCGGGCAACTCCTCCCCACTGCTGGCATGGACGGAAACGATTGCACCGGGGAGAACTCGGACATCAATACCGCCGACTTTTGTGATATGCAGAAACCCATCGGTGATCTTCGAGACCATCATGCCGATGGCATCCATATGAGTGGCGATCATCACAGAAGGACGTTTCCCTTTGCCTTTGCCGGAACCCTTTTTGAGTCCGTGAAGCGAGCCCACGCGGCTGAGGCGTATTTCATCGACAAGCGGGCGCCATTTTTCTTCGATGAGTCTGGCAACAGGAGTCTCATACCCCGAGACTCCCGATACTGAAATGATGGATTTCAGAAAGGGAAGGAGTTCTGTCATGTTATGGGGAGGGGAAGGGTGTGATGGAGGGGGTGTTCGTCACCGGCTGTGGGGTCGGTGTCGGCGTAAACGAGGGAGTCACGGTAAAGGTATTGGTGGAAATAAATGTGGACGTGAACGTCAGGGAAGGCGTCAGCGTGGGGGTACGTGAGGGGGTAAAGGTGACGCTTGGGGTGTTGGTGATCGGCTGGAAGGGAGTCGCGGACATGCTTGGGGTTGGCGTAGATGTAGACGTGGATGTGGAGGTTGGAGTATTCGTGACGGTCCCAGTCACGATCAACGGAGTCAGGCTCAAGGTCGGGATTTGAAGCGTGCCTGTGGAGGTCGTTGTTGGTGTCGACGTCAACGCCAACGTCGGAGTGGGAGTCGCACCGACCGAATCCGGCGCAAGCATCAATGCGATCCAACCGATGCAATAACAGGGAATTGTCGCAAGCGTAACGACAATCAAGGTGAGACGGCGTCGTGCGTTCGCATCGGAAGCTTCGACCATGGTGGTTCGATTATAATCCATACGCTTCCCGATCCACGGGATACGGTTCGCTATGATTCCACAACTCCTGCGCATTTCCGGTTTCCTTTCGTACCGCGATCCTGTTGAACTTGATTTCAATTCGTTCGACCTGGCATGCATCTCCGGGCACAACGGCGCGGGGAAATCATCCCTGCTGGATGCGATCACCTGGGTATTATTCGGTGAAGCGCGCGGGAAAAGCAATGATGTGATCAACCTGAATGCGGATATAAAATCTGCAGAGGTTTCGCTCACGTTCAAACACGAGGGAAATATCTACCGCGTCCAAAGGACTTTGCCGCGCAATAAGAGCACGGTACTCGAATTCCAGATCCTGAACAACGACTCGTGGAAACCGCTCACGGAAAAGACCACGCGCGAAACACAGGCGCGCATCGAACAGACCCTGCGGCTCGATTACGACACCTTTATCAATGCCTCCTTCTTTTTGCAGGGGAAAGCCGATCATTTCACGCAACAGAACGCGGGCAGGCGCAAGGAGGTATTGAGCAATATCCTTGGCCTTGAAATGTGGGAGGAATACAAAAATCGCGCCGCCGAAAAACGAAAACAGATCGAAAGGCTCGTGGAGGAAATTGACGGGCGGGTGGCCGAGATCGATGTGGAATTGGGCGAGGAGGAAGCCCGCAAGGCAAGGCTGGCCGAATTGGAAGCAAGTCTTCGCCAATCGGCGTCCACCCGGGCCGCACAGGAATCGGTTCTGGAAAACATCAGGAGGAATGCCGCATTGCTGAGTGAACAAAGCAAGTTGACCACCGCCCTGCAGACAAGCCTTGAACACGCGCGGTCGGCGAAAGCGTTACTCACCTCCCGGCTATCTGATAAACAAAGCCAGCACGAGGCGTACGCACACCTCATGAATCGGTCCAGGGAGATCGAAGCCAGATATAAGGTATGGCAGAAAACACGCAAGGAACTTGAGGAGTGGGAGAATGTAGCTTCAGAATTCCACGAACACCAAAAGGAACGCGCGCCGCTACAGGAAAGGATCGCAGTGGAGAGGGTGAGGCTGGAGCAGGAGCTTGAAGGGTTGCAGGAACAGTCATCCGCGATCGGTGACCAGTCATTGGTAATTGATAATTTAACCCACGAGATAGAGATTGCCAGCCAGGCCTTGGCTGATTCTGAACAGAACATCAAAGAACGCGACGAATTGAAAGAGAAAACCGTGACCGCCCGCGAAAGACAAGCCGAATTGAAGGCGGAGAATGAAGCTTTAAAAGTAGACATGAGCCTAATCAAGAATCGTATTGATTCGCTCAAAGTTGCCAGAGGAGCAGAATGCCCTTTATGCGGTCAGGAACTAACTCCTGAACATCGCAAAACAACACTCGAAAAACTTGAAGAGGAGGGCAAGGAAAAAGGAAACCGGTTTCGCTCCAACAAGGCTGAAACAGATACTCTTCGTGATGAAATAACCAACTACGAAATTAAGATCACAAAACTTGCCCCCGCTGATAACGACCGCGTGAAATATGCCAGTGAAATCTCACAACTCACCGAACGGCTGGATATGTTGAAATCCCTGGCGAAGGATTGGGAATCCACCGGCAGGAAACGCCTGAAAGAAGTGGAGAAAATGCTGGAGACGTCCAAATACGCCGTGGACGAACAGAAACAACTGGCCAAATTGGAAAAGGAACTGGTAAAGCTTGGGTATGATGCCTCCGCACACGATAAGGCACGTGAAAAAGAAAATGAACTCCGGAGCGTGGAGGATGAATTCGCCAGCCTCCGCTCGGCAAAAGAAGTGAGCAAACAAATCGACGGTGAAATAACCAACCTTCAATCGGACATCGAACACCAAAATTTGGAAATCGCCCGGCTTGAAGCAGACTACAACCTGGCCAGAAGCAATCTCGAAACCGCCCAGACCCTGGTACCGGATCTCGATTCGGCGGAACGCGAACTCTTCAACCTGCGCGAAGAGGAAAACAGGGCACGCAGTGAACTTGGCGGCGCGCAACAACGCGTGGACATCCTCAAAACCCAGCGCGTACGCAGAGCAGATTTCGAACGGGAGCGGGGCGAATTCCAGAAACAGATTGTCCAACACAAAACTCTCGAACGCGCTTTCGGCAAGGACGGGGTCCCGGCGTTGTTGATCGAACAGTCCCTGCCGTTGATCGAAGAAAAAGCCAATGAACTGCTCGACCGGTTATCGGATGGCAATATGTCCGTCCGTTTTGTCACACAGGCAGAGTACAAGGACAAGAAACGGGATGACCTGAAAGAGACTCTCGATATTCAGATCAGCGACTCGGCAGGTGTTCGAAATTACGAAATGTATTCGGGCGGGGAAGCCTTCCGCGTCAATTTCGCGATCCGGCTCGCCCTCTCCGAGATCCTCGCACAACGAAAAGGCGCACGCCTGCAAACTCTCGTCATCGACGAAGGATTTGGTTCGCAGGATGTACAGGGGCGGCAACGGCTCATCGAAGCGATCAACCTCGTGAAAAACGATTTCGCCAAGATTCTCGTCATCACTCATCTGGATGAACTAAAAGATGCGTTCCCCACCCGCATCGAAGTTGAAAAGACCGAGAGGGGCTCCACGGTGAAAGTTATTTGAGATATCAGCCACAGAGTCGTGGAGACACCGGGAAATTTATTCCTCCCAACTTTGCTCAAGCCGCCGTCCCGGCTGCAAGGACGCCACTAGCATCGATCATTTATGATTTATTTTCTTATTTCAACCGCGCTTTTTATCGGCGGCGTTGTCATTATCTACTGGCTGCACAACCAATATCACCTGGATATCGTCGTCGAGCCGGCACATGCCCCTCCGCATCCGCCCCTTATTTCTATCTGCATCCCGGCGCGAAACGAGGAGCGGAATATCCGCGCATGCGTCGAGGCGGCTCTCGTACAGGATTATCCGAATCTGGAAGTGATTGTTTTGGATGACCGCTCGACGGATTCGACTCATGAGATTCTTCGCCAACTTGAGGCTCTTACTGACAAGCTGAAGATCATCAGCGGATCGGCCCTGCCCACAGGCTGGGCTGGGAAACCCCATGCCTTGTTCCAAGCCTCTGCCGCGGCACACGGCGATTGGCTGTGCTTCGTGGACGCGGATACCTTCCTCACACAGGAAGCCCTCTCATCCTGTTATTCGAAAGCCTTGGAGACGAAAGCAGACATGTTCACGATCATGACCCACCAGATCCTCGGCTCCTTTTGGGAAAAGGTTGTCATGCCGCTCATCATGACCGCCCTCTCGGTGGGATTCTCACCGCGCAAGGTCAACGACCCCGATCGAAAGGACGCCATCGCAAACGGTCAGTTCATTTTGATCAAACGAACGGTTTATGATGCCATCGGCGGACATGAACACGTCAAAGACCAGATCGTGGAGGATAAGGCGATTTCGGAACAGGTGAAGTGGAACGGCCATCGTCTGATCGTCGCAGACGGGAATCAGGTCGCACGGACGCGCATGTACACATCCCTGCCGGAGATGTGGGAGGGCTGGACGAAAAATATCTACCTCGGTCTGCGCGAACAACCCACTCTCCTAGCCCTGGGTGTCTTCGGCGCATTGCTCGCATTCATGGCGGCTATTTTTCTGCCTCTCTGGCCTCTGCTGGGTGCAACCTGGTATCTGCAAAGTGGCGGCTGGCAGGCATTAACAATTGGTATCGAATCACTGATCGTATGGGGCTTCCTGCTTTATTCGCGTGGAAAAGTTGCAGCCAACATGGATATTTCCCCCTGGTACGCCTGGACAACCCCGCTTGGCGCAGCTGTTTTCGGAGCGATGATGGTCGTTTCCGCCTGGAAGGTGATCTCGCGTAAAGGTGTGATATGGAAGGGGCGTATCTACGCGTCAGAAAAACAGTAGCAGGCGTCGGCTGGGAGGGAGGCGGGGCATATCCAAAAGATGATTTATGTCACTTCATTGAGCAAGAACATATGAGTTAAATTAATTGTCGATCCCTCTAAGAAGTTTACGAAAAATTCTATAGATAGGGCAAGCATGTCAAAATACCCACTCATTATTGCAATTGCCGCGGCGGTCTTCGCACTTGGATATTTTGTGTTCGTGACCGACGCGCCCGCGTATGGGGGCAGCGCGCCGGAGACTTGCGCCAACTGTCATGTGATGGATTCGCAATACGAAAACTGGTATCACGCGCCTCACGAAAAATGGACCGAATGTGTGGATTGTCACCTGCCCCACGAGAATTTTGTGGCGTATTACCTTGAAAAGGGACGGCAGGGCGCGAAGGATGTGTATGCTTTTACAACCGGGAATATTCCGGTTGCCATTCGCGCGAGTGAACAGACCAAGGGCATTATTCAGAATAACTGCATTCGCTGTCATGAAAGCCAGGTGGAAAACATTGTGATGGGTGCCCAGCTTTTCGATCGTTATTGCTGGGAATGTCATCGCCATGTATCTCACGGCGCACGCGGCGCATCGACAGTTCCATTTCAAGATGCAATGCTTTACCCAATCAAGTAAATCCCTTTCAAGGAGATTGTATCCATGAAGAAATATATGACTCTTATTCTATCCGGCATTATCGTTTTGCTGGCTGCCGTGCTGGTTGGCGTGTTGACGTTTACGAAGAACCAGCTGCCGCAGGAACGCGCGTTTCAGCCTCTGGTTGAAATCCAGGCAATGGAACCTGATTCAGAGCTTTGGGGTCAGAACTTCCCCAATCAATATGCAACGCTTCTAAAAACAAAGTCGAACAATATTGATACAACCTATGGCGGCTCATCTCAATTCTCATGGCTCGAACGTGACCCGCGCCAGAAGATCTTGTTCGCGGGCTACCCGTTCAGCAAGGATTACAACGATGATCGCGGTCATGCCAATGCACTGGAAGATGTGCGCGCCACCAAACGCTTGAATCTGGATCCCGCAGACCCGAAACATACACCTGGTACATGCTATTCCTGTAAATCATCCAACAACCCAGGTCTTTGGGATGAGATGGGCATGGAAGCTTATGACAGGTTCTCCTTTGTGGAACTTGGTGAACATATCGAAGAGCCGATCGGTTGCGCCAACTGCCATGAAGCCGGGACGATGCGCTTGATCGTCACAAACCCTGCTTTGGAGGAAGCTCTCGAAGCGCAAGGCAAGGATTGGACAACATTCACGCGCCAGGAAATGAGAACCGTCGTTTGCGCCAACTGCCACGTGGAATATTATTTCAAGGGGGATGGCAAGTATCTCACGTTCCCGTGGGCAAAAGGCACCAAGATCGATGAGATCATTGCCTATTACGAAGAAGCCGGTTTCAAGGATTGGGAATATCCCGATGCGAAGTCCCCCATGCTCAAGGCACAACATCCTGAATATGAGTTCTTCACTGCCGATAGCACACACTATAAAGCCGGTGTCTCATGCGCAGACTGTCACATGCCGTATGTGAGTGAAGGCGCATCGAAGTATTCCACACATGATGTGCATAGCCCATTGATAAACCCTGAACAGGCCTGCGGACAGTGCCACACGGACAGCGAGTATGTAGTGGGTCGCGTGAATTTGATCCAGGAACAGGTTGCCACGACCAAGATTGCGACCGAGGACGCGATCCTGGACGCGATCAACGCGATCAAACTGGCGGCCGCCAATCCAAAAGCAGATGCGGCGCTGCTCGATCAGGCTCGCGACCTGCACCGCAAGGCACAATTCATGTGGGACTTCGTCTCTGCTGAGAACAGCACGGGCTTCCACAACCCTGAATATGCGCTGAAGATCCTGGCTGAATCCAGCGACCTTGCGAGACAGGCACAAATGCTTGCGGCACAGTCAGTGGATGATACGTCACTATTAACAACGGGAACATATTACCAACCCACACCACAGCCATAATATTACAATATTACAATAGGATTAAAAGACGTCTTTCATCGAGAAGACGTCTTTTTTGTTGAGGAACAATTTTGTTCCTGCAACGTCTTGTTGAGTAAGGAGACAAAATGAAAAAGATCTTAATTATCACCCTCGTACTTACCCTTGCCGCATGTTTGGCAGGCGGAAGCGGACTCTCACGCAACAAACAGACCTGGGAGAACACCGGTATTTCCCATTATCGCTTTGAATTGGACCTCAGCTGTTTCTGCGCATTCCGTGATCAAATGCCATTGACCGTTGAAGTGCAGGATGAGGAAGTTGTATCCATAACCGGTGCGGACGGTGAAATCATTCCCACCGACGATTTGAATTACGAATACTTTTCAAAATACGCCACAATCAACCGGCTCTTTACCGTGCTGGAAGCGGTCGCCGTTGACCCGGAGGCCGGCGAAGTCATTGTGAAGTATGATCCAACGTTCGGATATCCCACGGAAGCCAGCATCGATTACATCGAACTCGCGGCGGATGACGAATTGTACATAACCATTTCAGGGTTTGAGAAACTTCCATAATCGGGACCAGCTGCAGGCAGAGGCTGTATCGAAACATGATTAACCCCAAACTTAAGAATTAAGCCGCCGATTGTCACGGATTCTTAAGTTACTCGCCTCAAAATGAGCTAAACAATAAGCCGACCTTCATAACGGGGTCGGTTTATTTCGTATAAATCGGTGAAACTTGTACTGCGACTGTCGAAGTATCCTTGGTAAAAAGCACGGGAGATTAATTTCGGGGTAAGCCATGTATCCATTAATTATAAGGTTGGGTCCATTGTTGCAGAA
>Ga0209751_10005682_pt1 | contig 11705 bp, 15 predicted proteins | sample RifCSP13_1_FD_184019 | JGI IMG/M metagenome (GOLD analysis project Ga0209751, IMG submission 184019) | Soil microbial communities from Rifle, Colorado - Rifle CSP2_sed 13_1 (SPAdes) (version 2) | ecosystem: Environmental > Terrestrial > Deep subsurface > Rock core/Sediment | place: Rifle... | reverse complement strand
CATCGATCAGCCCTCGACCTCGGCATTCGGATCTGCCGTCCAGATTACTTTCCCATCCCTCAAGACGCGCGCCGCCTCGCCCGTCTCGGCGTCGGCGAAGAGGATGTCGCCCGCCTTGAGCGCGATGGGCGCGACGGGATGCAGGCTGCCGAACGGCAGGCCGACGGTGTACGTCGGCTCGTACTTCGGCTCCATCTTCCAGCCGCCGAGCGTCGGCACGCGTCTGACGCCGTCCTGGTGGAGCGCGGCTACGTCCTGGCCGCGCGGGCAGTCCTTCGCCAACGTTCCAGACACCTCAAGCATGATGACTCCCTTCGGTTAGCCTCGATTGGCGATCCTCAGAAATTCCGCCTCGTCCGTTTCGAGCATCAATTTCTGGGCCAGCAGGTGATCGCCGTGCGGCACATGATCCTGGGGATGGATGCAGAACCGGGCAATGACGTTGCCGTCCGCGTCCATCTCGTCCACGTTGCGCGACCGCGAGCGGCGCAGCCGGAAAATGCGCCCGGTCTGGCTCATGACGATGAGCGCCGCCATCCTGTCCATCGTCTCACGCTCGGCAGGCGTCAGGACAGATAGGAGCAAATCGTCGGCGCGGGCATCGACCCGTTTGCGATCCTCGGCACGCCTGGCTTCTTCTTGTCGTCGCCGCTCATTCTCCAGACGCATCTGCTCGCGCTCTTCTGCGGACAGCTCGCGCGGTTGAAGATAAGCGATATTTGCGATGCCGCCTGTTCCGCTCGACCAAACCGTCCATGCGGACGTGCCGGATGTGTCTCCCGCCCACGACTCCCAGACGCCGGTCGTGGAGTTCGTCGCAGTCAGGGTCACCATCATCCGCCGACCATGGTCGGGGCGAGAATGATTTTCTCGGCATCCGGATCGAATTCAGTGATGACTTCGCCCTTATCGCCGCTTGGCCCTACTTTGTAGGCCAGGTAGCGATTATTTTTTCGCAGCCTATTGAATGTCACCCGCGCGGCCCCGACTTCCTCTGAATTTCTGCGATCCCAGATGATTTTGGTGTCGCCCGTCAAGTCTAGCACATGCATGGTATTCATGGTCGTATCTCTCCTTCTTTGATTTTCGTCTGCGCCATGACTTCCGTCGCGCGCAGCCCGTTCTCCAGCGTCGCCGTCCGGTCGTCGCGCTCCGCGCCGCCCGTCGCCCACGCCAGCCACGCCGCGAGCGCGTCGCGGTACATATCGTCGTTCGCATACAATGACCAGCTTTCCGAGTCGCGCCCGCCGTTCTTCTCCGTGGTCACGGTTGAAATGCGTATCTTCGCGTCGATGCGATAGTCGTGGAAGCTCTCACCGTACGCGTGATCGATCGTGCCGCGCACAGTCAGGCCGTCCGTCTCCAGGCGGACGTGATTCACCGGGCCGAGCAGCCACAGCGCCGCGTCGATGGGGTGCGCCCCGATTGCAGACAGGCAGTCCGCGCCGTACTTGGCGAGAAGGTCATCGCAGGCATAGAAGCGCGCGCATCCGTTCATGACAATCTTGCGGGCCGCCTCGCGATAGACCGGATGGAAGCGATATTGGAAACCGACGGCGCAACGCAAACCTGCGCAGTTATCTAACAAATCGCTCATCATCGGATTCATCTGTTCCAGGGCGATCAGCGGTTTTTCGACATAAAACGGAATGGAGCGCGCGGCGAATGCCTCCATCTGCTCCATATGAAATTGCGTCGGGCTGGCGATAATCGCGGCATCCGCATCGGGATGGCGCTCGAGCGCCTTGCGCCAGTCCTCGTAGAGATATGTCACAGGCAGGCTGTCGTAATAGCCATTTGAGATGGCGCTTTGCAGCGGACCCGCCAGGCGCGGGTCTGCGCCGACGATCAGGCAATCAGGCCGGAGCGTCTTCAGATCGCGCACATGGCGCACGCCGATGCTGCCCAGGCCGAGAACCAGCGCCCTCATCGCATCTCCCGCAGCGCCACGAAATGCTCACCATACGCCGTCAAACCATCGTCGTCCAGCAGAGCGGAACAACCCCAGGACGGATCGGGGATCCTGGCCGAATACCACGCCCAACGCGCGATCCACGGCTGCGCGCGCAGCCACGCGACGGACTCGTCCATCCAGGATGCGTCGCCGCACGTCCCGAATTCCGTGAGCCAGATCGGGACATCGTGGCCGCGCGCCGACGCCTCATCACGGATGCGCGTCAGGTATTGCGGCAACGACTCCCCGTGCACGCCGGCGTAATAGTGCGCCGCCAGCGCGTCGAAGCGCGGGCGTCCATGGTAAAGCAGCTCGTACACGCGCGCCATTTCCCACAGCCAATCATAGCCATTCAACCACGTTTGACACCAGCCATCAGGCACGGGCTGGGATGGGGACGGCGACACGAGCCTGCGATCTGGATGCTGCGCCTCGACCTGCCGCCACAGGACGGCGCCTTGCGCGGGCGTGATGTTGGCCTGGCCGCACAGGTTCGGCTCGTTGAAGCCGAGCAGCCAGGGCGTGCCAATGAGATCGTTCATGTTGCCCGCGCCCCAGATCATGTCCACATACTCGACGCCGACAGCGTCGGGACAGGCGGATTCATATCCCCAGTTGTAGTACCATGCTGGGCGCAAGATGGCCCAATCGCCGCACTCCGCCCATCCCATGCCGACGCCATGACGCGGCGGATATTGATGCGCCACCAGCGGCACGTAGACAACGTGCGAGCCGAACGGCGCGGCGGGGACTATTCCCGGCTGCGAGACGAAAAGGTGTGCGAAGAGAGCAACAACCGTCAGCGCGATTCGGCGCATATCGCCTCCGCCACCGCGAGCGTCTCCTTGACGTGCTGCGGCGTATGGGCCAGCGTCGGGAAAAATGGCCTGTCGCACATGATGCCGCGCTCAATCATCTTTGAGCACCAGGCGCGATGGTCTGCCTCGCTGTAGAAGCTCGTGGCGAATCGCGCTGGCTGCCCGACGCATCGCACGCCCAGCGCGTTCAGGCCGTCCCTGAGAGCGCGCCCGATACTTTCCAAGTGGCCGTACACCTCGCTGCGATGCGTCGCCAGCCACTTCACCGTCGCGGCGGCCACGGAGCACGGCCCCGGCGCGCCGCCGAACGTCGTGGACGCGAACACCTCGTCGGCCAGCCTGCCGACCAGATCGGCGCGCCCGACCAGCGCGGAGACGCAGCCCGTGGCGCTCATGGTCTTTCCGAGACAGACCATATCCGCGCGCACGCCGTACCGTTCGCACGTCCCGCCCAGGGCGACACGGAATCCGAGTACCACATCATCGACGATGAGCGGCACGACGAACTCGTCCGCCGTATCCCGGCAGGCTTGCAGGAATCCGGCGATGGCCGCCTCGTCGTCCCAGGCTGGGACCTCGACCATGACGCACGATGCGCGCCGGGCAGCATTGCGCATGGCGCGCGTGTCTCCGAAATCAAAACGATGATGAAGCCGGACATTCTCGTATGGATAGCCCGTCCAGGCCGGTTCGTGCGCAAAATTTGCGTGCATGCCGTGGTAGCCCTGCGTGGCGATGGCGTCGCGGCCCGTCTCGGCCCTGGCGATGCGGACGGCGGCGGCGCAGGCCGTCCCGCCGTCCTGGAAGAAGCGGCAGGCCATATCATCGCTCGTCAACAGGCCATCGTAGATCTCGCCCAGCGTGCCGGCGAGGGAATGCTCGGCTATATGCCCATAGGAGCCATGCGTATCCTGTAGATGCGCAAGCCCTAGCGCCACGTTCGTCGGGCGCGCGCCCCAAAGCAACCCGGCCTGCCCGCCCACCCACGACAGCAGTGTGGAGTCCCGTTCGCGGCCGTCCAGGTACGTGAATCGGACGCGCTCCTTGACGCCAGAAGTTTCCAGCGTCATGCCGCGCACCGCCCCCGGCGGCAGCGGACGCCGCGCGCGCGATTGGGTCGAGGCCGAACCGACGAGGTTCATGCTCATGCCATCATCCCGATTCGCTCAGCCATGCGGCGGAACTCGGCCACCGGCAGCGACCAGCCCGCCTCGGCATCGCCGGGCGACAGCCTCAGATGCTTCTCAATAACGGACGCGCCCAGCTTCGCGGCAAGCACGCAGTCCAGAATGCCATTCGTGTGAGACGACCAGCCCCAATAGTTCCTGTTGAGGCCGCGCATCCTGAGCAGCCAATAGAGAGATGAGAGCATCGGGGCCGGATAGGACTGAAGCGCGAACAATGCGATAAAACCGGGCGGCGCAGGATAGGTCGGCCTCATATAGCCTAATCGGGATACCGAACGATAAATCGGCCGTTGATTATTCCAACACGCATCGAATGCCGCTTGCGTCAGCCTATCATTCTCCTGTTCCCTGGCCGCAAGCTTTATAAAATCGCAAAGATGCGCCGCCAACCATACCGCGTCATTGTCAAATACCGACATGCCCGCCTTCAGCCCGTAATCATGCGCCATCCGCACGAACTCGGGCAGCCGTTCGCGCGGGAATTCCAGCGGGCGCTTGGCGGCCTGCTCCTCCGGCGGGAAATGATCGGCCCTGAACATCTGGGCCTTGATGTGTGTCGCGTCTGCCTGATTCGCGGCGGCGCACCATTTGTCAAAATTCCAATTCTGATAAGTTAGGGCTTCGTGATTCCACTCAAGGCGCGCGGGACTGCTGCCGATCTCCGCTATCAATATCGGCGCTCTGGGCCTGGCATCTCGTATCATAGTGTATCGCACCAGCTCGTCATCCCGATTCAAGGGCCAGCCTCTGCAACTCCCCGAACGGCACGCGCTCGGCCAGCCGACTCGTGTAGTCGAAGTCCGGGCCGACTGGCTCCCCTCGATGGGGACGGTATCCCCAAACCTCACGCAGCGGCGCCGGCGGCTCGACCACGTAGGCCCAGCCGATGTTCATCGTCCTGTCGCGCTCGGCTTCCGAGACAAGTCGCTCGTGCATCTTCTCGCCGGAGCGCAATCCAACGTGCGCCGGGCTGTCGGCGCCAAACGCCAGCGCCAATTCGGACAGCCGCCAGGCGCGGCACTTCGGGACGAAAATCTCGCCGCCGTGCATATCGTCCAACACGGCCTCCACGAAGCGCGTCCACTCCGGCAGCGCCAGATGGAAACGCGTCACCTGCGCATCGGTGATCTCCACATCTTGCTCGCGCCACGCCTCGGCCACGCTGCCCGCCGTTCCCCACACATTTCCGCCGCGCGCGATGGAGAAGTGGCAGCGCCTAGACGCGCCGCGCTGGTTGGCCTCGACGAACAGCCGCTCGGCGGCGGCCTTCGTCAGGCCGTAGCCGTTGATCGGCTCGACGGCCTTGTCGGTGGAGATGAGCAGCGTCTGAGGGACGCCGCACTCCAGCGACGCGCCGATGACGTTTTCCGAGCCGCCGATATTGGTCGTGACGAACTCCTTGAAATGCGCCTCACCATAGCCGACGACCTTGAGCGCGGCGGCGTGAATGATGGCATCCGCGCCGTGGCAGGCATCGGCCAGCCGTCGCCGATCACGCACGTCGCCGACGATGTGCGTCACGCGCGGATCGCCGCCATGACGCTTGCGCAGCCGTTCGTGCTTGTGCTCGTCCCTGGAAAACACCCGTATCTTCGGCCCTGGCTTGCTGAGAAGGTATTCCATCATGGCCGTTCCGAAACTGCCCGTGCCCCCGGTGATGAGAACAGTGTTCACATATTCTCAAGATCGCGGTCGTGGTGCGCGACCGCGTTTTGGCCGCCCATTTTTCAATGCCTTGATGGCACGCTTCAGGGCGATTTCCTCGCCGCGCATGGGCAAATCGTCGTCCAGATCGGGATTGCGCTTGGAGACGCCGACGGCGAATATCCGGTGATAGCTGCCCGTCAGCACGCAGACCGTGAAATTGTCCTGACGGAAATAGTTCGGCGTGTGCCCCTCCGGGACTGTCCACGTCTTCGCCATGTCTCTCTCCTCATTGGCTGAGGCGCTCCATGGCCGCGCCTCAGTCTGCATTCCCCGAACTTAACCGATTTGATTGTGTCATCGCGCCGCGCCATGGGCGGAGAGATGCTGTTCATGGAATTAACGCCCATCGCATCCTGAACGCCGCCGGGATGCCGGAAATCACGCCGCCCTGCCTCACCCAGGTCTCACGAGTGGCGTCGAAGCTGCCGCCCTGCACGGCAAAGAACATCACGGCCTGCACACGGTCACTCGGCACCTTGGCGAGCCAGCGCGCATACTGGTCGCCCTTCTGCATATCCGAATCGATGGCGAAATTGTTCGAGACCTCGGTGATCCACAGCTTGCCGCCCGCGCCATTGTCGAGGTGGCGCAGATACGGATAGGCAAATTCATAGTTCCTGCCGCCCGCGATGGACTCCATCGGCCACATCACGTCAAACTCGGATCTCCAATAGGTATGTACGCCCATCCCGTGACACAGCGCCAGGATGCCGTTGTCGCGTAGCGCGTCCCACCAGGAAGTCGTGTTCGGCTGCGGGGACATGGGCGGCGAGATGAGCTTCAGGGCCGGGTAACGGGCGCTATAATGCTGTCTGATGAGTTGGATGACGGGCAGCAAAAGCGTCTGGCAGAAGTCCGCCGGACTGGTCCATGCCCTGCCCAGGCCCTCAGCCTCTATGTTCGGCTCGTTCCCCAGGACGACGCCGCCGCCAGGCGGGCTGCCCAGGTTGCCGAATCCGCCTGCCTGCTGTATGGGCAGGTCCCAGATGCCAGTCAGACCATTCACGTAGAAATGCGGCGCCTGGCGCGAGTCTCTGAAGAAGTCCAGGCGTCTGATCTGGCGCTGATAGGGAATGCGGGTCCCGTTCCAGTGCAGCGGCTCCCAAGATGCATCCTCCTGGTTCTCGTACCACAGCCAGCAACCCTGCTGGTTCCCCTGCTCCACGAACAGCCCAGCGCGCCGCGCGCACTCGATTTCGGCGTCCAGCAGCGCCCCGCCCTCCGCGTCCCCGAGGCCGTACCAGCCGCTGTATTTCGTCGCGGGCGGCGGCGGTGGCGGGGGCGGCGCGGTCTCCGGCAGATAGGGCGCGGGATCGACCACGTCCGGCACGACGTAACCTGACAATCCACGCCCGATCCACTGCAAGTTCAGGTGCAGATGGATGCCCGTGGAGTTGCCCGTCGTGCCAGACAGGCCGATGCGTTCGCCCGCGCGCACACGCTGCCCGACCGATACGTCGTTGCTCGTCAGGTGCGCATACCATGTCCTGTAGGCGTTGCCGTCGGGCCAGTCGTGGCGCAGCACGACCGTGATGCCGTAGCCGCCGCCGACGCGGTCCTGGTCCTGCTCGACCACGCCGTCGGCGCAGGCCACGACCGGGACGGGATTGCCCGCCGCGTCCTTCGCGCGTAGATCGACGCCTTCGTGCAGGTCATCGAACACGCCGTCGCGGTTGTAGTCGCGCGGCTCATTGAACGGATGCGTGATGACCAAGGGAATGGACGGCATGGGCGACATGAGCGTGAACGGCTCGACGGGAGGGGGCGGAGGGGGAGGCGGAGGCGGCACGGCCGCGAATTCCCGATAAACGATGTCATCGGGCAACGGCGGATAGTGCCTCAGCACCCACGCCTCCAGGGCGGCCCGCCCACCCCACCGCGAGACGGCCCACACCACCACATGGCGCTCGGTCAGGTCCTCGTGCGTGATGAAGGCGTCGTTCGCGCTGTAGACGATGCTCTGCCTCCCGGCGCGGGCTGCGGCGCGCACCTCGTCATATTCCGCCTCGGTCGTGTCCTGCGGGATCAAATGGACCGTGCGCGCGTAGGGATACGGCTCACGCTCATCGGGCGGCGGGGGTGGCGGCGGCTCATCCACGGGCACGCTGACGATATGGTCGGCCAGCGCCGGCAGGGCGGCCTGGTAGTTCGAGGCTATCCATTCTCCGCCGCCGAGCGTGAACAGCGCCGCGCCAGCCACGTAGGGCGTCGAGCGCAGGATGGCGTCATAGTCCACGACCCAGGCCATGAACGGATCGATGCCCGTGAACTCATGCGTCTCCGGCGCCGCCTCCGTGATGATGCATTGGCAGTCCGCGCCCTGCGGGATGAGCGCCAAATCATACAGCTGGCGGTAGCGGCCCGCATGCTCGCGGTATTCGTGCAGGCTGAGATAATGCCCGCGCCGTTTCGCCTCGCGGCAGAACGGCACGAACTGGTTCGCCACGGACAGATCGCCGGGCAGCCCCGGTGGGTTGCCGGTCGAGCAGGCGTAGCCCGCGATGCGCCTGCCCAGGCCCTCGGCCAGGTCCATCATGGCGATGTAAAAATCGCCCTGCCACGCCCAATGCGCGGAGAACTCGTTGAAGGTCTCCCAGACCTTGATATGCGGATTGAGCTCCCACATCCGGCGCACGAAGCCGAAGTACCATGCGGCCACGGCGCGCGGGTCCTTGTACGAGCCGTCCGGGTTGAGCGGCTCGACAGCCTGGAGATCGACGAAATTGCCGTCCGCGTCGCGCGCGGAATTGATGCGTCCGACCGTCAGGCAGCCGGGCATCAGGCCGAGCGCCTCGCCCGCTCGTCCGAAGTCGTCCACGCACTTTGCGACGGCCAGCGTCCGCCCGCTGTCCGCGACGCGGCGCAGGAAGTCGCCCAGGCCGTCCGCCGGGCCTATGACCGAATGGAATCCGAGCTTGCTCGCCATGACGTTCGGGGGTGGCCGGCGGCGCGCAAGAGAGAACGCACCGCCGGCCGTGGGGAACTAGTGGCGGATCGCCTTGTTCGTGAACCATACCCGCAGCACGATGTTGAGGACGGCCACGGCCAATGTGATGAGAGCGGGGACGGAGAAATCTCCTCCCTCGATCAGCGCGGGGAGAAGCTGCAGGACGGCGATGGCGGTTGCGATCAGGTTGAGCCAGAACGTCTTTGACTCAAGGAGAGATTTGCTGGTGCTGGCCATGACGTCTCCTATTGATGGGATTGTGGAAATTATATGGCATGGACGGATAAAGTCAAGTGTCGGCTATAGTCGCAATTCCTGCGGCATGCAGGGCATCGATAGCCTGGCTCAGTTCGATTTCAGCATCGAATGCTTCCGAAGAATCAGGTCCATACGCGACCTACCATTTTATCGCCGCCCGCACCAGCCGCAGCCACGGCCCAGCAGCGGCGGCGGTGTCGGAAAGCGCAAATCGTAACCGTCTAATATCTTCAGTGTCTCCATGCTTCTCTAGGAGATAATCGCCCTTGTATTGTGCGGCATCACGCCAGCCTACCTCATATTGTCGGTTCCATTCCGCCAAGCCCCAGTTGTAGACAAACCGAGAGAAACCCACACAGCCTAGCAGGTAGGATTCCTCTTTATGGTTCAATATTAGTTTGGTTTTGTAGGCTCTCAGGCGATTCATTTTCTTCCTCTCGCAGCGCCTCCACCAGTTCCGCGATCTCCGCCAACTGCCGCATCGCCTCGCGCTCCGTGGCCGCCGTGCCGCGCCGCAGCAGGTGCGCCGCGAGCGCGCTGGACGACGCCGGCGTCACGACGACGAATCCGAAGTCGAGGATGGCGCGCATCAGGGTTTCGCCATACAAATCGTGTACATCTGCGTTGCGACTAGCTTCACGACTTGCTCAGCTAGTTCCAGCGGCAGCCGATCAAGAATGAGCCTAATGCTGTCTGCAAATACTTCCGCGTCAACATCCGCTGTTCCATACGCCACACTTGGACAGTGCATCTTGCGCAGATAAGCTGATCCGTCGCCATTCCTCTCGACGAGCAAACCGCCGCTCACATCGGTGAGTGTTCGACACCTGGCTTCTAGGACTGCCTTCGCTCGACTTTCCTCTAGCCAGCGCACATCTGCGACCTCCGTCAGCGGCTTGAGATATGCAATCATGCGCCGATTGATGTCCCGTGCCAGTTCATGCGGCTTGCGAGACGCAGACACGGTAATTTCCGGTCTCGGCTCGTCACGACGCAAGTGATCATTGAGATAACCCAGAGATGCATTGACACGCAACCGACCCTCGTTCCGGTATCCACCAGAACGCAACGTGATCGACCAGCGTGTATCGTCGATGCTCTCAAACTCGACGGTCGGATCGGAATACCGATCATCCAGCTTGGCACTCCATCTTCCGTCGAGATGAGGAAGCATCTCGTTAGCCAGCTTCAAAAGTTGTTCTTGGCTTGTATTCATTTCAATCGTCAATCCGTGGTTCTGTCATTCGCCCGCCTTCAGCGCCGCCATGTCCTGCTTCGCTTTCAGTTTCTCCGCGAGGTATTCGCTGTATTCATCCCACTTCTCAAATCCGAAATGCCGCATGACGGCCTGCGCCGGATCACGCTCCTCTGTTCCCTCTGCCCAGTTCAGGTATCGGCTCCAATTCTTCACCACATCCCACGGCCCCGGCGTCTGTCGTTTCTCTGCGCCGCGCCAGTCGCATTTATACCACCAACCCAAAAAAGCCTCAATCTGTTCGTCCGTCGCGGACGCCTCGCGCAATTCCTTCGCGCAACGATTCAGCATGCCGCGCTCGGCTTTCGTCATGCGGCTCCAGTCGCGCTGGCCGTCGCCGCCGAACGGCGGGAGCATCTTGCAAATGAGCGCCAGAACGTTCACGATCTCACGGTGTCGCAGGAGCACTCGGCTAATCCTGCTGTCGGTTACGATCTCGCCGGTGAACATATCCACGGCCACCCACTTCGGTTGTTTCGGTCGCGGCTGTCGTTTCGTCATGCGCTGTCCTCCTGTGTTGCTGCCGGAGCGGGTGTAGGCAGATCACCCCCTTTGCTGGGAGATGATCGTGTTCTGCCGTATGCGGGAACGCTTTAGAGGAACATTCACCCCAGGCCGGCGCTACCGTTTGCGCCGCACGCTCAGGCCGCCGCCCGTGTGATGCTCAGACGCGCCCAGGTGATTGAATTTACCGCGTGCCCGAAGGCTCGCATCACACGCCCGGCCCGAAGGCCAACCGACGGGATAATCTGGGATCGGCGGAATTTGGCGTTGCTTCTGTCTACGCCCGCCTCACGCTGGCCTACCCCTCTGCCCCCGACGGGCTTGCATGGGATTTGCTGATTGTGCTATAATTATGTAGACATGCGCGCGTGTGCGCACGCCGTTGTGTCATCAGTCAGCGCGCCGGCGACCGTGGCCCGGAGCAAGTGGCGCGCACATCAAACGCACGGCGCACGGGTGGCGAGAGCTTCACTCGTGCGCCGTGTCATATTCTCCCGTCGGCGGATGGCATATCGCGCACACCCGCGCATCATCCGCCGAGCGCGTCCACCCCTGCGCGCTGTGGCATAGCCAGCATTCGTCGCCGTGCGCGACACGGGCGAGCCAGGACAGGACGGCCTTGAGAAGTTCGGATTGCTCGATCATATTAAAACATCTTGTTCGGGTTTCGCTCAGCAATCTGAATAAATAGATTGCCCGTGCAGCCATCGCCCAGGCCGCACTTCCAGTCACACTTGACCTGGATGCGGAAATTCAATTTAACCGTAATATCCCACCCGCTGATCTGCATGTCTTTCTCTTCCACGATCTCCGATACCGAATCGAGCGGGAATAGTCCGCGAAGCAAGAGCGTACGCACAACCGATACCGCCTTGTTGCCCTTCATGCTCGTATTATCGCGCGGATCGAAATTGATTTGCGCCAGGATTTCATCAGGCACATCGATCGTGCGCACACCGGGAATATCATGGGGCGGAACGAGATAGCCCAGCCCAGTCTTTTGGCCGTTCGTGAATGCTGAACCTTTCGGGTATTTATAGGCCTTGATTCGCTCTATTGCGTTTTGCGTCGGATA
>Ga0209751_10005680_pt1 | contig 11709 bp, 13 predicted proteins | sample RifCSP13_1_FD_184019 | JGI IMG/M metagenome (GOLD analysis project Ga0209751, IMG submission 184019) | Soil microbial communities from Rifle, Colorado - Rifle CSP2_sed 13_1 (SPAdes) (version 2) | ecosystem: Environmental > Terrestrial > Deep subsurface > Rock core/Sediment | place: Rifle... | reverse complement strand
GAGCTCCGGCGAGGCGCCGATGAGCTGGTAGTCGCCGAAGTCGAGGAAGAACATGAAGGGCGAAGGGTTCACGGTGCGGAGCGTGCGGTAGATGGCGAAGGGGTCGGCGTGGGTGGGCCGTGCCGTTCGGCGCGAGGGCACAACCTGGATCACCTCGCCCTCGACGATGTAGCGGCGAGCCCGGCGGACGACCTCCTCGTACTCTTCGCGGCTGATGTTGGCCCAACCTGCCGGCTGGGTTGCCTTTGAGGGCTCAGCATGCTGCGCCCCTACGAACGTGGGGCCGAGAGGCTGTCGCAGGCGCTGGGCGAGGCCATCGATGCGCGCGACGGCGGCCTCGTACGCGTGTTCGAGGTCGTTTGGGTCGTCCACCGCGATGTGGCTGACGATCTTAAGCTGGTGGAGGACGTGGTCGAAGACAGCGAGATCGTCGAAACGGCCGAGGGCGGCGTCAGGGAGGCCGAGGCTGTCAGGTCGGGGCGCTGGGAGGTGCTCGAAGCGCCCGGCGACCTCGTAGCCAAGGAAGCCGACGAAGCCGCCGTGGAAGCGCGGCAGTCCGGGCACCGACGCGACCTCTCTGGTGAGATGCGGCTGCATGAGCGCTAGCGGGTCGGCGGGCGGGCCGGGATGGTGGGCGAACTCGCCATTGCGGCGCTCAACGTACCCGCCCTCGGTGGGGAGGTCGATGGCAAGGGCCGGCTCAGTACCAAGGAACGAGTAGCGGGCGACCTGCTCGCTGCCCTCCACGCTCTCGAGGAGGAATGAGGGCCCTGTCCCGCCGCGCGCCAGCTTGAGGTAAGCCGAGACCGGCGTCTCCAGGTCGGCGGTGATGGTGCGATAGATGGGTATGAGGAGGCCTGGTCGGGCAACGGCCCGAGCCTCCTCTAGCGTCGGCGTGTAGCGGACTCGCGTGGCAACTGTCATGGTGGCACCTGCGCTACTCACAGAATAACCCCTCGCCGGGGCGAGGGGTCTCTCGCGGTGCCACCCTGCTTCGGCCCGCCAGTAGCGAGCCCTCGTTTGCGGGCACGGTCGGTACAACTGCCGCCCTAAAGGGCGGGCCTTCTGACGATGCCCTGGGCTCTGCTAACGGTGCCCCTCCGGCGAGGCCTACTCTCGCTAGATGCTAGCGATTTCGGGTCGCGGCTCCCAGGCCCATTCCTCCTCAGCGTTGCGCCGGGCTCGCACCTAGTCCCGGCTCTCTGGGGCTTCGCTGGTGAGGAGTACTCTTCCTGTTCAGCGCCTCTTTAGTTGTGATTATAGGCTAGCGAAGCTTCCTGTCTCTGTCAAGTCGAATGTGAGAAGGTCAAGCAGAGTGCAGATGGTTGGTGCGACATAGGTCGCTCGCTTCGAGACGGCTGCGGAGGAAAGCACCGCGTGGCTCGGCCTGGTGCATCGTGGTCTTCTCACCCTCCCACCCTGGTATGCTTGGGGACACCCCCAAACCCCGCCAGGGGGTGACCCCCTCTGGCACTCCCCCCAGGTCTGCATATGGTCACAAGCCCCGGCGTCTGACGTGTAACTTTCAGCGCAACGATCGATGGGGTCACGGGGGTCGCTGCACCTCGCCGTAACGGGCGAGGGCGTACGCGGCGCGGGCGCAGTCCTCAGCGGTGAAGGCGGGGATGCCGGCGTCGCGGTAGCGGCGCAGGCCGGGGTTGTCGAAGGCGGCGCCGCCGAATCCGGAGACGACGACGGCCTTGCCGAAGCGCTTCGGCAGGCTCGTGACGCGCACCAGCAGCGCTTCGCTCTGCTCCGAGATGCTATCGCCGCCGCCGCCGCTGATGGGCGCGGTGATGATGCCGTCGATGTAGTCGAGCGCCGCGATGGTCTCCAGTATCTCCGTGTGCATAACGGGGTCCGGGCCAGGGCCGCCGAGGTCGATCGGGTTACGGGCCGCCGGCGCGTGCGGCGGCAGGAGCTCTTGAAGGCGAGCCTGGGTGGCCGAGTCGAAGAGCGGGAGCTCGAGGCCGAGGGCGTCGCAGGCGTCGGCGATGATGACGCACTGGGCGCCGGCGCCGTTGACGATGGCGACGCGGCGGCCAGGCGCCGCCCCAGCTACGGCGACAGCATCGGCCATCACGAGCAGATGGCCGCTCTCGGGCGCGCGGATAAGGCCGGCTTGTCGACAAAGGGCGTCGACCAGCCGGTCCTGCGTTGCCAGCGAGGCGGTGTGGCCCATGCTGCTGCGGGCGCCTGTCGGGGTACGCCCTGGTTTGAAGACGAGGATGGGCTTGCGGGGCGCGAGGGCCTTCGCTGTCTCGTAGAAGCGGCGGCCATCGCTGAATCCCTCGATGTAGAGGCAGATGGCCTTGGTGCGCTCGTCCTGGGCGAGGTACTCGAGGTAGTCGGCGAAGCTCAAGTCGGCCTGGTTGCCGATGGAGAGGCAGACGCTGACGCCCAGCCCTCGGGCGATCAGCTGCGAGCCGAGGCCCGCGGCGTAGGAGCCGCTCTGCGAGACGATGGCGATGCCGCCCGGGCGGGGCGCGTTGGGCCACATGACGTTGAAGTCGGCCGCGGCGGTGTAGATGCCCTGGCAATTCGGCCCTACGAAGCGCAGGCCGCCCGCCCTGGCGATGGCGACGGTACGCTCTTGGAGGGCGCGTCCCTCCTCGCCAGCTTCGGCGAAGCCGGCGGAGATGACGATGGCGGACTTGACGGCTTTAGCGACGCACTCCTCCATCACGCCTGGGACGAGATGGGCGCGGACGACGATGATGGCCATGTCGATCTCGTCAGGGATGGCACCGACGGTGGGGTACGCGGTCAGGTCCTGGATCTCGGGCTCACGAGGGTTGACGGGATAGAGTCGGCCCTTGTAGCCGGTGCGCTTCGGCCGGTCGACGACCCACCCGCCCCAGCGGCGTAGGTCGTTTGTCGCGCCGATGATGGCAACGGAGCGGGGCTCGAAGAGCGGGCCAAGCTGGTCCTTGATCGACGGCATGCGCGGCTCCTTGTGTGGCGGCCCGAGCGACTTGTGCAGCAGTATACTTATAACAGGCAGCACGTCGGGGCGGTTCGCGAACGGCCCCTACAACACAGGGACGGCGTTCAGAGAGGGCAAGAGAGTTCGCCCCTCACAAGCACTTTGTGTTAGTTGCTACTTTCGTAAGCAGTAGCTACAATAGCACCCATGAGCGTGTCGCCGGTGTTGAGCGCCATTGCCGAGCCCCGCCGGCTGGCGATCTTGGCGCTTGTCAAAGAGAGCGAGCTCTCCTCAGGGGAGATCGCCTCGCATTTTGCGGTCACGCGTCCGGCGATCTCGCAGCACCTTGGCGTGCTGAAGGCCGCGGGCCTAGTGGCCGAGCGGCGGGTGGGGACGAAGCGCTTTTATCGCGCTCGCCCGCAGGGGCTGGCGGAAATAAGGGCCTTCCTGGAGACGTTCTGGGATGATAGCCTTCAGCGCCTCAAACGAGCGGCCGAAGTGGAGGAAGGGAGGTAGCTGACGGATGGCGACGTCGGACGATAGGAATCCGTTGGTCAAGGAGATCCGAATACGGGCTCGGCCGGAGACCGTTTTCGCGTTCTTCATCGACCCCGAGAAGATGGTTCGCTGGAAGGGGATCAGCGCCGAATTGGAAGCGCGACCCGGCGGGATCTATCGCGTCGATATCAACGGCCGTGATGTGGCCCGTGGAGAGTATGTGGAGATCACTCCCTACACGCGCATCGTGTTCACGTGGGGGTGGGAGGGGGACGGCAGCCCGCTGCCGCCGGGAGCGAGCACCGTGGAGATCTCGCTGGTCCCGGATGAAGAAGGGACGGTCGTCCGCCTCCGTCACCTCCGCCTACCGCCCGATCAACGGGCGGCGCACTCGCAGGGCTGGGACCATTACTTGGCACGCCTGGCCACGGTCTCTCAAGGAGGCGACCCTGGCTCCGACCCGCTGGCGACGCTCGACGCGATGCACGGGGGCCAATAGTCCCTGTATCCGCCGGCGTATCTATGGTTGACGTAGCTCGGCTACCCCGGAAAGGAGGGCCTGCCTCAAGAACGGGAACTCGCTCCGGACCTCAGGGCTGACAATCTGCAAATGCGGGAGGAATCATGCCAAACCCGATCGTTCACTGGGAAGTCTACGGGAAAGATGGGAAGAAGCTTGAGGAGTTCTACAAGAACCTGTTCGACTGGCATGTGGAACACATAGACCAGATGAACTATGGCATGGTGGATACACATGCGGAAGGCGGCATCAATGGGGGCATTGGCCAGGAGACCGAACAAACGCCGGCGCGCGTCACGTTCTACGTCCAGGTCAACGACCTCGACGCGTACCTGAAGAAGGTGGAGAGGCTCGGGGGGAAGACCATAGCGCCGCCGATGGAGGTCCCAAACGTCGTCACCTTTGCGATGTTCGCCGATCCCGAGGGCAACATTATCGGTCTCGTGAAAGAAGGAACGATGTAGCGGCTGAAGGTGATTTGAAGTTCTGTTACGCCGGGGCCAGTTGTCGCTTTACCTGAGCGGCAGTGCTAACCTGAAACGGTCCCATCGAGAGCTTGCGTAGGGCGCGCAGGAAAAAGTGCCGCAACGAAATCTTGTGAGGAGGGATCATGCCCAGATTCATAGACCGCCACCCGTTCCAGCCGATACCAGCCGAGATCATCGCGCAGGTGAAGGCAAACCTCGGAAAGCCGGACCAGTTCGGCGTTACGGGGATTAACATGTTCACGAGCAAGGATTACCTCATGTGCTACTCCGAGGCTCCCAACGCGGAAAGCGTGCACAGAGAGCATGCAGCGATTGGCATCAATCTGGGCCCCGGCGACATCCAGGAAGTAACGAGCCTCGTCTAAACTACGTCGTCCGTCCGAGGCTGGAGGGCGCCCGCCCATCCAGCCCTTCCTACCCGCTGCTGTGCAAGCTCTCGACAGCACCAAGAGACGGCTCCGCTGCCTTTCTAGCAGCGGAGCTGTTTTCAGTATTGGAAGAGCCCTCATGCAGGGCGCGATACACGGCGACCCGGCTCACCTGCTGACGCAGGGCGACCTGCTTGACTGGGCTGGCCAGCACGGCTTCTCGGAGCAGGGCGCGCAGCCGCTGGGTGCTCCGCCGCCTCGGGCCGCAGAGCAGATCAGGCTCCACGAACACTGCCCCGCAGGCAGTGCAGCGGAAGCGGCGCTTTTGCAGGACAAGCCAAACGGGCTTCTCGCCGTCGACCTGGTCTCTCTTACGCTGAATGCGGCGATCGTGCACGCGCTCCGTCAGCGTGCCGCAGCGTGGGCAGGGCCATTCAGGCGTGTTGTAGGCGGCCTGCACTTCAATCCAGTCGCCTTTGTCCTGCCACTCTAGTATGAGGAGCGACGGGGGCGCGAGGTCTTCTGCAAAGTCGTCGGTCATCTTCCCTTGCGTCTTGGTGCGCAGATTGCTTCTCTGGACAAAACGAAGGACGGTGGCCGACCGTTACGCTGGGCATTGTGGTCATAGGTAAGAATGCCGTCGAAAGTCTTTCACGAGTTGCTCCAATGACTCCTAGTGCTTTGGGACGGCCGCGGGCGCCTCTCCCACGCCGCGGCGCACGTTTGGTATGATAGCGCCATGGAACATCCATTCTTGGAACGTTTGAGAGCAGGCCCGATCCTGGCCGACGGCGCGATGGGCACCATGCTCTACGCGCGCGGGATCGACTACCGGCGCTGCTTCGAGGAGCTCAACTACACGCAACCGGACCTCGTCCAGGGCATCCATCGAGACTACATAGCCGCGGGTGCCGAGCTGATTGAGACAAACACGTTCGGCGCGAACCGCTTTCGGTTGGCGGCGCATGGCCTGGAGGAGCGGGTCCGTGACTGCAACTACTACGGCGTCAAGGTGGCAAGGGAGGCGCGGGAAGTGGCAGGGGAGCCGGTGTTCGTGGCCGGATCGATCGGGCCAACGGGCCTGGCGATGCAGCCGGGGAGGCTTGTGCAGCCAGCGGAGGTCTTGACGGCTTACCGGGAGCAGGTGGAGGGGTTGTTGGAGGGTGGCGCCGATCTGCTTGTGTTTGAGACCTTCACCGACCTGGCCGAGTTGCGTCTGGCCGCTGTCGCTGCCCGGGAAGCCTGCGACTTACCGCTTATCCTGCAAATGACGTTCACCGAGGACGGGACGACCCTCGCCGGTGACACGCCAGAGGTGATTGCACGGGCGCTGAGCGACCTCGGCGCGGCGGCGATGGGGGTCAACTGTAGCATGGGACCGCAGGGCGTCTTCGAGGCGCTTTCGTTCATGCGACCGCTGACGGGCCTGGCCCTCTCGGCGTTGCCGAACGCCGGCTTTCCGGTGCGGGCGGGAGACCGCTATTTCTATCTGGCCTCACCCGCGTACTTCGCGGAGTACGCGCGGCGCTTTGTGTCCGAGCTGGGCATCGCCATCGTTGGTGGCTGCTGCGGCACCACGCCGGAGCACACAGCGGCGATGGCCGAGGCCCTGCGCACGCTTCGCCCCGCAACGCCGCTGCCAGCAGCCCCAACCGTCGTGGTCGTGCGGGCAACCGAGGAGGAGCTCGCCACACCGACGGCGAGCCCTGAGCCTACAACGCTGGCGCAGAAACTCGCGGCCGGCAAGTTTGTGGTCAGCGTAGAGCTCGACCCACCGAAGGGCAGCAACCCGAACAAGATCATCAAGGGCGCCGCGATGCTCAAGGAGCAGGGCGTCGACTGCATCAACATCGGTGATAGCCCCATGGCGCGCGTGCGCATGAGCGCTCTCGCCCTAGCCTATCTGGTCAAAGAGCAGGTGGGGATTGAGACGATCATCCACTTCACAACGCGCGACAGGAACCTGATGGCGATCCAGGCTGACCTTCTAGGCGCCCACGCCATGGGGATTCGCAACATCATCGCGCTCACGGGCGATCCGCCTCGCCTGGGAGACTACCCCAACGCAACCGGCATCTGGGATGTCGACTCCATAGGTCTCGTGCACATCTTGAAACAGCTCAATCAAGGTAAGGACTGGGCGGGTAACTCCATCGGGAGGGCGACGCGCTTCTTCGTAGCGGTGGCGGCGAACCCCAACGCGCTCGATGTCGGGAAGGAGAAGGAGCGATTCCGGCGGAAGCTGGAGGCCGGCGGTGACGTCGTCATGACGCAGCCGCTATACGACCGTGCCTCGGTTGAGCAGTTCCTGGAGGACTTCGGCCCCATCTCAGTGCCGGTGATCCTTGGGGTCCTTCCGGTGCAGTCCTTCCGGCATGCCGAGTTCCTGCATAACGAGGTGCCAGGGATCGAGATCCCGGCGTATCTCCGTGAGCGGATGCGCCTCGCCGGCGAGAACAGCCTCGCGGAGGGTATCGCGCAGGCGCGGGACTTCCTGTCGGACGTGCGTGACCTGGTGCAGGGCATCTACCTGATGCCGTCGTTCGGGCGATATGAGGTGGTGGCTGAGGTGGCGAAGGGCGTGGTGATGTAGACGATGCCGGCAGTCGGCGAGGCTGCGCCTGATTTCACCTTGCACAGCGCGCGCGGGCCGGTCACGCTGAGCGAGGTGCTGGCTCACCACAAGGTGGTCCTCGCCTTCTATGTGGAGGACGGCACGCCGACCTGAGTCCGCGAGCTGTCCTCTCTGCGAGAGGAGTACTCAACGCTCCAGGAGCTGGGAGCGGAGGTGCTGGCGATCAGCGCGGACTCGTTCGAGTCGCACTCCCGCTTCGCCGAGCGGGAAGGCGGATTCCCCTTCCCGCTCCTGAGCGACCCAAGGCTGGAAGCCATCAGCGCCTACGAGGTCATGGATGAACAAGGGCAGAAGGCGCGACGGGCCCTCTTCGTCGTGGCACAAAACGGCCGCATCGAATGCGCCATCCCTTACTACAACCCGGCGAACAGCGCGCAGTTTTTGGAGGTGTTTCAGGCACTGGGCATGAGCCTGGAGGACTAGGGGGACAACGAGGCGAGCGGCGCGGTGGTTTTCCTTCTAGCGCGCTGCTATGATGCGGCCAAGCAGAAAAGGAGGTGAGGTTCGATGAGCCTAAAGTACGTCGGGGGCATCATCTCCCTGATTGGGGTAATGTCATCGCTGTTCATGGGACTGGGGACGACTGGGTCCGGTGTCATGGTCGAAGGCGTGCTGCCGACAGCGCTCTTTTGGCTTTCCATTGTCGTGGGACTCGTGGGCAGCGTCCTAGTCCTAAGAGGCACCACAAAGGTGGGGGCGGTTCTGGCTCTGTTGAGTGGATTGGTCCTGATGGGGCTCGCCTTGTCTACTGGCAAAGTGGCGCCGTGGCTCCCGGGCGGCCTTTTGACCGTCGGCGGCGCCCTCGCGTTTCTCTACAAGGAGCCCGAGCTGGTCCAGAGCCAGTGGCGGATCCGACGCACCCCGCCGCCTAGCTCATAGCCGCGCCTCGCCGGCGCCGTAGAGGCGCTGGGCGACCCGCGCGACGCGCTCGCCCAGGAGGCGGGCCTGGGCGAGGTCTTCTTCCTGCAACTGGCGCGAGGCGGCAGCGCCATAGTAGGACGACGAGGCCAGCATGAGGTCGCTCCACGGCACTCCGACCACCAGCATCCCATAGCCCCAGAGGACATGCAGGAGGGCTAGGAGGGTAAATTCCTGGCCTGCGTTGCGTGAGCGACCCGCCACGAAGGCCGCGCCTACCTTGCCCCGCATGGGTTGACCCTCCCACAGCACCTCCATCGGGTCGCTGTCCAGCCACGATTTCAGGCGCCCCGAGATGCCGCTGAAATTGGGCGAGCCAAGGACGACGGCGTCGGCCGCGAGCATGTCCTCGGCGGTGGCGTCCTGAACGAGGCGCCGCTGGACGGTTGTGCCCGTCACGCCGGAGGCCCCTTCCTCGATTGCCTGGGCCAGCGGAGTCATGTTGCGGCCGAAGTCGTCGTAGACGATGAGTAGGTGAACGGGCATGGCGTTCCCTCGAGCGTCGTGGTCTGTCTTCTCAGTCCGTATGCGCTGCCAAAACGGCGGCCACAGCATCGGCCACAGAGGCGAGGGTGGCGCTGGCGCTTTTTACGCGCAGTGCGGCGTAGCACTCAGTTGCCGCGCCGCCAGTGTAGTCGCGCTCCTCGATGGGCTGGTCTTCCAGCAGGAGGAGGCTCCGTGCCGCCGCGGCATCTTCCAGGTTAGCGATGTTGCCAAAGCCAATTGGGACCGGGCAGATGACCACCAGGTCGGCGGCGCTCATGAGGGCGCGGTTGCGGCTACGGCTCTCCTCGTCCAGCGGCGAGAAGGCCGGGACGGTGATGGTCTCGATGTCCAGCAGACGGGCGACGCCCCGGTCCGTATCCTCCTCGCTGAGGATGCCGCAGGTCACCCGGTAGCCCGCCTCGTGAAGCAGATAGAGGACGCGCGCGCCTCGGCCCCCTCCAGCGATGACATGCACGTGAGCGCCTGCGTTGGGCGAGCGAGGCCCCTGTGGTGACTGCGCTGGACCCAGCACGGTCACCACAGGGGCCTCCGTAAGCGGGTCGACGGCGACGAAGGCACGCACCCCGAAGGCGGTCGCCAGGTTCTCCGGCGTGAGCACGGCCCAAGGAGGGCCCTCGGCGAGAACGTGGCCCTCGTACAGCAGAAGGAGGCGGTCGCAATAGCGGGCGGCGAGGTCGAGGTCATGGAGCGCGGCGACGGCGGTGAGCCCTTCGCGCATGAGGCCCTTGACCAGGCTGAGGACCTGTAGCTGGTGCTGGATGTCGAGGTTGGCCGTCGGCTCGTCCATCAGCAGGAGGCGGGGCTGTTGGGCGAGAGCACGGGCCACGATGACCCGCTGCCGCTCGCCGCCGGAGACGGCGGTGATGGGCCGTTGGGCCAGGTGCGCAGCGCCGGTGAGGGCCAACGCACCCTCGGCGAGGTGCCGGTCGCGGCTGCTCTCAAGCTCGAAGCGGCCCAGGAAGGGGGAGCGCCCCATGAGCACCACTTCCAGGCAAGTGAAGCCGAAGTCGAGGCTGGTGGTCTGGGGCACCTGCGCGATGACCTGAGCAACAGCGCGCGGACTCATGTGGGCCAGGTCGCGCCCGTCGACGTGCACCGCTCCCTCTTGCGGCGCTAGCACGTGGGCGAGGGTGCGCAGGAGGGTCGTCTTGCCGGCGCCGTTGGGTCCGACGAGGCCGATGAACTCGCCAGCCTCGCCGCGCAGGCTCAGCCGCTCGATGATGGTGCGCGCTTGGAGCGCGACGCTGAGGTCGCTGGCTTCGACGCGGGAGGGGCCGTCGGTCTGGCTCATGGTTAAGGGGCAGTGTAGCCGCAGGCGTCAGTGACCAGCAAGCGAAAGCGTAGGGGCGACCGGTCGGCCCTACGGCCCGGCTCCGTGCCATCACTCCTGCGCAAAGTCGACGAACGTGAAGCCGGCGAAGTCTTGCGGCCAGAGGAGCTTGGCCAGCTCCTCCATGCCGCGCACGTTCCAGTGCGAGAGCGTGTCGACGTAGCGGGCCGGCAGGGTGTAGATGCGTTTGTTCTTGATGGCAGGTAGGTCCTGGAGCACCGGATTTGCCAGCACCTCGGTGCGGATGTTCGGACTTGCCACGTCGACATCGTTGAAGATGAGGACATCGGGGCGCATCTGGATGACCGTCTCGATGTTGACCTGCTTGGCCCCTTCCAGACCGATCTCGGCGGCCGGGTTGATGCCGCCCGCGCGCAGGATGATGCCGTCGCGGGTGGTGTTCTTGCCGGCGACTGAGTAGGCGCCGCCGCCCGAGACGCCGGAGAGGATGAGGACGCGCGGGCGCTGCGCCGCGGGCTTGACGGCCACGACGCTGTCGATGCGTGACACCCGCTCCCGGACCTCGCGGATGAGGGCCTCCCCACGCTCCTCCTCGCCGTAGAGGTAGGACAGGAAACGGATCTCCTCCTCGTAGGCGCCGAAGGCGCTCTGCAGGTCGCTGACGACCACGGGGATGCCGGCGTCCACGAGCTGCTGCAGCAACTCGCGGCGGCTGAAGGGGCTGGCAACGATCACGTCCGGCTGCACGGCCAGGATCTGCTCCGCGTCGCGGGCCACCTTCTTGATGTTGGCGCTCGCCTGCACGATGTTCGAGATGTTGGGGTCAGTGGCGAAGGTCGTGATGGCGGCGATGCGCTGGGAGCGGACGAGCCGTATGCTGATCTCGTCGGCACCGAGGGAGAGGGTGTGGATGCGCTGGGGCTTCTGAGCGATCGTGACCTCGCGTCCGTCGGCGCCTTGTACTTTGCGCGGCCAGCCGTGGTTGCCCGGGTCGAGGATGCGGGCCTGACGGGTTGGGCCGCTGGGGGTCGGCTCGACGGCGATCTGGGCGGGCGAAGGCGGCTCCGCAGCCGGCGACGCGGGCGTGCCGCTTGGGGCGCAGGCAAAAAGGAGGAGGCTGAGGAGCAGGGTGGCGAGTCGCATGGATACCTCCGGTCTAGGGTAGCGCGCCCTGACGCGAGGCGCGGACGAGCAAGAAGAGGAAAAAGGGGGCGCCGAGGAAGGCGGTGATGATGCCGAGGCGCATCTCGGTGGGGGCCAGGGCGACGCGGGCAACCGTGTCCGCTAGGACGAGGAAGATGGCGCCGCCCAAGGCCGCGGCCGGAAGCAGCACGCGGTGGTCGGGGCCGACAACGAGGCGCAGCAGGTGCGGCACGATGAGGCCCACGAAGCCGATGGTGCCGCTGACGGCCACGGCGACGCCGGTGATGAGCGCGGTTGTCACCAGCAGGATACGACGGGCCCAGGCCACCGAGACGCCGAGAGAGCGGGCTTGCTCCTCGCCGAGCAGGAGGAGGTTAAGGTCGCGGCCGAAGGCGAGCAGGACAACGGCCCCTAG
>Ga0209751_10005677_pt1 | contig 11710 bp, 14 predicted proteins | sample RifCSP13_1_FD_184019 | JGI IMG/M metagenome (GOLD analysis project Ga0209751, IMG submission 184019) | Soil microbial communities from Rifle, Colorado - Rifle CSP2_sed 13_1 (SPAdes) (version 2) | ecosystem: Environmental > Terrestrial > Deep subsurface > Rock core/Sediment | place: Rifle... | reverse complement strand
GCCGATTCGCGCAGCACGACTTCGGCCTGGCGCGCGTCCCGGTCCCACTCCTTGGCGAAGGCGACAGCCTCCGGTCGCGGCGTGATCGTGGTCAGGTCGAGAATCCGGCCCTCTGCCTTGGACACCGCCTTCTGGGTGACGACGAGGACGTCGTGGGGTTGGGGCGCCAGGTCTGGTTGAGCGGCAGCAAGCTCCCGCCAGGCAGTGGCGATGAATGCCGTCAGGTCGTCGCCAGGCTGGACCTCGGGCAGCGGCGGCAGCGGGATCGCGGTGATCGTGGGCATCGCCGGTGGGTCAGCGGGCGGCGGGCGAGGCGGCCGCAGCGGCAGGGGAGTCGAGCCCGAGCAGCTCCTGGCCGCGGCGCTCAAGGTCAAGCACCAGCTCCGTGTCGAGCCGCTCCAGGTCGTCGGGCGTGTCGAGGTCGAAGCCGAGTGCCGGGTCGATCACCAGCTGAACGGTCGCGTCGGCGCGTGCCGCGGCGCGCAGGTGCGCCTCCAGGCTGGCCTCGCCGAAGCTCGGCTCGATGAGCGTTGGCGGCGAGACCAACAGCGCGTTGGTGCCGCCGCGCGCGTCCGCGGGTGCGGCGACCACGAGCGGCCGGCCGCTGCCCGCGGCAACCGCCGCGTCGGCGCCGTCCAGCAGGCGGTCGAGAGCCGCCACCTCGAGTAGCGGCAGGTCCGCCGGGAGCATCAGCACGCACGTCGCGCCGGCTTCCACGGCCGCGTCGCGCGCCGCGCGCAGGGCAGCATTCAACCCTCCGTCACGCGGCTCACTCACCAGGGTCAGCGCGGGCCGCGCGCGGCGCGCCAGCTCAGCAGTCGCCTGGTCGCCGGTCACGAGATAGATCCGCTGCGCAGCCGGCCATGCCGAGAGCACGTCGAGCGTCCGCGCGAGCAGGCCGAGGACGAGTACCTCGCGCTCCTCGGCGTCGAGCGCCTGGCCCAGGCGGCTCTTGCCCGTCTCGATCGCGCGCAACGGCACCACGACGTGCACTGCCGAAAGATCGGCCGTGCCCCAGCCTGCCTTGTCGCGCTGTGTCACCGGCCGATGGTACCCGCGTCCGCCGGGCGAACCGGCCTGTAATACACTCGGGCAGCGGTTGTGACTGGCCGTACCCAAAGCCTCATGAGGTTCAATTGCCAATGCGTTTCGCCAAATCCGCCACGCTCGGCTTCGTCGCTCTGATGGTTCTTGCCTGCGGTGGCCCTTCGATCCCGAGCATCCCACCGTTGCCGTCCTTTCCATTCCCGAGCAGTGGACTGCCCTCAGGCCTGCTGCCGTCCGGCCTGCTGCCGTCCGGCGTGCTGCCGTCAGCCGACGCCAACAGCGGCACCTGCCTGCTGATCAGCGTTGCCGAGATGGGCAGCATCATGGGTGGCGTGCCGACGGTCACGGGCAACTCCGGCGACGAGTGCACCTATACGTTCTCGAACCTGTCCACCATCCTGGTGACGATCGATAGCGATACGGACCTGGCATCTTCGAGGTTCTCGCTCGGCCAGGCGGCCAAGGACATAACCGTGGCCGGCCTGCCCGCAGTCAGCGGGTCGCTGATCATCCTCAATCAGCCCGCGGTTCACGTTCAAAGGGGCACAGATCAGCTCCAGGTACAGGGCGTACTGCTGGCGAACGACGACGCCACCATTGCCAAGCTGGTCCAGATCGCGACGATCGCCGTCGGGCGCTGGCCCAGTTGAGCCACGTCTAGGCGAGCGTCAAGAGCTCGACCGCCAGTTGGCGGCGCGCATCGGGCTCGCCGATCACGGTGTTAGTGACGAGCGGTCGTACGCCGGTGCGTGCGACCGCTTCGCTTTCCTCGGCGTCCGCGTTGTCGAGCACCAGCACGTCGATGAGGCCTGGATACGTCGCAGCGTAGTACGCCGCCACGCCGGCCGCGGTCGCGGGCAGGTGGGCCAAGGTGATAAGCATGTCCGCCGCCGGGCCGCGGACCGCGGCCCCGCCGACGATCGGGCTGACCGCGACGACAGGAGCGGCCGTTTCGTCCAATAGCTTTCGCAGCCCGGGCACGGCGAGGATCGGGCCGACGCTGACGAACGGGTTGGACGGAGCGATCACCACCAGGTCGGCCGCTCTGACCGCTTCGATGACTTCCGGCGTTGGCCGCGCGTCAGCCGCGCCGGCGAAGCGCAGCTCGAGCACGTCATCGGCATGGCCACGGCGGACGAAGTAATCCTGGAAGTCGAGCCAGCCGTCGGCGGTCCGGACCTTTGTGCTGACCTGCTGGTCGGTCATCGGCAGCAGTCTCGCGCGAACGCCTAGTGCGCGCGCTAGCGTGGCAGCGACCTCTGTAGGGCGCGCGCCGTCGCGCACGGCAGCGGTGCGCAGGATGTGTGTCGCCAGGTCGCGATCGCCCAGCCGGAACCAGGTCGGTGCGCCGTACCGCGCCAGCATCTGCGCCGCGGACCACGTCTCGTCACGCACTCCCCAGCCGGTGGCGTCGTTGGCCACGCCGGCGAGGGTGTACATGACCGTGTCGAGATCGGGCGACACGAGCAGGCCGTGCAGCTCCAGGTCGTCCGCGGTGTTGACGATGACGCTGAGGGCGACTCGCTCGCCGAGCAGCTCGAACCCGTGCGACATGCGGGCGCCGCCGAAGCCCCCGGCGAGAACGACAACGCGAATGCCCTGACCCTCCACGCTGTAAGTGTGCCGTGCGACGGGCCCCACAATGAAGCAGACATGCCGACCGACCTTGTCACCGGCGCGTTCGGCTTCACCGGCAGCCGGATCGCCGAGCGATTGCTTGGTGCCGGGCGCGCCGTGCGCACGTTGTCGCGCCGGTCCGGCGAGGGACACCCTTTGGCCGGGCGCGTCGAGCGCGCACCGTACGACTTCGGCGAGGCTGCACTGGCGCGGTCGCTCGCATCTGTCGACACGGTCTACGCGACGTATTGGATGCGTTTTCCGCGCGGCGGGCAGACGTGGCCGGAGATGGTCGCCAACGTCGGCCGGCTGTGTCGCGCCGCGCGCGATGCCGGTGTGCGGCGCTTCGTCTACGTCAGCGTCACCAACGCGCGGCATGACGCCTCGACGGCGTACTTCCGGGCCAAGGCCGCGGCAGAAGACGAGTTGCGCGGCGCGGCCGGCGGTAGGCTCTCGCTCGCCATCGTCCGGCCGACGCTGCTGTACGGGCCGGGTGACATCCTGATCAACAACATGGCCTGGACGCTCCGCCGCCTGCCGGTCTTTGGCATTCCCGGCAACGGCCGTTACCGCGTCCAGCCGGTCCTCGTCGATGAAGTCGCCGATCTGGCGATCCGGCTGGGCGGTGAGGACGATGAGGTGGATGTCGACGCGGCCGGACCAGAAACCTTCACCTTCGACGAGCTCGTTGCCACCGTCCGCGCCGCGGTCGGCAGCAGGTCGCTGCTGCTCCACATGCCGGTGCCGCTCGTCCATCTCGCGACGCGCGTCGTGGGGGTCGCCGTGCGCGACGTCGTCCTCACCCGCAATGAGCTGCGCGAGCTGATGGAGGGCCTGCTCGTCGGGCGCGACCCCGCGGGCACCTGCCCGACCCGCTTTCGCGACTGGCTGGCCGCGAACAAGGACTCGATCGGCCGGCGGTACGCCCCCGAGTTGGCGCGAAACTTCCGCGAATTCGAGCGTGGCAACCGTTAGCGAGCTCGGCCGAGGTCCATCGAGCGCCTACTGCAGCCTGGCACGAGATAGAGCGAAAGTGCCTGGATCCGCCACGCTGTCGATGAGGGAGCGCTCCGCCTACGACTCGGCTTAAGGTCGCCACGCTGCAATTAGCCGATGTAGGTCCCTCAGCGCGTGATCTTGGGAAGCACCTCGCGCCCGAAGGCGTCGATCCACTCGCGCTGGTTACGCCCGACGTTGTGCAGGTAGATCCGGTCGAAGCCCATGTCGGCGAACCTCTGGATCTCGCGCCGGTGCGCCTCAAGGTCGGAGCTGATGAGCATCCGGCCGGTGAAGTCGTCCGGGCGGACGAGCTTGGCCATCTGCTCGAAGTCCATGGGTGAGCGGATGTCCTGCTTGGGGAACTTCATGCCACCGTTGGGCCACTCGGTCATCGCGTAGCGCAGCGCGTCCTCGTCGCTTTCCGCCCACGACAGGTGGAGCTGGAGGATGCGCGGCATGGTCGCGGGATCCTTGCCGGCCTCGCGCGCGCCCTTCTCGAAGCGCTCGAAGATGCCCTCGATCTTGCCCTCAGGCGCGCCGACAGTGATCAGCCCGTCGCACAGCTTGCCCGTTCGCTCGGCTGTGATCGGCCCGGCCGTCGCGACGTAGATCGGCGGTGGCGTGTCCGGCATCGTCCACAGTCGGACGGTTTCCATCTTGTAGAACTGGCCCTGGTGCTTGACGTCCTTGCCGGTGAACAGCTTGCGCATGATCTCGATCGCTTCGAACATGCGGTTGATGCGCTCCGGCGCCTCCGGCCAGTACTCAGCCACGACATGCTCGTTGAGCGCCTCGCCCGAGCCCAGGCCCAGCCAGAACCGACCGGGGTACATGGCTTGCAGGGTCGCCGCGGCCTGGGCAATCACCGCGGGGTGCTGACGAAAGCTGGGGCAGGTCACGCCAGGGCCTATGTCGCCCTTGGTGTGCTCCGCTGCGGCGGTCATGAACGCCCACACGAAGGCGGCCTGGCCCTGCTGCGGCGTCCACGGCTGGAGGTGGTCGGCCGCCATTACGCCGGAGAACCCGGCCGACTCGGCGGTCTCGCAGTAACCGATCAGCTCAGTTGGGGCGAACTGCTCGAGCATCGCGGCGTAGCCGATCTGTGGCCGGGCCATTAGTGCGGGTCTCCGTGCAGGTGGACCTTGGTTGGGCGGAGCACGAAGCTGACGCGCTCCTCTGTCCGGAAGCGCGTGATCTCGCGCTGGGCGGCTTGTGGCGTGTCGAAGCGGACGGCCATCTCGGCGATGTCTGCTTGGGCGGCGTCCCCCGCGTAGACGCGCTCTACCGCGCAGCCGATGGTGATCGCGTCCTCGGCGTCGTAGACGGCCAGGTTGGCCCGGCCGTCGCGCGCGAGATTGGCCGGCCAACGCCGGCCACGGCGCGAGTTGACGATGATCTCGTCGTCACGCAGCAGGAACCAGATCACGATCTGGTGGGGCGAGCCATCGCGGCTGATCGTCGCCAGCGTCGCGTAGCGCGGCGGGGTGGCCGTCAGGAAGGCGCGCGCCTGCGGGCTGAGCAGCGTGGGCTGAGCGTCAACGACCACGCGCGGATGGTACGCGACGCCGCGCGGCGTCAGGCCAGGCGCTCCCCGGCGTTGACCGCGATTGCGAGGCGGCTTTCCGGTGGCGCCAGCGGGCAGTTCCACCGCGGGTCGTACGCGCACGACGGGTGGTAAGCAAGGTTGAAGTCGAGTGTCAGCTCACCGCTCTGCCAGTCACCGCCCTGGTCCGCGCCCTTGACCGTGTCGAGCAGGTAGCGCCCGGCGCCGTACGTGGCGCTCCCTGAGGTCGCGTCGCGAAAGGGCAGGAAGAGGCCGCCGGCGTAGCCGCTCATCCAGAACAGCGGCAAAGCCGTGCCGGTTAGCGGCCCCGACAGGCGCACCGTGCCGATGCGCCGGAACGAGAACTGCTCCGCGCCGCTGCTCGGCAGTTTGAGCAGCCCACCTGCGACCGAGCCGGTCGTTTGGCCCGGGTCGGCTCCATCGGTCGACTCGACGACGGCGGTGAGTCGGTACGCCGGGTCGTAGTCGAAGTACGAGAGCCCGCCGAAGCGGGCTCTCGTGTCACCTGGTAGTGGCGATTGCGGATGGTCGCGGAACAGCTCGTCCCGCGCCTCCCGCCAGCGCAGCCACGCCGCGCGCGAGTCGGTAGCCGACTCGCGCCGCCACGCGGCATAGATCTGGGCCACCCGGCGCCGCCAGTCGGCCAGTTCGAGATACTCGTCGACGTCCATCGGACGCGTGCGATACGGGTCAGGGTGCCGGCTTGCCCAGATCGCTGATCTTGGTCAATCCGTACTGCGTGGCAGTGGTCTGGGTAACGACGATCGCGTTCTGATCGGCCGCGGCGGCCGGATCGAGCGCTGTCAGGTGCTTGGGCGTAAGTGCCTGCCGGAGCAGAGCGGTCGTCGTCGCCGGGTCCGCGGTCGCCTGGCCGGCACCGCCGTTGACGAACTCGAGAGCGGTCGCTGCGTATTCGGGCAGGACATCGATCTGGCCCGACTCGAGCGCCGGGAAAACGACTTCGCGGCTACCCGAAGCGTCCTGCCGCGTTGCCGTGAAGCCGTTCGCCTCGAGGATCTGTGCATACAGCTCGGACAGGATGTCCTGCTCGTAGAAGTTGGTCTTGCCAACGACGATGGGCCGGACGCCGACACCGGCATTGGGGTTTGCACCGTTCAGCAGGCCTTCAGACGCGAGCCAGGCAGACGCGATGTCGCGCGCATCCATGTGGTCAACGGTTGACTTTCGGTTGAGCTCGACCAGGGCATCCTGCGAGAGCTTGGCCGACACGCTGTTGAGCAGTGTGGCGACCACCGCCTGATCGCTGACGAGCTGGGCGTTGATGATCGGAACCAGGTTGTCGGCCCGCTGCAGGCCCATGTCGTCCTGCAGGACAACGAAGCTCCGCGCCTTGATGGTCGGGTCCGAGGTGAAGAGCAATCCCACCTGGATCTCGTTGTTGGCCAATGCCTCGACGGTGATCGGGCCGCCCACGTCGAGTGGCTTGAACTCCTTGAAATGCAGGCCATAGGTCTGCTCGAGCCCGAGCAGACAGAACGGTCGCTGGGGGCACTCGGGCGGGCCGCCGAAGACGAGCGTCCCGGCCACCGAATTGGTGGGTGTGGGCGACTGGCTGCTGGCACCCGGTCCACACGCGCTCACGAGGAGCGCGAGCAGGACCGCCCCGCCGGCAACCCTGCGGAATCTCCGCATGGGTCCTCCTTTTCCGATAGGCACGATGCCAACGCAGCTACACGGCGTTGAGCACGGCACGGCGCAGCATAGCAGCGCGCCGCGCAACCTCCTAGATGCGATTTAGGGGTTACTCGGCGCGGCACCCTGCGACAGTTGGCCGGCCACCGCACCCGGTGGCGCAAGACGTGTCTCAACGATCCCCAGGATCCGGTCGACGCCGAGAGCGAACAGCGCGATCAGCACCGCGCCGACGATCAAGCGTGCGTTGTCCTGCAGAGCGATGCCGTCGATGACGTAACGGCCTAGCCCACCGCTGGCCACGAGCGCGCCGAGCGTCGCCGTTGCGATCACCTGGACCGACGCGGTCCGGATTCCGGCCGAGATCGCCGGGACGGCAAGCGGCAACTCGACGCGGCGCAGGATCTGCATCTCGCTCATTCCCACCCCTCGTGCCGACTCCTGAACGTCCGTGTCGACCTCGGCGATGCCGACGTAGGTGTTGACCAGGATGGGCGGGATACCGAGCAGCACCAGCGGCAGGAACGTTGGCCAGAACCCCAGGCCGAGGCCGGCGCGCAGGATGAACGGCAGGAAGATGACCAGCAGCGCGAGCGTGGGCATCGCGCGGCCGATGTTGGCGATCGTCACCGCGAACAGCGTGAGACGGCCGGTGTGGCCGACATAAGCACCAAGCGGCACCGCGATGAGCAGTGCGACCAGCACGCTCGCACCCGACAACTGCAGGTGCTCGATCAGCCGGATGGGAATGCCATCGCTTCCCGTCCAATGGGCAGGTTCGGTGATCCAGGCGATCAGCTCGTTCATGAGTTCCGGAGTCGCCCTGCCGCCCATGGGGTGAGAAGCCGCTGCAGCTTGATGAGCGCGAAGTCGAATGCGAACGCGAGAGCGAGCGATAGGAACGCGCCGACGTAAGTTGGCGTGGCGAAGAAAGAGCGCAGACCGCTCAGGATGAGCTGGCCCAGGCCGCCCTGTCCGATAACCGCTGCGACCGTGACCAGCCCGACGGTGGTCACCGTCGCCACGCGCACGCCGGCGATGATCAGCGGCAGCGCGATCGGCAACTCGACCCGCCAGAGTTGTTGCCAGCGTGAGTAGCCCATCGCACTCGCCGCCTCGCGCACGTCGGCCGGGACGCCGTCGAGCCCGGACACGATATTGCGCAGCAGGATCAGCAGGGTGTACCCGACGAGCGCGATCTCGGCGGTGAGGATGCTGCCGAAACCGGTGATCGGCGTCAGGACCGCGAACAGGGCAATGCTCGGGATCGTGTAGAGCGTGGCCGCGATCCCGGTCAGCGGCGGGTATAGCGATCGGCGGCGGTAGACGAGCAGCGCCAGCGCGAAGCTGATCGCCAGACCGACGCCGACCGCGATGAGCGTGAGTCCGATGTGCTGCACGAGCCTGCCGATGATCAGGTCGCCATTGCGAACGATCCAGTCCCACTCGATGAGTGGTTCGCCCTCACGCACGGGCCGCCTCCTTGCCGCCCTCGCGCAGTGCCGCGGCGATGCGCTGGTATGTCACCAGGCCCACGATGCGGCCATCCCGGTCGACCACGACGCCGGCCGAGACGTCAGAGTCGAGCATCATCGACAGCGCGTCCTTGAGCGTCGTGCGCGGCTCAAGCGTGGGCTGGCCGGGCTGGGGCGTGTAGTCGGCGGCCGCCGGCTCGAGCTCGAGATCGCCGACGCGCGTCAGCGACAGGCGCTTGAGGCCGCGATCGGCACCGACGAAGCGGGCGACGAAATCGGATGCGGGGCTGGCCAGCACATCGGCCGGCGGCCCGAACTGGGCGAGCACGCCGCCGACCTGCATGACCGCGACCAGGTCGCCCATCTTGATCGCCTCGTCGATGTCGTGCGTCACGAACAGGATCGTCTTGGCCAGCTGCTCCTGGAGGCGCAGCAGCTCGTTCTGGAGCCGCTCGCGGACGATCGGGTCGACCGCGCCAAAGGGCTCGTCCATGAGCATCAGCGGCGGGTCGGCGGCGAGGGCACGGGCGACGCCGACGCGCTGGCGCTCGCCGCCCGACAGTTGCGCCGGATAACGCTCGTGGTAGGTGTGTGGGGAGAGCCCGGTCAGGGCGAGCAGCTCGTCGACGCGCGCCGCGATGCGCGGTCTCTCCCAGCCCAGCAGGCGCGGCACCACGGCGACGTTCTCGCCAACCGTGAGGTGCGGCAAGAGACCGACCTGCTGGATGACGTAGCCGATGCCGCGCCGCAGCGCGATCGGGTCCTGCGCCATCACATCACGCCCGCCGACCAGGATCCGGCCGGACGTCGGCTCGATCAGCCGGTTGACCATCTTGAGGCTCGTCGTCTTGCCGCAGCCCGACGGGCCGACGAGGACGCAGATCTTGCCGGCCGGGACGGTCAGGCTCAGGTCGTCGACCGCGACCAGCTCACCGTAGCGGCGCGAAACGTGGCGAAACTCGAGCTCGACCGCGGTCACCGTTGAGGCCCCGGCTGCATCACGGCACCGTATACGCTTTCGTGCGTGGAGGGCGAGAGCGCGATCATCGTCCCGATCTCCGTCCCGGTGACGATCAACCGGCTGCGCGAGCGCATGGATCCGTCCGCCGCGCAGGGCGTGCCGGCGCACGTGACGTTGATCTATCCATTCATGCCGGTCGACGGACTCGACGACGAGGTGCGGCGCAAGGTGGGGCGGATCGTGGCCACGGAGCCCGCCTTCACGGTCCATTTCCGGGAGATCAGCCGCTTCCCGAACGTGGTCTACCTGCCGCCGGATCCGCCCGATCCATTCCGCCGCCTGACCACTGCCCTGGCGGCCGAGTTTCCCGACTATCCGCCATACGAGGGCGCCTATCCCGAGGTCGTGCCCCACATGACCGTCGCCCAGGACGTGCCTGCCGACTTCTACGCCGCGGCCGAGCACGCCCTGCCGGCGGCGCTTCCGGTGCGCCATATCGTGCGCGAGGCGTGGCTCATAGGCCACCGGCCGGAGCAGCCGTGGCACACCCTGTGGCGCCTGCCGCTGGGCGAGCCGCGACGTGGCTCGCAGGGCGAGGCGAGACGCGGCTAGACTGCGGCAATGCCCCAGATTCACCTCCGTGCCGAGGTCGGTGACTACGCGCCACTCGTGCTCCTTCCGGGCGATCCGGGCCGGGCGACGATGATCGCCGGACTGTTCGACGGCGGGCTCGAGAAGGCGCGCCTGGTCAACCAGCACCGCTCGCTGCTTGGCTACACGGGCACGTACCACGGCGTTCCGATCAGCGTCCAGACGAGCGGCATCGGCACACCGTCGTTCTCGATCGTGATGGAGGAGCTGCTCAACCTGGGGGTGCAGCGCTTCATCCGCACCGGCACGTGCGGCGGCATCGCCTACGGCCTCAAGACGGGCGACGTGGTAATCGCCACTGCCGCGGTTCCGGACGACGGTTCGACGCGGACCTACCTGCACGGCGATCCCTTCGCCCCGGCGGCCGACTTCGAGCTGACGCGCGCGTTGGTCGACACTGCCCGCGCGCGGGGCGTGGAGCCGACCGTTGGCGTCGTCAATTCGGTCGACGTCTTCTACAACACGGATGCCGACTACGCGTCGAAGATGCGCGGCCGCGGCATCGTGGCCGTCGAGATGGAAGCCTCTGCTCTGTTCTACCTGGCCATGCGCGAGCGCGGCCGGCGCAAGGGCGTGCGCGGCGCATGCATCCTGACCGTGAGCGACACGCTCATGGCGGACGACGAGGCCGTGGGCGTCGACTACATGTCGCTCGAGAGCCTGGAGGCGGCGACCAAGACGATGATCGAGATCGCGCTGGAGGCGGGCACCTCGCTCGCCTGAGTCCTCAATGCCGCGACGAATGATCCCGATCGGTCTCAACCCCACGACGATCGGCGTCTCGTCCGCCTGGTGGCGCGCAACTGCTCGTGAAGCGGAGGCCGCGGGCTTCAAGGGCGTCTGGTCGTGGGACCACTTCGTGTCGCGCGGGCGCAAGTCCGACCCGGTGCTGGAGTGTTGGACGACGCTCACCGCCGTAGCCGCGGCGACGACAACGCTGCGTGTCGGCTCCTTCATCAACAACGTCATGAATCGCCATCCCGCGGTCCTGGCGCGGATGGTCGCGACGCTATGGGACCAGTCCGGGGGGAGGGTGGAGCTGGGCATCGGCGTCGGTGGCTCCGGTCCGGAGCTGGAGAGCTACGGCATCACGCTGCCCGAACCAGCGGTTCGGGTGCGCATCCTCGAGGAGGCGGTGGCGGTCATCCGGCTGCTGTGGGCGGGCGGGCCGGCCGACTACTCAGGCGAGTTCTTCTCGCTCCACGAGGCATATGCCCACCCCGCACCGCAGCCTGCGCCGCGGATCATCGTCGGGGGCGAGAAACCGGGTGGCGCGCGGCTGGCCGCGCGGGTAGGCGATGGCTGGACGACGAATGCGGCCGACTACGAGCAGCTGCTGCCGATCCACCTGGCGGAGCTGGAATCCCGCCGACGCTCGCGCGCCGATGTAGTCCACCTGGTAGCGGTCGGGCTGGCGCGCGACGTGCCGCTCACCGAGCAGCCACTCATCGCCGACATGGCGACCTTCCTTTCGGAGTGGCATGACCGGGGCGCGGACGAGGTGATCGTGTCGTGGGTCCGCCCGCAGGAGCTGCCGGCGCTGCTCGAGGCCGCCGCGCGGGCGGGCCTCGCGCGCGGGTAATGCGTCGAGGCGGCCCATCCGCGAGGCGGATCAACGGGCGGTTGGCGACCTTGACAAGGCTGGGAAGTCGGCGTCGTGGCCCTGATCCAGGGGCTTTTAGAGGCAGCGCGACGTGGGGCGATGGGTTCGTCTGCATTCTCTCCGGCCGGCCAGCGGCTGGG
>Ga0209751_10005676_pt1 | contig 11711 bp, 7 predicted proteins | sample RifCSP13_1_FD_184019 | JGI IMG/M metagenome (GOLD analysis project Ga0209751, IMG submission 184019) | Soil microbial communities from Rifle, Colorado - Rifle CSP2_sed 13_1 (SPAdes) (version 2) | ecosystem: Environmental > Terrestrial > Deep subsurface > Rock core/Sediment | place: Rifle... | reverse complement strand
TGGCGGTGACGCGCGCGGTGTAGCTCCCGAAGGCGCGGCCCAGGAACGTCACGCGCCCCGTCGCGTTCGTGGTGAGCGTCGCGATGACGGCGCCGGTGGCGTTCCGCAGCTCCACGGTGGCGCCCGGGACGTCCACCCCGCTGCTGTCCACGACGTGGACAGTGATGTTCCCCGTCGTCGGGGGTGGCGGTGGCGGCGGGCTCGCGATGGTGAAGTCCCAGGTCGCGCTGTAGTTCCCGTACTCCCAGCCGTCGTGGGGGCGCACCCGCCAGAAGTACTGCGTCCCCGCGAGGGCTCCCGTGACGGTGGCCGAAGTGGTGGTTGACGTTCCGCTAGCGAAGATCACCGCGAAGGTCGCCGAGGTGCTCACCTGCCAGTCGTAGGTCACCGTGTCCCCGTCGAGGTCGACGGAGGCGTTCCAGGTGAGACCGACCGACCCGGCCGAGATCCCCGTCGAGCCGTCCGCGGGGGTTAGGAGGTCGGGTGCCGGGGGCGGCGTGTTCGTGTGGAAGAGCACGTACTCCCAAGGCAAGCTCCAGTCCATGCTGTCGTTCACCCGCACCTCGAAGTAGTAGTCCATCCCGTCGACGAGCGTGGGTCCCGCGTAGGTCGCCGTGGTCGCCGCACCGGCCTGCGGGGCGGGCGCCCAGACGTCCCCGAGGCCCGGGGCCGTTCCGACACGCACCTGGAACCACGCCTGCGGATTGCTTTCCGGGTCGGAGTAGGTCCAGTTGAACGCCGGCGCCGCGGACAGGATGTGGAGGATGCCCACGGTGGCGTTGAGGAACCCGTCCACGCCGGGGAAGCTCGCCACGGGCCGGAGGTTCGCGACCGCGCCCGTCGTGTTGAACTCCCAGGTGCTCCAGGCCGAGCACCCGTAGGCGTCGCACGCCTGTGCGCGCCAGTAGTAGGTCGTCAGGGGGTTCGTGTTGAACGCGGGCACCGAGATGAGTCCGGGCCCGGAGCCCGAGTAGTCCACCGTCGTGAAGGTAGGGTCCGTGGAGACTTCCCAGAAGTAGGTCACCGCGTCGCCGTTGGGGTCCGGACCGCCGGACGTCCAGTCGACCGTGGTTGCCGGTCCGTAGCCCACGCTCCCGAAGGGAGGGGGGTTCACCGGGGGCATCGGTGGCGGGGGGATGCCGTTGAGCTGGAAGCGGACCTCGGTCCACGCGGCGCTCCACTCCAGGCCGTCGCGCACGCGCACGCCGAAGTAGTAGTCCGTCCCGACCGCCAGGGGCGGGCCCGCGTAGCCGACGAGCGTGGCGCCGCCCACTACGGGCCCAGGCGCCCACATGTCGTTGAGGCCCGGCGCCGTCCCCACGCGGACCTCGTAGTCCGACTGGGCGTCGCCGTCCAGGTCGAAGAAGGTCCAGTTGAACATGGGGACGCCGCTGAGGAGGTGGAGGATGCCCGCGCTCCCGTCGTAGTGGCCGTCCGCGGCGACGAACTGGACCTGCGGCGGGCGGTTCGCGGTGAACTGCCAAGTGCTCCATCCGGAGCACTCCCAGGCGTCGCAGGCGCGCATCCGCCAGTAGTACGTGGTGCCGGGCGTCGTGGAAAAGGCCCCCGAGCCGGGCGTGAGCCACAAGAAACCAGAAAGAAATGGCGCCGGGAAACCTGGATCCGTGTCGACCTCCCATTCGTACGTCACGGGATCGCCGTCGGGGTCCGGGCCACCGGAGGTGGCGGTGACGACCTGCGTGGGGTTGGCGGGAATCCGGCTCAGGTCGGCGGGGTTCACGGGCGTCGTTGGCGGCGGCGGGATCCCGTTGAGGTGGAAGAGCGTCTCGTTCCACGGGCTCCATTGGGCGTCATCCCGGACCCGCACAGCGAAGTAGTAGTCCGTTGCGTCCGCGAGGGCACCGCCGCCGTACGGGACAGAGGTGGCGGGCATGCCCATGGGACCGGGCGCCCACATGTCGTTCAGTCCGGGGCCCGTCCCGACGCGCACCTCCGTGTCGGTCTGCAGGGCGCCCTCCGGGTCAAGGTAGGACCAGCCGAGTCCCGGGTTCGTTGAGGTGATGTGGAGGACCTGGGGCGAGCCAGGGGCGAAGCCGTCCACGGAGAGGTCCCTGGCCTCGGGCGGAAGGTTGGCGGTGGAGGCGATCAGGGTCTTCGTCCCGGGCACGTAGGTGTCGATGGGGCAGCCAAAGCAGCCGACGGAGTCCGGGGGTGCCGCGGTCACGTACGTTGCGTTTGCCATGGAGAGCCCGACATAGTCGCCGGGGGTCGCGCCCGCGTCGATGTCGAAGGTGACCCACAGGACCTCCACCAACGGACTCGACACCAGGACCCCTGCATTCAGGGTCAGCGTTCCGGCGGTGAAGGTCCCCGTGTCCAGGAAGGTGTCGGCCATCGGGCTGAAGGACAGATCCCCGCTGTCCAGCCAGAGCGTCACCGCGGCGACGTCCCCGTCGGCCGGCGGCAATCCGGTGAGGTCCAGGGTCACCGTGTTCGCTGCAGCGTCGTTGTCGCTCGCCATGAGACGCAGCATGCCCATGAGGACGTTGGTGTCCCCGTTGAGGACTGTTGCTGGGGCGAGGTCGAACAGCCGGAAGGTCAGGAGATCGACCATAGTGCCGACAATCTCCGTCCTGCTCCCATCAAAGGTGTTGAGGGGGCACCCGACACAGGCCACGGAGTCGGGAGCCCAGACGTCGACGCTCAGGGCGTCGAACGCGATCCCCACGAAGTCCCCGACCTTCGCCCAGGGAGCGATGCTGTAGGTGAACCAGAGGCGCACGGGAGTGCCCGCGGTAATCGTGAAACCGTTGTAGATCGTCATCGTGCCCCCCGCAAAGAGCTGTGTCGGACCGGGGAAGTCAAGTCCCGGGTCAAACACGCCGTCGCCGTCATCCCGCCAGCTCGTGACCCCCATGATGTCGAGGTCGCTTGGCGGGACGCCGGTGAGGTTCACGACCATGCTCACGAAGTTGGCGCTGTTGTTGTCCACGCTGAGGTCGATGCCCGCCATGAGGACGGTCATGTCTCCCGGGACGACGGCCGGTGGCGCCAGGTCCACGGGCGACCAGGTCACGTTGTCCGCGGTGACGTTGACGATCTCCGTCTTCACCGCAGTGGAGTAGGTGTCCATCGGGCAGCCCACGCAGGTGACCGCGTCCGGCGCGTCCACGACGACGTTCCATTCGGACTCGATGGAAAGGCCGATCCAGTCGCCTACCGTGGCGAAGGATTGGACGTAGTAGACGATCCACAGGGTCGTCGGCGTTCCCGCGGTGATGGAGAGGGGGCGGAAAATGGGGAGGGTCGCTGTCCCCCCGGCAAGCATCCCCATCGCGATTGGATTGTCGGGCGGCGAGCTGAAGACCCCGTCCCCGTCGTCCAGCCACGCCTCAACCACGCTCACGTCCGCGTCCGCCGGCGGCAGGCCGGTCAGGTTGACCCGGACGGCGGCCACCGAGGCCGCGTTGCCATCCACGGTGAGGTTGATCCCGCCCATCACGGCCATGTCTCCGAGCTGGCCCGTGGGCGGAGCCACGTCAAAGGGCTCGAAGGTGACGCTGTCGACCGTGGCTGGGAGGATCTCGGTCTCGTTCCCCGCCACGTAGGTGTCGAACGGGCAGCCAACGCAGGCACCGAGGTCCGGGGTGGCCACCGAGAAGGCGGTGGCGTCGGGGATTCCAATGCCCACGAAGTCGCCGACCGTGGCGTTAGGGTCGATGGTGAAGGTAATCCAGAACCGCTCGGGGATGCCCCAGGTGACCGTCATGTAGGGGGCCAGGGTGACTGTCCCGCCAACGAACCCTCCGGCCTGCCAGGTGAAGTCGGAACCCGGGTTGAACACCCGATCGCCGTCGTCGAGCCACAGCCACACGGCCACGACGTCCGCGTCCGCCGGCGGCAGGCCCGTCAGGTTCAGGGTCACAAAGTTGAGCGTGGCGGTGTTGCTGCCCACGGAAAGGTCGAGGGCCCCCATGAGGACGCCGACGTCCCCCTGGAGCGCGGAGAGCGGCGCCAGGTCCACGGGGGTGACGGTGAGGGTGTCGACGGGGATCCCGATGATCTCCGTCTTGTTCCCATCGAAGGTGTCGAACGGGCAGCCCACGCAGGCCCCGATGTCAGGGAGGACGATGGAGACGTAGCTCTCGTTCTGGATCGCCATGCCGACGAAGTCCCCCGCCGTCGCGCCGTTCGCGATCTGGTAGGTGACCCAGAGGCGCTCCGGAGTCCCGGCGTTCACCACGAAGGGCGGGGAGAAAGACAGGGAGGCGGACCCTCCGGCGAACGGGCTGATGTCGAGCAGGCTGTCCCCGAACTGCTCAAAGGTGGAATCGCCGTCGTCCCGCCACGCCCAGACCCCGGCCACATCCGCGTCCGCCGGCGGGACACCGGTGAGGCCCACGGTGATGCCGCTCACGGTGGCGTTGTTGTTGTCCACGCTGAAGTCGAGGCCTCCCATGACCACGGGCCCGTCGCCCTGGAAGACCCTCGCCGGTGCCGCGTCGAAGGGGGTGATCGTCACCACGTCGCCTAGCGGGGATACGTTATCGACCAGGACATCGTCGACGTACCACCCGGAAAACGTGTTGGCCGACCCCGTGCCGGTGACGAACCTGAAAATGATCTGCACGGGATTGAGCCCTGCGGCGGTGGACAGGTTCACGTGGATCGTTTCCCAGGAGGCCTGGGGCGTTGGCGGGTCGAAGAGCTGGTAGATCTGGACCGGCGGCAGGGCCCCGACCAGCCAGATGGTCATCGTGTCGAGGACCGCGTTGTCTTCCGTCTCCCGCCAAGCGGAGAAGTGAAGCCACACGTACGGCCCGGAGGCACCGAAGTTGATGGGGGGCGAGGTCAGCTGCCCCGTGTTCGGAGCGGAGCTGCCGCCCCCGTCGTCTAGGTCGTAGGTGCACGCCTGGCCGGACATGGCGGGGGGGGCGGTGTCGTAGTGGTAGCCGAAGCTGTTTGGCGAGGACGCGCTCGCGCCTGGCTGGTTCGGAGGGGAGGTCCCGAAGCAAGGGTCCGCGGTTTCGTTCGCCAGGTGCCAGGCTCCAGAGGTCGTCCACCCCGGCATGGGGGCGGGATCGAAAGAGTCCGAGAAGAACGTCACGGCGCCCGCCTGCCGGGGCAGGACCAGGAGCACCCCAAATCCGGCGGCAATCAAAATACCGACCAGCCACGCGGAGCCCACCTGGCACGGCAGAATCCTCAAGTTCCACCCTCCTCCTGCCCATGGGGGATTTGCCGCCGCATCCGGCCTTCGCACCTTATACCTGCGGCCTATACTGCGCAGCACACGGTCTAGCGCATGCGCGCGGGGCGCGCGACGAACCGGCACGTGGAGGCGCCGGTGGCGACGCACTCCGCCTCCTCGCAGTAGTACTCGTCCCCCGTGAGGCGGTGGAGGATCCCCGCGCCCCAGCCGCGGTAGAGGTGGCACACGGGCTTCGCCGCGGGGCCGTGGGCGAGCGCGAACGGGTTGTTCTCCACGGTGAAGACCACGACGCCTCCGGCGATCTCCCCGAACCGCACGCGACCGAGGCCGAGGCTCCCCTGGCGCCGGCCCGCCGCCTCGAGGATCTCGCGGGGGATTCCCGCGGAGCCCGGCCGGAACCCGCGCGGGACCTCCACGGTCTCCGCCGCCTGGCGCTCCGCGGCGATGAAGAGGAGCCCCCCGCCCGCGGCGCCGAGCGTGGACTCCAGCTGCTTCTGGATCGCGGTGAGGAGGTCCGGCGGGAGGATCATGACGCGCTCCGAGTCCCACTTCGCCGTGCCCGTCTCCTCATTGGCGACAACCGAGAGCCGGGGCTGCCTCTCGGTGGCTGGCCGAGAATCCATACCTACTCCGCCGGGTGCATCCGGGGTTGGTTATTAGGACTTTCCTCCCCAGCCGTCGAACGGCGAAACCGAAGGAGAAATCCGTCCGGTGCCGCGCAGCTTTATGCATCCGCGGCCGATGGAGCCGGGCGATGCCCGAGGCCCCGGCGAAGGCGCTCACCGTGGACGAGAAACTCGGCCTGGTCAAGTTCGAGCACGACGAGGAGCCCTTCATCGTCGTCGACACGAAGATCTGCGCGCGGTGCGCCGACAAGCCCTGCCTCTACGTCTGCCCCTCCCTTGTCTACCGCTGGGAGAACGGCGCGCTGGCGTACAACACGGACGGCTGCATCGAGCTCGGCGCGTGCGCGGTCGTGTGCCACAAGATCGGCGCCGGCGCGATCCGCTGGAGCTACCCGCGGGGCGGCTACGGCGTCGAGTTCAAGTTCGGCTGACCCCGCGGGCGACGTTTATAACGCCGTCGCGCTCTTCTCCAGGGGATGCTCGCCGCGCCAAAGCCGGAGTGGCTGAAGGTCCGGCCCCCCGGCGGCGAGGCCTACGTCCGACTGAAGGGCCTGCTCCGCTCCCTGGACCTCCACACGGTCTGCGAGGAGGCGCACTGCCCCAACGTCGCGGAGTGCTGGGGCGGTGGCACCGCCACGATCATGCTCCTGGGCGACGTGTGCACGCGAGGCTGCAAGTTCTGCGCGGTGACCTCGGGCAACCCTCGCGGCCTCGTCGACCCCGGGGAGCCGGAGAAGGTCGCGCGGGCGCTGGAGGCGACGGGGCTCACGTACGTCGTCCTCACCTCCGTGGACCGGGACGACCTGCCGGACGGGGGCGCCGCGCACTTCGCGGCGACCGTGCGCGCGGTGAAGGCCCGCTCCCCGGAGATCCTCGTCGAGGTCCTCGTCCCGGATTTCCGCGGGGACCTCGAGGCCGTGCGCGAAGTCGTCGACGCGGGGCCGGAGGTCTTCGGGCACAACGTGGAGACCGTGGAGCGCCTCCAGGGCGCGGCCCGGGACCCCCGCGCGGGGTACCGCCAGTCCCTCGAGGTCCTCCGCGCCGCGAAACGCATGCGTCCTGCGATGTACACGAAATCCTCAATGATGCTCGGCCTCGGCGAGACGCGGGACGAGGTCCTGCGGACGATGGGGGACCTGCGCGGGGCCGGCGTGGACCTCCTCGCGCTGGGCCAGTACCTGCGGCCGACCCCCTGGCACCTCCCCGTCGCCGAGTTCGTGCCGCCGGAGACCTTCGCGGAGTACGCGGAGGCCGCCGAGCGCCTCGGCTTCCTCCACTGCGCCGCCGGCCCGCTCGTGCGCTCCTCCTACCGCGCGGGCGAGCTCTTCCTCGAGGCGCGAATCCGCGGGGGGCGGGCCCCGTGACGAAGGCGCCGCCGATGCGCCAGGTCCTGCGCGACGACGGTTCGGCGGACGAGACCCTGGACCCGGGGCTGGACGAACCGACCCTGCGGCGGTTCTACGAGACCATGACGTTGGCGCGCACCCTGGACACGCGCATGCTCTCCCTGCAGCGGCAGGGCCGCATCGGGTTCTACGTGCCCGCGACGGGGCAGGAGGGCTGCCAGGTCGGCGCCGCGTCCGCCTTGGAGGCCGAGGACTGGGTCTTTCCCGCCTACCGCGAGCCCACCGTGGCCCTCTGGCGGGGCTTCCCCCTGGAGAAGCTCATCGCGCAGTTCTACGGGAACGCCGAGGACATCAGCAAGGGGCGGCAGATGCCCAACCACTACGGGGACAAGGACGTGAACTTCGTCTCGGCCTCCTCGCCGGTGGGGACGCAGATCCCGCAGGCCGTGGGGGCCGCGTGGGCGATGCGCCTGCGGGGCGCGAAGAGCGTGGCCCTCGTCCTCTTCGGGGACGGGGCGACCTCGGAGGGGGACTTCCACGTGGGGATGAACTTCGCGGGCGTGTTCAAGGCCCCGTGCATCTTCTTCTGCCAGAACAACGCCTGGGCGATCAGCGTGCCCTTCGAGCGGCAGACCGCCTCAGACTCGATCCAGGCGAAGGCCCAGGCCTACGGGTTCGAGGGCACGCGGATCGACGGGAACGACGCGCTGGCGGCGCACGTGGCCACCGCGCAGGCGGTCCGCCGCGCCCGCTCCGGGGAGGGGCCGACGCTCATCGAGGCGGTGACCTTCCGCATGGGGCCGCACTCCTCCTCGGACGACCCCTCGCGCTACCGCGCCGCCGAGGTGGTCGAGGCCTGGAAGCAGAAGGACCCCATCGAGCGCTTCCGGCGGTACCTGGAGAGGAAGGGAATCTGGACCGCGGTTTGGCAGGAGGAGCTCGCGAAGCGTGTCGACGAGAAGATCACGGAGGCCGTGAAGCGCGCGGAAAAGGTTCCGCCCCCGCCGTTCGAGGACGTGTTCACGGACGTCTACGCGGACATGCCGCCGCACCTCCGCGAGCAGATGGAAGGGTTCCTGAAGAGCGGGGAGCGCCGGCGGCCCGGGGACAGCGACGCCTTTCCCCTGTGAGCGTTCGTCCCGTTCCCCCTTTGATACGTGTTGGAATCAGCTAATATACCCCGAGACCGCCTGGGCCGCCCCATGTACCCGAACGCCCCGAACGCGTACCCGACCGTGCGAAGGCGGAACGTCACCTACGCCGTGCTCGCCGTGCTCCTCGCCGTGATCGCCGTGGCCGCGGGACTCGGCGGCTTCCTCGCCGGCCGGGCCGCGGTGAAGGACGCCACACTGATGACGAGCGTGACGAACGAGCAGGACGTCCCCGCCTCCGTGCAGCTCTACGTGAACGGCGACTACCACAGCGCGATGACCCTCCTGCCCGGGGAGACGCGGAACCTCCCGATCGCGGTGACCTTCGCCAGCCCCCACGGGATGTTCGAGGTGAAGGCGCTGCCCGCCTCGGGGATCTCGGACACGGAGCGCGTCACGGTGGTCCCGGGGCAGACCGCCACCGTCTCGTTGCGGGTGCGCTGAGGCCTCCGCTCACACGGTCACGGTCACGACCGCGGTGGCCAGCCCGCCGTCGTCGTCCGCCACGGTCACGTTCACCGTGTATGTCCCCGCCACCGCGTAGGCGTGCGTGGCGGTGAACGTCACCGCGCGCGGGTTCACCTCGATGCTCGGGTCCGGGTCGCTCCCGACGGAGGCGTTGTTCAGAAAGACCTGGGTCTCGATGGCCCCGTCGCCCCAGTCCACTAGCAGGGTGAGGTCATCGCTCCCGGGGTCCGTCACCGCCGCGGTGAGCGTGACCCCGGAGGCGGGCAGGAGGGACCCGAGGTCGTCCACGGTCCAGACCCAGGTGTCCGGGTGGCGGACGTTGAAGGTGTGGTGCAGGCGGACCTCGGTGCCGTTGTTGTCGAGGAGCAGCCACGCGGGCGTGGCGCCCCAGACCTGCCCGTTCACAGGGTCGTCCAGTGGGGTGTAGAGGACCTCGGCGCGGTAGGTGGCGCCGGGCTCCACCGCGGTGGAGAAGGACACCGCCTGCTCATTCGGGCTCCCGGGGACACGGACGATGGACACGGTCTCCACGGGGACGTCGTCGCGGTAGAGTGTGGCGGTGACGTCGTGGAACTTCTCCCCGGCGACGCGGAGCGTGAGGTTCCCGCCGCCGGAGATGGACTCGACATCCACAGCCAGGGATGGCGCGACGTTCCCCACGGAGACGTGGAGGGTGTCCGTAAGGACCTGGATGGCCTCGCCGCCGGACTCCACCGCGGAGGAGATGTTCGCGTACACCTCCTCGAGATCCTCGGGGCTCGGCGAGGGGAAGTACTGCCCGCCGGTGACGTTCGCGATGTTCATCGTGAACCCGTGGAGCTCCTCGGGCACGGAGAGGCCGACGGGGAAGACGCGAATCCCCAGCTTCACGGTCTCGTTGAGGGTCTGCGGGAAGCGCAGCATGTCGTTGATGCTGATGGACTGCGCGTCCGTGAGGAAGATCCCCACCCAGACGTGCGTGGGGTCGCCGCGCGTGCTGAACTCCTTGTTCATGAGGCGGAACGCGTCGCGGAACTCCGTGCCCCCGAAGGAGTCGACGAGGTCGATGTTCTGCTTCACCTTGGCGTAGTTCATGGAGAGGTGGTCCCCGGGGTTGATGTGGTCTGGCTGGGGGACCAGGAAGGCCTCCGTGTCGAAGTCGATCACCGCGGCGCGGTCGTCCGGCGTGAGCTGGTCCACGTAGGCCTTCGACGCGGTGAGCCGCAGGTTCGAGGGGTCGTTCCACTGCATGCTCCCGCTCGAGTCGATGAGGAAGAGCACGTCCTGGTCCACCTTGGAGACGTTCGTGGAGTTCGTGGAGACGCGGGCGTTCGCGGTGACGTCGAACTCCCCGTCGTCCCCGAACACGGCGGTGACGCTCTGTCCGACGAGGTCCGCGTCGTCCGTCGCGTTCCCGTTCCCGTCGGCGTCCGCGGCGGCGTCGAGGTCCCAGGACACGGAGAGGAGCGTGGAGTTCGCGTCGAGGTTCACCTGTAGGGAGAGGTCGACACTCTCCCCCTCGTCAATCGACTGGTCCGCGCCTGCGTCCACGGAAAGGCAGGGGACGATGGAGAAGGGCGCGGGCCCGGGGAGGTTCCCGTTCATGTCCGCCAAGCCGAACACCGCGTAGTAGTCGCCCAGGGGTACCGGGTCGCCGTTCCGCGCATCCGGGATCCCGGCGACGACCAGGTCGTAGGTCTGGTCCCACGTGAAGTCCTCGCTGTCCCCCGCGGGGAGTGTCCAGACCACGGTGAGGTCGCTGTAGGGGTTGGTGACCGGGTCCCCCGACGCGGTGAAGATGTGCAGCATCGGGGGCTCGCTGAAGCCGACGTCCCCCGGCCCCGGGTTGTAGACGCGGACGACCACCTCCTCACATTGCGTGAAGGTGGGTTTCACCGCCGCGAGGTCGATGGACAGCGGTTGCGGCGCGTCCCCGCCCCGCGTCCAAGAGGTGTCCCCCGCGTTGAGCGGGACGATCACCGCGGCGGCGAGCAGGACGAGGACGATCTTCGAGAGCGCCATGGCCCACCTCCCCGCTAGCGCATGCGTGCGGCGGGCTAAATAGGTTGCACCGCGGCGGTGACCCTTCCCGTGCGGTAGCGTACAAAGCCTTTAGGCGCCGCCGCGTTCGCCCGAGCGATGCTCGCGCGCCACCGCCTCCGGGACGGCCGTGAGGTCGTTCTCCGCGAGGCAGCGGAGAGCGACGCCGCCGCCCTCCTCGAGAACATCAACCTCGTTGGCGCGGAGCACGTGTACATCCTCACGGAACGCGTCCCGAACGACCTCGACACGGAGCGCGAGTGGGTGCGGGGCTTCGACGGCGCGCACTCCGTGCTCTACGTCGCCGAAGCGGCGGGGAAGATCGTCGGGCAGGCGGACGCCCACCGCGGGGGAGTCCCGAAGAACCACCACACGGCGACCCTCGGGATCGCCATCCGCGAGGGGTGGCGGGACTCCGGGTTGGGCACGCTCCTCATGAACGCGATCCTCGACTGGATGCGGACGCGCGGGGTCGAGAAGGCCTGTCTCGAGGTCTTCTCCTCGAACGGCCGGGCGATGGCGCTCTACCGCAAGTTGGGCTTCGAGGAGGAGGGGCGGCGGCGCGGGCAGTTCAAGGTGCGCGGGGAGTACGTGGACGACCTGATCATGGCGAAGTGGCTGACGAAGCCTCCCCGCTAGCGGTGCGCTCCCGGAGGCTCGAGAGGAGGTCCTCCGCCGTCACCGGGAGCCCGAACTTCCGGAAGTTCGCCGCGAGGCTCGCGCAATCCCGAAGCAGGTCCGCGCGCGCCACCGGGTCCTTGTCCCAGGGCTTCTCTTTCGGCCTCCGGAACGCGGTCGCGTAGGAGAAGTCGATGAGCCAGGGCCGGCCCTCGTGCATGAGGATGTTGAACGCGGAGAGGTCCCCGTGCACGATGCCCACTGCGAGGAGGCGAGCGACCTCGTCGAGGACGGAGTCCAGGCACGCTCG
>Ga0209751_10005674_pt1 | contig 11715 bp, 10 predicted proteins | sample RifCSP13_1_FD_184019 | JGI IMG/M metagenome (GOLD analysis project Ga0209751, IMG submission 184019) | Soil microbial communities from Rifle, Colorado - Rifle CSP2_sed 13_1 (SPAdes) (version 2) | ecosystem: Environmental > Terrestrial > Deep subsurface > Rock core/Sediment | place: Rifle... | reverse complement strand
GAACGAAGCTACGAATACAAGCAATACAATCCCCAGCGCGAGCAGGCCGTATTCGACCGGCCGAGCGCTAATGTAAAAAAGGACTCCCAGGGACACAAACGCCGCAATGGTCGCCGTTGTCCCACCAGCTCGCCAATTGATCAGGGCCCAGACTACGGCGCCAGCCAGCGCTTCTGGCCAAGCCAGCCAGGCCAAAGCGCCAAAAGCGGTCGCCAAACCCTTGCCGCCACGAAAGCCCATCCATAGCGACCAATTGTGCCCGACCACAACGAAAAGCCCAGACAGAAAGCTAATGGGGTAGGAAACACCTAAAATCCCCGCCAACCACATGGCGGCTGCGCCTTTGGCGGCATCCAGGCCGCCGCCCAGCAGGCCCCAAAGGGGACCCGCGTTGGCGATGAGATTGTTGCCACCCACGTTGCCGCTGCCGACCGTGCGCAAGTCGACGCCTTTGGCCAGGCGGCCAACGATCAGCGAAAATGGGATGGAGCCAAGCAGGTAACTGAGCAGCAGGGAAATTAGTAAGCGCTCCATGGCCCCGAGGTGTTGGGCGATTTTAATAGCGAACTATTGATACGACAAGGTCCAGTCTTTCGATGATTTCTAGCTCGAGATCCTTTGCGTCAACCTGGCGACAACCTGCTCAAGGCGCCCAATCCACAATTTCCCCAGTCAGGTCGGGCAGCAAAACTGCCTGGCAGTTCGCCACGTTTAGCAAAACCGGCAATTCGCCATACGAAGGACCTGTGGTCCGACTGACGTTCAAGATCAACCACTGGTCGTCGGCGCTCCAGGCGCCAGCTGCAAAGGTGAGGTCTGAGCCTGATTCGGCGATCAAGCGCTTTTCCGATCCGTCTAGGTTGGCCACATGCACACTGTAGTTTGTTCCACCGAAGGTTGCCTCGCTGAAAGCGATGCGAGTGCCGTCGGGCGAAAGGCGGGCGAACCCGCCTTTGAGATTCTGGATGACCAGATCGTCTTCAATTGCTCCCGTCTGGATATTTACCGTCTGCACCTGCGTGCCCTCTGGGGAACGCGTAGCCACCACCACGTGGTTTCCATCCGGCAGCCAGCCGGCGACGCCGATCATGTCGGGGCTGGCGCCCAGGCTGGGGTGCAGGTCGCTGCCGTCGGCATTGATCAGGTAAAGGCCTTCGCCGCCGCGGATGAAGGCCAGGCGGCTGCCATCCGGCGACCAGGCGATGGCATACGAGCTATCCTCGGCGATCAGCACGAGGGTCTGGCCGCTGACTAGATCCGTGATGCGTAGGCCGTCGTGGGCATAGGCCACAAAGCGGCCATCGGGAGAAAGCGAAGCCCACGAGCCAATATCGATGGTTTGGGGCTGGCTGCCATCCAAACCAGACAGGCGCAGGGTGGGCAACATTCCGCCGACAGAAAAGTCCTGGGCCAGCACGCGGCCGCCCGCTTCGGGGGGAAGACTGGCCAGCAAGGAATGGCTGAGCTGCTCCCAACCTTGCTGGGTCAGGCAAGCTGCCGTTTCGGGAGCCGGGGACGAGGAAGTGAGCGCCGACAGATCGACTGTGGCAGTCCACGGCCCTGCCAACCTGAGGAAATAGTTATCGACCCAGAAGTGATGTAAACCGACCGGCAAATAATCATAGCCAATGCCGAGGATCAGATCGCCAGCGTCAGGGTCCACTCCAGGCCCAGAAGATGATACGAACATGTCGCTGTGATTATCCTGGTCGGAAAGATTCAACGCGGTGATCTCTTCTGCATCCCTTTGTATACTGGCCAGCAGGTCATAAGTTCCATCCATCTTGACCTCGAAAGTAACTTCTTTCACGGTTACTAGGTTGCCACCCAGATTGAGCACCTTATTGATCGGCCAGACCTGGCCGGATTGGGGATTCTCTCCAATGTTGAGCACAAAACTATTTTCTTCCCCCAATTCAGCTAGGACGCGCACCGAAACATCTTCCACTGTGAACGTGACCGGGCTTTCGAGCTGCTTGGTTTGGGTTTGTGCTGTCCAGGTGTAGAAGGTTTGAGGAGGCCAGGCTGGAGCGTAGCTCATTTCCAGCGGGATCTTGTTTCCGTCTGCGTCGGTGAGTGTAAATTCCAGGTCCCAAAACTCTGGGTTTTCATAGGCGCTATTCCCCCAATGAAACGCCCCTCTGAATAGATAACCATCCTGTAGTTCAACCAATTCTTCTACTGAAAGCTGCATCCCATGTGGCTGAGCCGCCCCCTCGACGCTAGTGGTCACCACGGGCAAAGGCAAGACTGGCAGCACCTCAAAACTATCCGGCGCGGGGATGAAACGGATCGTGAAGACCCAGTCTTCCGGGCCGGCGCCAGGACGCACTTCCGGCACACAGGGGACCAGCACGGCGATCTCGTTCATGTCGGAGGGCAGGGGGCCATATCTAAATTCCTCGCGCATCCAGCTTGGGCCACCCGTGCCTTCGCCTTCCAGGATGGGATAGACCTTGCCGTTGGGCAGCAACAGCGAAGGCGTGTCTCCGCAGCCGGGCTCGTCTTCGGAGAGCGGCTTGAGTTCTTGGCGAATGCCCTCGAAGTAGAAGGTGAGCCGAGTGCGCTCGGCGTCTATCAGGCCGTCAACGATCGTCACGGTGATGTCCTCGCGCGTTTGCGAGACAGGCGCTTCCAGCACGCGCAGGCCGCCTTCCTGATCGACGAAACCAACGCCGGGCACATAGCCCAACCAATCCAGCACCTGGGCCAGCACGCGCTGCGGCCCGATGATAAGCAGCGCGGCCAGCAACACGACTAGCACGCCCAAGGAGAGCACCCTCGCCGGGCTCGCTTTCCAACCGAATCGCGGTAGCGGCCGGGCAGCCGAAGCCTGGCGACTCAAGCGTTCGCCTAGCGCAGCTACGAAATCTTCGCGTGCGCTTGGCACGGCCAGCACAGCGCGCAGCTGATCTTCGAAATGGGTAGGCGTGGATTTACTCATGGTCTGGCTCCAATTGGGCATGCAAACGGTCCAGCAATCTGTAAGTGGATTTCTTTACCGCATCTAGGTTGCGCCCCTGCAGAGCGGCGATCTCTGCAAAGCTTAGTTCGGCAACGAAGCGCAGGCGCAAGAGTTCTTGTTCATTGGTGGGCAGCTTGTCCAGCAGGGCGGCCAACTCGGGCAGGCGGTGATCGGAAGCCACTTGCTCCGCGGGCACGGTATCCGCCAGCGCGACTTCAGGCCGCCGATGCAGGCGGCGGAAGTGGTCGGCGGCCTTATTGCGTGCAATGGAGAATAGCCAGGCAGGGAAATGGCCGTTGTGGCGATAGCCCGGCAACCGCTCAAGGGCCGCCAGGAATGTTTGGGCAGTCAGCTCTTCAGCTTCATCTCGATTTTGAACGCGGCTGAGCAGATAACGAAATACAGGTTGGACGAAAGTTTGGTAGATCTTGTCGAACTCCGCCGGATTGCTGGCAGCGGAAGAATAGGTAACTATGTCTATGTCTGCTTGGTTATCAGCCATGTTGGATGAGATCCCTCACTATTAAATCGCCTATACCAGAAAAAAGGGACAGTCGGAGGCTCGTTAGGCTGTTAAGACCATGCACGATGGGCTTCAATTGGAATGGGGACATTTCTTGGTAAGGGGAGGCGGCCTGTGCTGCCGTGCCAAGAGCTGCAGTACGGACTAGACTTCGACAAGAGCGTCGGGTAGCTCTTTTTCAACCAGCCGCATGCGCGGGTATGAATACATGAACAGCGTCACCACCAGCATCCCCAAGCCCGCCAGCACGAACATCAAGCCGATGCCGCGGCCGGGCCCAACACCCAGGACTTGGCCAACAAAGGTAGCTGCCAAGCCGCCACCGATGCGCATGGCAGGCTCGAAGACCTGGTCAGCCAGCGGACCGGCAGCCAGAAGGCCGAGAGGCACACCGAGGCGGGCCAGGGTGAATACCAGCGAGAACACGCGCCCCTGCATGGTAGCCGGCACCTTGGTTTGCACAATAGCGCGGATCGAGGCATTTATCAGCGTAATCGGGAACAGGAAGATAAAGAGACCGGCTGCGATCCAAATCGGGTCCTGGCGCACGCCGGTAAACGCCAGGCCGAGCCCGCTGCCCAGCGCCGCCAGGCAGATGCCCAAGACTTTGCGTTTAGGTCCGCCCCAAACACTGATCCAAATACCCCCGAGCAATAAACCGACACTCGAAGCGGCTTGAACGAACCCCAGCACTTGAGGTGTGGCGAACGAAAGCAGCATCGGCGTGATCAGTACTGCGCATGAACTGACTAATGCGTTGAGCATGGCGATAAACAGCGCCAGGCTTACAAGCCCATTGCGCTCTTTGAGGAAGTCGAAGCCCTGGCGGATATCAGACAGCAGCGAATGGCGCTTGACTTCGGCGCTCTTGGGCGAAGGAATGCGAACGATCAGCAGGGTGCCCGCCGCCACCAGGAAGGTTACGAAATCAACAATGAAGATGCCGTTGATGCCAATCGCCACGAAAAGCAAACCACCCAGGATGGGCGAGATGATGCCGCTGAAGGATTCAGCAGTTTGCACCAGCGCATTGGCGCGGCTGAGGTGCTCGCGCGGCACTAGCACCGCCACAGACGCCTGGTAGGCCAGGCGCTGGAAAATGCCCAGGGTCGAAGTTGTCAGCGCGGCCAAGTACAGGTGCCAAAGCTCGAGCAAGCCGTTTGAGAAGAGCAGATATAAGCTCAGTGTCACAAGGGCAGCGCCCTGTCGGCGATAAGCATGAGCGTCCGGCGGTCATAACGATCAACCAGGGCGCCGACCAGTGGGCTTAGCGTAAAGTTTGGGAGCGAGTCAAAAAGCGCCACCAACACCAGTGGCGTTGCTTCGCCCGTGTTCTGGAAGATCCACACCCCCAGGGCAAAGCCGGTCATGCCTGAGCCGATCAGGGAGACGACTTGACCCGCCCAAATAGTCAGGAAAGTTCGCATTGACGTATTCCGCTAATTATTCTAGTACTAGAATATTATTCAAATTCCCCAGCTAGCAGACTACCCCTCGAACTTATAACTCAGAATCTTATAAACCAGCTTGGCGGCCAGGAAATCAGGCGCCTTGTTCTGCTCGTTGGGGCTCAGTTCGACCACATCGCAACCTACCAGATTGCGGGCTTTGGTCACAGCGCGCAGCAGGTGCAGCACAGGGTACCAGTACAGTCCGCCCGGCTCTGGGGTGCCGGTGGACGGCATGATCGCCGGGTCGAAGACGTCCAAGTCGAAAGTGAGGTAGACGTCGGGTTGCAGCAGCTCGAGCACCTGGCCGATCCAATCCATCGAGTGGAAGATGTCCTCGGCGTAGAAAACCTTCTTCTTATCCAGGTACTGCAATTCGGTGACATCCAGGCTGCGGATGCCCACTGAAACGATGTCGCTGTTCAATTCCGCGATGCGGTGCAAGGTGCAGGCGTGGCTGAACTTGTTATCCTCGAATTCCTCGCGGCGGTCGGTGTGGGCGTCCAGGTGCAGGATGCTGGATTTGGGATAGCGCTCGGTATGTGCCTTGGCCGACCCGAAAGCTACCGAATGTTCGCCACCCAGGGTGACTACAAATTTATCCGCTTGGATATGCCGGCGCACGCGTTCGTAAACTTTCTCGTTCAAGTCCATCGAGCTTGTGGCTGCGACCTCCTCATCCGTGAAGATCCCCTGCTGATAGACTTCGCTGCGGGTCTCGATGTCGTACAGCTCCAGGTAGCCAGAGGCTTCGATAAGCGCCCGGGGTCCCTGGCTGGCGCCGGACATCCACGAGGTGGTTAGATCAAAAGGCACGGGCAGCACCACGGCCCGCGCCTTTTCGTAACCTATGAATTCCTCCGCCAACCCCCCAAAATTGTAAGGAGGCTTGCTCTCGCTCATCGATCTTCGATCAACACCGCGGCGGCCAGCACCGTAGTCCACAAGCCATCTTTATTGGCTTCGGCGGATTGTACGACGTGGCGGGTTTTGAAAATGTGCGGGTTGGCATTGTAGATCTGCTTGCGCTCGTCCCAGGCAAGGTTGGGATCAAATTCGATGCCCATGGTGGTAGCCAACATGGTCGCAGCCAGGTCCTCGGCGTAATCGCCGCTCTTCTCGCCGGTTTCTCCATGGGCGTGATGCTCGGAGAGATAGCCGTAGCGGGTATTGTCCTGTGGCAGGGCTACGCCGATAGCGGCCGAGACCAGCCGGTTGGGCTCGTTGGTCTCGCTGCGCGCCATGACGCAATACACGATCTGGCCGGGCGTAAGATGCTTGAGGCCATCATCTACCGTCACAGTTTTGCAGCCAGCCGGAAAAATACTGGATACATAGACCAGGTTGTACTTTTGGATCTTGGCATCGCGCAGGGCCGCCTCGAAGGAAGCCAGGCGGTCTTTGTGGACCCCGACACCTTTGGTGAAAAAGATCTTATTGGGGATCAATGATGTCTCCTTGTAGCATGAGTTGGCGATTGCTACGGCATCCTACGGACGCCTCGCAACGGCCTACGACCGTTTTCCATCCAGGAAGGCGTTGAAATTCCTTTCTTTACGCGTCTTCCAATGACCTTGATGATAGGCAAAGCTGGCTAGAAGGGGAAAAGCCAAAGTTGCTTCCGCAAAAACCATTTGCTCTGCGCCCTGGTCCACCTTGCCCCAGGAGTGAGCTTCTTTTAACGTGGAGCCGGAAAGGCCGCCATCGCGTTCGTCGGCTACGGTGATCTGAATGGCATATTTGTGCATGTCGACTTCAGCCCCCAGGATCTCGGCCGCCACGGTGGTGTCTTGGGCAAAGTTCTTGGGCACGCCGCCGCCGATCATTAACAACCCTGTAGTCTTGGCTTCGATTTTGATCTTAGTGAGTTCCAGGAAATCCTTGGCCGAGTCGAGCGAGACAGTGGTTTTGCCGCCGGCATAGTATTGGTGTTCCACCAAGCCGAAGCCGGCACTCGAATCAGAAAGGGCGGGCACGAAGATGGGCACCCCTTTTTCGTAGGCGCGGCGCACCACTGACCCTTCGCCCTTTTTGTTGTCCACTAAATATTTGCCCATGTGCCAGATGAACTCCCGCGAGGAGTAAGGCCGGGGCGGCAGGCCGTTGGCGATGTCGCGGGTGGTGTCGTCACAGATGCGCAATTCATCTTCGTCGATGTAGGTGTCGTAGATGCGGTCGATATGTGCCTGCATGAGTTCATCGTCGTCGGCGTGCGGGCTGCCCACGTAGTGCTTGAAGCCCAAGCCTTCGAAGAAGTCCTGGTCTACGATGATGGCGCCGGTGGAAACGATGGCGTCCACCATGTTGTTGTCCATCAGGTCGTAGATCACTTTGCGCAGACCGGCGCTGATCAGCGAACCCGCCAGGCAGAGAATGACGGCGCACTTGGTGTCTTTGAGCATCTGGTCGTAAATGAGCGAGGCGCGGGCCAGGTTGCGGGCCTGGAAAGCCATGAGCTCAAATTGCTTCAGCAGCGGGGTGGCGTCGAACGACTTGATATCGATGTGTTGTATTTCTGTATGGAGCTGATCTTTCGTTTGCATGCGCGCATTATAACGAGAAAATAGACAAGCGAGACTGGAGATTGGTGAGGTAACCCGTTAGTGTTGGCGAGCATTAGCAAGCAAAGCGATCCCCCCGCGGCCTGATCGCAACAATAACTCACTTGACAAACCGCTGTTCTATTGTACAATCATACAAATATACAATCATACAAAAGTACAATGATACAGGAAACATGAAATTCAGCGTCGATCTGACCGCCCACCACCCCGTATACCTTCAGATCATGGAGCAGGGAAAGCGCGCCATCGCTGCTGGCACCTTGCGGCCGGGGGACCAACTCCCCACGGTGCGCCAATTGGCCGCTGACCTGCGAGTGAACTTCAACACGGTGGCCCGGGCTTATCGCCTGCTGGACGAAGAAGGCATCATCTCCACCCAGCACGGGCGCGGGACTTATATCCTGAGCCCGTCCTCGGTCAAAGACGCCAGGCGCTTGCGGAAGCAGCAGCTGGCCACGCTGATTGAACACTTCGTGGAGGAAGCTGAAAAGTTGGGCTTTGCCCCTAAAGAAGTTCGCACTCTGGTGAATGGACAATTGAAAGCCTGGGAAGAAGAACACAAGCGCTTATCTGGCACCTCGTAAGAAAAAAGGAGAACAAGATGATTAACACACAAACTTATTCGTTTCGCCCTAACACCGCTGGCGCCGTGCGCATCAATATGGTGGCCCTGACAGCGGCTATCTTGTTTTGGATCGCCAGCGCGATTGGCAGTGTACTGTTAGCCCTGCGGGCAAATGAGATCTGGGTAATTGTTTATATGCTCGTCACGGTTCTGGCTGGCTTGTATATGCTGTTCGCCATCAAGGTCGCCGACCAGTGGGAAAAAGCCGTGGTGCTGCGCTTGGGCAAGTTCGCCGGCCTGCGCGGTCCCGGCATCTTCTGGCTGATTCCCATCGTCGAGACGGTAACGCAATGGATCGACCACCGCGTCATGGTCTCCCCCTTCCGCGCCGAAAAAACCCTGACCAAGGACACGGTGCCTGTGGATGTGGACGCGGTGCTCTTTTGGCTGGTGTGGGATGCCGAGAAGGCCGCCCTGGAAGTGGAAGATTATCGCTCGGCGATCAGCTGGGCGGCGCAGACCGCCCTGCGCGAGGTGATCGGTTCGCGTGATCTGGCCGATATCCTCATCGGCCGCGCCAAGATGGATAAGGACCTGCAAAAAATTATCGACGAACGCACTACGCCCTGGGGCATCACCGTGCAATCCGTGGAGATCCGCGATATCGTCATCCCGCAAGACCTGGAGGACGCCATGTCTCGCCAGGCGCAGGCGGAGCGCGAGCGCCAGGCGCGCGTCATCCTGGGCGAATCCGAAAAGCAGATCGCCGCCTCCTTCGCGGAAGCGTCCATCGCCTACAAGGACAACCCCACCGCGTTGCACTTGCGCGCCATGAACATGCTCTTCGAAGGCTTAAAGGAAAAAGGCGCCATGGTTATCGTACCCAGCAGCGCTGTGGACACCATGAACCTGGGCGGCTTGAGCGGCATGGTCGCTCTGGCTCAAAACGCCAAGCAAGACAACGGCTAGACGGGGAAGGCACGCACACCGCCATTAGTGAAGAGCCTTGCCTTATCCGGTGTGATGGGAATGAGGTTGGATAGTTAGTTAAAGTTTTCGTTGGCTTAACAACTTATGGTTTCGCAAGCGTGCGAAGCACGCTAGAAAACCATATTAAAGCGAACAGATTTATCGTTCGCTAAGTTTCACGTGAAACCTGAAGGGTCAGGAACGAATGAAACAAACTCTGGATTTACGTCGCATCGGCCTGTTCCTGCTTTTTGCCTTTGGCATTGCCTGGGCCGTCGCGCTATGGATCTACCTCACCGGCAGCCTGGCGAACAGTCCTGAGCTGTTCGCCGGCACTGGGATCTCCCTAGCCTTTGTGGCGGTGACCTTCGGCTACATGTTCGCCCCCACCTACGCCCAAGTGTTGACCCGCCTCGTCACCAGGGAAGGCTGGAAAAACCTGCACCTCGGCCTCAACCTTGCCAAGGGCTGGCCTGCCTGGTTGGCGGCCTGGCTGGCTCCCATTGTCTTGTGCCTCCTTGGCGCCGCGCTGTATTTCCTTGCCTTTCCCGGCCAGGCGGATTTAAGTTTGCCCATTATGAACGAAATGCTGCAGCAGGTGCAAAGCCAGGGAGCTCCTTTAGACATAAGCCCCTCTACCCTGCTGTTGGTCCTGCTCGGGGTGGCGGTGTTGGCCGCGCCGCTGATCAACAGTTTCTTCACCTTTGGGGAGGAATTCGGCTGGCGCGCTTATTTGCAGCCCAAGCTCATGCCCTTGGGCTTTCGCAAGGCTATGCTACTCATGGGGCTGATCTGGGGGGTCTGGCACTGGCCGCTGATCGCCATGGGCCACAACTACGGTCTCGATTATTTTGGCGCACCTTGGACTGGCATGTTGGCCATGGTTTGGTTTACCTTTGTGGTGGGCACCCTATTCGGTTGGCTGGTGTTGCGCGGCGGCTCGGTCTGGCCGGCAGTCATCGGCCATTCGGTGATCAATGCCTTTGCCGGCTTTCCGATTTATTTACTGGCCTCGGACGCAGAACCCAATTTACTCTTGGGCCCAATGGTCATTGGCCTCATTGCCGGGTTGCCCTGGACGGCAGTTGCCATTTACCTCTTGTGGAAAGGAGATCCCAGCCAAGCCTAGAGTTCTGTCATCGTGCGCAGCCCGATAGGAACTTTTAAAGCCAACCTTGGTTGCTATCACCTCTGTGGAAAGGAGATCCCAATCAAGCCTAGAGTTCCGTCATCGTGCGCAGCACGATAGGAACTCTTAAAGCCAACGTTTTTTGTTGGCTAAGTTTCACGTGAAACATCTTGGGATGAAATGGACTCTAAAATTCCTGCTCATGACACCATGATTGCCACCCGGCGGCTTACCAAGCGCTTCGGTAAGGTGGCCGCAGTTGAAGACCTCGACCTGGAGATCAGGGCTGGCGAGGTATTTGGCTTACTCGGCCCCAACGGGGCCGGCAAAACCACCACGATCCGCATGCTGTGCGCGTTGATCGCCCCCAGCAGCGGCGAAGCCTGGGTGGCGGGCTATCGCCTAGGCCGGGATGACACCCAATTGCGTAAGACAGTCGGCATCCTCACCGAAACCCCCGGGCTTTACGAGCAATTGAGCGCTGAACGCAACCTGTCATTCTTTGCCCAACTATATGAAGTGGAGAAAGTAGACCAGCAGGTGCAGCGCTATCTGACCATGCTGGGGCTTTGGGGCCGCCGCCACGAGGCTGTGGGCACTTTTTCCAAGGGGATGCGCCAGAAGCTGGCCATTGCCCGCGCCCTGCTGCACGAACCCTTGGTGCTGTTCCTCGACGAACCCACCAGCGGCCTGGATCCCGAGGCAGCCCTGGTGGTGCGTGACTTCATCCTGGAGCTTAGCAGGGAAGGCCGCACCATCATGCTCTGCACTCACAACCTGGATGAAGCCGACCGGCTGTGCGACCGGGTGGCGGTCTTCAAAACGCGCCTGTTGGCGCAGGATTCGCCCACCAATTTGCGGCGTAAACTTTTTGGGCGGGCAGTCGTGTTCCATTTAGCCCAGGTCGATTCAGCCTTCATCGCAGCCTTGCGCCAGAAATCTTATGTCCAAGGCGTTGAAACGGTTGACAATAAAGTGGTGGTGAAACTGGATGACCCTGAACTGCGCAACCCTGAGTTGGTGCAAGAACTGGTCGCCTTAGGTGCCCAAATCCAGTTCGTGGGGGAAAAGCGCCAAAGTTTGGAAGATGTGTATTTGCAACTGATCGGGGACGAGGTGCAGGCATGAAGAAAATTTGGATCCTAGTGCGCAAAGAATGGTCCGAGGTTTTCAAGAACAAGATGGTCTTGTTCAGCGTCAGCTTCATGCCGTTGATCTTCACCATCATCCCCTTGGGCATCTTATACAGCATGCGCGGCGCCACCGACATCTCCACTATCGAATCCGAATTTGGCCCCGCGTTGGCGCAAATGCGCACGTTGTGCGGCCCGTTGACCGCGTTCGAATGCACCCAGTTCCTTATCCTGCAGCAATTCATGGTGTTGTTCCTGATGATGCCCGCCATTATTCCGGTCACCATCGCTTCCTACAGCATCGTCGGCGAGAAGAACACGCATACGTTGGAGCCTTTGCTGGCCACGCCGATCACCACCGGACAATTGCTGGCGGGCAAGGCCTTGGCCGCGGCCATTCCGGCTGTGGTCGCCAGCCT
>Ga0209751_10005666_pt1 | contig 11726 bp, 9 predicted proteins | sample RifCSP13_1_FD_184019 | JGI IMG/M metagenome (GOLD analysis project Ga0209751, IMG submission 184019) | Soil microbial communities from Rifle, Colorado - Rifle CSP2_sed 13_1 (SPAdes) (version 2) | ecosystem: Environmental > Terrestrial > Deep subsurface > Rock core/Sediment | place: Rifle... | reverse complement strand
CTGCAGGACGTGGGATCGCGCCCGTATACCTACGCCTCCACGATGGCCATGGTCATGGAGGCGGCACGCGAGGCCGGCAAGCCGGTGGTCGTCTTCGACCGCCCCAATCCACTGGGCGGGGTGATCATCGACGGGCCGATCCTGGAGCCGCAGTTCCGTTCTTTCATCGGCCTCTATCCCATCCCAATGGTGCATGGGATGACCATCGGAGAACTGGCCCGGCTCTACAACGACGCCTTCGGCATCGGCGCCAACCTTACCGTGGTCCCGATGGAAGGGTGGACGCGCGCGATGACGTGGGCGGACACCCAGTTGGGCTGGATCAACCCCTCGCCCGGGATCACGACGGAGGACGCGCCCTTCTTCTACGCGGCGACCGGGCCGCTGGACGGGGCCAACCTCTGGAACGGGGTGGGCACGGCCTCGCGCTTCCAGGTGGTCCTGGCCACCTGGCTCGACGGCACCCGCCTGGCCGAGCGGCTCAACCAGAAGAATCTCCCCGGCGTGCGCTTCTCACCCTCGGCCATCCCGCACCCGCGGACGGGACGCATCTTCCGCGGCGTGCGGCTGCACATCACCGACCGCCTGCAGTTTCGCCCGGCCACGACCACGGTCACGATCCTGGCGGAAATCCGCCGGATGTATCCGGACAACTTCGCCTTCCACCGTTCGCGGCGAGGACGGTACCTCTTCGACATCGTCTGGGGGACGAAGGAGGTCCGGCTGGCGCTCAGCCGCGGGGATCCGGCGGAGACGATCGCGGCCCGCTGGCAGCCGGCGCTGGCGAAGTTCCAGCGGCGGCGCGAGGCCTACCTGCTCTACCGCTAGCGCGCCGTATCGCGGTCGATGATAGCACGCAGGTCGGTGGCGGGCTCATCGCGTCCGCCGGGCGCGCTGCACCGCCCCGCGGATGAACCCATCGGAGGCGACCAGGAGCCGCCGCGCTTCCGGCGCATCCACGCCCGCCAGGCCCATCACCAGCGCCACCTTCGCCTCTTCGCCGGCCGCGTGCACCAGCCGCGCGGCCTCGGCGGAGGACACCCCGGCCCCGGCGGCCACAATGTCCTGCACCCGGCGCCGTAGTTTGGCGTTGAGCGGCCGCACGTCGACCATGAGGTCGCGGTAGACGTGACCCAGGCCGACCATTGTCGCCGTGCTCAACATCTGCAGCACCAGTTTCTGCGCGGTGCCGGCCTTCATCCGGGTCGAGCCCCGCACGATCTCCTCGCCTACCCGTGGGACGATGGCGGTGTCTGTCCGCACCGCCAGGGGACTTCTCGGAGTGGTCGTCAGCCCGACCGTGTACGCGCCGCGGCGCCGGGCTTCGGCGATCGCCCCCAGGGTGAACGGGGTCGTGCCGCTGGCGGCGATCCCCACGACGACGTCGCGCGGCCCGACGCGCAGCCGCTCCATTTCCTCCCGCCCCAATTTCCGGTTGTCTTCGACCGGCGAGGCTTCGCCCACGGTCTCCGTGATCCTACCGGCGACCACGGCCCGCACCATCCCGGGATCCACGCCAAACGTCGGCGGCACCTCCATGGCGTCGAGCCATCCCAACCGTCCGCTCGTCCCCGCGCCCACGTAGATCACGCGCCCGCCTCGGCGAAGCACCGCCACAATCCTCTTGACGGCGGCGGCGATTTGCGGAATGACCCGCCCCACGGCGGGCGCCACGCGGCGGTCCTCCCGGTTGATGCGGCGCAGCAGCGCCTGCAGCGGCAGGGTCTCCAGGTGCGGCCCGGGTCGCCGGCGCCGCGCACTCGGCGCGCGGGGGCTCATGCCTCCATCCGCCCCGGCACGATCGCTCCCAGGATCACCGGATGGCGGGCGCCGGTGGCGCCCGGGACGTTCGTGGCCAGACCCATCGCCGCGTCGTGGGCCAAGATGGCAAACGCGACCGCCTCTTTGGCATCGCTGTCGATGCCCAGTTCAGACGTAGTCCGCACCGGCCGGGGCGTCAGCCGTGCGCGTAGCCGGTTCATCATCACGGCGTTTCGGGCGCCGCCACCGGAGACGACCACTTCGTGAACGTCGTGCCGGGGGAATATGAACCGGCGGTAGTTCTCCACGATCGCCTCCGCGGTCAGGACCGTCACTGTGGCGATCAGGTCTTCCGCCGCGAGACCCCGCCGAGTGGCGCGGGCCAGCACATCCTGCGCATACACCGCCCCGTACCGTTCCCGTCCGGTGGCCTTCGGCGGAGGCGCGATAATAAACTCGTCGGCGCGCAATTCAGAGAGCAGCCGCTCGTCGACGCGTCCCTGTGCGGCCACGTCGCCGCCGCGGTCATAGGCGCGACCGAAGAACGCCTGCATCAGCGCGTCTACCACCATATTCCCGGGACCGGTGTCAAAAGCGTACACGTCTTCCAGATCGCCCCCGGCCGGTAGGACGGTCGCGTTGGCGATCCCTCCGATATTCTGGATGACGCGGGTGCGCGTGGGATGCTGGAAGAGGACGAAGTCGGCGTAGGGAACCAGCGGCGCTCCCGTCCCGCCGGCGGCCATGTCCCGCGCCCGAAAGTGTCCAACGGTGAGGACGCCCGTACGCTCGGCGATCACTGCGGGCTCGCCGATCTGGAGCGTTGCTCCCTGATGTCCGGCTGCCGGCGGAATATGATATATCGTCTGGCCGTGCGATCCGATAAGATCCACCACGACCCCTCTGGACACAGCCAGCGCCGCTGCGGCGAAGAGTTCGCCGACCGTGACGTTGAGTTCGCAGACGTCGCGCACCGAGCCGGACTCGGTCAGGGCGTGCAGGCGCTCCTGCAGACCGGGCGGGTAGGGGTGGGCGTGGGTCGCCTGTACCTCGACGCGGGCCTCCGGGCCCTGGCCGGTGATCCGGACGAGCGCCGCGTCGATGCTGTCGGCGGAGGTGCCGGAGATCAGCCCGACGACCGAACGCGCCGGCTTCGCCGCGATCGCCTCGAGAACGCGCGCCAACTGCATCAGTCCAGCGCCTCCAGTACCGCGTCGTGAAATATGGGGCGGAACTCATCGATCCTAGTGTCCACGCGTGGATGCACCCGGTTCGTCAGTAGCACCACAACGAGATCGCGGGGCGGATCAATCAGCAGCGCGGTCCCCGTGAATCCGGTGTGCCCGAAGGCGCGCTCCGACGCGCGCGTGCCCATCGACCCGCTGCCCCGCCGACCGCGCCAGCCCAGTCCGACGCCCTGGCCCAGGCGGGCGTCGATCTGGTCACGTGTCGCTTCTACAACGGTGGCCTCGTTCAACAGGCGGCCGCGCTCCGTGCGCCCCCCGTCGAGCATGGCCTGCCCGAAGCGCCCGACCTCCTCTGCGGTGCCGAAGAGTCCGGCGTGCCCGGCCACCCCGCCGAACAGATAGTGGCAGTTGCCGTCGTGTACCTCACCCACAAGTACGTCAGTGCGCCACGGATAGCCTGCGCCTTCCTCCCCGGCGGCCGCGCGCTCGTAAGCGTTGCCTTCCTCTGTGGCCACGCACTGATCGTGCCATTCAGGCGGAGGCCGGAAGCGGGTCCGCTCCCAGCCGAGGTACGGTGCCAAGCGCGCCGCCACGTGGGCGTCCAGCGCCTTCCCGCTGCAGCGGGCGACCAGTTCTCCCAGCAGAATGAACCCGAGGTCGCTGTATTCGAGCACCTCGCCTGGAGGCGCCGCGGGAGTGAGGCGACAGATGTATGCGATCGCCTCTCCAGTCGAACTGGTGTGGAGGTACAGACGAATCCACGCCGGGAGCCCGGCGGTGTGCGTCAGCAGGTGCCGGAGCGTGACACGCCCCTTCCCGGCGGCGCCGAACGCCGGCAGGTAGTCCGCTACCGGACGATCGATATCGAGCGCCCCCTCCTCCCAGAGCTGCAGCACCGCCGTGGCCGTGGCGATGGGTTTGGTCAGAGACGCCAGGTCAAAGAGCAAATCTGCCTGCATGGGCCGGCGGCGCGGCGTCACCTCGGCCCACCCGTAGGCCCGGTGCCAGATGACGCGCCCGCCCTGCCGGATGTGCACCACGGCCCCGCGAAAGACGCCCTCATCGAGGGCCCGTGCCACCAGCGCGTCGAGCACCGCTAGGCGGGGGTTGTCCGCGTCCACGGGAATTCCCGAAATGGCCGCAAGGCCGATCACGTCGAGGTCCAAGCGGGGCGCATCCGCGGATCCAGCAACTCCTGCAGCGCGTCTCCCACCAGGTTAAACCCCAGCACCGCCAGCATGATGGCCATCCCCGGGAAGACGGTGGGCCACGGACTCTGCTCCAGATAATTCCGCCCCTCGCTGACCATCAAGCCGAGCGAAGGGTAGGGCGGCTGTGTGCCCAGCCCGAGAAAGCTCAGCGCCGATTCGAAGAGGATGGCGGTGGCCAGGTTGATCGTGGCTTGGACCAGCACCGGCGTGGAGACATTCGGCATCACGTGCGTGAGGACGATCCGCCAGGAGCGCTGTCCCAGAGCCTTCGCCGCCTCGACGTAGGCCTGCTCTTTCACCACCAGAGTGGGCCCCCGGCCGATCCGGGCGAAGATAGGCACGTAGACGATTCCAATCGCCAGCAGGGTGGTCACCGTCCCCGGACCGAGGATCACGACGATCGTGATGGCCAGCAGCAGCACAGGGAAGGCGAAGAGGATGTCCATCAAACGCATGATCACGGTGTCCCAGCTTCCGCCCAGGTACCCGGCGAGCACCCCCAGCGTCCCGCCGACGCTCAGCGCGAAGGCCACGGACAGTCCCGCGACCAGCAGCGAGGTGCGGTAGCCGAAGAGGATGCGACTGAAGAGGTCGCGGCCGAAGAAGTCGCTGCCCAGCATATAGGAGCGGCCGGGAGCCGCAAAGCGATCCGCGGCATGCATTTCCGTCGCCGGGTAGGGCGCGATCCATGGCGCCAGCAGGGCCAGTCCGATCACGATCACCAGGACGCCCAACCCGACCAGGCTCTTGGGTGAGCGCAGAACCAGGGTGGGCAGCCCGGGGCGGCGGGGGGCGGCAGGCAGGGCCAGAGCATCAGGCATAGCGGATCCGGGGGTCGAGGAACACGTAGAGGAGATCGACGAGCAGATTGATCAGGACGAAGATGAAGGTCACGAGCAGCACCACCGCCTGCAGCACCGGATAGTCCCGCTGAACGATGGCCTGCAGACCCATCCGGCCGACGCCGGGGATGGCAAAGACTTGTTCCACCACGATGGACCCGCCGAGGAGATACCCCGCGATGATCCCGATTAGTGTGACGACGGGGATGAGTGCATTCTTCAACATGTGGCGCCGGACGACCAGGAATTCGGTCAACCCTTTGGCCCGGGCCACCTTAACGTACTCCTCCCGCCGGACCGCGATCATGGACGCGCGGACCATCCGGGCAATCGCCGCCGCGTTGGGAATGGCCAGCGTCAGCGCGGGCAGGAAGAATCCCCAGAGGTTAGCCGCGGGTGCCCGCCAGAGCGCGGGGAAAGAGAGGACCGGAAACCAGCGCAGATGGACGCTGAAGAGCAGAATGAACAGCGACCCCACCCAGAACGCCGGCAGCGAGAGGCCGAGCAGGGTGAGAGTCTGCATCCCGGCGTCGGCGAGGCGGGAGGTCGTCGTCCCCGCGAGTGTGCCCATGGGAATAGCGATGAGGACGGCCAGGACCAAGCTGTAGATGGCCAGTTCCAGCGTGAAGGGTAAGGCCTCTGCGAGCAAGGCGACGATGGGCCGGCCGGTACGGGCGGAGGTGCCGAGATCGCCCCGCACCAGCCGGCCCAGCCAGCGCACGAACTGTACAGTAATGGGCCGGTCCAACCCCAGGTCCCGCCGCACCGCGGCCAACTGCTCGGGATCGGTATTCTCGAAGCCCAACAGGACCTGCGCCGGGTCCCCCGGGATGAGGCGCATCAGCGCGAAGACCAGCGCCGAGACGACAAACAGGACCGGCGCCAGCAGGACCAGGCGCTTCGCGATGTACCGCTGCACGCGCTACCGGCTAAGCCATGTCTCCGCCAGCGGCGCCATCGACCGGGTCGAGGAGAGCACGAACCCCTGGACCGCAGTGCGCGACACCGCAAACAGGTCGGCGTACGCCAGGAATAGGAAGGGCACGCGCTCGGCGATCGCCTGCTGCACCTGCGCGTACATCTGCCGCCGCCGCGCCGGGTCCGGGGTGACGCGGGCCTGGTCCAGCAGCTGATCGAGCGCCGGATCCTTGAACTTGAAGACGTTGGTGCTGCCCGTGGAATGGATGTGCCGGTACAGGTGGACGTCCGGATCGATATCCCCGCCGTTCAACGAGACGAAGGTGTCGAACTGGCTCCCGCGCCAGCGTGCCAGGAACGTGGCGAAGTCCACCTGTTCGATCTCTACGGTGAACCCGCCGGCGGCCAGCTGTTCTTTCAGCACCTGGGCGATCTGCACCGCCTCCGGGACGGTGGCGATCGGCATCATCTTGATGGACACGCCGCGCGGGTGACCGGCCTGCGCCAGCAGCTCGCGGCTGCGTGCCGGGTTGGGACGATAGTTGGGCAGCCGGGTGGCGGGAATCGGCCCCCAGGCCGCTACCGTCGGCGGAATGGGCCCGCCTGCTGTGGCGCGGCCGGAGTAGACCACCTGGATCAACTGCGCCCGGTCGACCGCCAGGCTGAGCGCCTGCCGCACCCGCAGGTCGCTGAACGGCGGGCGTTCGGTCTGGATCCCGAGCAGACTATAGGCGAGGTCGGACACGGTCATCACCCGCAGCTCGGCGACGCCGCTCAGCGCCCGGGCCGCGGTGATGTCCACGCCGAACCCGATGATCAGGTCCAGCTCGCCCGCCCGCAGGGCCGCCCGCAGCGTGGCGGGATCGGGAATGACCCGGTAGACGGCGGCGTCCGCGTACGGCAGGCGGTTCCCCTGGTCGTCCTTGCGCCAGTACCGCTCGTGCCGCACCAGCCGCACCGATCCGGCGCTGAACTCGGCGAGCTGGAAGGACCCCGTGCCCAGCGTCTTCACGCGGGGGTCGCCGACCTTGTCCTCAAACTCCAGGGGCACGATCCAGCGGCCGCGGCCCGCCAGCACCGAGAGGAAGGAGGCGGACGGCTGCCGCAGCGTGATCTTCACCACGAACGGATTGACGATCGTGACCTCCTTCACCGGGGCCAGGAAGCTGGCCTGGGGAGAGCGGGTGGCCGGATTGAGGATGCGGTCGATCGTGTACTTCACATCGGTCGCATCCAGGGCGCTCCCGTCGTGAAAGGTCACGTCGCGCCGCAGCGTGATCGTGTACTCGAGGCCGTCGGGCGAGACGGACCACGATTGCGCCAGCCAGGGTTCAATATCGAGCGTCCGCGGGTTGAGTCGCAGCAGGGTTTCGTAGACGAGATCCAGTACCTGATACGAGGAGAACGCCGTCGCGACGTGCGGGTCGAGGTTGAGGATTTCCTGCGTGATCCCGACGCGCAGCGTCCCTCCCCGCTGCGGCGTCTGGCCCTGCGCCTGCACTCCCCCCCAGGCGAACATTAGAGCGACCGTCAGACAAACCAACACCACTACAACGCGCCTCATATATTCCACCCCCTGCGCAGAATTGCGCTGATCTATCCTTTCACGGCTCCCGCCGTCAGCCCGGCGATGAAACGGTCGATGAAGAGATTGTAGACGATGGCGATGGGGATGCTGGTGATCAGCGCCGCGGCCATCATGGCGCCCCAGTTGAACACGTCTCGGAACAGCGCCACCGGAATGCCCTGGCTCACCGTCATCTTGCCCACAGAACTGATGAACGTAAGGGCATAGACGAAGTCCTGCATCACCAGCGTGAAGGCAAAGATCGCGGCGGTGAAGATGCCCGAGACGGCCAGCGGCAGCACGACCTTCCGCATCGCCGCGAGGCGGCTGTAACCGTCGATCATCGCCTGCTCCTCAATATCCCGCGGGATGGAGCGGAAGAAACCCATCATCAACCAGGTACAGAATGGGATGGTGAAGGTGGGATAGACCAGCACCAGCGCCCACAGCGAGTTCGACAGGCCGAGGACGGCGATCACGCGCGCGAAGGGGATAAAGAGCAGGGTCGGCGGGATCAGATAGGTTAAGAAGATGCCAATCCCCAGCCGCTCCCCCCACCGTCCGGTCAATCGGGCCAGAGCGTACCCGGCGGGTACGGCAAGCACCATGGTGATCACCACCACCGCGGCGCCGACCAGCACCGTGTTGCGCACCCACGCCAGGTAGGCCGTCTCCTGGAGGAGGTACTGCATGTGCTCCAGCGTCGGGGGCTCGTTAAAGATCCAGGGGATATGCGTGGCCACCGTCCCCCCGACGTACAGATCGTTGTCCTCCTTAAATGCCGTCACGAACATCCAATAGAACGGGAATACGGCGAAGAGCGTGAAGGCGAGCGCGGCGGCGTAGAGGGCGATCCGCTTCACTAGCCGGACGACGCGCCGCGCGGTCATCCGCCCACCTCCGCCCGCCGCGCCACGCGGAGCATCAGGATGGCCACGACCACCAGCACCGGCAAGAGGAAGAGGGCGATCGCCGCGCCCTGCCCCAGATCGCCCCCGAGGATGCCCCGCTGGAACGCCAGGCTGGCCAGGACGTGCGTGCTGTTGTACGGGCCGCCGCGCGTGATCAGGTAGACGATGCTCAGGTCGGTCGAGGTGAAGACCACGCCGAACAGGACCGCCACCGTCGCTACCGGCAGCAGTAGCGGCAGGTTGACCTGGAAGAGCCGGCGCCAGAACGAGGCGCCGTCAATGACCGCGGCCTCACGAATCTCAACGGGAATGGCGGTCAGCCCGGCCAGCACGATCACGGTGGCGAAGGGAAACATCCGCCAGACGTGCACAATGATAATCGCGATGATGGCCAGTGTCGGGTCGCCGAGCCAGTACAGCCAGCCGGTGAATAGCCCAGTGGCTCGAAGGGTCCAGTTGACCACACTGAAGGTCGAGTCGAAGATCCATGTCCAGGCCATCGCCGCCAGCGAGACCGGCACCGCCCACGGGAGCAGCAGGAGCATCCGCACGGCGCGCTTCCCGAAAAAGGCCGCCTCCAGGACGTTGGCGGCGGTTGTCGCCAGAACCATCACCAGCACCTGCGAGACGACCGTGAAGACAATCGTGTTCCGCAGGGTCAGCCGGAACTGGGAGTCGGCGATGATCGTGGCAAAGTTGTGCAGCCCGACCCAGGGGAAGGACAGCGTGCCGGATCTCGCCGCGCTGAAGCTGAGCAGGATGGCCAGGACGAAAGGGACACCCACCAGCACGATGACGTACAGGAAGGCGGGAGCGAGGAGGACGCGGCCGAGCGCGTGTTCCCGATCAGCAAGGGTGGACCGCCGTAAGCGCGTCGCCGCCGGCTGGATGAACGGCTGCGCTTCCTTACGCAGCGCCATTCTGCCGCGCCAGCCCCGTGCCGCGGTCGAAATACCGCATCGCCCGCCGCGGGACGGCAAACTCGTAGACCTGCTTTTCCGCGATCGGCGTCGGGATGGTCACGGGCAGGGCGGCGATCACAGGTTGGTCCGATCGCAACTCCTCCTCCAGCTGCCCGTAGACCAGACGGTCTGCCCCCAGGTGCTCGACCTGTCGCACGCGGAGGTGGTAGGTGAAGACACCTTCTTGGGCGGCGAAGGTCGAGCGCGGCAGAAAGTGCTCCGGCCGGAATCCGAAGACCGTCGTCTCATCGTGTTCGACCAGGTTCATCGGTGGAGAGCCGAGAAAGGTGGCGACGAAGGTGTCCGCGGGATTCTCGTACACCTCCTGCGGGTTGCCGATCTGCCGCACCTTGCCCTTGTTCATCACGACGATGCGGTCGCCCAGGCCCATCGCCTCCACCTGATCGTGCGTCACATAGATGGTTGTCGTGCCGAGCTGCCGCTGGAACTCCTTGAGTTCGTAGCGGGCGACGGCCCGCAGCTGCGCATCCAGGTTGGAGAGGGGCTCGTCGAAGAGAAAGACCTTCGGGTCCCGCACCACCGCCCGGGCCAGGGCGACGCGCTGCCGCTCACCACCGGAGAGCTGGCGCGGAAAGCGGGCGAGCAGCCGCTCGATGCCGAACATGCGCGCGCCGCCGTGCACCCGCTCTTTCAGGGTCGGCGGGGGCATCCCCATCGCCTCCAGAGGGAAGGCGATGTTGCGGTAGGCGGTCTTGTGCGGATAGAGGGCGTAGCTCTGGAAGACCATGGCGATGCCGCGGGCACGTGGCGGGACGTCCTCGTCCACGCGCTCTCCCGCGATGTAGATCTCACCGGCGGTGGGCATCTCCAGACCGGCGATCATGCGCATCAGAGTGGTCTTGCCGCAGCCGGACGGGCCGAGGAGGACGAGAAGCTCGCCCTCCTTGACCTCCAGGTCGACGCCGTCAACCGCCCGCACGTCGCCGAAGTGTTTGTGCAGATTGCGTGTTTCCACGTACACCATCGGTGTCCCCGCGGCCTGACGTGTAGGGGTGCGCCCTGAGTTTCCCGGGCGCACCCCGCTTCACCTTTCCCGCTGCCGGTCGCTTACTTGTCTTTGCCGCCGCCCACCAGACCCGCCTGGCGCCATTTGTTGTAAATGTCCTTGACCCGGCGGTTGGCCTCATCGACGGCCTGCTTTGGCGTCAGCTGCCCGGTCGCGGCCTTGGCGAACATGTCGGCCGTCACGCTGGTGTCAAAGATCTCGCCCTCGGCCGGGTTGGCGACCCCCGGCCAGCCAATGTTGGCGGACCACTTCAGCGAGTCGGCCAGGACCTTCAGCTTGTCCGGCGGGAGCGAGGCGAACTTATCGTTGCGCACCTGCGCCTGGGTCCACTTCAGGCCCTCGGCCGGCTTCTGCGCCACCGGGGTGTTCTTCTCCGCCGCAGCGCCCATGTACGAGGGGAAGTTGTACAACTCGCTGCCCAGCGTCGACTCGCGGGCATTGTCCAGCAGGTGGAGCAGAAACTCCTTGGCCAGGTCCGGGGCGCGGCCGAACCTCCAGATGACCCACACCCCCATGACGTGCGTGGCCGCCAGGGCGCGGGCGGGGCCTTTCAGCGCGGGGACGAAAGATATGTCGGATGCGATCGGCAACCGCCTGAACTGCGCGGAGCGGTAGGCGGAGATGGAGTTGAGGATGTAGGAGGTCTGCCCGGCCTCCAAGGCCTGGTTGTTGGAGGCGGCGTTCCAGCTCAACACGGCGGGCGTCATCACCTCGCGGAAGAGCTGGGCACCGAATTCCACGGCCTTCACCGTCTCCTCGGAGTTGAGCACGACGTTCGCATCTTTATCCTGAACGGATGCCCCGAAACACCAGAGCAGCGCCCGCGTGGCCATGTTGGAGTCGATGTCCTGGGAGTACCCGACGCCGATGGGGATCTGAATGTTCGGGTACTTCTGCTTGATCTGCCGGCCGGCGGTGAGCAGGTCCTCCCAGGTTCGCGGCCCCTGCGTGAACCCGATGCTTGACCAGACGCTCTTCAGGTAGTCTCCCGGGTCCGGGACCCAGTTGTCGGAGAACCCGAACCACTTCCTGGTGTGTGGGTTGTAGGTGCTGTCCTTCACCCATGGGAGGATCGGACCGTAACGCCGCTCGGCTTCCCGGTTGATATCGGCCAGATCTAGCACTTGAGGCTCAAACTGCGAGGGAGGTGAGATGAAGAAGTAGACGTCGTGCCCCTGCTGTGCCGCCACCTCGGCGGTGGCCCGCGGCACGATGTCCGCGAAGCTAACCCGGTCAATGGTCACGTCGATGCCCTTGCTGGTGCCCCACTGCTTGACGAAGTTGTCGAACCAGGGATGGTAGGCCCAGGGCACGAAGTGCGCCCACGTCATGATGCGCAG
>Ga0209751_10005665_pt1 | contig 11726 bp, 11 predicted proteins | sample RifCSP13_1_FD_184019 | JGI IMG/M metagenome (GOLD analysis project Ga0209751, IMG submission 184019) | Soil microbial communities from Rifle, Colorado - Rifle CSP2_sed 13_1 (SPAdes) (version 2) | ecosystem: Environmental > Terrestrial > Deep subsurface > Rock core/Sediment | place: Rifle... | reverse complement strand
AGCAACGGGCACTTTGGCAGTTTCTCGGAGTTTGGGCTCAGCCTCCGTCTTCTTTACTCCTCCAGCACAACCCGCATACAGCAGAAACGCGAACCCCAAGGCAAACAGGCTAGATAGCCTGAGAGCGGTCATGCCAAATTTTGCACAACTTAAGTCGGGGCTGGGAGAGTTCATGGCGAGCCTTGCGGACTCGAAGAAGAATTCAAGTCCGGCGATGCATGGGTCGGTAATACGCGACACTTGGCGTCTCTGAGCCTCAGGCTCGAGCCAGGGGCTTGGAGAGCCAGTCGCCAGAATAAATTACTTCAGCCGTGCCTGTGATCACAACCTCCGAGTCGGTGCGCCACTGGATTCTCGCTTCGCCACCCGGCATCAAAGCGTTCACTGTGCGATCCGTTTGGCCTTTAATCATCGCGCCGATGGCCGCCGCGCAGGAACAAGTTCCCGAGGCTGTCGTTTCTCCAACCCCCCGTTCCCAAATGCGCAGCTCAATGGTCTGCCTGTCTTGGACACGAACAAACGTCACATTCGTACGTTCCGGAAAGGCTTTGTGAATCTCAATTGCCTTCCCAATACGACGCCAGTCAAGTGCTTCGAAGTCTTCAACAAAAATGCAGCAGTTTGGATTGCCCATCTGCAGCGCCGTAATCAGAAATGTGTCGCCTTCAACTTGAAGCGGGTAGTCAACAACTTTCTCCAGCGGTGGCTCCGCGGTCATTGGAATTGAAGCGCTGTCAAATTTTGGCTGGCCAAGTTCGGAATCAAACAGATACCTCCCCGCCTCTGGGGCGGCTTCTCGAAGTATGTATCTCTTGATTCCTGTTCGAGTTTTCAGGCGGAGTTCAGGTTTGCTCCAAATCCCTTTGTGGTGGACATAAGCAGCAGCGCAACGCGTGCCATTTCCCGACAAGCCCGCTTCACTGCCATCGGGATTGAAAATGCGCACGCGGAAATCTGCGCTGTCATCGTTCAGACGTTCTAGCAGCGCTATTCCGTCAGCGCCCGCGCCGTAATGTCTATTGCAGATCCGGCGGGCGAATTCGGCCGGCTCCCAGAGTCGAAGTTCATTGGCTTCAATGACGATATAGTCGTTGCCGAAGCCGTGAAACTTGAGGAACCGCGGCGGCATGCCTTTTACTGTGCCGCCTGAGCAAACAGTCTCTTGAATCGTGTAGTTAATGCCGGTTCGATATTGAGCAGTCGCTCATAGATCGTCAATTGCCCACGGTGATACATCTCATGACTCACGGCAAAGCTCAGAAATTCGAGCTTCGACATAGTTGCGCCGTCAAACCGTTTCATCGACTCATCTAATCCCTCGGCGTGTGAACGTATCGTTGCTTCGGCCAATTCCATGCTGCTGCGAAGTAGTTCAAGCAAACCATTTTTGTCCTGGATCGATCTGACCTCGGGCGCGTACTCCTTAATATGCTCGGCAAACGACTGGCGCATCAGATTGGTGTCCGGGCGGCAGGCTTCTCCTACGAGCATCTTCTGCGATTCAACAACGTGCTGCAACAACTCTGCAATGCAGTGTCTTTTGTTGCGCGAAACGTAAACTCTTCCGGGGGAACCTGTGTGGCTTCCTCAACTAAACCGCCACGGGTTTCTTTCCACGTCTTGATGAGATGTTCAACTGACATAGTTTCTCCTCACTCACTCTTGGGATTTCGATCGAGAAGCGGATGCAAGCGACAAATATAATCACGCCTTTTAGTTAAGAGCGTCCAGCAAATGAAGCGAGCAGAACAACGATGGGATCGATGCAAACAGGTCTTGGTTCAACATCCTCAGGAAAATTGTTGACCATAATTGAAAAGACCAGGTTTTCACCTGCTGCGGTAGTCAAGTAGCCGGAAAGACTTGCCGCCGAACTCAGTGAGCCTGTTTTGGCGCGAACATTGCTTTCGGCGGCGGTCCCCCTAAAACGGTTGCGCAAAGTGCCATCCACACCTGCAATTGGCAGGGCCTCACGGAAGGCGTTTGCCTGTGGCCGCCGGATCATGTAGGTGAGCAGCGCGAGCGTTGCGTCGGCCGTCACCATGTCGTTCCGAGACAATCCCGAACCGTCAGTCAACACGAGCGCTTCGGGATTGATTCCGGCCTCCTTGAGAAATGCCTTCACAACCTCTATCCCGGCATTCTCACTGGAATTCCCAGGGATTGACGATACAGGCGGCGAGATCACCTTGCCCAAAGTACGCAGGATGAGTTCGGTGTAAAGATTCTGACTGACTTTCATAGTTTCCGCTGCAATCAGGCTGAGCGGCGGAGACTGCATGGTCGCAATCTCGACTAAAGCCGGCTTTGCGGAACTGGACGAGCCATTGCCGTCGATGGTGAAACTTGCACCCGCGGTGTTTAGCAGTGTGTGATTGACGGGCCCGGTGGTTCGCGATTTTCCCGTGACGATAACGCCTTTTTGGGCCAACGACGCCCGCAGCAGGTAAACGAACAACAGAGCGGGATGCGAGATGCCCACTGCCGCAGAATAGCCACTGTCATCCAGGGCAATGCTCCCGCTAATATTGAGTACATTCTCCCCTAACCCGCGATGTATTGTGAGATCCCTCCTGCTTCCTTTGGGCGCCGTTGTCACGCGGTTGGTGATCGTCAAAAGTGGATCTGGTGGTCCAGTGGTGATTGTGGCAGGAGACCCCACGTCCAAGCCTGGCTTCACAAAGAGATCAAGGGCATTGTCATTCACCGTAAGCGCACTCACTTCTGCGCCATACCACCACTGCAGATCTTCCCATTCCCACCCGGACCCATACTGTGGACCGGTGAAGTATGTCTCATCGCCAACGAGATCACCCTCAACCCTCTTCAATCCAGTCGCCGCGATCCGAGCGGCAAGTTCATCGATTGCCTTCAGGTAGTCGCCATTGTTGAAGCGGGCGGCGATCGAAGGATCACCGCGACCATAAATTGTCAGGTCACCTCGAAGCGTTCCGGCCGCATCGGGGCTGTTTCTGGCATAAACCGAAGTGGTGAAGCGATAGTCAGGGGACAAACGGTCAAGTGCCGCAGCGACTGTGTAAAGCTTCATGTTCGAAGCGGGCCGCAACAGCTTGTTGGCATTCTCTTCAAAGAGAATGCGATTTGTCTCGAGCGAAGCAACCTTTACTCCCACCATTGCCGCAGACAGCTCGGGCCTTTTCAAGACCTCCGCAATGCGCGCCTGCAGTTCGGCCAGAGTTTTTGTTGTTTGCGCAAGCCGAGATTGTGACGCCGCGGATTTTTGCAGACGTAAGTCTGCCGGGGTGGGCGAGGGACTTGCGTCTGGTTTCGGTTTCGTCGCCGGAACTTGGATAGGGGGAACAGTGCTGGCCCTTCGTTCGCGCTGAGCCGGCGTCGAAACTGCGGCCCAGTGTAAGACTAACAACAAAAGGAGACTTGCTGGTCTATGCATCCCGTTAATTCTCATCAGACTCAGTGCTTCAGAAAAAGTGTAAACCAATCCTTCATGGTCTCTCGCCAAGGGGCTTGTCTTTCCGGGACTGATGGCCCGGACGAAGTTTGGCGAGCAACGCGGTAAAACGCGGGTCGTCCCGGAGCAAAGCCCAATTCGGATCGTTTTCAAAGCAGGGCCGATTCTCATTGCCCAGGGCGACGGCCTGAGCCAGCCACTCAAAAGCTTCCTCCCGCCGTTCTTCGAGCGCATAGACGGAAGCAATCAAATAGGCAATGTCGGCGTCAACCTGGCCATTGCGTTTGACGCCATTTGTCAATTGCGCCAACGCCTCTTCGTGTTTACCCTGCGCACTCAGAAACATAGCCAGGAATGGGCGCACTCCATGCATATCTGGATTTCGCTTCAGCACCTGCTGCATTAGTTGAACAGCAGCGTCAGTCTGACCCGTGTAATAAAGGGCCAAAGCTCGAAAAGTGCGGACTAGCGGGTTCTCAGGCTCACCCGCGTTATCGAGCTGGCGCATCGTCTCTTCGAACTGGCCCATATACATGTGGACCAGAGCTCGATTGTAACTCGCCACCACGTGCGCTGCCGGGTCGAGGCGAGCAAGACGATCATAGCTACGCAGAGCGCGCCCATATTCCCCGTCCAGCCGGTGCAACGTGGCCTTCACGAAGTGCACTACCGGTTCATCTGGCGCCTCTTGGCGTGCACGTGCCACTTCTTCCCTTGCCCTCTGCTTCTCGCCCCGCCAGAGATAGACGAAAACCATCAACATTCGGGCTTCGATGAGCTGCGGGTCAAGCGAAAGGGCCTTCCCGAATGCTGCTTCCGCACGTTCGTAGTCTTCCGCCCCGCCGAACCCTTTGAACACTCGGTTCACATAAGCCGCCCCCAGGCCGTCATATGCCAGGGCGAAATTCGGATCCAGTTCAATGGCCCGCTGAAAGTGTTCTATTGCGTCGTGGCAATCTTCGGGAGACACGGTGCGAAAGATGAACCGCGCAAATAGATCGCGGCCGCGCAAATACTGTTCATAAGCAGCAGGATTCTCCGTCGCTGGTTTGGCGATCTTCACCTGCTCAGCCGGACTCAACTCCAAACGCAAACCCTCGACAATTCGCTGGGCGATGGTGTCTTGCACGGCAATTATGTCGGCGGCGGAGGTATCAATCCGATCACTCCAGAGTATCTCTCCTGAACGAACGTCGAGCAATTGTGCGGTTACCCGAAATCTCTCGCCCGCGTGCATGAACCCGGCGGTCAAAACGGCGCTCACGTTCAACTCACGTCCAATATCTCGCGGGTCTCTTTGCTGTCCCTGATACCTGGCGATTACCGAAGAGGGTCGAACTACCAGCGAACGAACGCGTGCCAACTCCGTTATGACAGCATCGGCCAGTGAAAACTCATAGAAACTCGAGGCGGCGTCGTAGTTGAGATTACGGAAGCACAATATCGCCAGGCTCTTTTTTTCCTGATCAGCGATTGTCGTAAATGGGGTTTCATGAATACCGGCTTTCGTCGGTGTCGCCAGGTTTGGCGGGGAGCTCAGCTGTTCTGTTTTGGAGATAGCCTTCAACCATCGTACGGCTCGTGAAACCGGATTCGCACTGCCAACGTGTCGAGCTGGTTCAAAAGCAACGGAAGGAAGAGCCATGCTGACACCCTCGGCAGTCGAAAGTTCCTGCAACACACCGCGCAGTTCGTCGCACAGCTCATCCATTTTTTGATAGCGATCTCGTGGCTCTTTTGCCAGTGCGCGGTCTACAATCTGCTGCAAGCGAAGTGGTATCGGTTGCCCTCTTATCTCAGCAATCGGCCTCGGCTGGTCGTGCAACACTGCATGCCTTACATCAATGCTCGTTTTGCCTCGAAAGGGCCACGTGCCAGTGAGCATCTCGTAAAGGAGCACGCCGGTAGAAAAGATGTCGGCTCTCTTGTCAACGCGGTCGCCACGCGCCTGCTCCGGTGCCGCATAAGTGGCTGTCCCGTAAGGGACTCCTACCTCCGTCAACTCGGTATGATGTATGCCTGCCACGCCCGCTTCCGCGTCATCCAGTAGCTTCGCCAGGCCAAAATCAAGCACCTTTACCTGACCTGCGGGCGTCACCATGACGTTCCCGGATTTGATGTCGCGATGAACGATGCCACGAGCGTGCGCAGTGGCCAGTGCGTCAGCAACCTGAATAGCAATCAGCAATGCGCTCTTCAGGTCAAGCGCTCTGCCGCCAACGAGTTGGCGAACGTTGCGACCCTCAACGTGTTGCATCGCAATAAAGTGGACGCCATCGACCTCGTCGAGATCAAAGATTGTGCAGATGTTAGGATGGTCCAACGAGGAGGCCAGCCGAGCCTCGCGTTCAAAACGCTTTAGATTTGTCTCGCGTGCAGTCAATTCGGGCGGGAGGACTTTGATCACCACCGTGCGACCAAGTTTTGTATCGGTTGCCTTGTAAACCGCACCTTGGCCACCAGCGCCGAGCTTCTCAATAATCCGGTAATTACGGAGCGTTTTCCCGACCATGACTGCCTGCTTACATAAAGGAAGCCAGCACTTCACCGGCGCTTGCCGTGGCGGTTCCCACTTTGCCGACTACAATCCCAGCGGCGTGGTTTGCCACGTTCGCTGCTTCGAGGATCGATGCGCCGCCGGCAAGCGCGGCAGCGAGGGTGGCGATTACGGTATCACCCGCCCCCGTGACGTCGTAGACTTCACGGGCCGTTGTCTCCACGTAGACCGGGTCTCCATCTCCCTCCAGGAGGACCATACCTCGGTCTCCACGGGTAATTAGCACCGAGTCACAGCGAAGCTTATCCCGAATCATTCTGGCGGCAGTGCGCAAACCGACGTCGGAGTTTTCGTCCAGATTCATGAAGCGCAGTGCCTCATGATGATTGGGCGTAACAAGGGTTGCGGGATGATATCGCGCAAAATTTCGGATCTTGGGATCAATCAGTACTGGAATGCGCTCGTATGCCAGCGGGAGAATCTCCGCCAAGATTCGCGGCGTGACTACGCCCTTATCGTAATCCGACACCACAAACGCAGCTGCGCCCTTCAGCGCCTCTCTCAACGCGGTAATAATTCGTTCCTCACTATGAGCCGAAATTGGACTACGGCATTCGCGGTCGGCGCGTACTACGAGTTGGCTGTGAGCGATGATGCGAGTCTTTATTGTTGACGGCCTGCCGTCCTCTTCCACTAAATAGTGATCGACCTGACGCGTGCTGATCTCACGTAAGCTCGCGCGCAAACGCTCCCCCGCTGAGTCTTTTCCTATTACTCCGATCACACAGGCTTTTGCTCCGAGCGCAATAAGATTTGCCAACACATTTGCGGCGCCACCCAGATGCACCGTCTCACGTTGAATATCAACGACCGGCACCGGCGCCTCAGGCGAAATACGTGAGACGTCGCCCCAAACAAACTCATCAAGCATCACGTCGCCGAGCACGACAATACTTTGATCGCGCATCGCGCGAACGATTTCGGCGCCGCGTTCTTTAGGAAAGGCTTTCACAACAAACTACCCTGATTGTTTGGTATTGGTGGTCCCCCCGTGCGATTCGTGTCAATGCGCCTCTTTCGCTTGCAGAACCCGGTCAACAGCCGCCATCACCCGCTCCACTGGCACGCGCTTAATACACTCTGGCTCGGCAAACTTTTCGCAGTAGTAACCATGGCAGGGCTGACAATCCATCTCTTCCCTTACTATCTCCGCGGGAGCTTTTGGCCAGGGCCGCCAGTGGGCCACATTTGAAGAACCAAAGACTACCACCGACGGAGTCCCGACAGCGGCCGCTATATGCGCGATACCGCTATCATTACCCAAGAAAAGCCGCGCGCGCGCTGCCAGCGCCGCAACCTCCGGCAGAGACAGATCGGTAAAGGTAGTCATCTGAGTCGATGAAAGCCGCCCCAACTCTCTTGCTAGCTGGGCCTCCAGCGGCGTCGTAACAGTAACTATGTTGAAGCCTCGTTTTGCTATCTTGTCTGCAGCCTCGGCAAATTTCTGCACTGCCCACTGCTTGGTCTGAAAGGCCGCAGCCGGATGGATCATCGCCAGCGGAGTCGATTGGTCAAGGTTCTTCGCCTGGATTCTTGCGGCGACGCTCATTGCTGCCTGCTCCGTCACAGCCAATTGAGTTGGCGGGCGATCACTAACGGGAACGCCCGTCCATCCAAGCAAAGCGAGCTGTTGTTCGACAGAATGGGCTGTCTCTCGGCCCCAAAGCAAAAGCGAAGATGGCGCAAGATGGTTATGCAATCGCTTGTACCTATAGGAGGCATAACCAACTCGATGCGTTGCGCCTGAGGCTCGCGTCAAAAAAGTCGCCGTAGTGCCACCGTGTAGATTGAAAGCGACATCGTAACGGGCGGCGCGAAGCCGGCGAACGACGTTAACTCGTGAGGCAGTGCTGTGCGCCTTCAAGGTAAGAACATTGTCGACGTATTCAAAACCCTCCAACACCGGGGCCACCCAATCTTCAAGCAAGACATCAATCCGAACTCGCGGCAGAAATCGCTTCAGGGCAAACAGCGAAGGTGTTGCCAGCACAGTGTCGCCGATGGAACGCAGACGGACCACTAGAATGCGTTCGATCTTTTGCCAGTCCCAACGCGCGCTTCCCAACGGTTGCGGTGAATCCTCATCGCGCAGGGCTTGCATGGCAAGTTTTCGAAACTGCGGAGCGGACTCAACTATTGCGCGCAGACTGTTCATCTTCGACGGTGGCTTCGTCAATCAACATCACCGGAATGTCATCACGGATAGGATACACGCGCTTGCATTCCACACATTTCAGCCCGCTGCCGTCAGGTTTCAGCTCCACCTTAGCCTTACAGGCTGGGCACGCAAGAATCTCGAGTAAGTCTTGACTGATTGCCATGAGAGGGCCTTTCGAAGTACTTCAATATCATAAGTAGGGGATCCCTACCGAAGTTTTCGGGAGAAAGAGAGCTTATCACAAGACCTTAGTCATGAGGCAGTTTGCATCGACTATTCAGCGTGGCTACCTCAGTTACCCATTCAACCTGATGAGTCGGATACTCATTGAGCTTGTTTTAGTCTAAGCGAACATCAGAGTCACGCGGCCTGCCAGCAGAATACTCATGAGACAGAGCAGCCCGATAAAAACCGCGCGAATGATTAGCTTGGCTTGCTCCATTCTTCCCGGTGTGCTAGTGATTTGAAATGAATTTCCACTAGCCTGTCAAACGAATTAGAACATGTCGCTGGAGTTTGCAGTTGAATATCCCTGCGTGCTGCGCGCACGGTACTCAGAGCGACTTCTGCGCGAATGGGGACGACTGAGCAGTCTGCACACTAGCCTGACAACAGGTGACACCAGCGCGCCTTCGGCGGAAAAACTAGAATGGATTGAAAATGCACGCGAACAAATGGAACTGTTGCAGGTTGAGACATCCGTCTGCGCAGATTGCCCGGCATGCCTGCCAGTGGAGAACGCCGGGGAAGGCGAGCGCGTAGGCTGTCTGGGCCGAGTCAGCTATCCCATCGAAGCGCAGTTTGAAAAGTTTCTGGCCGATCGCGTGCAACTGGCTTTAGACACTATCGATCAGCAGGATCAGCCACGGTTGTTGCGCATTCTGGTTGATCCGGAGTCTCCCTTTGACGGTGAAGCCAGCAAGGAATTGCGCCGGGTGACTACCGCTGAAGGACTGCGGTTCTTTGAGCTGCGACTGCCGATTCGACTAACGAGGGAGGGATCGCAGATTACGACTGACAATCTCTTCGATCTGCTTGCCGGTTTTCGCTCAGATGATAACGAGCAAACTACCTACACCCGGGAACTGCCGTTTGAAGCGACCGCCGATTTTTACGATTTCCTTGATCTAATTCTGCGCAACGATCTAGGTTACTCAGAGCTCATGCGACTGACTCTCCGCAGCAGAAACTATTCTCAGTATGTGCGTCTATTGACCGGATTGGAGCGAGCAGAAGCGTTGAATGCGCGCTTGTTGCTGGATTAATCTTTAGATTTTCTCTTCATCCAGCATTCTAAGAGTATCGAGTAGCAGATTAGTATTGCTGGACACCTGGATGGAAACCGGAAAGGCTCGCAACGATTTTTGGAATTCAAAACTGCCACCCGTGATCTCTACAATGTGACGAAAAGCCGCCTCCCCTTTTGACCCGGCACAATCGGCATCGACAATCCTGCCCGCATTGAAGAGTATTTGACCATTTTGCGCCTTAGTCGTCAGCAGGAGGCTACCCGTAAGCTTCGCGTTCTCAATCACCTGAATCGCATCGAAAACACTGATAACTGAGAGGTCTCCCGCCAGAGTTACTTGTTTCGTGTTGACGGTGTTTTCGACCGCTTGCGGCGAGAGCTGTAGATCAGGCCGGCGTGCGCGCCGGATCGCCTCGAGTCCCCCGGCGATATTGATGCGCGGGTCCAACTGTTTTGCTTCGAGGAGCCGATCATAGGCAGTATCAAAATCATCTCGCTCGATGTACAGGTTGGCCAAAGCCAGACACTGCCTGGCGGCCTCGTCCGCATGTTTATGGCCGATCGCGATCTCACGTAACCGCTCACGAAGTGGTAAGGAGCGGGGGTTTTGCTCCAGGGCGGTACGGAGTCGTTTGAGGGCGCGGTCCGGGGCCTTGTACTTCACAAATAGCTCAGCGTCCAGCAGGGCCGTATCGACCTCGTTAACCTGTTCCGAGTCTGAGTGCGTTTTGCTTATCATCACGGGCGAAATCCACAAATTTTCCCGCTCGCCGCCCTGAGTTTATCATACGAGGAGTAACCCACCTGCGCGTCTATTTCGGCAACCCCGCCGACCATATCGTATGTCGGAAAAGTGCTGCAGCTAGTGAACGCGGAAGCAGCTCCAGACCCGAAACAAACGCAAACACTTGTTAAAACCGCATAACTGCCGAGCAGCCACGAATTTCCCGCAGCCTTAACTCACGGCGCGGTTTCGCCGGTGCGAGGCCCTCAAACCGTCCAAGGCATCACAAAGGTTGTGGCACAGAACATGCTATTTAATTAAGGTGCGGTTAGGCCAAGTGCGGTTAGGCCAAGTGCGGTTAGGCCAAATTTGCCTGATCCAATTTCTGTCAAAGTTCGTACTGGAAGTTGAAAAAGAAATGAAGGAACGGTCGCTTTTATGAGGAAATGGATGAGAAGAAGGATCGAACGCTCGCGGGCACGCTGCGAACAGACTGAAACCCAAAAGAGACAGCACCCAGCGGCGCGAAAAATCACGTCTGAATCGCCTCTTCAGAAACAGAGCTTGGGTTTGAAAACTGCGGCTCGAGTGGAATCCCTTGCAGGCTGACCCCAAAAACTTCGCACTCCCCTTACGGCCAGTGAAGTGACAAGTATTGCTCCAGATGTGGTACATTTTGTGTCGTAAGGTTAAGCCCTCTGGTTTTTCGAGTAGTCTATTTTCCTCATGGCTACAACTCCCTCTAGCCGGCGCATGTTTCGCCGCCGCGCGGTGCAGTTGGAAGTTAGTATTACCCTTCGACCGCCTAAGGCGATTCAAAAGAGCACGGTGGATTCCGGACTGACCCTGGTCGGCCGGAGCCGCGATCTGAGCGAAACGGGAATCGCTGTGGTTGTTTCGGCAAATAACATTGACAGGTATTTGAAGCAGCGCGATAGCACTTTCCTTGTCGAGATCAAGCTGCCCACCGGACGGGTGCAGTTTCAGGCTGTACCAGTTTACTTCAAGAGGTTTGCGGTAGCTGGAGTAGTGAACTACCTCATCGGTTCCCGCTTCGCAGACCCTGACCCCAATCAGCTGGCGCAATTGAAACGATTCCTGCATACATTGCCGCCTTAAGTTCCTTTTAGGGACTCTGCCTTTCACTCCACAGTAGCAAATGCATTGAATGCTTGCCACAACCCTACCAGCTTGACAAGATATCGCTGAACAACGCGTAGTTAAGTATTTTACAAGGAATCTGGTTCCAGAAGGACAATCAGCTTGAAGGTCCGTAGGCACCCGGCGTTCTGGGCCTTCACAGTGTTTATGATCAATACGCCGCATCACCCAGATGGCATGAGGATGTTTGGTGCCCTCGATCTGGGGTCTCCGTTTCCTGGACATCTAGTTCTCCATCGGCAGACGGCACTCTGTGACCGCCCCTTGTTGTTCGTAGCCCGCCATCGTGAAATGGGGCGGCCACGGAGTTCACCAGCCAGCGGCGGTACTGGCAGATGTCAAAGGAAACCCATTGCTCGTGGTTACGGCTGTGCCGCCTGATGTGCCGCGGTGGCTTGCCTCGCGGGTTCAGCTGCTTCTAGCGCTTGGGCTACGCACTCCTTCGCG
>Ga0209751_10005663_pt1 | contig 11727 bp, 6 predicted proteins | sample RifCSP13_1_FD_184019 | JGI IMG/M metagenome (GOLD analysis project Ga0209751, IMG submission 184019) | Soil microbial communities from Rifle, Colorado - Rifle CSP2_sed 13_1 (SPAdes) (version 2) | ecosystem: Environmental > Terrestrial > Deep subsurface > Rock core/Sediment | place: Rifle... | reverse complement strand
AACCTTGGCCTTTTCTGATTTCATCCTGGTCCCCTTGCCTGCTGCAAGGATTATGACAGCGTTTTTCAATCTGCATACCTCCCAAATTTGATTGCAAAGGATTATCTCACATGCCTTTGAGTAATTCAAGGGGGTGGGAATAGGCTTGAATTCTATCTACGATTAAAGTATTATTGCCGAACATCATGTACGGGAAAGGTGGTTTATGGCTGAAGAAAAAAAGGGTTTATTCCAGCGTCTGAAGGAGGGGCTTTCTAAGACCCGCAAGGGGTTGACTGACAAGATAGACCAGGTCGTTATTGGAAGGAAGAGGATCGACGAGGACCTCTATGACGAGTTGGAAGAGATTCTGGTGACCTCGGACCTTGGCGTCCAGACCTCTTACAGGCTTATAGAAAAGGTAAGGGAGAGGTTAAGGCGCGGAGGATCGGATGATGCAGGACTTGTAAAGGCCTACCTGAAGGAAGAGATACTGACAATACTTAAAAGTACAGGGAATGCGATAGATACAGGTAGGGGAAAGCCCTTTGTCATCATGGTTGTTGGTGTGAACGGCGTAGGGAAGACTACTACTATAGGGAAGCTCGCTTCAAAATACAGAGCAGAAGGGAAGTCGGTCCTTCTATGCGCCGGAGATACATTTAGGGCTGCGGCCATCGAGCAGCTTGAGGTCTGGGGGGAGAGGGCAGGTTGTGGCATAATAAAGCACAAGGAAGGCTCAGACCCGTCGGCAGTGCTATTCGATGCACTTAAGGCTGCAAAGAGCAGAGGAACGGACATACTCATAGCGGATACTGCAGGAAGGCTCCATACAAAAACAAATTTGATGGAGGAGCTTAAAAAGACCAGGAGGGTGGTGGAGAGAGAGGTGTCTGGGGCGCCCCATGAGATGCTCCTGGTTCTGGATGCCACTACAGGGCAGAACGCCGTTTCCCAGGCAAGGCTCTTCAAGGAGGCCGTGGACATAACAGGTATTGTCCTTACAAAGCTGGACGGCACCGCTAAGGGCGGTGTTGTTGTGAGTATAGTTGACGAGCTTAAGATACCCGTGAAGTTCATAGGGATTGGCGAGGGAGTTGAAGACCTCAGGCCCTTTGAACCGTCGGAGTTTGTGGAGGCGCTGTTTTGAACACAGTAGTCAGTGGTCAGTGGTCAGGGGGTAGCGGTCAAAAGTCTCTTTTGAAAGAGATTAACTCATCTAAAGACCTGAAAAAACTTAAACCTGCAGAATTAAGACAACTTGCGTCCGAACTCAGAGAGACTATAATTTCAACCGTCTCAAAGACCGGCGGCCATCTTGCATCATCTCTCGGTGTAGTGGAACTCACCATAGTTCTCCATTATATCTTTGATACCCCATCAGACAAGATTATATGGGATGTGGGACATCAGGCGTATGCCCACAAGCTCCTTACCGGCAGGAGGGACTCCTTCCATACCCTGAGACAGGAAGGCGGAATAAGCGGTTTCCCCAAGAGGGAGGAGAGCGAGTATGACTGCTTTGATGTGGGGCATTCCAGCACATCCATATCTGCAGCCCTTGGGATGGCAAAAGCGAGAGATTTACGTGGAGGCAAAAACAAGGTAATAGCTGTGATCGGTGATGGTTCTATGACCGCAGGGCTGGCATTTGAGGGGTTGAACCATGCGGGCCACCTGGATACAGACCTCATAGTCATCTTAAATGACAACGAGATGTCCATTTCCCAAAATGTCGGAGGGCTTTCATCCTATCTGAACCGGATAATGACCGGGTACTTCTACAACAAGTTCCGCAAGGAGACGGAGTCTTTTCTAAAACACATCCCTAAAATCGGCGGCTCCATGGCTGATCTGGCAAGGAGGGCCGAGGAGTCGTTTAAAAACTTGATAGTCCCTGGGATGCTCTTTGAGGAGCTTGGCTTCAAGTATTTCGGGCCTATAGACGGCCATGACCTTGGTTTTCTCATCGATACCCTTAATAACTTAAAAATCTTAAACGGCCCCATCCTGCTGCACCTGGTTACAAAGAAGGGAAAGGGTTACAAGCCTGCGGAGGAAAGGCCCGATGAGTTTCACGGAGTCGGCTCCTTCGATATCGCCACTGGAAATGCGACCAAGCTAGGAGAGAAACGCTCTTTTACAGACGTATTCGGGGATACATTATTAAGACTGGCCAGGGAAGATAATGAAATACTGGCTATAACCGCTGCCATGCCTCAGGGTACCGGGCTTGAGAGGTTTGGGAAGGAGTTACCGGACAGGTTTTTTGATGTCGGTATAGCAGAGCAACATGCCCTTACATTTGCGGCAGGCCTTGCCTGTGAAGGATACAAACCTGTTGTAGTGATATACTCAACCTTCATGCAGAGGGCGTATGACCAAATACTTCATGACGTATGTCTCCAGAATCTTCCTGTTGTCATTGCCCTTGACAGGAGCGGGATAGTTGGTGCAGACGGGCCTACCCATCATGGCCTATTCGACTTTTCTTATCTGAGACATATCCCAAATATGGTTGTCATGGCTCCGAAGGACGGGGAGGAGCTGATTGAGATGCTTAAAGGTGCCCTTTCGTGGGGGGGGCCAGTATCCATAAGGTATCCGAGGGGATCTGTCCCTGATCTTGAGATTAAGCCCAATGTTGAGGTTATGAAAGAATTGGAGAAGGGTAAGGGGGAGATTCTGAAAGATGGCAAGGACATCTGCATAGTTGCAATAGGGTCAACTGTCTATCCTGCCCTATCGGCTGCCGAAGAGCTCGAGAAGGAGGGGATAAATGCCTCGATTATAAACGCCAGGTTTGTGAAACCACTTGATGCAGAGCTGATAGTTGGAATGGCCACTAAATGCGGCAAGATAGTTACTGTTGAGGAAAATGTCTTGCAGGGAGGGTTCGGGAGTGCAGTCCTGGAGATGCTTGAGGAAAAGTGTGTTACCGGGATAAAAGTGAAGAGGCTCGGAATACCTGATAAGTTTATTGAGCATGGTGGACAGGATTCCTTAAGAAAGAGGTATGGAATTGATAAGGACGGGATTATTAAGGCCGTAAAAGAGATGCTTAGGTGAAAGAACGTCTCGACAAGCTGTTAGTAGACAAAGGGATTGTCCAGAGCAGGGAGAGGGCGAGGGCCCTTATCATGGCCGGCAAAGTTTTGGTTAAGGGGAAGAAGGTAGAAAAGGCTGGCGAGATGGTTTTGGTCGATGCCGATATTGTTCTCATAGGAGAAGACATCCCTTATGTGAGTAGGGGCGGCCTTAAGCTCGAAAAGGCCCTGGATGAATTTAATATAGACGTTTCCGGCAAGGTTGCCATTGACGTTGGGGCGTCCACAGGCGGTTTTACAGACTGCCTTCTGCAGAGAGGGGCAAAAAAGGTATATGCCATAGATGTGGGATACGGCCAGCTTGATTTAAAGTTAAGAAACGATCCGCGTGTGATAAACATCGAGAGACAGAATATACGGTACATAGAAAAGAAAGTTGTTCCTGAAGATGTTGATCTCGTTACTATCGACTCATCCTTCATATCTCTTGTTAAGATAATCCCAAAGATCCTCGAATTTATTGGTGAATATGGCGCACTTATTGCCTTAATAAAGCCCCAGTTTGAGGTGGGGAAGGGGGAAGTAGGGAAGGGCGGAGTGGTTCGGGACGAGGCCAAGCAGAAGGCGGTTGTGGAGAAGATAAGGGAGTTCTGTACTGACTCAGGGCTGTCTGTTATAGGAGTTGTTGAGTCACCTATATTGGGGCCGAAAGGAAACAGGGAGTTTTTGATTTATGCAGTAAAAGGGGGCGGGCTGGGCGCAGGCTCAATTGCCTGTTCATGTATGTAAACTCTCCATTTTCTCCTATTTCTCCTTTTTCCCTTCCACGCTAATGGCGCCCTTTTCATATACCTTAAGGAAAGCCTCCACCGCCTTCGGATCAAACTGCATCCCTGCCAGATTCTTCAGCTCCAAAATCGCCGTCTCCCATGGCATACCTTTGCGATAAGGGCGATCGGTGACCATGGCGTCGAAGGCGTCGGCCACGGCAATGATCCGGTCGCCGATAGGAATATTGTCCCCCTTCAGGCCAAATGGATAACCATTCCCGTCAAAATGTTCATGGTGATAAAGAATAGCTGTCTGCACAGGAGAGGAAAAGTCGGAAGACGAGGAGATGATCTCTTTCCCTTTCTCTGGATGGCTTCTCATTTCCTTGCCCTCGCCAGCATCAAGCGCCCCCGGCTTAAGGAGGATATCGTCAGATATGCCGATCTTGCCGATGTCGTGGAGGATCGCCCCCATCTCTATCTGATGAATAAGCCTTGGTTCTATCCCCATCTCCTCTGCCATGGCCTTTGCGTATCTGGACACCCGTTCCACATGGCCGGCGGTATATGGGTCCCTCATCTCCACAGCAGCGGCGAGCGTCTTTACCATCGACTGGTAGCTCTCTATTATATGGTTGGTCATGGCGTTGTAGGCCTTTGCCAGCCCCTCCAGTTCATCCCCAGTATCCAAAGCAGCCCGGGCTGAGTAGTCGCCTGCCATCAGGCGCGAGGCCACCTGATGCAGGTGTGAGACAGGGGCCAGAACCACCCTGAGGAGAAGTATATAAAGGGAGATGCCTACAATTCCAAGGATAGCTACGCCGGCAATACTGAGAAGTATCCTGCTTCGCATGAGTTGGGCTTCGGTCAGGGCCATGGGAATAGTAACGCTCAGTCCTCCGCGGATCTCTCCTTCCCTGTATCCCTGTTTCGCGTGGCAGGGGAGGCAGGAACGTTCAACTCTCAGGGGTATGGTACGCTGATAGAACCTCTTTCCTTCCTCATCGATGACGGTGGAAGTGCCATCCCTGGTTGCCTCGAAGCCATTCTTTTCAAACTCCCGGAGCGACTTCTCTTCAGAGGAGGAGGGGGTATTGGTCGGATTTAGCGGCTTCAGGCTGGAGATGTGAAAACGATAGAGCCCCTGTCTGTCGGCATATTCCGAGAGGATCCGGGTAACATATGCCGGGTTGTGAAAGACATACTCGTTACCTTTGTCGTCTGTCACGGTGGTCCCGGGGAGATAGGGGTTCTCTTTCACGCCGGGGCCTTTCTTAAGGTAGACCCCGTTATGGTCAGAGATCCAGGCCCTGGTTATCAGCACCTGCTGAAGAATCGCACGGCTCTGCTGATCCACCTGGTCGATTATAGCCCGCTCCGACTGCCAGAATATGAAGATGAAGAGGAGGGTAACGGTCAGGGTTACGACGCTCCCGACGGTCAGAAGGAACTTCCTACCCAGGCTCCTTTTGAATGACAAAGCATTCCCTTTTTTCTCCTTCCCGGTCATTGACGTCTCCATACGGTAAAATATATCAGGAAATGCAGAAACAGCAAGGAATCATGTCAAAACTTGCAGGGCTGAACAAGGCCATTTCGGGATGCTGTTTGCGTCCCCTTTTCATACATCAGGACTTTTTAAGTATCTTTTTAAAAAACCGTTTCAGTATCCCGTCCTTTTCTTTCGTTTCCTTTGCTACTGTTTCGCTGCGCTTTGCGGCTGGCTGAGGCGTTATCGCAGCGGGAGCGGTTTGAGCGGCCCCTTCCCTCTTTCGCTCAACCGGCCTGCGGCTGCCGGGCTTGGGCCTTTCTCCCCGAGGCCGATCGGGTCTGACCCTCTCCTGAGACGAGCTTTCTGGCTTCACTTGAGCCCCGGCCTCTTTTCCCCCGGCTGGGAAACTGCGCCTCCCGTGGCTGGCCGGTTGAGCGCCCTTCTTTTCCAGCTTAGGGTGTGCCGCCCTCTCTTTTGGCCTGTCTTTTGAGCCGTCCCTTGAAAAGGTTTTTTTGCCCCTTTCGGAGCCACCTGGTTTCCCGGACTTTCTTTCAAAGGGCTTTTCCCTTCCTCCCCTTCCATAGCTATACTCCGGGGCAGTGTCTTTTACCATTTCCGACGTCTCTATCCACTCATTCTCAATCTTGCGCTCTATGTACTTTTCTATCTCAGGAAGGTTAAGGACGTGGTCCTCGCATACGAGGCTGTATGCCTTACCACTTTTTCCAGCCCTTGCCGTCCTCCCGATGCGGTGGACGTAGTTCGCAGCGTCCTCTGGCAGGTCGTAGTTGATGACGTGCGTTATACCGTCAATGTGAAGTCCTCTTGCGGCCACGTCTGTTGCCACCAGCATCTTGATATTGCCCGACTTCATCCCCTCAATGATCTTGTGACGGCGTTCCTGGCTCACGTCCCCAGTCAGCACCTTTGCAGGGAAACCGTTGGCTGCTAGCTTCCATCCGAGCATCTCTGCAGTCCTTTTCATGTTAGTAAATATGATGCTCCGCTCCACCTCCTCCCTTTTAAGGAGGGTCATCAGCATCGGAAGCTTCTCCTCGTTAGAGACGTAAATCACCTTCTGGTCTATGGTGTTCACGGTCACCTGATCCGGCTCTATCTCGATCATCGCAGGGTCTGGCTTCATATAGCGGGACGCAAGGTTCCTGACGTTGTCGTCTATGGTAGCCGAAAAGAGCATGGTCTGCCTCGGCTTTTTCTTCGGCATCTGTCCAGCTATGTACATGATGTCAGGGGCAAACCCCATGTCGAACATCCGGTCGGCCTCATCGATTACAAATATCTCTATGTTGTCCAGGGAAAGGGTCCTTGACTTGTAAAGGTCTATCATCCGCCCGGGAGTTGCAACCACAAGGTCCACCCCTTGCTTAAAGGCCTTTATCTGCTTGTCGTACTCCACTCCTCCGTATACGGCCACAGACCTGAAAGGGAAGTGCTTGCAAAGTTTTACACAGTCGTCAATCACCTGCGTGGCAAGCTCCCTTGTCGGCACCATCACAAGGGCCCTCGGTTTTCCAGAATCTCCAGGCTGGGCTGCCGAAAGCCTGCTGAATATTGTAAGGAGAAATACGGCGGTCTTCCCTGAACCGGTCTGGGATTGGGCTATCACGTCCTTTCCGGCAAGGCACTCAGGCAGGGATTGCTCCTGTATCGGGGTGCAATGCTCAAAACCGGCGTCCTGTATCCCCTTTAATATCTCCGGTTTTAGGTCTAATATCTCAAATTTCATTTTGTCCTCTCAAAAAATATGGGTGTAGAGTAGAGAACTGACTGCTTTGTCTCTTCGCACTTTTACGGTCATAATCGTTTTCATTATTCTTTATGCAGGCAATCTTGTCAAGGAAAAGGCATTGGCTTGTATTAATGCTCCTTGCCTTTACCCCCCTTATCTGGTAATTTCCCATCCATGACAGCAGATGAATTCGCAAAATACATTGACCTCTCCTGAAGGCTGAATTAGGATTCTGCATGATGCACTAAGGATGATAGAGGCCGGGGCTCTGCGGATAGGGACGAGCGCCGGGGTGAAGATGCTGGAGGAGTTTAAGAGAGGTCTTCTCCGGAATTAATCGCGTGGCAACAACCCTCTTTCGTTGCGTTCTGGAATTGGCAGATTGTTTTCTTCCAGGTACAGGATAAGACGATCTTCCAGATGAGGCGCCCACCCGTCCGAATTGGATTTCCAGCAAGAGAGGCAGACAGTAATTTTATAGCGGGGAATATGATATCCATTGTATATATGTGGCCCGAACTGAAACTGATTGCCACAGATAGGACACAGGATTATTACTTGGCTTTCTGACAGTTTTTTGTCTCCTGTCGGTGTTTTTATGCTGCGAGTGTATTTGCAGGTAATATAAATGAAAGAACGAAAGATGTCTAATATATCTAATCATTGACTGAGCGATTTTATTGCTTGTATATTGCCTCAAGTAATCTATAGCTTAGGATAGTGGTATCCATGAAATATGGTTGGTAGGACTATATTTTCATTATAACGATGGAGAGGTGTCTGGCCTATGAAAGACTTGAATGTGCTTTTAAATAATCAATTACTTTTTGGTCTTAACGAAACCCAGCTTCAGATCTTGGCAGATGTGGCTGAAGAGAAGGTATTTACCGCTGGAGAGACCATCTTCCGTGAAGGAGAATTGGGCGACTCCCTCGTAATCATAGTTTCAGGAAAGGCAGACCTCATAAAAAAGAAAAAAGACGGGAGCGAGGTTCTACTAGCTACCTGCTCAAAGGGGGCGTTCTTCGGCGAGATGACCCTGATTAACATAGAGCCTCGGTCTGCAACCATAAGGGCTGCTGAGGATACGGAGGTGATCTTCCTTAAGAACACCGCCCTTGGCGATATATTCCAGACGGACAGGGAACTTTTTATAGTCCTCTTGATAAACATGACGAGGATTCTTTCAAAGAGGCTGCGACAGGCGAACAACAGGCTGATGGAGACATAAGTTTATAAGGTTATTCTATATGATCCTCGGTAAATTCTGGCAAGTTTGCTGCTTTTATGATAACATTCCAAAAAATGACCCAACGAAATGCCAAATCAATAATGACAGTTCTCTTCCTGTTGTTTGTTATCCCCTTGACAGTGCTGCTGTTCCTTGAGATCAAGGAGGTAAACAGGAGGATCGACTTTGCCCATAAAGAGCGGATGGGGGCCGAGGCCAACAGGTCTTTAAGAAGATTGATGGAGCATCTCCTGCATCACAGGGGAATGCTGGCAGCATATCTTACAGGCGATACCTCTTTCAAAACCGACATTGAGAATGAACATTCCTTAATAGCAGCAGAGATTGAGGCAATTGACTTACTGAGTAAGAGATACGGCACTTCATTAAAAATAGAGGGCAGATGGGAAGATTTTAAGAAGGAATGGCAGAAATCAGAATTTACAGAGAACACCCTGACAATAGAAGAGAGCTCTGACACCCACACAAAGATAATCGATAATACCATAGAGCTAATTTCCTATATTGGCGAGACATCCAATCTGATCCTTGACCCCCATATAACAACTTACTACCTGATGGATTCAATAACGATCCATCTCCCCAAATTGATCGACAGCCTTGGCCAATCAAGGGTACTTGGTGTGATGGCAGCGATCAGTCGCAAGATTACTCCTGAAAATAAAAGGCGGCTCACAGTCCTGACTGGATCGATAAAATACTCAATGGCCGAAACCGAGGTTAGGGTCAAAAAGGCCATCTTAAGCTATCCGGGCATTATAGTTCCATTGGAGGGCGCTATTAATGAACTTGATGCTAAGGTAAATAGTTTTATTGGAATAATAGATAACAAGATCATTGATGCGCCGCAAATAAAAATAAAAGAAGGCGCCTATTATATGGATGCTTCAGAGGCGCTAAACGCAGCCTTTAAGGTATATGATGCGGCATACCCCTCTTTGGACAATCTCTTGCAGGCGCGCATATCCGGATATCAGACCGAAAAAAATATCTTCATTACCATCTCTTTGTGTATATTTGCCATATTTCTTTATCTATTCATTGCATTCGCAAGAAATACGGTCAGTCTCGGTGCTGCCAGAGACCATCTGAGATACCAGGTTGAATTTGAAAAACTTGTTGCTTCCATCTCAACCAGGTTTCTCAACACTTCGAACGGCAATACAGTAAGTCTGATGAGCGATGCATTGCAAAAGATCGGTGAGTTTGTTCATGTTGATACCTGTTATCTATCCCTTTTCTCAACCGACGGTCTCATGATAGACACATTCTACGAATGGTGCTCTGAAGGAATCGAGCCTCAAAAAGACGTTTACAGTCAACTATCCGTTGACAAGCTCCCGTGGGCAACAAGAAAGCTTAAGAATTTCGAAAGCCTCAATATCCCGAGTGTGGAAGATCTTCCTTCTGAGGCATGGGCAGAAAAAGCACTATTGCAGGCCTCCGGCGTAAATTCCATGCTTATCATTCCTCTGGGATACCACGGGAACGTCATCGGATTTCTGGGGTTTAATTCCGTAAGGATTGAAAGAAAGTGGACAGAGCAAGAGATCTCGCTTCTCAGGATCGTTGGAGAGTTTTTTGTGAGTATCTTTGAGCGCGAAAAGGCAGAAGCAGCCCTTGAACGCTTGTCCGTGACAGACCATTTGACCCAGATATTCAACAGGCTGAAATTCGAAAATGTCCTCCATGCAGAAATTCAGAGGGCCAGGAGGCATCATAGGACGTTCTCCCTCATAATGTTCGATATCGACCATTTCAAAAAGATAAACGATTCCTTTGGCCATGAGGCGGGAGACAATGTACTCAGGAAGCTGACCCAAATTATCTCAGTACATATCAGGACAATTGATATGTTCGCCAGATGGGGAGGTGAGGAGTTTGTCATACTGGTTGTGGAGACCCATGTTGAAGACGCAAAGAACTTTGCTGAAAAGCTCAGAAGGGATATAGAATCGACCAGTTTTTACTCCGGTAGCCTCACATGCAGCTTCGGGGTTACAGAATACTGTAAAACTGATGACGCCTCGACCATAATAAAAAGGGCGGATGAGGCACTGTATGAAGCAAAGAGTAGTGGAAGAAACCTGGTTTGTGTTCAGTAAATCGGAGCCCCATCGTAAAAACCTAAGTTGGCCACTGACGAACACGGACAAGAGCAGTAATTTCGAAGGTAATCCGTGAAAGTCCGTGGCTAAATACGTTTTTCAGGTTCATGAATAAGTTCCTTCAAATCCGTACCCCATTGTGTTAATATCTCTCACCTATGCATCACTCCGATTTCGTACACCTTCACTTACATACCCAATACTCACTACTTGATGGGGCAAACCGCATCAACGATCTGATGGAAAAGGCCAGGGAGTTCAAGATGCCTGCCATTGCTATCACAGACCACGGGAATATGTTCGGGGCCATGGAGTTCTATGAGTCTGCGATTAAGCACGGGATAAAGCCGATCATAGGTTGCGAGGTCTATGTTGCGCCTGGGAGCAGGCTTGAAAAGAGCGGGGTCAAGGGGATATCCGAGGCTGCGTTCCACATCATCCTCCTTGTCAAAAATGAGACCGGTTACAAAAACCTGATGAAGCTTGTCTCCCTCGGATACACCGAGGGTTTCTACTACAAGCCGAGGGTGGACAAGGAGCTTCTCAGGAGTTACGGAGAGGGGCTTATTGCCCTATCCTCCTGCCTTAAGGGTGAGGTACCATACCTGCTGAGCAGGGGGGAGAAGGAAAAGGCGTACCTTGTGGCAGAGGAGTTCAAGGCGATATTCCCTGACAGGCGCTTTTTTCTGGAGATACAGGAGAATGGGATAAAGGAACAGACCATAGCCAATAAAGGGCTTATGGAGATGGCGACGAAGCTGGACATCCCGCTGGTAGCCACCAACGACTGCCATTACCTTAAAAGGGAAGACGCTAAGGCCCACGAGGTGCTTCTCTGCATACAGACAGGAAAGACCATGAAGGATCCTGACAGGATGGCGTTTACCACCGACCAGTTCTACGTCAAATCCCCTGAGGAGATGATAAAGGCGTTCGATTACTGTCCCGAGGCGATAAAGAATACCATAGAGATCGCTGAGAGGTGCAACCTGAAGCTGGAGTTCGGGAAGTACCACCTTCCTCATTATCACCTCCCGGAAGGGCATACAGATATGGACCTGTATTTTGAGGAGGAGGCCAGGAAGGGACTGGAGGGGAGGTTTGCCGTCATGAGCCTCTCTGATGACCAGAAGGAGGTTTACCGGAACAGGCTTGAATTCGAGATAGAGATGATAAAGAAGATGAAGTTTCCGGGGTATCTCCTTATAGTCGCGGACTTCATCAACCATGCAAAAGAGAGGGGCATCCCTGTTGGTCCTGGAAGGGGCTCCGCTGCTGGAAGCCTTGTGGCTTATGCAATGAGGATCACGGACCTGGACCCGTTGCCTT
>Ga0209751_10005661_pt1 | contig 11730 bp, 10 predicted proteins | sample RifCSP13_1_FD_184019 | JGI IMG/M metagenome (GOLD analysis project Ga0209751, IMG submission 184019) | Soil microbial communities from Rifle, Colorado - Rifle CSP2_sed 13_1 (SPAdes) (version 2) | ecosystem: Environmental > Terrestrial > Deep subsurface > Rock core/Sediment | place: Rifle... | reverse complement strand
TCGTGCGCAAGAAGGGCGTCTCGGTGCCGTTCCTCGGTGAGCGGAACCAGGGCACGATCTGGCGGGCACCGAGCCCGAAGATGATCATGGGCGGCTCGAAGGAGGAGAAGTTCGACCATCCGGCGCAGAAGCCGGTCCTCCTCTTCGAGACCCCGATCCGCAATCACCTGGCCGCGGGGGAGGTCGTGTACGACCCGTTCCTGGGGTCGGGCACGACCCTCATGGCGGCCGAGACCCTCGGTCGCCGCGCTTACGCGATGGAGATCGACCCGAAGTACGTCCAGGTCGCCCTGGAGCGCTGGCAGAACTTCACCGGCCAGGAGGCCGAGCGGGCCGATGGCTGAGCGCTCGGCACACTCGGCACCTAAAAGGCGGCCCAAGCCCGATTGGGCACCGCGCTTCCTCGAGGTGTTCCGCGCGACCTGCAACGTACGGCTCTCGGCCGACGCCGCCGGCATCGACCGGGACACCGCCTACTGGCGTCGGCAGCGCGATCCGACCTTCGCCGCACGCTGGGCGCAGGCCGAGCAGGACGCGATCGACGTCCTCGAAGCGGAGGCCCGTCGGCGGGCCCTGTCGGTGAGCGACACGCTCCTCATCTTCCTGTTGAAGGCGCACCGACCCGCCCTCTATCGTGAGCGGTACCAGCGCGAGGACGAGACGACCGACCTGCTGCTCATGCAGGCCGCGACGGTGGCGCGCGCGGTCACATGGCGCTCTTTACGCTCGGTATGGACGACGCGACGCGCGACCTCGCCCGGCGCGCCATCGGCCAGCAGCTCCGCGTCCTCGACGCCGAGCCGCGAGGCTGACGTGAGGCGGCTGCTGCGCCCCTGGTGCTGGCTCGTCGGCCACGACAGCGCGGCGACGATGCTGCCCGAGCGGGAGTTCGGCCTGTACGCCTACTCAAGGCTGTTCTCCGGGCGCTGCGGCTACACCATCGACGCGACACCCGCGCTGCCAGTGGCTGGTCACGATCCCGTCGACGTGGTGCGGGCTGCGGGCGGCCGACGTCGACCACATCGTCCCAAAGGTCGTCGGCGGCCGCGATGACGACCGCAACCTCCAGTCGCTCAGCGCCCTGCATCACCGGCTGCGCGGCGGCGAGCAACCTTCAGGCGAGCTGCGGCCATCGCAGCTCGCCTGATCGCCAACAACGACTCCCGCGCCGACAATCGACGTGCTGCAATCCACCCACCACTCCACGGGGCACGGCCACGCCCAGAAGCGGGCCTCAGCGCTCGAGGGCCTGCTCATCGTAGGCGCGAGCTAGCTGCGGCGCATGCGGCATCGGCCTAAGATCGTGCAGAGATATCAACGTACTCGTCGCGGTGTCGTCCCATCGCGAGCGAAGAACGTTGCGACAGGGCGCTTTGGACGCTACTACCTCCGAAATCTTGGGGCGCGATCTCGAACTCGGCCTGGTCTCCGCGTTCCTGGATGGGATCGAGGCTGGACCATCCGCCCTCGTTCTCGAAGGTACCGCAGGGATCGGCAAGACGACGCTCTGGCTCGCAGGCGTCGCCGACGCAAGGGACCGTCGGCACCGCGTCCTGATGACTCGCGCCGCCGAATCAGAGGCGCGGCTCTCGTACGCGGCGCTGGGCGACCTCCTCACCGGCGTCCCCGATAGCGCGTTCACCGGGATGCCGTCGCAGCTCCGCCGGGCCCTCGACGCGGCGCTCCTGCGGACCGAACCGTCGGGTGGTTCGCTGGAACAGCGGGCCGTGGCGCTCGCCGCGGCCCACGTGTTGCACAGCCTCGCCGCCGATGCGCCGTTGGTGATCGCGATCGACGATGTCCAGTGGCTGGACCGGCCCTCGATTCGCGTCCTTTCGTTCGGCTTGCGGCGGCTCTCGAACGAGCGGATCGGCGCACTCGTGTCCGTCAGGCTGGGATCCGGCTCGAAGGGCGATCCTCTCGACATCGACCGAGTCCTGGCGCGGACCACCCATCTGACCGTCGGCCCGCTGCAGCCGGAGCCACTCGGGCGGATCCTTCGCGACCGGACGAGCCGGTCGCTTCCGCACCCGGTCGTGGTCCGACTTCACCGGGTCACCGGCGGGAACCCGCTGTTCGCCATCGAGATCGCGCTAGCGGCCGCCCGCGATGGCGTCCGCGCCGATCAGGGCGACGTGTGGCCGGTGCCAGAGGACCTGCAGAAGCTCCTGTCTGCGCGGCTGGCGACCGTGCCGTCCTCGGCCCACCTGCCCCTGCTGGCCATCGCGGCGACTTCGCAGCCCACGTGGGAACTCGTGCTGGAGATCGCCGGGTCGAGCGATCGACCGCTGGCCGGTCTTGCGCGAGCGGAGGAGGCCGGCATCATCGAACGAGCCGATGGGCGCGTGCGCTTCTCGCACCCCTTGCTTGGATCCACGGTCTACCTGAACGCACCGGCACAGGAGCGACGCGAGCTTCACATTCGCCTCGCGGCGCTGACGGTTGATCTGGAGGAACGCGCCCGCCACCTCGCTCTCGGCGCGGTGGGGCCCGATCCCGACGTGGCGATCGCCCTCGAACGGGCGGCTCGCCACGCACGCGCCCGCGGCGCTCCCGATGCGGCAGCCGATCTCGCCGATCTGGCTTGCGAGATGACTGCATCGGCCGACCTCGCCGAGCTGCGGCGACGACGGCTTGCGGCCGCCGAATACCACTTCGATGCCGGCGACGCCGCACGCGCGCTCGGGCTCCTCCGAGACACGATCGCCTCGTCGCCGCCAGGAGCCGAGCGGGCAGAGATGCTCTACCGGCTCGCGTCGATGAGCTGGATGAACCTGATCCAGGGCGTCCGGTCGCCGTGCGAACAAGCGCTGTCCGAGGCGGCCGACGATCCCGGACTGCGGAGCGGGATCCATCATGCCCTGGCCTGGGTTGCGTTCTACCTCGGCGATCTACGCGAGGCACTCATGCAGGCCCGCCAGGCAGTCGACTGGGCGACGGGCGTGGCCGATCCCGCCGCGCGTGCGGATGCCCTCGCGATACTCGCGTTCATCGAGTATCTCCGCGGCCAGTCCGCCGAGGCGCTCATGTCCGAGGCCATCGCTCTCCAGGACGTGGCGATGGCCCAGGGGTCGTGGACGGAAGGTTCGGTGTACACGACGCCGCGATCGATCCTGGGGCTCGAGCTAATGTGGTCGGGGCGACTCGACGAGGCCCGCGACGTCCTCGAGCGGGAACTCGCGGAGTACGAGCAGCGCGGGATGTACACCGTGCGCCAGGAGGTCCTGTGCTACCTGGCGGAGCTTGAGTGCCGTGCCGGGAGGTGGCCGATCGCCGCGCGCCACGCGCGCGAGGCGATGGAGATCGTGGAGGAGTCGGGCCAAACCGCGACGCAAAGCCACGTCGTCCTCTTCAACGAGGCTTGGGCCGCTGCCCACCTCGGGCATGGCGATGTCGCGAGGCAGCAGGCGACGGCCGGCCTGCGCCTCGCCGAGTCGAACGACGACCCGTTCAACGCCGCCTGGAGCCGCGCCGTTCTCGGCTTCCTCGATCTCTCGCTGTCGGACTTCGAGGGCGCGCGTCAGAACCTCGAGCCGGCGGTGCGCTACCTGGAGCACCTGCACGCGGCCGAGCCCGCGATCATCCCGTGCGTGCCCGACCTCGTCGAAGCGCTCGTCGCCCTCGGGCGCATCGACCACGCAGAGCGGCTCGTCGGCCGCCTCGAGGAACAGGCTCGGGCGCTTGGCCGGGCGTGGGCGCACGGCACCGCGCTTCGCGGCCGTGCCCTCATTGCCGCCGCCGCCGGCGATCTCGTGGCAGCACAACGCGCAGCCGAGCGCTCGCTCCAGCATCTCGAGCGAGTCGCGCAGCCGTTCGAGGTGGCGCGGTCGTGGTTGGTCCTAGGTCAGATCCATCGGCGCGCCAAGAAGAAGCGCCTCGCCCGCGAGTGCCTCGGGAGGGCTCGGGACGCGTTCACCGAACTCGGTGCGCGTCTGTGGGCGGAACGGGCGGGATCGGAGTTGCGGCGGATCGGTGGTCGACCGTCGACGCCCTTCGAGCTCACCGAGAGCGAGCTGAACATCGCCTCCCTCGTCGCCCGCGGCCACACCAATCAAGAGGCTGCGGACGCGCTGTTCATCAGCCTCGGCACCGTCCAGGCCAACCTCAAGCGCATCTACCACAAGCTCGGCGTTCGATCGCGGACGGAGCTGGCGGCGAGGATCGGCCGGACCCGGGAGAGCTGACGCTCATTCCCGGTCATCAAACGTACCCGCCCGGGGGGTTCCTGCGGAGCGGCGCGTCGCTAGCGTCCGGTGCCGGAGCGAGCAGACGGCTAGCAGACGAAAGGAGGCTCCGCATGAGAAAGCTCGCACTTGCCGCGGTTGCCGGAGCGTTGCTCATGGCGTCCGCGCCCATCGCCTCGGCTTCGACGCCGCGGGCGGACTCGTACTACGAGGTATGGTGTGACACTGGGGACGGCGTGGTCCAGGCCGAGTCGGTCGACGCGCACGCAATCGAGCTCGGCCACAAAGACGACGCGATCCGCCTGTTCAGCAACAACTTCCCGTTCGGCTGGACCTGCTGGCCGGTTGGCCCGTTCACGTCTTAGCACCCAGCGATCATCGGGCGGACCCGCCGTCTGCTGCGGGTTCGCCCGACCGCTCGTGTCCTGTCGGCCACTAAGGCCGATCGGAGGCGCTACGCTGCAGGACGCCGCCAAGGGGTTACCGTGAGGCTGGCGGAGTGGGATTGATGGACCGGTTTCGACGTACCGCTTTCGTCCTGCTCGCCGATTCGTATTGATTGGCCACCCGCGATCGCGGCGGCGAACACGGATACGCCGTTCGCGACGGCCGGCCTCCAGCGAGGCCGTCCGAGGGTAGGACAACGTGACCCCGAGGGCCGCGCACTATGAACCCATCGTGTTCGGTACGGTAACCAGCCGAACGGGACAGGAGACTTGGCTGGAGGGCTAGGATATGCATGGCCCCCGCTCCGCACGTCGACGGCGATCCCTTTTGGGGTTTGGCCAGATCGCGCCGAACGGGGGTCTCGGGCGGGCGCCCAGGAAGGCTCTGCCTGAGGTATCCGGTCATCATTGACGGCCGAATGAGGCGACCCACCTCCGCAGCAACCGACTCGCTGTCCCCATCTTCGTCGACGAGGCCCAGGACCTCGACCGCGCGCAGCTGCGCCTGGCGTTGCTCCTCGCGGACCCGGCGCGCGACATCTTCCTCGTGGGGGACGACACCAGCCGTAGTTCAGAACTCGCACATACAGCCGCGATCTTCGTGAGCGAGGTGGCCGGAGAAGCGACCGTGCTACTGCCGCCGGGTGGCCGCGGACTGCTCTACTCCGGGTGACATGCGGCAGCTACCGGTTCGCCGCGACGCTGTGGGGCGCGGAAATCACAGAGATCACAGAACCTGTGACTTTGCCGGGTGCGCGCGTGGGCGTCCGAGCCGATGACTGTTCGGAGAGAGTCGGGCGGCGCAAGATGGTTCCCGTTCGACGCGGCGGGTCCGCGGATTCGGGGAAGCGAGGCGGAGAAGGGAGCTTGGCGATGCGCGGAGCGGCGCAAGCGGACGCGAAATCGGTGGTGGAGCGATTCGTCCAGGCCATCAACGGGCATGATCTGGAGGCGATCGTGGGCTGCTTCGCCCCGGACTACCACGACGTCGAGCCGGTCCATCCGACCCGGCAGATCTCCGGCGGCCGCACGGAGGTGCGCAAGCGATGGGGCATGGTCCTCGACGGCCTACCGGACTTCCGCACCGAGGTCGAGCGGATCGCGGTGGAGGATGACACGGCCTGGATCGAGCACGACTGGTCGGGGACGCGAGCCGATGGGACGCGGCTTCACCTGCGCGGGGTCAACGTCTTCGGCATCCGCGACGGGCAGTTCGCCTGGGGGCGGATCTACATGGAGACGGTGGAAGAGGACGGCATCGACATCGAGGAGCGGGTCAGGCGGATGGCAGAGGGAGACCCGGGCACGGGCGGCTGATTACCCGTTTGCGGCGGCGCCGTCTGATAGAGGAGGAAGTCATGTCGGAGCATCCCAACGTCGCGCGCTACTGGCGCGCCTACGAAGCATTCAGCAAGGGCGATGCAGACACGATCCGAGAGATGCTCGCCGACGACCTCGTCTGGCACGTGCCGGGACGGCATCGGTTCTCCGGCGATCGCAATAAGGCCGAGACCATGGCCCTGTTCGAGGAAGTCGTTCCCGAGTTCTCCGAGACTCGGGAGCCGGTGATCACGACCTTCAGCATCGAGGTGGAAACCGTCGTCGCCACTGACGACTGGATTTTCACGCGGGTTCACTGGAACCATTCGCGCGACGGCAAGCGCTTCGACCAGCACGGCATGGAGATGTATCGCATGAACGCCGAGGGCCAGATCGCCGAGTTCTGGGCGTTGATGCGCGATACCGCCGCGTTTGACGAATTCTTCGCCCAAGTACCTCGAAATGTGGGATGTGCCCAGGAGGGCAGCCCACGGAGGGACGCGGCCAGCTGACTGCATCCATGTGGTCGAGCCATGTGCGTGGGACCGCCTGGCCAACGGCGGCTCCTGAGTGACCATCGCATGGTGGCCTGGCGAGCCCGGCGAGCTCGACCGTCGGGACCTCGAGGACTTCGGGGGATGTAATCGTCGATCCCGCCCGATAATCGGCTGGCGGGGCGCGATCTGGGATACACCGTGAACGACTGCCAGGCGATCGAGTTCCTCCACTCGCCACTCGGCGGCGCGGCTGTTGTGGTCGGCGCGGTCCTTGCCTGTGCCGGCCTGTTGGTTTGGCCCCGCCGGCCAGGCGACGCAGGCCGCAGCACGGTCGTGCTGTCCGCAAGCGCCCTCGGCGTCTGCGTCGCCGGTCTCAACCTGATCCTCGGATCAGCCGGTGTCTGGCAGTCCTGTAGCTACCGCCTGCCGCTCATCGTTCTGGCGGCCATGTACCTGCTCCTACCGATCGTCTTCTTCGCGCTGCTGCTCATGGGCTACCGCTGGCTCGCTGGACACACGCGGTACCCGGCGCTCGTCTACGGCGCGGTGCTGCTCGTCGTGGTCGCCCCCCTCATCGTCATCGCCGACAGCCTGGCGCTCGAGAGCGGGTACCTCGCCTTCGGGACGGGCTACACGGTCTGGATGGACGCGCTCGTCGGTGTGGTGCTTCTCGCGCTGCCCGTTCTCCTCTACGAGGCGCTGCGACGCCGGCAAGAGCGGAACTCCCGCTCGCCGCATGGCGGGCGCGGCATCAGCGCAGGCTGAGCCTGAAGGCGCTGTAGCTCTCGCTTCCGCTCGACGAGGTCCGAAGGTCGTCATGGTCGTCATCCCGTGCCTGCTTGGAGCGATCCGGCACGACTCTCGACGTCGCGAACGGCTCCGGTCGTGCGAAGCTCCGGTCAGGGCGCGATCACCTGCTCGAACGTAGAGATCCTCAGATCGTCGAGGTGTTCGCGCATCGCGCCGACCAGCTCGTCGAAATCCGGTCGGGACCGGAACTCGTCGATGGCCTCCAGGCTTTCGAACTCTGCGAAGCTGAGGTAACGACCGGGGGTATGGAGGTCGCGGAGGAGCCGCGGAGCCGTTACCACGCCAGGAGGACCACCCGACCCAGAAGCCGCTCGTTCTCTTCGAGATCCCGATCCGCAACCACCTCCGACCGGGCGGCGAGGTCTACGACCCGTCCGTGGGTTCCGGCACCGCGATCATCGCAGCCGAGCGCTGGAGCTGCGCCTGCTACGCCCTCGAGATCGACCCGATCTACGTCGAGGTCGCCCTGCGGCGCTGGGAGCGCTTCAGTGGCCAGACCGCGGTGCGGGTCGATGGCTGGAGCCACGAGGCCTTGCAGGCGCGCCCGTGCGGCGCCCTGGGCGAGCCAGGGTGGCGTGTGGTCAGCGCAGCCGGATCAGGGGAAGATCGCCGCGAGGATCGCCCGGACCTGGCCGCTCTGGAGGAGCAGCACGATCACAGCGAGGACCAGCGCGATCAGGACGAGCCATGGCAGCCGCGACCGCCGGCGGGCTCTCGGCGCAGGCAGCACCGCCACGTGTCCAGCGGTGGCGCGCAGGAGCCGCGGGCTCAGGCCGCGGACCTCGCGTCTCCAGCGCCGAACGAGATCGTCCCAGAACATTCGACACGCCCCTGACCGACTTGCGTAAGCGCGACCACTCTACTCGCACTCGCTGGGCCTGCCACCCGAAAATGTCGGCGCCCAGGCCTCGACACGATGACCTGATCGTGTCTGAGCCGACGGGATGTCGGGCTCTCGCGTCGCGGCGGTAAGGCGCCCTGTTCGACCTCGTAGAGCGTGTGCGCCTCCAGCCCGTGTGCCTCGCGGTGAACGCGAGTGGCGGTCTCCTTGTCCGGGGCGTCGACCAGGCAGAAGACCTTGCCCTCGGCTTCATCGACCCAGTAGTGCCGGTAGTTGACGCCGTACTTGCCCTGGACCCGGACATCGGCCTCGTGGGCGCCGACCACGTCGCTCGCCTTCACACCGGGGATGTCGTGGACATCCAGATACGTCGGCGTCGCCTGTTCCTCCCAGCCTTGACGTTGACATCCATCATGCGCCCGTCAGCGCGACGCGTGCATCCGGCTGCCTCGGGTACCGGAGCGAAAGCACGCATTCATGCCCGCTTGGCGATGAACTTGATGGAGTCTTTCGTTGGCACGTCGGCACCCGAGGTGATCGTCACCAGCCGGGTGACGCTCGAGCCTGCCTTCGCAGTGGACTCGACGATGACCCTGGCGGTGATGAGGTAGTTCGCGCCCGGCGCCAGTGACGGTGTCCGATACGTGCCCGCCACGACTGCCACGGTGATGTCGGACGTGCCGCGGAAGTACTTCACGGTGTAGGCGCTCGTGGCGCTGCCCGTGGCCTTGACCTCGAAGTCTTCGGCACCGTTGCCGTCGTTTTCGATGGAGATGCCGAAGGTGACCGTTCCGCCTCGGGCGGACGAGCCCGTCTGGCTCTGGCCGGAACCGGTCGAGTTGTAGACGTTGTCGCCCACGAACGCGCCAGCGCCCACCCGCACGCGGCCGTCGGGCCTGCGAACGAACGTCCCAAGGACGTCGACCGGCACACTGCTATCGACAAGCGAGCCATCGCCGAGCACGCCAGCGTCATTCCAGCCCCAGCACTTGACCCCGCCACTGCGCATGAGCGCGCAGGTGTACCCGTAGCTCCCGGCGATCGCGCTGACCCCGCTCGTGAGGCCTGTGACGCCCACCGGGGTGGAGCCAAGGGTGGTCGTGCCATTGCCCAGCTGGCCGTGGCGGTTGTCGCCCCAGCACATTGCCCCACCGGCGCGCGAGACGGCGCAGGTCTGAAAGCCGCCCGCGGCGATCGAGGCTACACCGGATGTAAGGCCTGGGACCTGGTGCGGGATGAGGGCGAAGGTGGACGAGAGGCCGCCGTCATCGGTCTGCTGGGCCGCGAGGGCGCCCCAGCACGTCACTCCCCCGCCGCTGCTGAGTGCGCACGTGTGGTAGATGCCCGTGGTGATCGCCACGACCCTGCTTGGGAGACCCGAGACCTCGACGGGCGCGCTGCTATCCGTCTGCGTGCCGTTGCCGAGCTGGCCGTCGGCGTTGGAGCCCCAGCACTTGACGCCTCCCGCCGTCGTGAGCGCGCAGGTGTGGCCGCCGCCCGCGGAAATCGCGCTGACGCCGCTCTCGAGCCCCAGGACGTCCACCGGGGCGAGGCTCCCGGTCGTCGTGCCGTTGCCGAGTTGCCCGAAGTCGTTCCTACCCCAACACTTGACGCCACCCTCCGTCGTGAGTGCACAGGTGTGGGTGTTGCCTACTTCAACGGCCGCGACTCCGCTCGCGAGGCCCGAGACGTCGACCGGGACGCTGCTGTCGAGCAGCGTCCCGTTGCCGAGTCTGCCGTCGGCATTGTGACCCCAGCAGGTGACCCCGCCGCTGCGCGTGACCGCACAGGTGTGGCCGCCCGCGGAGATCGCGGTGACGTCGTCCGGCAAGCCCGAGACGTCCATCGGGACGCTGCTGTTGGTCGTCGAGCCGTTCCCGAGCTGGCCGGAGCCGTTCTGGCCCCAGCACATGACCTCGCCGTCGTCGGTGAGCGCGCAGTTGTGACCTTCACCCACGGCGATCGCCGTGATCGTTGGCACAGACGCGAAGCTGGCGACCGAGTAGAGGAACAACGGACTCCAGTTGCTCGCGACGTGGCCCGTGTTCCCAAGGGCCTTCGCGCGGACGTAGCGCGGGCCCGTCGTCGCAAACGTCCAACGCAGTGTCGCCAGCCCGGTCGCGTCAGCGGCCACGTCTCGCCGGGCGGCCAGGCTCCACACGCCGCCATCCTGGCGGAAGATCTCGAATCGGACGGTCGCGCGGTCGGCCGCCGGTCGAAGCGGGCGGACGGTCGCGGTGAACGTCAGCGTCGTCCCCGCGGCGATCGTTCCAGCCGGCTTCGAGGAGCGCAGGACGATCGTCGGACGGATCGTGAAGTCCACATCGACAGGAACGCTGCTGTCGGTCGTCTTGCCGTTGCCGAGGCGGCCGGAGCCGTTGAAACCCCAGCACTTCACGCCACCAGCGCTCGTTAGCGCGCAGGTGTGATAGCCACCCAGGCCCGCCGCGATCGCCGTTACCCCACTGGCAAGCCCGGAAACGACAACCGGGGCGCCGCTGGCGAGCTTCGTGCCGTCGCCGAGCTGGCCGTAGCTGTTGCCGCCCCAGCAGCCGACCGCACCTCCGCTCGTGAGCGCGCACGTGTGTTCGCCGCCCACCGCGATCCCAGTGGCACCCGTGAGGCCCAGCACATCCACCGGTGTCAGGATCTGGGGTTCTGTCCCCGGGTCCCACTGCCACGGGATCGCACCGTTCCCGAGCTGGCCGACATGGTTGAGGCCCCAACACATCACTCCGCCGTTGCTCGTCAGCGCGCACGTGTGCTGCCAACCCGCGGCGATCGCCGTCACCCCGCCCGTGAGGCCCACCACATCGACCGGGAGACTGCTCGCGGTGATCGTGCCGTTCCCCAGCTGACCGTGCTGGTTCTCCCCCCAGCACTTCATCGCGCCGCCGCTCGTGAGCGCGCAGGTGTAGTAGTAGCCGGCGCTGATCGCGCGGATCCCGCTCGTGACGCCAAAGACGTCCACGGGGACCTTGCGGATCGAGAGCGAACCGTCCCTGAGCAGACCGCCCCAGCACTTCACGCCGCCGCCGCTCGTGAGTGCGCAGGCGTGCAGCCAGCCCACGGCAATCGCCGTCACCCCGCCCGTGAGGCCCACCACATCGACCGGGAGACTGCTCGCGGTGATCGTGCCGTTCCCCAGCTGCCCGTACGCGTTGTAGCCCCAGCACTTCACGCCGCCGCCGCTGGTGAGCGCGCAGGTGTCGCCCTGGCCGGCGGCGATCGCCACCACGCCGCTCGTCAATCCGACGACATCGACGGGGAAGGGGCTATCGTTGGTCGAGCCATTCCCAAGCTGGCCGGAGCCGTTGTCGCCCCAGCACTTCACCCCGCCTGCGCTTGTCAGCGCGCATGAGTGGCCGGTGCCCGCGGCGATCGCGGTGATCGCGGGACTGACGGCCGGCGAAGATGTCGGGGGCAGGGTGGTGGCCGGGGGCGGCGATGTCGGGGGCAGGGTGGTGGCCGGGGGCGGCGATGTCGGGGGCGGGGTGGTGGCCGGGGGCGGCGATGTCGGGGGCGGGGTCGTGACCGGCGGCGGCGATGTCGGGGATGACACGCAGGCAGCTACCAGCAGTCCCACCACGATCGTCGTTGCGCCCCGCAGCAGCGAGGAGCGCATCCGAGGT
>Ga0209751_10005658_pt1 | contig 11737 bp, 15 predicted proteins | sample RifCSP13_1_FD_184019 | JGI IMG/M metagenome (GOLD analysis project Ga0209751, IMG submission 184019) | Soil microbial communities from Rifle, Colorado - Rifle CSP2_sed 13_1 (SPAdes) (version 2) | ecosystem: Environmental > Terrestrial > Deep subsurface > Rock core/Sediment | place: Rifle... | reverse complement strand
GTCATGCCTCGATCGCCCGGCGGGTGCTCGAGGTGCTCGCCCTGACCGAGAACTAGTCCATTCGCCTTCGGGTGCAATGACTCGAACCGGTTGCGGACGCCGATCGTTCAATGACGTACAGTGTCCAGGTAGCCACTCACAGTGGCGGGATCGTCCTCGGGCAGGTAACCGGTGAAGCATCTTCCAGACGGATTGGGCCGCACGGCGTTCATCGCCGGGCTGGCGGGCAGCATCTTCGGAGCGTTCCTCCTGGTGACACCGCAGCTCGCCGCAAACGGGACCAGCACCGCCGGAGAGTCGATTGGCGCCGTACCGGCCACGGCGGTGCCGGAGACCACCACGGCGGTGCCCCCCACGACCACGACGGTGGCTCCTACCACCACGAGTGCCCCCGCGACCGCAGCTCCGACCACTACCACGAGCGTCCCGGGGACTCCTGGAACGTTCGTGGGCGAAGAGCCGATGATTCCCGAGTTGGGTTATGACGGTTCGATCACGATCACCGCGTCCGTGTCGGGACCTCTGAGCGGCGACGGGGCCATCTCGGACGGAGACGAGGTGACGTGGCAGTTCCACGTGGTCAATGCCACCGACGACGAGCTCTGGGGTGTCTTCGTGTGGCTCGAACTCGAAGGACGCGCGACGTGTGGCGAGCACCACCTCCTTCCCAACGCGGCCACCGACTGTTACATCACCGCGACCGCCCAAGCCGGGGACCACATCGCCGAGGCGTGGGTGAACGCGTGGACCACCTCCCGACAGGTGAAGGACAAGGTCTTCTACACATACCGCGTAATCGCCGGCTGACTCGGCGACCACTCGGCCCAAGTGTGCGGGTACTGTGACGGGCGGTGCACGCGATCGACACCGACGCCATTCGAGCCCGGTTCCCTGCTCTGTCGCGGGTGGCAGGCGGTAGGCGCGCTGCGTACCTCGACGGCCCCGGAGGAACCCAAGTCCCGATCGACGTGATCGCCGCGATGACGGGCTACCTCGAGAGAGGAAACAGCAATCTCGGGGGCGCGTTCGATGCCAGTCGCGAAGCGGAGGCCGTGGAGGCAGCGGCTCGGTCGGCCGTGGGCGACCTCATCGGCGCACGACCAGACGAGGTCGTGTTCGGGCAGAACATGACCTCGCTGACGTTCTCCGTGAGCCGTGCCCTCGCGCGCGAGTGGAGTCCCGGAGATGACATCGTGGTCACCACGCTCGATCACGATGCCAACGTCACTCCGTGGCGTCTCGCTGCGGAGGATCGAGGGGCATCGGTTCGGGTCGTCGACGTCCATCCCGCCGATGCCACGCTGGACCTCAACTCGCTCGCACAGGCGTTGTCCGGGCGTCCCCGTGTCCTCGCCGTCACTGCGGCATCAAATGCCGTAGGCACGGTCACGCCGATCGAGACGATCGTGCAGATGGCCCACGATGCCGGAGCACTGGCCTACGTCGACGCGGTCCACTATTCGGCCCATCGGCTCACGGACGTGGCTGCTTTGGGGGCGGATTTCCTGGCCGCGAGCGCCTACAAGTTCTTCGGGCCTCACACCGGCGTCCTCTTCGGCAAGGCCGAGCATCTCGAGAGGCTCGAGGCATACAAGGTGGCACCGGCGCCGTCAGACGGCCCCGGAAAGTGGGAGACCGGGACACAGGCCTTCGAGTCGCTCGCCGGCGTCTCGGCGGCCGTGGAGTACCTGGCCTCATTGGGCGCAGGTGAGGGGAGACGCCCCCGCCTCGTCGACGCCTTCGCCCGGATCCGGGCTCATGAGGATGCCATGAGCACACGATTCCTGCGCGGGCTCGACGACATACCCGGTGTGGCCTGCTTCGGGATCACCGATTCGTCTCGGCTGGCCGATCGGGTGTCCACATTTGCCGTCGCCGTCGAGGGGGTTCATCCGAGGGAGGTCGCGGGGCGGATGGCGGAGTCCGGAGTGTTCGTGTGGGACGGGCACTACTACGCGGTCGGAGTGATGGAGCGGCTAGGCCGGCTGTCAGAAGGCGGGCTCGTTCGGATCGGATTCGTGCACTACAACACCACCGACGAGGTGGACCTGGCGCTGGGCCTGCTCGATCGGATCGCCGGCTGAGACCGCCGGGTCATGGAGCGGAGTCCGGTCGCGGCTGTGTCCTCCCCAGCGGACCGAGGATCAGCAGCGCTGCCACCAGCGCGATCGCAAGACCGCCCCCGATGAACAGCGGCCGCAGTCCGACCGAGTCCCCGATCCAGCCACCGAGGGCAGCTCCGGCGGGTATGCCTCCCCAGGCGATGGTGCGCGAGGCGGCCACGACCCGACCGAGGCGTTCGGGGGGAGACAGCCGTTGGCGGAGTGTGACGAAAGCCACCTGATTGATCGACACACCCGCCATGGCCACGCCAAACGGAACCACCGCCGGCCACGACCCGGTGAGTCCAGCTCCCACCGCTCCTGCCCCGAACAGCATCCCACCGGCGATCACGCTCCTGCCGAGGCCGATCAGGCGGATCAACCGCGGGGCTAGCGCCACCCCGAGTGCGCCGATCAGCGAGAATCCGGCGAAGAAATACCCGAGTGAGGCATCACCGACGATCCCGAGTTCTTCAGAGGCGAACAGCGTCATCACGGCCGCAAGGGGAGCGAACGCAAAGTTGGTGATCGCGGCGGCGAACGTGCCCCACCGCAGCGCCGGAATCGACCACAACGTGGAGATGCCAGCGCGGAGAGACGGCCACACGGGTTCCGGTGCCAGGCGCTCTCGAGGTCGGATCTCGCGAACGAGGAGAAGTCCGCCGACCGATGCCATGTAGGTGAGCGCGTCGAAAGCGAAAGCTCCCGCCACTCCGCCTCCCCAGGCGAGCACGAGCCCTCCCAGCACGAACCCGAGCGTCTGGGCAAGGTTACGCCCAACCGACAGACGGCTATTGGCCGTGACCAGGAGGTCGTCGGTGAGCACCGCGGGCGCATAGCTCTCCAACCCCGTGTCGAAGACCGTTCCCATCGATCCGACGAGAAAGGCGACTGCGAACGCCATCCACACGCGCCCGGCGTCGGACACAACCGCGATCGCCAGCAGCGCCAATGCGGTCGCCCTGACCAGTTCGGCGGCGACGAGAGCCCTTCTCACGCGGACACGGTCGATCAACACCCCGGCGATGAACCCGAAGAGAACCACGGCAGCGGTCTCGAATACGGCCAGGAGGCCCAGCTGCGCCGCCGACCCTGTCAGGTCGCGGACGAACACCGGCAGCGCGAAGAAGAACGCCAGGTAGTCCCCGAGAAGCGAGAGGCTCTGCCCGCCCACCAGCGGCCAGAGGTTTCTCCTGGGATCGAAGGGACCAGGCGGCATGTCGGGCGAGCATACCGAGGGCACCGTGCCTCGATCACGGCGGTGTCACCGGTAGGCTGCGCCGGTGTCCGAGTCGCTCCCACTCGTCATGTACCGCCGGGCGCTCCTGCCCGGCACTCGGGCAACGGTTCCCACCCCTCGGGACGACCTCGCCGTCGGCGACAGGGTGGTCGTCGTGCTCGAGCACGCAGACGGCTCTCGGGGATCTGTCGGCACGGAGGCCACCGTTGCCGGAATGCACTCACCGGCGTTTGGCGGAAGGATCCTCGAGGTGCACGGGTTGGCACTTGTCGACATCCTCGACGATGGGGAGCGCCCGCGAATCCGCCCGATCGACCGTCTCGATGGGGAGGCGGCGCGCTTGGTGCCAGAGGTCAGGAGCCGTCTGCGACGCTACATGGCGGTTCGGGCCGAGGCGGGTCAACACGGCGACGTGCTCGTCGACATCGACGACGATCCGATCGCGGCATCCCATGAGGTAGCCTCGCACCTGCAGATCTCGTGGCCGGAGATCCAGGAGATACTCGAGGCCGGAGACGCCGGGGCGCGGCTCCGCCTCGAGGCAATGATCCTCGATCGCGAGACGGAGCTGCTTCGGGCCGTGCTCGGACGGGCACGCCCCTAGCGCGAGAAAGGCGACCGCGAGAAGGACGACATGGCAACAGTGCGGCAGCTCCCCGAGATGATCAGCGAGTTCGTCGAACTCGCCAAGCAGTACCTCAAAGACGCCATCCTCGAACCCGCTCGGCGGCTGGGGCGTCTCGCCGGCTTCAGCTTCGCCGCATCGGTCCTCTTCATCCTCGCGACGTTGTTCCTGGCAATCTCATCGATGCGATTCATCGTCCACCTGATGCCCGACGGAGCAATCTGGAGCGGGTTCGGGTACATCGTCTCGGCCGCGGCCGCGCTCTCACTCACCGGACTCGTCATGTGGAGGGCAACAAAGTGAGCGTCGAAAGGGCCGACCTCGAGGCAAAGCTGCGCGAGATCCAGCAGGTCGTCGTCGAGACGTCGGAGGGTGCCAAGAACCCGGGCGTGATCGCGGCCATCGGGGCCGGGCTGCTGCTCGTCGTCGCCTACCTGATCGGCAGGAGGCGCGGCCGAAAGGGTGCAGCCAAGGTCGAGGTCTATCGAGTCCGCTGAGAGTCGGGCTCAACGAGGGCGATCTCGATCCGTTCACCTCTTCGGACCGTGGTGGAGTACACGAGCCGCCGCGGGGAGCCATCGAGCCTGCGCACCAGTCCGTACGCGGCCAGAGCAGCCGCAGCGAAGGCCATGGGCGCGTTCGCCTCTCTCACCGCTGCGAGCAGGCGCCTTGTTCCGATCGAGAGCGCGTCCACGAGTTCGATCGTACTGCGGCGCCCTAGAGTCGGCGGCGATGTTCCGCCATCGAGACCGGGTGCTCAAGGCAGTCATCATCTTCGTCGCGGGGATGATGCTCTTGTCGCTCGTACTGCCGTTCCTGCTCAGGTGACGGATCTCTTCGTCGCCGGAGACCTCTGCCTGCTCGTCGATGCAAGGGGCAGGCGGTACCTGGTCGACCTCATCGGTGGGTCGTCGTTTCAGTACCACGCAGGAACCCTCGACCACGACGATGTGATCGGCTCCCCGCCGGGATCGGTGCTGCGGTCATCCCGTGGCTCACGCCTGGTTGCGCTCCGTCCGCGCCTCGTCGACTACGTCCTGGAGATGCCGCGAGGAGCCCAGGTGGTGTACCCGAAGGATCTCGGTGCGATCGTGCAGTGGGCCGACGTCGCACCGGGCCACCGCATCGCCGAAGCCGGCACGGGCTCGGGGGCGCTCACGATGGCGCTGATCAGGGCCGTCGGCCCCGCGGGCTCGGTGCTGTCGGTAGAGCGCCGACCAGACCACCTCCAGCACGCCAGGAGGGTGGTGTCGCGATTCCTCGGCGGGTTACCCGAGAACCTGCACCTCGTCGCCGGCGACATCGCAGACGTCCTCCCCGGGGCGGAGGTCGACCGCGTGATCCTCGACCTCCCCGAACCGTGGACGATCGTGGATGCCGCCGCTCGCGCCCTCGTTCCGGGAGGTGTGCTCGCGGCCTACCTGCCAACGGTTCCCCAGGTCGTGCATTTGCATGAGGCGCTGCGGAGCAGCGGCCGCTTCACCGGGCTGGAGACGATGGAGATGTTCGTGCGCGACTGGCGGCTGGAAGGCAGGTCGGTGCGGCCGGCGAGCCAGATGGTGGGACACACGGGGTTCCTGACCTTCGCAAGGGCTACGGCCGACGACATCGCCCCGGATGCGGACTCCTGAGAGAGCACGCGAATGGGTCGCACGTCGTGATCCCGGAGCGAACCTGTTCGCGCAGCACCCGAAGCGGCAGGTCTACGGCTCGATGAAGATGCACTCGCCGGGGCATTCCTCGGCGGCTTCGATCGTGATGTCTTCCTGACCGTTGGGCACCTGGGCCAGCCCCTGGGCTCCCTGCGAATTCCCCTTGGCGGTGGCGAAGATCGTGTCTCCCTCCCGCACGTATGCCAGGCCGTCGTCGAGGAGAACGAAGACGTCGGGGGCGATCTCCTCGCACAGGCCGTCGCCCGTGCAGAGATCCTGGTCGATCCATACCTTCATGATGCTGCGCTCCGGTTATTCGGGCTTCCAAAAGAGTGTAACCCCGGTCGTGTCGCGCTCAAGCGTATCGGTCGTCGGTCGTTCAACCACCCCGTCGTATACTCGATCGAGGACCGGGAAACCCCGGTCCGGGTTCGTACTGGACCCGGGCCAGGGCCGGAGCGAGCGAAACGCAACGCAACCGAGGGCACGACATGGCCGAAACCACGCTCGACGAGCTCAGGGGCACCATCAAGATGCTCGAGGAGGAGATCGCCATCCTCCGCCGGCGGCTCCAGGACGCCCCCAGGCGAGTGCGAGTACTCGAAGAGCGGCTGTTGGAGGCCAAGGGGCGAATCACGCAGGCGGTCTCGCAAAACGAGAAGCTGTCCGTCGCGCTCGAAGAGACCCGTGACCAACTCGCCGTGCTCCGCGAGGAGGTCGAGAAGCTCACCGCGCCGCCCAATCAGTTCGGTGTGGTCCACGGGCTCAATACCGACGGCACGCTCGATGTGATCACCGGAGGCCGAAAACTCAGGGTGAGCGTCGAGCCGACCATCGAGATCAAGGCTCTCGAGCTGGGCCAGGAGGTGCTGCTCAACGAGGCTATGAATGTGATCGACGTGCGTGGCTTCGAGTCGACCGGCGAAGTGGTGACGGTCAAGGAGATCCTCGAGGAGAACCGGGTCATCGTCCTCGGCCGGGCAGACGAAGAGCGTGTGGTGGAGCTCGCGGGGCCGATGGTCGACGCGTTCCTGCGAATCGGTGACCATGTCAGGGTCGACTCCCGGACCGGCCTTGTTCACGAGCGCCTCATCAGGCCGGAGGTGGAGGAGCTGGTCCTGGAGGAAGTCCCCGACGTGACCTACGAGGACATCGGTGGCCTCCACGACCAGATCGAGTCGATCCGCGATGCGGTGGAGCTCCCGTACATGCACAAAGACCTATTCGATGCCTACGGGCTGGCCGCACCGAAGGGGATCCTCCTGTACGGCCCTCCGGGATGCGGCAAGACCCTCATCGCCAAGGCCGTGGCCAATTCGCTGGCAGGCGCCGTGGCCTCCAAGACCGGGAAGACCGACGCGCGCTCTTACTTCCTCAATATCAAGGGACCCGAGCTCCTCAACAAGTACGTGGGGGAGACCGAGCGCCAAATCAGGTTGATCTTCGGGCGCGCCAAGGAGAAGTCCGATGAAGGTGTGCCCGTCATCGTGTTCTTCGACGAGATGGACTCGCTGTTCCGAACCCGGGGGAGCGGGATCTCATCCGATGTCGAGTCGACGATCGTGCCCCAGCTCCTGTCCGAGCTCGACGGAGTCGAGGGCCTCAAGAACGTGATCGTCATCGGCGCGTCGAACCGCGAGGACCTCATCGACCCGGCGATCCTCCGCCCGGGCCGGTTGGACGTCAAGATCAAGATCGAGCGGCCCGACGAAGAAGCAGCTCGGCAGATCTTCCGTATCTACCTGGGCGAGGAGATGCCCCTCGACGCGGACGAGCTTGCCCGACACGGCGACCGAGCCGCAATGACGACGCGGATGATCGAGCAGGTGGTCGCCGAGATGTACTCGACCGCCGATGCCAACAGGTTCCTCGAGGTGACGTACGCGAACGGGGACAAGGAGATCCTGTACTTCAAGGATTTCTCGTCCGGCGCAATGATCGAGAACGTGGTCCGCCGCGCCAAGAAGGAAGCCATCAAGCGCGAGATCGCCGACGGTACCCGCGGTGTGCGCGTCCAGGACCTGGTCGACGCGATCGCTCAGGAGTTCCGGGAGCACGAGGACCTGCCGAACACGACCAACCCGGATGACTGGGCGCGGATTTCGGGCAAGAAGGGCGAACGAATCGTCTATGTGAGAACCCTCATCGAGGGCGACGGTGACGGCCGAAGCATCGAGGCGATCACGACCGGCCAGTACCTGTGACCGAGGTCCACAAGGTCGTCGGCACAGAGACCGAATTCGGGATCACAATCCGCAACCACCCGGAGTTCAATCCGGTCCTGGCCTCGAGCCTGGTGATCAACTCATACGCCGGGACGTCGAGCCGCATTCAGTGGTCCTTCGACGAGGAGTCACCGGGGCGAGACGCCCGTGGGTTCGGGTACGACCCGGCGCCCACCGGGGAATTCGAGAGCGGTCTTGTCAACGTCGTGCTCACCAACGGCGCTCGGTTGTACGTCGATCACGCCCATCCCGAATACTCGAGCCCCGAGTGCTACGACGCGCTCGAGGTCGCGTTGTACGACAAGGCCGGCGAGGCCGTCCTCGAACGAGCGGCTGCCGCGGCCAACCGGACCCTTCCCGATGGCCAACGCCTCTACATCCACAAGAACAACAGCGACGGCAAGGGGAACTCCTACGGAGCCCACGAGAACTATCTCGTCTCACGGTCGGTGCCGTTTGGCGATCTCGTGCGCCATCTGACCGGGTTCCTGGTGTCGCGCCAGATCTACACCGGCTCCGGCAAGGTCGGTTCGGAGAACGGGCGCCCGGCCGTCGACTACCAGATCACCCAGCGCGCCGACTTCTTCGAAGAGGAGGTCGGCCTGGAGACCACGCTCAAGCGCCCGATCATCAACACACGCGACGAGCCCCATGCCGACCCCGGGCGGTACCGGCGCCTCCACGTGATCATCGGCGATGCCAACCTCAGTGAGACTCAGACCTTCCTCAAGGTCGGAGCGACGGCGCTGATCCTCGCCGCCCTCGAAGCAGGGAACCTCGGCGATCCCATCACCCTCGCACAACCGGTCGAGGCGGTCTGGCGGGTGAGCCACGATCCTTCCCTCCGCGAGACCGTGGAGCTCGCATCGGGTGAGACGGCCACAGCCCTCGAACTCCAATGGCAGTACCTGGATTGGGTGTCCAAGCACGCTGAGGTTCGGGGGGTCTCGGACGTGGAGCGCCGGGTCATCGACACCTGGGAGGACATCCTCGCCGATCTGGAGAGAGACCCCGCCTCCACGGCCGACCGTCTCGACTGGACCGCCAAGCTCGCCCTGCTCGACGGGTATCGCCGACGCGACGGGCTTGGGTGGGGGGCGCCGAAGTTGCGGCTGCTGGATCTCCAGTATCACGACGTCGAGGGGACCAGGAGCCTCTATAGGCATCTGGTCGATAGCGGGCGCATGCGGCGGCTCTTCAGCGACGACGAGGTCCTGCGAGCCGCCACGTCTCCGCCCGAGCGCACGAGAGCTTGGTTCCGCGGGGCTTGCATCGAGCGGTACGGGGACGCGATCGTCGCCGCCAACTGGGACTCGTTGATCTTCGACGTCGGGGAAGAGGCTCTCAAGCGGGTGCCTATGATGGAACCCCTTCGCGGGGGAAGGGAGCTCGTCGCGGATCTGCTGGACCGGTCACCGACCCCCGCCGACCTCGTCCGGGCACTCGCAGGCGAAGAGGGAGGTGAGCATGGCCGAGAGGGAACGCAAGCAGACTCGTCGTGAAGATGCCGGGCGCGAAGCCGAGGCCGATCAGTCCGTCCCCGCCGACGTGGGCGAGGAGCTGACCGAGAAGATCGACGACCTCCTCGATGAAATCGACTCCGTCCTCGAGGAGAACGCGGAAGAGTTCGTCAAGAACTACGTCCAGAAGGGCGGCCAGTGACGATCGGTGCCGGTGATGGCCTTCCCCTCGAGGCCGGCACACCTGCCTCGTCGTTCAGCGAGTTGCTCAGATCGAGGGGCATCGAGCCTCGCTGGGAGACAACCCGAACGGGGGGCGAGATGCCCGAGGCTCCTGAGGGCACGACGGTCCTCGCCTTTCGCTACGCCGACGGCGTGGTCATGGCAGGTGACCGGCGCGCGGTGGCCGGCAACATCATCGCCCACCGCAACGTCCAGAAGGTCTTCCCTGCCGACGCCTTCTCTGCCGTCGCCATATCGGGGACGGCGGGGATCGCCATCGAGCTCGCCAAGCTCTTCCAAACCGAGCTCGAGCACTACGAGAAGATTGAGGGTCGCCGCCTCAGCCTCGCCGGCAAGGCGAACCACCTCGCCGCCATGGTGCGCCGCCAGCTCCCGATGGCCTTTCAGGGCCTGGTGGTCATTCCTCTCTTCTGCGGGTACGACGAGCCGTCCCGGCAGGGCAAGCTCTACTCATTCGACGTGGTCGGTGGGTCTTATGAGGAGACGGACTATGCCACCACCGGATCCGGGGGCCGTGACGCTCGCCTCTACCTTCGCACCCACTACTCAGCCGACATGCCGCTAGAGGCCGCGATCGATCTCGCCGTGGCTGCGCTCGTCGCCGCCGCCGAAGAGGACACCTCCACCGGAGGCCCCGACCTGCGGCGGGACATCTACCCGAACGTCGTGACCGTCACCTCCGCCGGATTCGAGGAGGTCGACGAGGAGCGGGTCGCTAGGGCAGCGCGCGACTCGATGGGAGGGGACGCATGACGATCCCGTTCTACGTCCCCCCCGAACAGCTCATGAAGGATCGGGCGGAATACGCCCGAAAAGGCATAGCCCGCGGCAAGTCGATCGTCGCCGTGGAGTATGTCGACGGGGTGCTCATCCTCGGAGAGAACCCGAGTGGCGCCCTACAGAAGATCTCCGAAGTGTACGACCGGATCGCGTTTGCCGGCGTGGGCAAGTACACCGAATTCGAGCAGCTCCGCGTCGGCGGCATCCGGCGAGCCGACCTCACCGGATATGCCTACTCGCGCTCCGATGTGACCGCCAAGAGTCTGGCCAACGCCTACGCCCAGACGCTGGGCCATGTGTTCACCCAGGACGTGAAGCCGTTCGAGGTGGAGGTGATGGTGGTCGAGCTGGGAGCCGCCACCGAGGGCAACCACATCTTCCGCATCACGTACGACGGTGTGCTGTACGACGATCGTGGGGTGTCCGCGATCGGCGGGCCCGCGGAGGAGTTGGTCGCCTACCTGAGGAACGTTTTCTCACCGGAGGCGCCGCTCGCCTCGGCAATTGCATGGGCAAAGGCGGCGTGTCTCTCCGTCACCGACGGCAACGGCGTCGCCGGATGGGAGGGCGCAGTGGTCGACCGAACCCTGGGCCGGAGGGCTTTCCGCAGGCTGTCCCCGGCCGAGCTGGGCTGAGGTAGGCCCTCTCCCGACTGGTTGCCGGCGCAGGGGGTACGCGAATAGGCTCGCCCCCTCAGAACACTCGCATGACGAACCGCAGCACCGCCCATCCGATGAGGAGGGCGGTGACACCAGCAAGCAGACGCATCGGCACCGCAGCCGGGTCGGACAGCGCTCCGGTGTGGACTCCCTCGATCGGCGCCCCCTCGATGGCGGGACCGGCGAGGACTTCCCGGGCATCCTCGGCGTCCGGCTCAGGGACCCAGATCTCGGTCACGGCGAAGTCACCGACGGTCATCGGATACGGTCCTTGAGATTCCCCGTGTGCACGCGCCGGGATGCCGGCGGACCGGAGCATGGCTATGGCTAGATTCGCCGCCGCCGGATCGCCCAGCTTGGCCACGCTCACGAATCGACCACCGCCACCCTCCATGGGGCGATGCTACAGAGCCAAACCCTCGAGGTCCCCAAGTCCGCCGGGTACCGGTACGCTCGTCGGGTGCAACGGCGCATATTCGGAATGGAGAACGAGTACGGGGTGACTTGCACCCTGCGCGGCCAGCGGCGGCTCTCGCCCGACGAGGTCGCCAGATACCTGTTCCGTCGTGTGGTGTCCTGGGGACGCTCGTCAAACGTGTTCCTCGAGAACGGCGCACGGCTGTATCTGGACGTGGGAAGCCACCCCGAGTACGCCACCCCGGAGTGCGACTCCCTCTACGACCTCGTCGCCCACGACAAGGCGGGCGAGCGCGTCCTGGAGGGGCTGCTCCACTCGGCCGAGCAGCGCCTC
>Ga0209751_10005655_pt1 | contig 11741 bp, 10 predicted proteins | sample RifCSP13_1_FD_184019 | JGI IMG/M metagenome (GOLD analysis project Ga0209751, IMG submission 184019) | Soil microbial communities from Rifle, Colorado - Rifle CSP2_sed 13_1 (SPAdes) (version 2) | ecosystem: Environmental > Terrestrial > Deep subsurface > Rock core/Sediment | place: Rifle... | reverse complement strand
AAGACTATACCTTATTATGCAAAATTAAACAAATATTTAATTATTCAAACAGCAATAACGGGTATGTTTTATTCCTGTATTTCAAGCAAGCTCGCACTACATGATAAAATTTCTGAAACTCAAATGTCTAAACTTATCGCTATCTTAATCCCATTACCCATTTGGGGGCATAAGGGAAGAATTTGGGTGGAAAGCAAACAAAACATAAGAAGTTAGTAATATAATTTCCCATACCGTGCTGGCCGAACTGGACTTATTACTGAATTACAAACTTTCCAAACACGGAACTGTGGAAGTTGCCATCCATAAAGATTTACTAAAACCAAACTCTCCTTACAAAATCGAGTTCGGGACGGATGTTGAACGAGTGCTGCCGCCCCAAGTCTTTTATAAACCCCGGGTGATCGTAGACCCCGGCTCTCCCAAACAAGCAGATAAAAGCAGCATATTCGGCCAATTGGAAACAAAAAATATTTCGGAGCCTTTCCGGGCCAGACTTTTTGGCAAGACCCTATATCAACATTTTCTGTCAAGGGAGAAAGAAACAGGATCCAATGCAGCCGGGGAATGGGCACAAAAGCAAATAGTGCTGACATTGCTTCATGAGCGTTTTCATTATGCGGTGCGTTTTTTGAACAACTCATTGGTGGGCCTGGCTTATGCGATTATTCCTGAATTGTCCGATTTGCTGACGAGTGCGAGGGTACTCAGCGACCATTTGGACGAAGAGGATATTTTTTGTGAATTTATGGCTTACCAGGAAGCGATAAAAATTGAGGCCTCAAAAGTGGCAGTTTTTCGGATGTGCGATAATCGATAATTATGAAAAGGCCGACGAAAGAGGAACTAACGGCCGCAAAAGGCGAGAGGGTCAAAGACGTGATCGCCATGGATCTTAAATGTCTTTTTTGCGGAATCAATCCGGGGCAATATACCGCCTGGATCGGGCACCATTTCGGGCGGCCGGGAAACAGGTTTTGGAGAGCGGTTTTTGGGGGAGGGTTTACCCCGCGACTTTTAACCCCATTTGAGGAAAGGAAATTATTAAATTACGGGTACGGAATAACCAACCTGGTACAGAGAGCGACCCTTGCGGCATCTGAAGTGAGTCGGGAAGAACTGGTGATGGGGAGGGAAAACCTGGTGAAAAAAATCCTAAAATACCGGCCGAAAATCGCCGCCATTCTGGGGGTGGAAGCATACCGCAAAGCATTTGGACTAAAAGGCGTAACAATCGGACCCCAAGAAAAAAGGATCGGAAAAACAAAATTGTGGGTGCTGCCAAACCCCAGCGGATTGAACGCGCACTATACTCCAGCCGACCTGGCGCAGTTATTCCAAAAGCTGAAAAAAGAAACCGAAACTTTATAGTTTACCGGTTTATTTATGTCTTCTTACAATAAACCACAGTTTCGAGAAGTAATAACTATATTTATGAGAAAAATTCCGGCGGCAATCTTGATATTTGCGGGGATAATATTAGGCAGACCGGGTGAGCCAGCTTTCGCGGCTCCGGTGCAGAGCGGGTTTGAAGAACAACTGGTGTTTTCCGGACTGAACCAGCCCTCGGCTGTCCGGTTTTCGCCCGACGGAAGGGTGTTTGTGGCGGAAAAACGGGGAGTAATCAAGGTCTTTGACAGCTTAAGCGATACAACACCCACAATATTTGCCGACCTGCGCACCAACGTCTATAACTTCTGGGACAGAGGACTTTTGGGAATGGCCCTGGACCCCGGTTTCCCCACCAAACCATATATATATGTTTTATATGCCTACGACGCAGCAATCGGAGGGACGGCGCCGCGCTGGGGAACGGCTAATACCGATTCCGACCCCTGCCCTACTCCACCGGGACCGACAGATGACGGATGCATAGCCAGCGGCCGATTGTCCCGACTGCAGGCGGCAGGCAACGTGATGACGGGCAGTGAGCAGGTGCTTATTGAGGACTGGTGCCAGCAGTACCCAAGCCATTCGATCGGGAGCATTGTATTCGGGCCGGACGGAGCGCTTTACGTCAGCGGAGGGGACGGAGCCAGCTTTGGTTTTGCGGACTGGGGACAGGACGGAAACCCGGTAAACCCCTGCGGCGATCCGCCGGGAGCACCGGGAACGGCACTGACTCCGCCGACGGCTGAAGGAGGGGCACTCAGAAGCCAGGATCTGCGAACATCAGGAGATCCCGTGTCCCTTGACGGTGCGATTTTGCGGGTAAACCCTGACACGGGAGCGGCTCTGCCGAATAATCCGCTGATCGCAAACTCCGATGATAACGCGAAAAGAATCATAGCTTACGGTCTGCGCAACCCCTTCCGGACCACGATCCGGCCGGGGACTAATGAATTGTGGCTGGGAGACGTAGGATGGGGAGAATGGGAGGAGATAAACAAAATCGATAATCCAACTGACGCAAATGTAGAGAACTTCGGGTGGCCGTGCTATGAAGGGAGAAACCGGCAGGGAGGGTATGACGCGGCAAACCTGAATATCTGCGAAGCGCTGTACGGGACGGCAAACGCCCATACTGAGCCATATTATACCTATCACCATAACGCCAAGGTAGTACCGAACGAAAGCTGCCCGGTTGGCAGCTCGTCCATCGCAGGGCTGGCGTTTCAGTTTTATACCGGAGGACCGTACCCGCCGGAATATGACGGGGCTTTGTTTTTTGCCGATTATTCCCGCGACTGCGTCTGGGTAATGTATAACGGCCTGGACGGAAAACCGAACGCTTCAAATATTAAAACTTTCCTGGCGCCGGCGGCCAACCCGGTTGACCTGCAGGTGTCCCCGGACGGAGAACTATATTGGGCGGATTTTGACGGAGGGGCAATAAGAAAAGTAAGGTATACAGGCACTTCCAACCAACTTCCCAGTCCCTGGGAACAGGGAGATATCGGGAGCGTGGCTATTGCCGGCGGTGCTTCTTACAGCAACAACACATTCACCATCAATGCATCCGGCTGGGATATCTGGTCTACAGCCGATTCCTTCCGGTATGTGTACCAGCCTCTTAACGGAGACGGAGAAATAACCGCCAGAGTGACAGCCCTGCAAAATACCGACCCGTGGGCCAAAGCAGGAGTAATGATCCGCGAAGACCTGACGCCCGGATCCCGGCATGCTTTTATGGCTCTGACGACCGGCAACGGAACGGCATTCCAAAGGCGCACGACTACCGGCGGACAGAGCGACCATACAGCAGGGGCTGCAACTACGGCGCCATACTGGGTCAGGTTGACCCGGTCCGGGAACACTTACACCGGATTTTATTCGGACAACGGCACCAGCTGGACCCAAGCGGGTACGGTGTCCATTTCCCTACCCGCGGCCGCATATATGGGACTGGCCTTAACCAGCCACAGCGCCAATCTGAATACTTCGACATTTGACAACGTCAATACCAGTGCGGGGACATCTGACAACGAACCTCCCATACCGACAATTTCGACTCCCACCTCTGACACAACCTGGAAAGCAGGCGACACAATAAGCTTTTCCGGATCCGCAACCGATCCGGAAGACGGCAATCTGACGGCGGGGAAACTTACCTGGACGCTGATCATGCACCACTGCCCTTCCAACTGCCACACACATACTATCCAATCCTGGGATGGAATCGCAGCCGGAAATTTTTCCGCACCAGATCATGAATACCCTTCCCACCTGGAGTTGAAATTAATCGCTGCGGATTCAAAAGGGGCGACGGGCTCAAGCAGTGTACTTCTGCAACCAGTAACCGTAGTCCTGAATTTTGCTACTATACCTACTTCCGGCCTGCAGCTGGCAGTAAACGGTGTCAGTTCCGCCTCCCCTTTTGAGAAAACGGTGATAGTCAACTCCAACAATTCGATAAGCGCATCCTCACCGCAAACTCTGAATTCCAAGCAATACGATTTTGTATCCTGGTCCGACGGGGGAGCGGCAACTCATAACATCAATGCGCCGGCTGCCGACACAACTCTGACCGCGGAATTTAAAGAAACAGATACAGGAGGATCGACTAACGGGCTGACGGCAATTTATTTTGACAATATTGATTTTTCGGGTAGTTCCATAAACCGGGTTGACACAACTATCAATTTTGACTGGGGCGACGGATCGGCCGACCCGGCCATAGGACCAGATACCTTTTCCGCCAGATGGACAGGCCAGGTGCTAGCGCAAAAAACGGAAACTTATACTTTTTATACAATGAGTGATGACGGAGTACGACTGTGGGTAAACGACCAGCAGATAATCAACAACTGGACGGACCACCCGCCGACTGAGAATTCGGGACAAATCGCCCTGACTGCAGGAGCAATGTATGACATCAAGATGGAGTACTACGAAAACTTCGGAGGAGCGGCGGCAAAACTTTCGTGGAGCTCCCCTACCACGACAAAGCAGATAATCCCACAGACGCAATTGTTTACGACTTCCAGCCCTGCAGCCCCGACACCTACTCCCACGCCGACACCTACTCCCACGCCGACACCTACCCTACCCCCGACAGGCAGCGGGGACGGAATAACCGGGCAATACTACGATAACCGGGACCTGACGAATTTGAAAATCACCCGGACAGATCCATTGGTGAATTTCGGCTGGGGCGGAGGATCACCCGGGCCCGGCATAGCTAATAATACTTATTCCGCCAGGTGGAGCGGATTTGTGGTACCGCTGTATTCGCAGACTTACACTTTTTATACCACGACGGATGACGGGGTACGTTTGTGGGTAAACGACCAACTGCTTATCGATAAATGGGTAGATCAGGCGGCAAAAGAATGGAGCGGGACGATTCCCCTGACCGCCGGGCAAAAATACTCTATTAAAATGGAATATTTCGAGAGCTTCGGAGGAGCGGAGTCCAGACTGCGGTGGAGCAGTGCCTCACAGGCCAAGGAAATAATCCCCAAACAGCAGTTGTTTACACAGTAAACTTACTCTACTCATGGAAATCCGGGGGTAGTGATACCTAATATGCGGGCATGGGTAACCCCGGTACGGTATGTGAGAAAACCGATAATCCCCACCATCGCAATGGCCAGAACCGTGGCAACGACTACCAAAGGTTTCATGGGCAGAACCTCCTACAGATTAGCACCCCTTTTGTCCTATGGCAAACCCGTGGGTTTCGGGAAACCGGGAAACATACCGCCCAGATAAATGGTTTGGGCAGTAACAGTAGCGTTTGTCTCCCGGGTACCGGTAACCGAAATCGTATCCCCGACTTTCAGGTCGGAAACGGATGCGGACTGGGTTTTATTGACCGCCGTAGAAGCGGAGTAAGTGATGATACTGCTGCTGCCGTCTGCCGACTTGACGGTAATGGTACTATCGTCGAGCGCCGTGATTTCACCGATGACCGGCCGGAAGATCTGCCGGGCATCCCCGGAACGGCTTAATCCCGGGCGGTTGGCACCGATCTGAATATTTGCCGTTCGCAGCCGCTGCGATTGCTGGTACTTAATACCGCCGAAAAAACCCAAAGCCCCTGACGCGACAACAACTACCAAAGTAATTATTAAACTCTTATTAATTATTATTTATCACCCCCTTTGATTAATTAAATTATTCATATCTTAAGGCTTCGATAGGCTGCAGGGCAGCGGCCTTACGCGCCGGATACCAGCCGAAAAGCACACCGATGGCGGCAGAAACGGCAAAGGCCAAAAGAACCGAACCCGGGGAAATCACGAATACCGAACCGGCAACCCGGGAGTAAATGAAGAATCCGGCAATACCAAAAATAATTCCCAGAACTCCTCCGACAAAGGTAAGGATGACAGATTCGGTGAGAAACTGAGCAATAATAACTTTCTTTTTGGCCCCCAGGGCCTTGCGAAGCCCTATTTCCCGTGTCCTTTCCGTAACCGACATAAGCATGATATTCATGATGCCGATACCACCGACAAGCAGGGAAATGGCGGCCACACCCGTAAGCATTGAAGTAAAAGTACCGGAAACGGCAGAGGCCGTTTCCAAAATATCCGACTGGGACTGAATGCGGAAGTCGGCCGAGGACGGGCTGTCCAGATGGTGGCGGTCCAGAAGAAGATAACCCACCTGATTTTGGGCCCGGGTCATGACATCTTCACTTGACGCTTCCAAGGCAATGGAGGTAAGGTGCCTGACCCCGAACAATTGTTTTTGGGCGGTAGTCAGGGGAATATATATCCGGTCATCCTGGTTTTGGAAACCGGAGCCGCCCTTGGATTTGGCGACGCCGATTACCTGGAAAATCTTGCCGGAAATGCGGATGGCGGAACCCACAGGATTTACTCCTTCTCCAAACAGGTCTTCCACCACGGTGGGGCCAAGTACTGCGACGCGCGAAAGGGCGGTCAAATGACCCGAGGTGATAAAAGAGCCCGAAGAAAGAGAAAGTTTGCGGACGACTGAATAGACCGGTTCGACACCCACCACTTGGGTATTGGTGTTGTTTCTGCCGGAAATCACTTGGGCCCGGGAAGAATATTCGGGTGAGACATTTTTGATGCCGGCGACAGAGGAAGCATCCCTGACAGCCTCGGCATCTTCGAGAGTGAGGGTAGTGGCTCCGCCGGCCGCCGTGCGAACACCGCCTGAAGAAGTGAAGCCGGGAGAAATGGTTAAAAGATTTGAACCGATAGACTGAATTTGTGACTGGACGGCACTTTTACCGGCCTGCCCCAAAGAGATGAGCGCAATGACACTGCCGATACCGATGACAATACCGAGAATGGCAAGACTTGTGCGCATTTTATTGACGTTTAAGTTTTTGAGTCCGGTTTTTATGAGTTTATTTATGTTCATGTTCGATTTTTCCGTCACGCAAATGAATAACCCTACGGGCTGACTTTGCTATGTCCGCCTCATGGGTAATCATGACGATGGTATGACCCTGACGGTTTAACTGTCTGAAGATAGACATTATTTCTTCCGCCTGAGCGGAGGCAATATTACCGGTAGGTTCGTCCGCCAGAATTATGCTTGGCTCCATACTCAAAGCCCGGGCGATGGCAACCCGCTGCTGCTGGCCGCCGGAGAGCTTGTTTGGCGGATGATGCATACGGTCCGAAAGCCCTACCAGATCCAGCAGTTTTTTGGCTTTTTCCAACTGCAGGCTTTCAGGAAGGCCGGCATAATCCATGGGTACCATGACATTATCCAGAGCGGAAGTCCGGGGAAGGAGGTTGTATGCCTGAAAGACAAAGCCTATTTTACGGTTTCTGATATCCGCCAGCTGATCGTCTGACAAACCCGCCACATCCTGCCCGTCCAGGAGATATGTCCCGCTTGTCGGTAAATCCAAGCAGCCGAGAATTTGCATGAGGGTGGATTTACCGCTGCCTGATGGGCCCATAATGGCCACGAAATCACCTTTATTAATTGTGAGGGTAACATCCGAAAGCACCACGTTTTCCAAATCGTCCGTCCTGTACACCTTGGAAAGACGGGAGACTTTGATAATCGGGGTGATCATGGGCCTCCAGGGAAAACCATCCTAAATTCACGCCCGCCTGTACTTGTACCACTTCTACCAAGACCGCTGAACGGAGAAACGGCACTTTCCCCTGATGTACCGGAATCCGGGGTAATGACGGATGTCACTACTTCATCCCCCTCACTAATGCCGGAGGTTATTTCTGTCATGGTGTCGTTGGAGCTTCCGGTATCCACCTGAACCGAGGTAATCTGACCGTCTTTTTTGACCTGAACAGATGAAGCCCCGTCTGCGGTATTTACTGCGGAGGACGGGATCATTAAAACTTCCGGTTTGATTGAGGTAATAATCTGAGCACTAACAGCCATATTTGGTAATATCAGATTGGATTTTTCATCCAGCCTGATAATCACCGAATAAGTGACTACGCCGCTGGTACTTGTACCCAGGTTGTCGACGGCCACCACCTTACCCGTAAAAGATAAATCCTCAATACTATCGAAGGTAAGGGTAGCTTTTTGCCCTGTCTTGACCTGGGTAACGTCTACTTCCGACACGCTGACATTGACTATGGGCAGACCATCTGTATTGATGGTGGCAATCCGGGTATTTGAGGCATCGGAAGAGGTACCGGCACTGCTCAGCTGCGAGCCTTCTACAACTGACAGTTTTACCACTCCGGAAGCCGGGGATGTAATTGCGGGAGACGATTGATTATAAGAAAGATAGGCTGAAGACAAGTGAGCTTTGGCCGTCAGCATACCATCATAAGCGTTGTCATTGGCCACTTCGGCTTTGGTCCTTTTTTCCTTCATTAACAGGGTTTCATCACTGTCGTGCCCCTTTATTTCGTCATAAACAACCGCAAGAGAAGACTGAGATGAGCGATAGCTGTTATTGGCTGAATTAACCCCTTTTTGCGCGGCCAGATACGAGGAGTATGCAGATGCGAATCTTTGGGAGCCAACCAAATCGAGCTCAAGCTCGGCAATTTTTTGACCCTTCACAACTTTTTGCCCGTCCTCTACATTCAACTGTCTGACTACTCCGGAAGCCTGGGTAGTAACCTCCTGAATATTGGCAGTGGTGACATTGCCTGATGCGGAAATAGAAGTTATCAGGGTTCCTTTTTCGGCCGGGGCCGTCTCGTATGTGACCTGGTTTTTTTGCGATTTGGCCATGATTTGCCAAATAACGGCAGCAGTGAGAATGGCGACAAAGATTAACAGAAATTTATTGCGCGAGAAAATTTTCATTTGAGAAAAGTTTATAGCCATAATCTTAAGAAAAGCTTAAGCGGCAGGAAGTGTGACCGAGAATTCGGATCCGCGCCCCGGCAGGCTGGAGACGGTGATGAACCCGTGGTGATCCTTAACTATCTTTTGGGCAATGGACAAACCGAGACCGAATCCCGGGACTTTTGAGCGGGATTTGTCCGCACGATAAAAACGCTCGAATACATGCGGCAGGTCTACCGGAGAAATACCCACCCCGTGATCTTCCACGATGATTTTTATTATGCCGTCTGTCTTACGGGAAGACACTGCAACCCGGGAACCGGACGGGCTGTATTTGATAGCATTGTCCAGGAGAATTACAAAGACTTCGGTTAACTGATCTTTACGGCCTTTGACAATAAACTCCGGTGCCTCTACCCGGAGATTGATTTTTTTTCTTCGGGCGAGAGGAGCCACCCGGTCACCGGCGGCAGTGACTACCTCCCGAAGAGAAAATTGTTCCATAGTTTTATTATTTGAAGTATGCAGCCGGGCCAGGTCCAATAAATCATCTGACATGTGCTGCAGTCTATCTACCTCTTCCAGATTACTGGCCAAAAGCCTGCGGGCGCGGGAATCGGATATTTTTTTTTCCAAGAGCTGACCTTCTATTTCCGCCCGCAGAGTAGCCAGCGGTGTCCTGAGTTCGTGGGAAGTATCCGAGATAAACTGATTTTGATCATCTACCATCAGCTTAATCGGACGAAGTGTCCGGCCGGCCAGGAAGTAACCTGCCCCTCCGGATACCGCCAGAATACCTAAGTTCACAAATAACAGCGACAAGGCTAACTGGTTTTTTTGAGACTGCAAGTCCTCTTCCGTAAACAGCGGGGGTGCCGGAGGCTCCTGGAAAATAATCCTGTCCGGGCCGAATTGGAAAGACCGGATGCGATTGTTTTGCATGTGCACCAGACGGTCCACCTGGCGGGAGATAAGGCTGAAAATTACCAGACTGAACAGCGCACTGACAAACATGATAATCAGCAGGTACATCCCGGTGAGTTTGAGGTGTGCGGATTGAAACATATTTTAACCGGTAATTTCGTAACCGAAACCGCGGATTGTCTTTATGAGCGGAACGGTAAAAGAGGTGTCTAATTTATCCCGCAGGTGCTTGATATGCACTTCGACCGTCCCGGGCAGGACATCCGAATCGTAGTCCCAAACATGACTGAGGATCTGATCCCGGGTAACAACAGTGTTTTTGCGGCGTATCAGGTATTCCAGAATGGAAAATTCCCGGGAGGATAATTTAATTGATTTTCCGCTTCTTTCGACTTTGAAAGATACCGGGTCCAAAGTAAGATCTTTGACCTGCAGTAACGGATCCGGGGACTGGACTGAACGGCGGAAAAGGGCGCGAATGCGGGCAAAAAGTTCTTCGAAGGAAAAGGGTTTGACCATGTAATCATCCGCACCGGTATCCAGGCCGGTGATTTTGTCCGAAATCCGGCCTTTTGCGGTGAGCATTAGTACAGGAGTTTTGATACCTTCGCGACGGATACGGCGGCAGATTTCCATTCCGTCTATACCGGGAAGCATCACGTCCAGGATTATCAAATCGAAGCTCTCCCCTACTGCCAGATCCAGACCGGATTGTCCGTCATAGGCAATGTCTACAGCATATTTTTGCAGCTGAAGAGCACGTCTGACTGCGTTGGCCAGCTTGGTTTCGTCTTCGACCACCAAAATCCTCATAGGGCAAACATAGTCCCACTTTCTTAAATTGAGCTTAATTATAGACTTATTGACCCCACAACCGCCTACCGATTACAATATTTATTAGCCAAGTGCCCGAACCTAAAGCAAACAAATTAATATTGATAATCCTCCCCCTGGCGGTTGCAGCCGGACTTTTTGCCTGGTATTTCAGAAAGACGGCGACGGCAGACAGATACCCGCCGGTGTCAATCGAAAACTTTTACGGCCTGCCGGCATATCCGGGAAGCACACAGACAGAAAGACTGGCGGAGGAGGAAAATGCCGGGACCGCCAAATTGGTGTTGACCACCGGGGACACTGTGCCGGAAGTGATCGGATACTATATGGATGCCGCACCTGCATCCGGCTGGAATATAGACATTCCGCCCTCCGACAGCAGCAACCCGGAGATCCAATTTTTGAACCTGGAAAGGAACAACTATGAGGAATTTGTGGGGGTATCGGCCACGGCGGAAGAAAAAGGAACCAAAATCTCCATGGAACGGGTGACACAAAAGCAAATGCAGGCAGGCGAAGAGGCGGAGGAGGAATAACGTGAGAAAGGGATTTTTCCTGTTGGCCGCGGCCGGGTTTTTCTTCATCGGGGTTTCCGGCGCCAGCGCCCAGACGGCATTCCGGTTCGTAGCCTGGGGAGATACCAAAAGCGACACCGGGGTACTGAAAAGCCTATCTGTCCAGGCCAAAACCCTCAACCCCGTCCTGACCCTTTATTCCGGTGACCTGGAGGGTGACGGTTTCACACAGACCGGGATGGACGCCTGGAAAACAGCCGTGAACGGCGGGGTGAACAACGGGATGTTTAACATCACCTTCCCGATACGGGGCAACCACGACAACCACCTGTCCGGCGCAGCAGCCAACTGGCAGAATTATTTCAATCTGGGGGCGCAGGCGGCGGCTATCGGAGGCTCCAATTACAGCGCCCTATCCGATGACCTGACATACTCTTTCGACTATGGAAATTCCCGGTTTATCGGCTTCGACGTGCCGGGGGACATAACGCTGATGTCCCCGGCGCAGATCGCCTGGCTGGACCAGCGGCTGACAGACGCGGAAAATCAGGGGCTCTCCCACGCTTTCCTTTTCTGGCACGGACCAGTATACGCGATGGACGGGCACTGCTGCCCCACAGCCCCATCCGCTTTGATCAGCGTTTTCAACAAACACCCGATACTTTCGGCCAGTTTCCACGGACATGAGCACATCCTGACCTATGCCAACCTGAATACCAGCCAGATCTCCTCTTTGACCGATCCGTTTGAACAATTCATCAGCGGGGACGCGGGGGCGGGGCCGAACACGGCCACCTCGGGCAGATACGATTACTG
>Ga0209751_10005654_pt1 | contig 11742 bp, 14 predicted proteins | sample RifCSP13_1_FD_184019 | JGI IMG/M metagenome (GOLD analysis project Ga0209751, IMG submission 184019) | Soil microbial communities from Rifle, Colorado - Rifle CSP2_sed 13_1 (SPAdes) (version 2) | ecosystem: Environmental > Terrestrial > Deep subsurface > Rock core/Sediment | place: Rifle... | reverse complement strand
CAAACCCGCTCGCACCTGGACTTTTCCGTGGTATGTATCCCCTCGAGGGGTCGATCCGCGTGGCATGTAGAAGACGCACTCTTCAGCAAAGTAGTCCATTATGGCGTCAAGGTCATGCCGATTGAAGGCTTCTAGGAATGCTTCCAGCGTGTGATGAGTGATGTTGGCGGCCATGGAGCCACCTCCATTTGAAGGCGGGGTGCTCAAGGAAAGCCATCATCTATGGTCCGCCTAACGGCCTCGAGATGAGCCGCCCGGCCAGCCAAGACTAGTATCGCGCTAAACGTAACCTCCGGCTGGCCGGGTCGGCTCCATCGAGTTGTTAGGCGGAGCCCTGAATCCTGCTAAGGGAGGCGTTCGAGATCATCGAGATCTCGGAACCTTCCGCTGGCCTTCTTGTTCTTCTTGAGGTGGGCGAGGTCAATGATGTTGACTTTGATGCCATCAATGATCTCGGTGATTCGTGCCTCGTAACACTCGGCGAAATCGACCCCTGAGATTGTGGTCGAGAGCTCAATTCTGAGAGGGGGGACACCCATTCTGACGATACTGTCCCGCTTTGTAAAGAGGTCTGGTTTGAGCTCGGGGACATCGAAGCCGAACTCCTTGAGCGCCGTGATGATCCGTTGGGCATTCCCGGGGCTCGAGGCAATCCAGATATCGATGTCCTCCGTGGCGCGAGGATAGCCATGATAGGCGACCGCATAGCCGCCAATCAGGAGGTACTCGACACCATCAGCGTCGAGCAATCTCAAGAAGTCTTTGAAGTCTTGCGGAAGCCCGATGTCCATAGTTCATCCGGCGGAGCTGTTCGACGTGGCGCAAGCGGGCTTCGGGTGACTGGGCGTGCCAGAAGGCCAAAGTGTCGGTCTCATCGAATGAATTGCTGACCGAGAACTTGGTCTTATCGAGCTTGAGCGGCTGGATTGGATCTTCCATGAGGCAGGATTCTACCCAAAGCTCTCAGTGGGTGCAAGCTGCTGGCTCCGCCTAACGGCCTCGAGATGAGCCGCCCGGCAAGCCAAGGCTAGTATCGCGCCAAACACAACCTCCGGCTGGCCGGGTCGGCTCCATCGAGTTGTTCGGCAGCCTTACTACTTGGGCCGCGGCGAATGCTCGCAATTGTCTGGCAGGAGAAAGGGGCGCGGCGGGGCCTGGCTGCAAGGGTAATCCAAGCTCTCCCGCGGCGCGAAAGCGGAGATCCTATCTGCTCTACGGCACGAGGCCTGCAAATGAATGCGCGGCTTGCGCACAAGGTGATTGACTTGAGCTGGGGTGGTGAGCCGGACGATGAGTGGCTGCCGAACGGCCTCGAGATGAGCCGCCCGGCCAGTCTAAGGCTAGTATCGCATGAAATGGCTAACCCCAGGCTGGCCGGGTCGGCTCCATCGAGTTGTTCGGCGGGCGAGAGGCGGTCATTGTGTCAATGGATAATCGGCTCCAAACATGCTCTGGTAGATTGTGCACCATTCTTGCACTCTCGAAAAGTCTTTGCCGAAAAAGCGGAAGAGGGAGTAGGTGGAGGCATTGCCGATCCTTGGGTAGGCTTGCCGGACCGTCTCCTCTGTGTAGTATGGGACGTAGTATTGATACAGCTCTCTGGCGGCCTGCGTGGCTCGAATGAAAAGATCGCCATCTGGCGGGATCTGCCACTGGAGCCTCATGCTTAGGGCGATGAGGAGGATCGCGGGGTTGACGCCGCAGCCCTCCCCGCAGAACGCGGATTGTTCGTATACGTCTCCCACCGTCCAGGGACTGCTGAAGACGACTTGGCGGAAGTCCTGCCACTGTGGATGGAGTGAGATCATCGCTCGATCTAGCTGGTTGGAAGTGGGGCCCCATGAGAAGTATGTGTCATCGTCCAGGAGGACGAGGGGATTGATTGATACGTCGCAGGGATCGGACGTGGGTGGCGGCGACGTCGATGGGCTCGCCGTCAAGGTAGGGGTGCGTGTCGCGGGCGTAGGAGGAGAGGGTGCGTCGGTCTCGGTGTGAGTTGGGGGAAGAGTGGGTGCCCGTGGAGGTGTCGTAAGCGGTGGTTGGTATGAGCAGGCAGGGAGTCCGACGAGGATTGGGAGGGAGATCATAGCAAGCATATTTCGCGAGCATCTGCGTTTCATCTGTCCCTCGACCCGCGGAACGCGAGCCCGCCTAACGGCCTCGAGATGAGCCGCCCGGCCAGCCAAGACTAGTATCGCATACTTCGTAACGCCCGGCAGGCCGGGTCGGCTCCATCGAGTTGTTAGGCTGCCCGAAAACCAATGTGTGCTCAGAGGGAGAAACCACTTGTACTCTTCAGGGCTTCGTGCTCGTAATCCCTCGCCAGTGCCTCATAGTCGTAGAAGGCGACGCGCTCTGCGATCTCTCGGAAGGCGCGGTGTCTGGCCTTTTGCTCAAACTCTCGCCTCCGCGAGGGCGAGGCGACAACCACCATTCGGGCGTTGAAGTCTTGGAGGTCGTGAAACTTGAGTAGGGAATTCTGGATGTCGGTTGAGTGTTCTACCTCGAAGAGGCTGTGGGGCATTAGCCGATCGTTGAACCATGTGACGTCGACGGTGGCGGCCCGGCGAGTAAGCTCATCGTATGAAAAGGCGGGAAGGTCTTGAAGAGTGCGAAGCTCAGAAAGGGGCTTGCGGAGACAGAGCCTGTTCTTGTCTTGATTAGGAATGTAGGTGGAGAAGCCACGGAGGTTTCCTACGATCGCCAGCAGACCTTGATAGTACGAGTGGCTCTTCTCGAGAGCCTCCATCGAGAGGTTCGCCTCGGAAACCTCTGGTGACAGTTCCAACTTGGCTCTGTGGGAAAGGAGCGCCCAAAGACCTGGCCGTACCTTGAAGATCTCAGGGCGCACTTGTACGATTCGGCGAATAGAGGCGAAGGGCGTCTTCGTTCCCCAGGCGACACCGGGGACCTTGGTGGCCTCCTGATAGAGTTGGGCGAGCGTCGCCTGACCCCCAAGGCGCTCAAGCGTCGCAATCACCGCCTCGTACTGTTTCACGGGGGTGATGGTACCTCAGTTGAGAGGCGACATTTCCGGGCAGCCTAACGGCCTCGAGATGAGCCGCCCGGCCAGCCAAAGCTAGTATCGCGCCAAACGTAACCTCCGGCTGGCCGGGTCGGCTCCATCGAGTTGTTAGGCGGCGGACCGGGAAAACGACCCTACTCGTTGAGCTCGAACTGGGGATTCCATACGACCTCCCACAAGTGATCATCGGGATCCTGGAAGTAGCCGGCATAACCGCCCCACAAGGTGGCCTGGGCCGGTTTGAGGATCTTCGCGCCTGCTTCCCTCGCCTGGGCCATAACCGCATCGACTTCCTTGGTGGTGGCAACGTTGTGGCCGATAGTCATTTCGGTCGGACTGTGCCCCGATCGGGGGATGCCAACGTCATGCGAGATGCTGTCGCGGCGCCAGAGGGCGAGCTTGAGCCCCGGCTGCAAGTCGAAGAAGGCGACGGCGCCATGCTCGAGTTCCTGACCGATGAGGCCTTCGGTTGGAAGGCCAAGGCCATCCCGATAGAAGGCGATGGACTTGTTAAGGTCGTCGACGCCAAGAGTGATGACAGTGACTCGAGGTCTCATGGAACATCTCCGGGACTCTGGCCGGTCTGGAGCTCGACCCGCGGCCGCTGCGACCGCCGACGCCTAACGGCCTCGAGATGAGCCGCCCGGCCAGCTCTAGGATACTACTGGGTAGGCCTAAGCCGCAGCTGGCCGGGTCGGCTCCATCGAGTTGTTAGGCGGAGCGGATTACTCAGCCGCTGCTAATGCCTAGGTGCCTTACCTGTCGGAAGCCGTTAGGATAGTCGGCCCAGAAATGATCCTTCAGGATCTCTGGGAACACAGGCAGGCTCGGGAGTTGTTCCTTTTCTATCCACTTAGCCTCGCGTATGTACTTCTCGGCCTTCCTCATCCCCGTTCGGTGCTCACCTTTGATAGAGCCTCGAAGGCTCTCTGCTAGAAAGTAGAGCTCAACCCACCTGGTGTTCCGATCGGCCTCTCGGAATTCCCGAATGTAGACGAGGCGCCCGATTTCTGCCTGGAGCCCTGTCTCCTCGATGGCCTCCCTGCTGGCGCAATCCTGAACAGAGGCATCGGTGCCTTCCAGGGCGCCTCCTGGGGGACACCACCATTCCTCACCTGATTGTGGGTGAACGTGCCTCACAAGAAGGATGGTGTCGGCCTGGACGGCTATAACCGCTGCGCGGACGCCCTGGTTCATCATAGCTATGCCGCCTGAGGTGGACCGCTGCGCCTAACGGCCTCGAGATGAGCCGCCCGGCCAGCCAACACTAGTATGGCATGAATCGGCTAACCTGGGCTGGCCGGGTCGGCTCCATCGAGTTGTTAGGCGGCCTGTCTAACACGTTGGGAAGGTCGAGGGGAGGCTACTCGACAATTGTGATGAGGGGATAGACCCTAGTGGCCAGCCTACCCACATAGACCCCAACGGAACCGCCGAACTCACCTGGGGTTGTAGCCATCAGTAAGAACCGCACAGTCGTGGTCTCTCCCGGTGGGATGGTGGTGTCAAATGCGAATGTCTTGATCCCGGAGAGCGAGTAGTCCCTTTCCATTGGGGGATCAGTGGAGAGCACGACCGCCCCATCAAGGATGGACCCCGAGAAGACTTCATCAGCGTCGATGTCGGAGACTTGAAGCGGGTGCCCTGAAGCGTTTGTGAGGTGCAGGACGAACTCGAACTCTTCACCGACGCGAACAGAGTATGGGAGTTCGTAGTCGACGATAAGGCCTTGGGGCTCGCCACTAAAGAACGCGAAAGAGGCGACACATAAGGCGGCCGACACGAGGCAGAGGCAGAGTGCGACCGCAACAATAGCGCCGCACGAATAGACAAGGGCGCGCGAGGTTGAGTTCCCGCCGGCAGAGGAAGGGTGAGCATTGGCATCGGGATATTCGATGGCACTCCGTTCCCCTTGGAACGATCACGGGCGAGTGGCCGCCTAACGGACAGAGCTAAGCTGCCCGGCCGGGGACGGCGGCGGGCCGGCCGGGCGAATACCGGTTCCAGGGCTTGGTTTCCTTGACTCCTGGACCTCGCGCACCAATTCGCACCATCACAGGATCGGTAGAGGCACCCCCAACTATCCATCACCCCACGCCCCGAGTCAAGCAGAAGAGCGCACTGAAGCTGACCCGGCAGGCCGGGTCAGCTTCAGCGAGTTGTTCGGCGGCAGAACCTAAGCCTTCGAATGGGAGATCCCCGGCCGACGGGCGACGTGCCATCTTTGAGATCGGCCTAAAGACCTCGTGGAGGCGGAGGGTGACAGTTCCCTGGCAGGCCACCTTGGGGGAAATGTGCGCGGAAACTGCGGGTACGAAGTAGCGGAACCCACCGCGAGCGGGCAACGCCTTGTCGGGAAGCCCTTGGGAAGATGTTTGAGCTAAGAGCCATGTGGGACGCCGAACGGCCTCGAGATGAGCCGCCCGGCCAGCCAAGGCTAGTATCGCGCCAAACGTAACCTCCGGCTGGCCGGGTCGGCTCCATCGAGTTGTTAGGCCGCTTTCTGGGTGGACTATCGGAGGAAGTCATGGGTAGTTCGGAATGACAATGGTTGTCCCGGGCAGCAAGAGCACTGGAGCTGAGGTGCAACCGTTGGTGAGGTTCGCGGCCATTATCCACTCGTCTAGTTTGATGTGCTCCTTCTCATAGCCGCCGTAGTACTCCAGTGAGATGGGAGCGTAGTATAGACCGGTAGCGCCTTCAGCCTCGTCAATTGTGTGAAGGCAGGGGAGTGTCCGCGGTTCACCCCGAGGTTGACGGGCGGCGATCGCGGCCTCTGTTCCATTGCTGAATCTGATCATGGGGTTGTACTCCGCTGCCCGTGCCTCCTCCGGAATGAGGATCCCGTCTCGCATGAGCAAAGACCCGATCATGCGATATGTACCGTCTGGGTTCCTGTTCACGTTGGCGATCTCTGGCCACCTGCAGGAGTCAGCGAAGTCCGACTTCAAAGTAACCTGGTCCCAGGAATCGCCTGCCGAGGGCAAGTACAGACAAGGCGGTTGGGCGTTCTCACAGAATCCATTGGGCCTAGAGGAAATGGTCGGGGTCGGACTCGGGACGGGTGTGAGCCCGTCCTCAAGGCTGGCCGCAGGGATAGCGGATGCGCGGGCAGGGGCGTCGAGGGAAGGGCTGTCGGTGGTCTGGGAGGGCGCGATGGGAGTTGGCGAAGGAGGTGGCTCGAGGGGCACACTTGGTTCGGAAGGCCGAGGGGCGTATGCGGCGACAGCGCCCAGCGATACGAAGAGAAGTCCGGAGATGATGAAGACTCCCCAGAGGGTTCGTGGTTTCCTGGACGGCCGCCTACCTGTGGGCCGTCCCGCGAGGCGGCGGGAGTGGTAGCGTAAGTTCGCTTCCAGCGAAAGCGTGACGATGGTAAAGACGACACCGCACAGACTTGCGAGTAGGCCGACCGCGAGGCGGATGGGATCTGAAATCGGGAACACTGCGCAAGGATTCTACTCGTGCGAGCGAAGAAAGCGGCCTAACGGCCTCGAGATGAGCCGCCCGGCCAGCCAAGGCTACTATCGCGCCAAACGTAACCTCCGGCTGGCCGGGTCGGCTCCATCGAGTTGTTGGGCGCCCGGCACAATATCAGGGATAGGGTTCCTGAAAGAAGGCCAAAAAGGTCGATGCGAGAAAGATCCAGGTGGGCACGAGTGAGATAAGGGCAAGGATCACGATTGCGGGACGCAGGCGGCTGAACTTGTAGGAGAACGGCAGCGCTATCCAGCAAAAATAGGGCGAAGCGAAGACCGCACACAAGATGATCCACTGCCATGTCCACGACTCGCCGAAGGGTCGTGCGCTCCAGCCGATTGCATTGAGAACGATGGCGCAGTTGCAGAGAAGGCTAGGAACGAGAAGAACCGCGAGCAGAAGCACGAGGAGAAAGGATGGCTCCAGGAAGCGGTTGCTTGGGGCTGAGTTTCCCACATGCACCTCGGAAGGCGCCTGAGGGCGCCTAACGGCCTCGAGATGAGCCGCCCGGCCAGCCAAGGCTAGTATCTCGCCAAAGCCAAACACCTGGCTGGCCGGGTCGGCTCCATCGAGTTGTTAGGCGGCGCAGGAGATCGTTGTCGTGGTGGCTAATCTTGGCGCAACGCCTCCCACTCAAGGAGAACAGGTTGAACGTCTTCGCATGTTAGATCCATCCTGGAGGCAAGCCTTGGATCCTCCCCCGAGTACCTGATGAACGGTGCGTTGAGGGGGGCGCCTGATAGGTAGACCGTGTCAAATGAGATGGTAATCTGCTCGCTGGAATAGCCTGACGAGGTTAGGTACTGATTGGGACCCGTGAATGTCTCTTGTTCGCCAAGCCATTGGTATGCCCCATTCTGCTCTTTGAAGGCGATTGTTCTCGAGGACGGACCATACACAGAGAGCATTATGTCGTAGGTGGCCTCGTCACCGTAGGTGCGGTTCATCTCGAACCGCGCTGTTGGCTCAATCGGACCGAAGCATTTCTCCTCCGCGCCGGCTTCCAATCTAGCGGCGAGCATGGCCTGGACCTGCGATGCGCCGGGGTCGACGGCGTGAGGGAGGTATGAGAGACGTGGAACCACATTTGGAAGGCTAGCTAGGGTGTTGAGGCAGATGCAGAGAAAGGGAAGGGCGCCGATCACGACAAGGGCGACTCCAACGCGCGCTTCTGAGCGTCGCCTCTGGTTGCCTCGTGATCGGAAGATGAGAATGGCCCCAATGGTTGACACCGCAGTGGTTAGGGCGAGGAGGCCGGACAACACCGCGAGAAAGATGAGGAGGAGCCAGAATATGCCTTCCATGTGTTCACACTCGGCGCTTGGCGCCTGCGCTGCCTAACGGCCTCGAGATGAGCCGCTCGGCCAGCCAAGGCTAGTATCGTACCAAACGCGACCTCCGGCTGGCCGGGTCGACTCCATCGAGTTGTTAGGCATCGCCATCTGAGGTTGGATCCTCAATGAACTGGACGAAGCGAGTGCCGAGACTCGTGAGCCTCTTCTCAAGAAGGCCATGGCCCGTCATCATGGTGTGGAGGCCGTCAGTGGAAGTGATCCCTCTTTGATATACATCTCTCCAAACCTGATCGTAGAACGGCCTGTTATCGCGGAGCTGAGGATAGGCACTCTCCAGTATCCGGGAGAGGGAGCCTGCGCTGAGGGATGGGAATGTGTGGCTATTCTGGAGTGCCCACGCGGAAGGATCCTGAAAGAGCCTTATCATGCGCAGATGCCACTCTGTGAATTCATCGACGAATGTGAGGAACATCAACTGAAGGGCGAGTTCGGGTGGAGAAGGGAGAGCTGAGTTGAGAACTGCATTTCGCAGCGCCTGCCTCTTCTCCTCGTGGGAGGTGCGGAGAGCAACCTGGGTGGCGTGAAGGACGGCGTCAATGAACCCGTCATTCGTGCTGAGAGAAGAGAGATCGAGGCCGTTCTTTTCCTCAAGTCCTCGTAGGGCAGATCCCACCTCTTCCATCCACGTATCTCGCCGCCTCTCAAGAGGCGGGCTGACAACTAGAGAGAGCAGTTCTGCGGCAGGGGCTCCGGCGATGGGAATAAGCGACAGGGCTGCACGAGCCCCAGCATGGGCGACGTCACCGACGGAACGCTTTGGAGGGTGGTGTTTGTTTCCTGGCATGGGGACCCCCTTCCTGGGCGATGCCTAACGGCGTCGAGATGAGCCGCCCGGCCAGCCAAGGCCAGTATCGCGCTGAACGCAACCTCCGGCTGGCCGGGCCGGCTCCATCGAGTTGTTCGGCAGCCCATCCACTTGGGCCGCGGCGACTACTTGGAAGTTCTTGGCAGGAGAAAGGAACCCCGCAGGGCCTGGCCCGGAGAGGAATCTAACATCGGCCACGGCGCGGAAGCGGGGTTTTCTTCTGGTGTACGGTGCGAGATATGCAAGTCAAAGCGCGGCTTGCGCACAGCGTGATTGAGATGGGCTGGGGTATTGAGCTGGACAATAAGTGGCTGCCGAACGGCCTCGAGATGAGCCGCCCGGCCAGCCAAGCCTAGTATCGCGCCGAAACCGACACCCGGCTGGCCGGGCCGGCTCCATCGAGTTGTTAGGCGGCGGGCAACACCCCCTTGGTCGGTGAGAGGCGGAAGAGGATTCTAGCGTTGATGGCGACCACAAGGCACACGAGTCCAATTCGGAGGGCGAACAGGAAGATGCTCCCTGCGAGCGTCTGAAGTGGCACCTCGCTTCCGATTGCGATGTTGGCAACCGCGAGAAGAATGATGTAGCCTCCCGCAATGAGCTCGAGTGCATTGTAAGCGGCCACTACTAGCACGAGGGGCAAGGCGGCACCGGGGCGGCCTTTCCATATTGCGACCGAGAGGATAAGGATCGCGGCAGCGGAGGCGGGAGCGACAAATGCCGGGAATAGGAGCCATGGCCCCCACATCTCGAGGGGATACATGAAGAAGTAGAAGACGCCTTCAACGAGCGCGGATAATTCAGAAGACGCGACGGAAGGCCCAGGGACAACTTGGAACGCGAACATGTGCGCGACCATGTAGGTGGGGAATAGGCCGAAAGCGATGGCATCGGCAATGAGTAGGAGGGTGAGGAGGGGCGTTTTCGCCATGACTAGTGCTCGTAGCTTCCGCCGCCTAACGGCCTCGAGATGAGCCGCCTGGCCAGCCAAGGCTAGTATCGCGCCAAACTCAAGACCTGGCTGGCCGGGTCGGCTCCATCGAGTTGTTGGGCCGCTCCGCACCTGGTTGGGTGGTTACAGAGTCGCAACTGGGTTAGGGAGGGAGTGGAAGATTGAAGGCGGTGTCTCAAGGCGAAAGGACCGTAGGCCACACGCGTGACTTTACTTCACTGTAACGCTCAGAAGGTCCGAACACGTCTTGTTGGCGGCGGCGTCGGTGGCGCAGATCTGATAGCCAAGCGTGCCGGGAGCAGGCTGGTCAATCAAGCCCTGCCACAGGTATTCACCGTACCATGTCATCATGCTCTCGTGCGTTTGCCCATTCGCTGTCCAGACTAGATCGACCGACTGCCAGTCGTGCGGCATGGTCGGGCTTTTGTGATCATGAACGCGGGCACGTATTTCAATCGGTTGACCTGGCTCTGATTGCCCTATCTGTTCTACCATCGTGATCACCGGCGGTGCGGCATCGGGCTGAATGTCCTTTCCGAGGTAAACCTTGTCAGGAAACGTAGCTTCGCCCTGGCCTTGCACAACATCAAGCTTGGCATCGCCGTTGAGATCGGCCAGGGCTATCCCCAGCGTCCCGCTGGTGAAGCCGGGAAGAAACGCTGTTTGATCAGCTAGTTTCAAATGACCTGAGCCGTCGTTGATTAGCAACCGATCTGGATCGTCCAAGGAGCCGATGAGCAAGTCCGCATCGCCGTCTGAGTCGAAGTCCAAGAACACGTCCATGTTGTCGTCAAGGGGGAGATTCTCAGTGGCGGGCCACAGTTGAGCCGTCGCGTCCTCAAATCCCCCGCGTTGATTGCTGAGGAAAACATGCTCTCGAGTACCAGGGCCATCGTTGATAGTGACAAGGTCGAGATATGCGTCGCCGTTGAGATCCATCGCTTCAAAGTCGTAGTTGTTGCCAAACTGAGGAAGTCTTCCCGCCGTGACATCAGCGAAACTGCCCGCACCGTCATTCAGGAAGAGAAAGCTGCCTGTGCAACGTTTGCACGAGACAAGGACGTCGATGTAGTAATCGTTGTCGATGTCTACAAACTCCAATTCCCAGGAAAACTTCACGAGGACGTCGGGCATCTGCGGAGGTGTGGCGTCAGAGAAATGACCGGAGCCGTCGTTGAGCCAGAGCATCGTGCGGCCCCCCTTGTTAGTCATAGGGCTTTCGGGGCCCCAATCGGCCAGAATCATATCCAAATCGTTATCACCATCCACATCGCCAAATTCCAAATCGCCAATACTGGCCTTGATTTGCGGGAGGTGGGAGTCTGTGACCTCGGTGAAGTTGCCTGAACCGTCGCCTAGATAAAGGCGGCTTTGGGTTTGGTAGGTCGTCCCTACCATGATGTCGGCATTCCTGTCGCCATTAACGTCGCGAACCTTAATGACCCGCGCGAGCATGACGGTGGATCCGAATACTGACTGGGTTACTTCCTTGAACATGTTCCCAGGGCCCTGGTTGAGGAACACCCGACTGAACTCAAGTCTTCCCGGTGCATCATATTCGCCACCATTAGCAAAGAGGATGTCTACGTGGCCGTCGCCATTAATGTCGGCCAATTCAACCTTGTTCGTCCACTCGGCGGTGGTTCCAATTGTTGCATCTGTGACATCTTCCCATAACATCGGCGCAGAAGTCGCGGTCGCTGGTCGTGCGATAGTAGGCGGAACAGGCGTGAGCGTCGCAGGCGCAGGCGTGAGCGTCGCTGGAGCAGTGCTGCACCCAGCGATGGCCAATACGGCTGTGACGCTTAGATACTGAGGGGTTCGGTAGTTCATGGTTCGCCTCGTTCTTCACTCGCCATGGATTTCAGCAATGGTGGGCTGACTACAATAAGAGCCGGTTGCCCGCGCCCTAATTTTACGCTGAACTTGATAGATTATTACGCAGGCAGTGAAGACGCCATCCTGAGCATTGCGAGAAAGGAGCGGCCCAACGGCCTCGAGATGAGCCGCCCGGCCAGCCAAGGCTAGTATCGCATACTTCGTAACGCCCGGCTGGCCGGGTCGGCTCCATCGAGTTGTTAGGCCGCACGATCTCCCAGAATGGGATGCTCATGTACAACGGGCA
>Ga0209751_10005653_pt1 | contig 11743 bp, 8 predicted proteins | sample RifCSP13_1_FD_184019 | JGI IMG/M metagenome (GOLD analysis project Ga0209751, IMG submission 184019) | Soil microbial communities from Rifle, Colorado - Rifle CSP2_sed 13_1 (SPAdes) (version 2) | ecosystem: Environmental > Terrestrial > Deep subsurface > Rock core/Sediment | place: Rifle... | reverse complement strand
GCGCATGGGGCGCGTGGGAGTCCCTGTCCGTCGAGGTCACGAAAGGCGGCACGTACTACGTCGTCGTGGACTGGGCGGGCGTGGGCGGCGCCGGGAGGAACGAGGGCTGGTACACGCTCGGAGCAATCGTCTCCGGGTGACCGCCGAGGGACGGTGAGAGGGATATAAGCCGGGGTCGCGTCCGGGGCGCGTGGCCGCCCGCCTCACGATGGGCGCCCTGTACGCGATGCTCTGCGCGATCTGGGGCTCCACGTGGCTCGCGATCCGGATCGGGCTCGAGGGCGCGCCGCCGTTCCTCGCCGCCGGCCTACGCTTCGTCCTCGCGTGCGCGGTGCTCGTGCCCGTCGTCCTCTGGCGGCGGTCGAAGCTCCCTCGAGGACGGACGGAGTGGTCCCTCGTCGCGTTCGTCGGCGTCGTCCTGTTCGCGATCGACTACGGCCTCATCTATTGGGGCGAGGCGAACGGCGTCCAGAGCGGCCTCTCCGCGATCCTGTTCGCGACGTTCGTCCTGCAGACCGCGATCTTCGCGCACGTGTTTCTGGCGACGGAGAGGCTCACCGCGCAGAAGCTCGCCGGGATCGGCCTCGGGTTCGCGGGCATCCTCGTGATCTTCCGGACGGAGCTCGCGACCGCGGGGCTCGACCGGTTCCTGCCGATGCTCGCGATCGTTCTCTCCGCGACGTGCGCGGCGATCTCGTCCGTCGCGACGAAGCGCTGGGGCCACGACGTCGACACGATCTCCTTCACAACGCTCTCGATGGCGGTCGGCGCTGCGGGGCTCCTCCTCATCTCCCTGCTGGCGGGGGAACGCTGGGCCGTGCCGGCCTGGCCCGAGGGCATTCTTGCGATCGTGTACCTCGCGATCGCGGGCTCCGTGGCCACCTTCGTCACCTACTGGTGGCTCCTGAAGCGACTCGAGGCGACCACGATGTCGTACGTCGCGATGGTGACGCCGATTGTCGCGGTGTTCCTCGGCGCCACGGTGGGGAGCGAGGTCTTCGACGCCCTCGCCCTTGGCGGTGCCGCCGTCACGTTGGCGGGGATCTATCTCTCCACGTCAAAGCGGCTGGCGGCGCGATGGCGCAGGACGACGCTCGAGACCGCGGTCGACCCGCCAGCGAAGTGAGCCGCCCTGCTCAGCCGGCTAGCCCTGCCACAGTCCGCGTCGCCTGAGTTCCTCGACGACGACCTTGTAGTCCGCGGGCCGTCCGCACTCCGGGCAGAAGATCGAACCGTGCGCGTCGCGGACGGGGTTCGGCCCTTCCCATCCACAGAACCGACACATCGCGTCCTCCGCGCTCAGAAGAAGTCCTCCAGGGTGAGCGTCTTGTCCGTCTTCCGCGGACCCTCCTCCGGCGGCGTTTCTCCATTGAAGTCCTCGCTGAACAGGGATTTCTGCCGCGCGGGCTGCGTCCCCGTGAAGAGCGCCTTCTCGTCCCACCCGTACACCTCCGTCACGTACGCCAGGGTCTGCGCGACCCGCCGCGCGTAGTACTCCCAGTCCGGCTCCTGCTCGAAGCGCCGACCGGAGAGGTACGGTTCGACCTCCATCGGGCTCTTCTTGTGGTTCGTCACGATCCACGAGACCTTCATCCCGGGCATGACCTCCTCGCCCATCTCCCGCAGCTTCCGGGCGGCGATCACGTTGCTCATCGAGTCCGGGTTCACGTACTCCTTCTCCTCGCCGACGGTCCGAGAGATCACGAGGGTCTCGATTGGGTCCCGCGACGGGTCGGAAAGGACCGGGTGCCCCGCCCGCACGTCCCCGACGATCTGGCGGGCGAGGGCGATCGCCCCGTCCGGGTCGTTGTCCAGGATCTTGTCGAACACGAGCATCTGCGACTCGGCCTGCAGCTCGAACGCGTCCGTGCGGCGGATCTCGTAGCCGCGCACGACGATCTCGCCCTCCAGGTCCTTCGGCCACGCGACCTTCCCCGCGTACCGCTTCTTCCGCCCGTGGCTGAAGAGCGTGCGGTAAATCTTGTCGACCTCCATCGCGATGCGGCCCCGCGAGAACCGCTCCGCCGTCTTCCGCGCGTACTCGAGGGAGCTGTCCAGGTCCGCGGCGGGGGACTGGAAGAACACGGAGTCCGTGTCCGCGTACACGACCTTCACCGCGTCCTTCTCGAGCTCCCCGATGATCCCCTTGATCGTCTCCCGCGCGAAGGCGGTGATCGAGGCCCCGACCTTCGGGTCGTTGAACCGATAGAACGACGAGGCGAGGACCCCGTAGAACGCGTTCATCAGGACCTTGATTGCGTCCTGCAGGCCGCGGTAGAACTCCTTCATCTGCGGGTCCTTCTCCTCCCGCATCTTCGCGCGCACCTCCTGGCGGTCGCCCATCAGGTTCGCGAGGATCACGGGCAGGAGGCCCTTCTTCACGTCCACGGACAGGAACTTCGCGCCGGTCGGGCTGACGACCGTCCCGGCGCCGGAGACCGTCGTGAAGCAGATGTTGTTCTCGATGATCAGCGAGGGATACATTGCCCGGAAGTCCAGGGAGATCACCCATTCGTACATCCCGGGCTGCAGGCTGTGGACGTAGCCGCCCTCGATCTGCTCGACGCGACCGCCGCGCATCTTCATCATCGGCACCGCCACGCCCGCCCGGTCCGCGGCCCGGATCAGGATCGAGTCGATCAGGTTCGACGTGCGACCGTGGAGCACGTCCTCAAGCGGCAGCTTGCTCACCGCCGCCAGGTCGAGCGTCTTCTCGATCCGGCCAATCTTCTCGAGGATCCGGAGGGATAGGTCCGCGTCGTTCAGGCAGTAGCGGATCACCTTCTCCCGGTCCCGTTCCCACTCCTCGTCGATCTTGCGACGCGCGAGCTCGTGCTTCCCCTCCCCGAGGAGCTGCTTCGCCACGTAGTCGAGCGTCTCCTGTTTCATGTGGAGGCTCAGCCGCTCGGCCTTGACCGCCCACCACACGTCCGTGATGATGCGGCCGTCAACCCGCCAGAACCGCTCCCCCAGATGGAAGAACCCGGAGTGGTCCCTCGCGAGGGGCAGCTCCTTCCAACCGAGCGCCTTGGACCGCTGATCGAGCACGGGCAGGTCGTACCCGTCGATGTTGTAGCCCGAGATGATGTCCGGGTCCAGCTCGTCGACGACCTTGATGAACCGCTCGATGATCTCCCTCTCGGTGCCGGTCAGGATCCGGGTCTTGATCTCCCCGGCCTCGCGATACGCGATGCCGATGCAGAAGATGTGCCCGTCCTTGATCGAGTTCTCGATGTCGAAGCTCAGGATCCGCAGCTTCGGCCGAAACGGGTCGCAGGGCTCGAACGACGTGGCCTCGAGGAAGACGTCCGTCGTGTACCCGCCCCCCGAATCGCGTTCCTCTCCGTGGACCCGCACGGCCGCGCGCAGATCCATGTCGTAGATGAACCGGTGCTGGAACGGGATGTCCGCCTCGAGCGGCGTCGACCCGTATCGGCGCACGCGCTCGCGGTATTCCGGCGTCTTCCAGGGATGATGAAGCACGACCCTCAGGCAGGCGGCCTTCCTCCCCTCGACCTCGAGCTCGACATCCTCCACCCGCGCGACCCCCGCGTCCCTCTCCAGATAGCCGCGGAGGCTCGGGGAGGGGTTCGTCGCGAAGAAGTACGGTTGAAAGCCGGAGTACTCGATCGCGATGCTCTTTCCCTCGGTCGTGCGACCGAAGAGCTGGATCACGGGCCGCTGCTCGGACTCCGGTCCGTCCTTCGGCTCGCGACGGTAGGAGGCGGTGATGATCCGGACGTCGTACGTCGCCATGCTCAGGCCCTCGCCACGATCTTGACCACGTCCCCCTCCGTGAGCGGGTGGTCGTGGCCCACGACCATCTTCGTCCGCGCGTCGATGCCGCGGATGAAGTGGTCGCCGAGGTCCGTGTGCACTTTGAAGGCTAAGTCTTTTGCCGTACTTCCACGCGGAACCATGAAGGCGTCCGGGAGGACGTTCCCCTTCTTGTCCGTCCAGCGCGTCTCGTCCTCCACGGGGAAGACGACGATCCGGTCGAGGAGCTTGAACACGACGGACTCGACGCACCTCTGGACGCCTGTCGATCCGAAGCGCTCGAGGTACGCATGCACGGTGTCGAGCGCCTTCCGTTGGGCATCCGTGAGCTTTGTAGGGTCGCGGACGGCGAACGACGCGGCGCCCGGGATGTAGTCAATGAGGTGCGCCTTCGCGGCCCGCCGGAGGGCGAGCTCGTACTCGGCGGCGGTGGGGACGACCTCGTATCCCTTGAGCGCGCGCAGGCGGTCGAGGTTCTCCGGCGGCGCGAGGTCGGCCTTGTTCGCCGCCAAAAGCATGGGCTTCCCGCGGCGTCGGATCGCGTTCGCGAGGGGGAGCAGCTCCGCCGGCTTAGCCGCCAATGGAGGCGTCCCCGCGTCCTTCACCGCCACCAGGATCTGCGGGATCGTGAGGCCGAGCCCCGCGAGTCGCTCCTGGATCACCTCCTCCATCGGCGTCCCCGCGAGAGAGGCCCGACGTGCGTTCTTCTCCCAGTCCCGCCCGAGGATCCCGGCGATCCAGTACGCGAGCTCCTCCTCGAGGAACGTCACGTCCTCCGTCGGGTCGTGCGTGCCCTCTTTGACCGCGTTCCCCTCGAAGTCCGTGCGCCCGCTCGCGTCCACGATGTGGATCAGCGCCGCCGCCTGGCGGAGGTCGTCGAGGAACTTGTTCCCGAGCCCCCGGCCCTCGTGGGCGCGCGGCACAAGCCCTGCGACGTCGAGCATCTCGACGGGCACGAGCCGGATGCCGTCCTCGCACGCCCCGTGGTTCGGCTTGCACGGCTTCCCGAGGTCCACGTGGGGGCACCGGACGCGGACGTACGCGACCCCGCGGTTCGGCTCGATCGTCGTGAACGGGTAGTCCGCGATCTGCGCGGGGGCGAGGGTCGCGGCGCTGAAGAACGTGGACTTCCCGACGTTCGGCTTGCCGACGAGGCCGACTTCCACGCCACCGCCAAAGGGGGTCCGGCATAAGGAGATTTGGCGGGGGCGGATGAACCCGTGCGCCCGCACTGGGATGCTTGACCTCTTCCAAGACGCGCTCGCGGGGTTGGTCGGCGCCTAGCGCCGCTTGCTCTCCCTTCGACGTCGAGCGCTGATGACTGCCGCAAGAGTCAACACAGAGGCTATCGGGGTCACAATCTCTGCGAATTCGGGAATGGGCAACGTCGCCCGGGAATCGCCCGTTGTGTCCGCGTCGTCGTATTCAATGGTCACGGTTCCGCTCGCGGACGAGTGTGCCAAGACCAGCCGCACGACCTGATTGGCGGTCAAGTCCTTCGACGGGACCGAATCGAGGAAACATCGGACATCATCCGTGAAGGTCGTCTGGTCCAAACATGAGACAATCGTCTCCGCGACAGTATTGGAATCGAGGTTCCATATCTCGATCCGCACGTCATACTCTGGGCTCCCCCCCGCGGTCAGGTCCATCAACGTTTCCCAGGTTCCCGAGGGGATGACGGCGTCCTGGATTTCATCGATGTACCAACAGGCGGACTCCCCAGTGCTAAGGATGATCGTCTTTGCGGGGCCCGAACCTATCACCGACTTGGCCACCTTGTTGTACGTGCAGGCGATCTCCGTCAGGTGGTCCGTGTCGCGGAACCAGAATCGCCCATTTCCGGAAACGTCCAGCGCGATGGGCGGGTTGCTCCCTCCGCGAGTCCCGCGGGTCCCGACTGCATTCGTCCGATCTGCAACTCCCGACCAATCTCCTGCCACCGCCACAAGGCGCGTCATGTTGAATGTCGCCCCGGGGACTAGCGTCCTCAGCTCAATCTCTTTCCCGTCTTGCCCGCCAACCGCGGTGTCCACTGTCACAGACGTCTCCTGCTCCCAGCGTCCGCCCGTCCAATTGTACAGAAACGCGTCCGTCACCCGACCGCTCCGACCGCGCACCTCGACGTACCGATCGACAAGGAGACCATAGGCGTCGGACCCGGCGGGCTCGCTTTCGTTCGTGTCGAGGTAGAACCGAAGGTAGTCTCGCCCCACCAACGGCGGGGGAGGAGGCCCGGAGCCTCCGCCGCCACCACCGCCCCCGCCGGGAGGCGCCGGACGCGATTGGCGTTGGGGCAGGAGTGTCCCCTCCAACGCCGCGGCATCGAACCTCGCGTACAGAAAGAGGTCGTTCCCGACCACCGCGCCGTCCTGACCTGTGATGTTCAGCGAAGGGCGACGAACCGGGGGATTGTCCACGGGGTCATCCGGTTGCGGTGACCAATCTCGAAACAGGCCGTCGACGCGTTTCGGAACGATTGGCGGGAGCTGCCCGACATACGCGCGGCCTTCGCCCCCGACGACGGCGTACGGAGCATCAGCCAAGACGGACGACACGTAGGCCGACACGCTTGCGCCATCGGACAACCCGGACGTGTCGACGGAAACTGTCACGATTCGGCCGACGGTGTCCACATCGAACGGAGGCGCGGGATTGACGGACCATGGGACATTGGACTGGACCGCGAAGCTCTCGACCCTCACCGCATCATTCCCAAGGTTCTGCATCGACAGCCGAAGAAGGGCCTGGCCCGAGCCGATACTGACGGAATCGGACACGGTCTCCTGCAAGATCCGGAGGGCCGCACGTCCGGTTCCGATCGGCACCATTGTGTGGCTTGTCGAGCCCGCGTTGTCGTCGAACGCAGCCGCAACGCGGAACGCCCCCGGGACGAATTCCGCGAGCGAACTGACGGCCATGGCGAGCTCCAGGTCTCCGCCAGCGGAGGCGGCTGCGACGGCCCCCACGGCTCGCCATCCGTTCCAATCTTCCGGATCGGACCCCGAGAACGCCAGGAGCGCCGTGCTCTCGATGGCACCACCCCCCGACACGCGGGCAGCGTAGTCAGCCCCCATCGTCTCGACGGAATACCCGCTCGCCGCGTCGCCATCGGCGTCTAAGAACATGTACAAAGTGCGATAGTCCGTCGCGCCACCAAAGGCCTCCGTGCCCGCGACGCGAACGTGAGCGAAGAGCGTCCCCGACTGCACATCGTGCAGGATGCCAACCTGCCGGATCGTCACGTCGGGGTTCGTTAGCGGAGGACTCCCAATACCGTTGAATGCCGAGATGCCGGCCCACTCTTGCGGATTCCCGTCGACCTGGACGGGCGCGGTGCTCACCGACTCGGGTGCGTTCAGCACCGCCACGACCGAGAAGAACATGATCAGCGCGGACCCGATCGCGATGTATCGCGGAATCAGATGTCTCTGCGGGAGCCGGAGCTCCGCGACCGCGCTGCCGTTCACGAACCCCGTCCCGTTGATTAAACCGTTCACGCGGCCGCGGCCGTTCACGAGCCCGCGCCCGTTGATCAGCCCCCGCCGGCCCTCGGCGACGACGAGCGGCGGGCGCGAGGGGATCGCGGGACCCGGCGAGGGGCGGGGCGCGGGCGGCGTCGGCGGAGGCGCCTCGGGCGGTTGCGTCACCCGCGGGCGCCGGGCCACCTCGCCAGGCGCCTCCGGTCTTGGCCGCGGCGCGGCCTTCTCCTCCGGGACCCCCGGGGCGAGGTACACGTCCACGGCCACCTTGATCAGCCGCGCCTCCGCGGGCGCGACCCCGGGGATCTCCGCGAGGTCCGGCGCCTCGGACAGCTGGACCTGCTCGAGGTCCTGGAAGAAGCCGGAGACGGCCTCGGCGGCGCGTCGGCTCACGCCGGGGATCTTCAGGAGGAACGTGAGCATCGCGCGCTTCCGTTCGACGACCTCGAAGGGCACCTCGGGCTTCAGGGGCGGCGGCGGCGCCCTCGCCTCCCCGGCGACGGCGCGCTCCAACTCCTCCAGCAGGCGGTCCTCCGCGAGCGCTTCCGGCCCCGGGGCCGCGGGCGCCTCCGGGGCGAAGCGGTGGCCGCACACGGGGCACACGGTCGCACCCGGGACTTGCTTCTCTCCGCACTCCGGGCACTCGACCTCCTCGAGCCCGCTCAGAGATCTGAGCGCTTGTTCCTCCTCCACCTTCCGCTGCTCCGGCGACAGGTCCTCCGGCCTGCGCTCCCGAGCGGCGGCGGTGACGACGCCGCGCAGGACCTGTGCGGCCGCGCCGACGCCTTTGGCGGCGGACAGTGCGCGAACCTTCGCTTGGAGCGCGCGGGCGTTCTCCGGCTCGAGCTCGAGGACCTTGTCGAGGGACGCGAGCGCGTCCGCGGGCCGGCCCGTCGCGAGGAGGAGGACCGCGCGGCCGTAGTGGAGGGTGGCGCTCTCCGGCTCCTCGAGGAGGCGGACGTCGTAGTACGCGAGGAGGCCCTTGTCCTCCTCCCGCTCGACTTCCTTCCGGAACTCCTCGTCGAGCTCCTCTTCGTCGAACAGCGCGCCGCACTCGTGGCACCGCGTCGCGAACAGGGACGTGACCGTCCCGCAGAGGGGACACGCGTACTCCTCGGAGAGGACCTCTTCCTTGCTCTTCCGGCGGCCGACGAGGAGCAGGAACCGCAGGTTCTCCTTGATCTGCGAGGCGACGCGGGGGCCGACGCCCTTCACCCGCGCGAGGTCCGCCTCCGACGCGCGCGCGATCTTCCACAGGGCGTTGTACCCGGCCGCGCACAGGGCCTCCGCGCGCTGGCGGCCGACGCCGGGGATGCGGCCGACCTCGTGGACGTCCTCCTCCCCGTACTCGCCGCGGATCCGGCGTTGCGGCCGCGCGTCCGCGCCGCGGGCGGCGGGGAGGACCGCGCTGCAGTGCGGGCACAGCTCCGCGCCCGGCGGGACCGGGTTCCGGCACACGGGGCACGTGGGGCCCTCCGGCTTCACGATCTCCTCGTACGGGAAGCGCGCGTTGCACGCGCTGCACACGAAGTGCGTCGGGTTCGTCGCGCCGCAGTCCTCGCACGCGATCTGGGGTCCGACGTCGTCGAGTCCCTCCCGCGCGGCGACCGTGTTGCAGGACTGGCACACGGAGAGGGGCAGGAGCCGCCCGAAGCAGAGCGGGCACTCCCCGACCTCGCCGACCTTCGGCATCCTACTCCGCTCCCTGCGCCCGCGCCTGGGCGAGGAGGTCCCGCGCGGCGTCGAACCGCGGGCTGAACTCGAGCGCCTTCTCGAAGCAGAGGATCGAGGCTTTCGGCCGTCCCGCCTCGAGCAGGACGCGGCCCTTGTGGAACCACGCGTCCGCGAAGTCCGGTCGCTTCTGGAGGACGCCGTTGTAGCAGTCGAGGGCGTCGTCCGCGCGGCCGAGCGCCGCGAGCGCGGAGCCCTTGTCCATCAGCGCGGGCGCGTACTCCGGGTCGATCTCGAGGGCGCGCTCGAAGCACTCGAGGCCCTCCTGGTACCGCCCCTGCCGCGCGAACCACGTCCCCCGGTTCGTCCACACGAGCTCGTGGTTCGGCGCGAGCTCCATCGCGACGTCGAGCGCGGCGCGGGCGCGGTCGTAGTTCCCCAGGTGGAGGAGCGCGACGGACTTGTTCACCCACGCCTCGACGTAGTTCGGGCGGAGCCGGATCGCGCGGTTATGGCACCGCAGGGCCTCCTGCGCCCGGCCGAGGTTCTCGAGCACTACGCCCTTGTTGTTCCACGCGAACGGGTTGTCCGGGTCCTCCTCAATCGCCGCGGTGTAGGCCTTCAGAGCGACCCCGAGGTCCCCCTCGCGGAGCGCGGCGTTCCCTTCGCGGATCTGCGCCGCCGCCCGGCCGGGGCCCTTCCGGGGAGTGAACACACTGGTCAGCATGCGGGCGATTGGGGCCATGGCGGGGCGTGTGCCACGAATCTTGATGTATTTAAGTGAATTGCCAAGAGTTCGTCCGGTGAAAGGTGAGCGGCGGTGGAACGCGCGGTCGTCCTCTGCGAGGGGTATTTCGGCGAGAACACGGGGAAGACCGCGAACGGCCTCGTCCGGTATTCCCGGCGTTTCCAGATTGTAGGAGTCATCGACGGGACGAAGGCGGGGCGGGACGCGGGCGAGGTCCTGGACGGGACGCCGAACGGCATCCCCGTCGTCGGATCGCTCCGCGAGGCCATTGACACATCCCGACCGGAGACCCTCATTATCGGAGTCGCCACGTTCGGCGGCTACATCCCGCCGGAGTTCCGGCCCGTGATCCGCGAGGCGATCGAGGCGGGCCTGAACGTCGTCGCGGGGCTGCACGAGTACCTCACCAATGACCCGGAGTTCTCGGCCCTTGCGGCGGCCCGCGGAGTCCGATTGATCGACGTCCGGAAGCCGCGGCCGCTCCGCGAGCTCCAGCAATTCGGCGACCTCTCCCGCCACCTCCCATGCCTCCGCCTCCCCGTCCTCGGCACGGACGGCTCGATCGGGAAGCGCACGACCGCGATCCTGTTGACGGACGTACTCAACGCCTCGGGGATCACCGCCACGTTCGTTGCGACCGGGCAGACGGGGCTCCTGCAGGGCGCGGACTACGGCGTGCCGGTCGATGCGATCCCCGGGGACTTCGTCGTCGGCGAGCTCGAGTGGGAGGTCCACCGCGCGTACGAGGAGACGAAGGCGCAGGTCCTCGTCGTCGAGGGACAGGGGAGCATCAGCCATCCCGCATACGTGATGGGGACGCGCGCGATCTGCATGGCGACGATGCCCCAGGCGATCGTCCTGCAGCACGCGCCCGCGCGGACGGTCCGGCGGTTCCGCCAGGACGTCGTCGCATGGCCGATGCCGAAGGTCGAGGACGAGATCCGCATGCTGGAGCTGTTCTCCCCCGGGAAGGTGATCGCGATCACGCTGAACCACGAGGACATGACGCGCCTGCAGGTCGACGAAACCGTGAAAGAGTACGAGGCACGATACGGCCTCCCCACCTGCGACCCGCTCTGGCACGGCCTCGATAAGGTCGTGGCGGCGGTCCGGAGGCACCTGACGTGACGCGGATCCCGAAGTCGCATCCCCGGTACCGGTCCCTCGTGACCCGCGAGGCGCTCGTGGCGGCGCACCGCCAGGGCGTCGTCGTCCTCGAGGGCCTGATCGCACATGGGCGCGGGGAGGCGTGGGACTACCTGCTCGGCGAGGAGTCCAGCGCACCCGCGCTCGTTGCGGAGCGCGCGGCGGCGGCGTTCCTCCTCACCGCCAAACGGCCCGTGATCTCCGTGAACGGGAACGTCGCGGCGCTCGCCGCCAAAGAGGTCGCGAGCCTGGCGGCTGCGGTCCGCGCCCGCGTCGAGGTGAACCTCTTCCATCGCACGGACGCGCGCGTCCGGAAGATCACGAAGTCTCTCCGGGACGCGGGAGCGACGGACGTCCTGGGCTCCCGGCCCGACGCACGGATCCCGGGCTTGGACTCGGAACGCGCCCGGTGCCACCGCCAAGGGATCTACGCCGCCGACGTCGTGCTCGTCCCGCTCGAGGACGGGGACCGCGCGGAGGCGCTCGCCCGGATGGGGAAGGTCGTCATCAGCGTGGACCTCAACCCGCTCTCGCGCACCTCCCGGACCGCGACCGTCCCCATCGTCGACGAGCTCACGCGCGCCCTGCCGAACATCGAGCGATTCGTGTTCGAGTTGCGGATGGACTCCGTCGAGACGGCGCGCGTCCGGCGGGACTACGACCGGGCGCGGAACTTGGCGGCGGTGTACGCGTTCCTCCGCTGGCGGCTCGCGGAGATCGTGCGCGCGACGAAAGCGCCCCCACGACGGCGGAAGAAGGCCCGCCCCCGGAAAGGCTAAGGGGCGACTGACCGTCTCCTGGTCGTGGACTACCTGCCCGCGTTCCTCGTGGGTGGGACGGTTGGGGCCGTGGGAGCCATGGCCGCACTCATGTTCCTCGCCCGGCACGCGAAGGGGCGCAGCGTGGCCCGCGCCGTCCT
>Ga0209751_10005652_pt1 | contig 11743 bp, 27 predicted proteins | sample RifCSP13_1_FD_184019 | JGI IMG/M metagenome (GOLD analysis project Ga0209751, IMG submission 184019) | Soil microbial communities from Rifle, Colorado - Rifle CSP2_sed 13_1 (SPAdes) (version 2) | ecosystem: Environmental > Terrestrial > Deep subsurface > Rock core/Sediment | place: Rifle... | reverse complement strand
GCTCACAAGGCCTAGCAACCAAGTTCTAGGGGCAGATACAGGCATGTGTCATGAGTACTCCAGTGTGTTCTCTGGGAAAGTACCCCCTAGTACCGGGCCTGTAGCTCAGTTGGTTAGAGCGCCCCGCCCATAACGGGAAGGTCGCAGGTTCGATCCCTGCCGGGCCCACAATTATGAAAAACTTCCTTATCGCAGCAGGTTGCGGTTTGCTTGGATATATTTTCGGATACTTAGCTGGTGTAGGGGATTACAACGAAGATGACGACGACGACTGATCTTGATCTTGTGCAACGGTTCCGCACAGGAGATGAGATTGCTTTTGAACAACTACTGAAGCAATACACATCGCTGCTCTATCTTGTTATAAGGGATTACTACGTTGTTGGAGCTACCATCGAGGACATCTGGCAGGAAGCAAGGATCGGGTTTCTGTCCGCAGTACGTACATGGGATCCTGCTAAGGCAAGCTTTATCCATTTTTTCAAGTTAGTAGTTCGTCGCCAGATACTCACCTTCGTGAAGTCGAGTACCCGTCTTCGACAACAAGCACTGCGGAACGCCGTGCCCCTAGAACCGTGGATGGATCCTGTCGGAGGAGATGAGCCAGAAACGATAGTTGAAGAAATTCTGGCAATAGAAGAGCTTATCTGTGAATGGAGACAGGCAGGCCTAACAGATTTGGAGATAGAAGCTTTGATGGGCCAAATGGCTGGATTTTCATATGAAGAGATTGCAACTCGCTGGGGACGAAAGCCGAAGTCAGTAGATAATGCTCATCAACGAGGACGAAGGAAGTTATGCCGTGGGTGACTGGTACGGCTTCTACCGCTGCGAAGCCTGCGATGTGTGCTGGACCGGGTTGGACCGCTGCTGGATCTGCGGGAACACCATCGTTTGGGTGACCTCCTTGCAGACCTGGGAGCCTGTGCCTGAGCCTCTGGTTGATGTACCAGGTGTCTGATGGGAACCGTGGACATACGAGACGCTCAGATCGAACGGCTCAAGAAGCTGCTCGTACAAGCCGTTGCTGAATTGCCTACTCATACAGCCCGAAAGGACTCTATATGTTCCGGGTGCAAGCTAATCTATGCCATTATGGAGGAAATTAAGGGTGAAACCGGGGCCACAGTATGAATACGACAGATCAGAATGTGGATGGCGCACAGCTGGTGCCGTCCAGCGGGAGAACGAAGGCCCGGACTGGATGAGAGAGGCGATTGTCAGATGGCGGTACCCTATCTACCAAAGGGAGATCTCGTGGCAGGAACTAAGAGAGTTGATTGGAAGGCCCGATGTCTGGAAGCTGAAGAAGCTCTTGAACGCTGCAGTTCGGCCTTGGACTTGGTTCCGGTTGGCCCGCTAGAACTCGGACAGACATGGTACCCCTCTTCCGTTGCCGTCCTCCTATTGCGTCAAGCGAAGGATGCCGTAAACAATTTCATTTTAAGGCATTGGCACGGCAGTGGAGGACCCGGATGATTGCTCCTCTACCTGACAGAGAAACCTGCCAAAACTGCGGGCATGGATTGCAGACTCACTTCACTGATATGGATTCCAAGGGCATGTTTTCTTTCTGCGTGCTCCAAAATTGTTCGTGCTTCATAAGCGACACAAAGGAAGACTGAAGACTGATGGTTTTACCTCGCATCGCCACATTCCGATCAATCAGAGGTCCCCATAGCAAGGCAACAACCATCTGCTTAACCCATCTTGTCATGGTTGATGGTCCCACAACAAAGGGTGTCTGTAATAGACAACCATTGACAAACGGAGCAATCATCCCGGATGGCGCAGAAATCACCTGCAAGAGTTGCCAGCACCGAGGTTGGGTGTATACCTTGGGTTCCATAAGTAATATGCCTGTCCCTCGTACGTATAACGGACGCATCTATGAAGAAAGTAAGGTTTAAAGGGCAAGAGATAAGCTGTCCCTATTGTTTTAGTAATGACTTTCAAGATCTTCTTAGAACCAATCACTGGTTGCGGTTTCTATACTGTAACGAATGCCATCATTCTTGGCGAATGAATACTCCAATGGACGATATTTATGATAGACAAGAAAGAATATGAATCGAATAGTAGCTAAGACTTTTTCTTGGTCACTCTTAGCTTTTGGGTTGACAGCCTTAGTTTCATATATATTTACAGATTCAATCTTAGTTGCAACTGGTATTGGTTTAACCGATAGATTCATTAAGATCATTGCCTATTTTATTCATGAGTTAGCTTGGAACAAAAGTAATCCCCAGCACCGTGGCCTTCTCCTTTCGCACGGGATTGCCTGCATTAAGGTAATCGGCTGGCGTCAAGGGCTGGCTGCTCACCTACCAACGAGCGCCGCTCTTGACGAGATCTGTTACAATCACACAACCAACGAATAGCCCTGCGGGGCGAGGAGGAACAAATGGAAAGCTATCTAGCTGCGAGGAAGTCTTTGGGTCTGTCGAGGGAGAAGCTCTCTGGTCTCGCTCGTAGGGCTGGGTTCAACATCTCAGCCGTGACGATTACGAAGTTTGAATCTGAAGGCGAGAAAATCATCGGCACCCGTGGTCTCAGTGAGCAGGCCGCCGATTGGCTAATGAGCATTCTCGGCTTTGGCGACTTCGCTGAGATTGACTGGGCTACCGTCGAGAAGGGCGCCCCTGTAGTTGTGGCTGGCGAGAAGGGTGAGTTCAGCCTGGTCTCGGTAAACGAGGATGGTTCCATCACGGTCTTTGGCCAGAACTTTCGCTCATTTACTGCTAGCCGGGTGCGCCTCATCGCTCCTACCGCTCTTCCGCCTGTCGAGAACGCTGCGATGTTTGAGACTAGGACTAGGGGTGGGGGCGGGCAGTATGCCGCAGAAGTTATGGCGTACATCCAGGCGCATCCCGCTCAGCCCCATGCTGTTGGCGCTTTGGCTTTCACTCTGAGTCGGGACAACGCCTTGATGAGCCGCACTGTAGCGGCCTTGGTGAAGGCCGGGAAGCTAACGAAGGTCGGACGTGGTGTCGTTCGACTGCCCGTTACTATTGGGGCAGTTTCTGAGGCCACTGAAGCGACTCTAAGCGTCGAGTTTTAAGAAGGTTCCTCGCCAAGGAGCGGAGAAATGATCCGGGTGGTGGGATCGGTGCAGTCTAACCCGCTGTACTTTGGGTCCTGGCGAGAACTGAAGGAGGAAAATGTCTGAAGATTTTTGGGTTTGTAGTGCCTTCCTAGCAGAAGCAGTAGAATTATTGGAGCGGGCTATCCCTTGCATCCGATATGAGAATGGAGAGCTTGCTCTCCGAGTGGTTGAATTTTTACAAACGTACAAGGAACAACTCAGATGAGTGCTTCAATAGAAGAAAGATTTCGTTCTTGTTCTTCTATTGTTCAAGCAGCCATTTTAGCAATTCTTGCACATGAAGAATGGGCAGCAGATCCGATAGGATATGACATTCAATATTATCAAGAAGATTTACCCCGCATCGTTGCAGAAGCGATTGCTCCTTGGAAGGTACATTAATGCCTGACATCCTGCCTCTCATACCCTATGACCAACGTAAGATGAAACTAGAAGGCCAGTGTGGACGTTGTGGTACACAAGGCGTTCGGGTGATTGAATCCATAGAAGGAGGGTTTATTTGCTGGAACCTTGGTTTCTGTACGAATCAACGTAGGCTCCCCTCGGCTAGGCTCTGGGATCGTAGCATGGCCGAGATCTTCTGATGGAAGACCAAAGAATTGACGAGTTGGCAGCTAGAGCGGCGGCCAAGAACATTGCTCAGGTTCAAGGCGTACAACCTGCTCCCTTGCCGACTATCTTCAATCTTGGGCAGGCCCAAGGAGGAGGAAAGAATTTTGTGATGCTGCAGGTTTCGACTCCAGCCGGGCAAGCTGTCTATTTCCTAGACGGCGCCTCTGCTGAAGGCCTCGGGGAGAATCTGATTAGAATGGGTGCTGCCGTAAAAGCGGGACTGGTGATGCCTTGACAACGTTCGGCTGGCTACTCACAGTTATGTTCAGTTATGCGGTTGTTAGGGGTGATAACACTTTAACTAGGGGTTTGAGTTTGTTTTTGGCTTTGGGAATATTGATCTGGGGGACTGGCACAGGACTTTGAATGATAGAACGATTGCTCCGCAAGTTGATGCCCTTCAAGATCATCCGTATCGCTGAAGATCCAGACAAAGAATACCTAGTACGGTTTTTCATTTGGGGCAGTAAAGGCGAGGATGATCTTCGCCCTTCAATTCGCATTCACAAGATAAAAATGTCTGATGGGCTACGAGATCTCCATTCACACCCATGGGGTTTCATTTCTATAATCTTATGGGGTGGGTATAAAGAACATACCTTTGAAGATATCCAAATGCATGGAATGCCTCAAAAGGTGCGACGTTACTGGCCTTTGATGATCAATAGAAAGAGTATCAAAGATTTTCATGCGCTAGAATTGATCAAAGATAAACCAGCTTGGACCTTATTCTTTTGCGGTCGAAGAACAACAACTTGGGGATTCATGACTCAAGAGGGATTCGTTAACTATAAGGAATATGAGAATAAACTCCCGGATGAAAGGTATAATTACTGATGAGTCTTGAAAAGGCTATCGAAGCAGCAACTGAGGCACTGCCTTGCATTGAAGGTGCTGGTAGCCGTGGCGGAGGTGGGTACCGACGAGTCATGTTTGAGGGACGCCGCCAGGCCGCTCACCGGGTCGCCTGGATCAGGACGCATGGTCCGATACCCGAAGACATGCTCGTTTGTCATCACTGTGACAATCCGCCTTGCATCCGATTGGAGCATCTCTTCCTTGGTACGCAAAGCGACAACCTCAATGATGCCAAAGCTAAGGGTCGTCATCGTTACGTGCTTCCTCAGCAGCCCACAGAGGCACAGAGAGCCCGAGGCGAGGATAATGGGCGAGCAAGGCTTACTGCTATCCAAGTAAAAGAGATAAAGAGCCGTCCTGAAAGTAGCCGTGTTTTAGCTCAGATCTATGGGGTTCATCCAACAACAATCCAACGAGTCAGGAATGGTAAGCGATGGAACTAGAACAGGCAATCCAAGCAGCCATGGAAGCAGGCATTCCTGAGGAACAAGCAAGACTCGTCGTCGAGGCAGCGGCCCCGCATCTAGATCCGCACCGGGCGACCTGCGACCGCTACTGGGAGACACTAGAGCAGCGGGCCGTGCTGGCTGAGGCCGAAGCCCGCCATCACTGTGTCAAAAGAGTCGCCGCCGAGACGGAGGTGGAGCGGGCCGAGGCCGAGGTGGAGCGGAACCGAAAGACTGCCATGCACTGGTTTGAGTTGTATGAAGCAAACCGGCTTCTCGCTGACCGCCTGGCTGAGGCATTACGGAGACATAACTGTCGATGTGGTGTTTGTGTGGGACCGGTCCTCGCTGCCTGGAAGGAGGCCCGCCATGAGTCGCAGGAACAGCTTGCAATCGAAGCAGAGACGCAGGGCTAACCGTGCAGAACAAGCTGAACGCACCGCCTTCCTGCATGCAGTCTCACAGGAACCGCCAGTCATCCAAGATGAACCAATTAAACTGAAGAACAGAAAGGAACGCAGGCGTGCTAGATAAAATTTATGAGTTCTTCCTCTGGCTACTGACAGCCCCTGAAGGATATGAGGGAGCCTGCCCGCCGTGAGCGAACAAATGAGTGACTACTTACTGGACCGAATAAGCAAAAAATTTTTAGTGGGAGATGGATGTTGGCCCTGGACAGGAACAATAAGTCCAGATGGCTATGGTATGATAACTTTTTGGGATAAAAATGGAAAATGGACAGGAACAACAGCTCATCGTATTTTATATCAATTATTTGTAGGCTCTATCCCTAATGGAGAAGAAATAGATCATATTTGCCGAGTACGCCATTGTGTGCGCCCTGATCATCTTCGTTCTGTGCCCCCTCTCCAAAATAGGGTTGGAAATTATAAACCTAATCCTAATATTTTGATTAGTAGGACACCTCCTAAATCAGAGTGTAAATGGGGACATTCACTTATAACTGATAATGTTTATATCCGTCCAGATGGACACAGAGAATGTCGCATTTGCAAACGTAGACTTCGTCAGGAGTCTAAGAAAAGATGGAGGAGGTGAATATGTCTATCCTGGATAACGTAGTGTCTGGACATACCCTAACCCTAGCTGCTGTTGCTACCCTAGGTCTCGCCGCTTTTGGCGTGGATGTAGGAGTTGGCGATAACCAGGTTGCTCTGGGTCTAGCCCTACTTGGTGCTGCCAACCTAGCCGACTGATTCCAATTACTAAGCGCTCAGTCCTTTTTGGGGCTGGGCGCTTTTTTATTTTCCTTTTCCCACAGTAATTCAATCAATAAAATAGCCGTGGTGGCATCAATTATCGCTTGATTGCGAAGATTCTCGGGACCGGCCTTTGAGTGATCACACCACATCGTTCCATCTTCATCTAGACCTAGTTGTCCTAGGCATGCCACTGGATGATGTGGACCTTGAATCTCACCATGCAAGCTTTGCTCAGATGTGGCCGCCGCCAAAGTTGCTTGGAGAGCGACGGTGCCTTTACCGTCATGGGAGATATAGGTCATTGGCCGCCTCTCTGGCGGTATTGAATCAAAGCTTCTTGGTTTTCTAGAATTTCGTCTATTGAATCAATTAAATCATCAATTTCCTGAATCTTGTCTTGGCGCTTCTGGACCTTGGCGTCACGGGTCTTCTGAGCGGTGTCCTGCTGCTCAGCGTCCTTCTCAGCGATCTCCTTGGCCTTCTCCTTCGTTACCTGCGCCATTAGGATCCTCCTCCTTCAGCGCGTATTGCAGCAGACTAAGCTGCGTAAGACAATGATAGACCCCTATCCGGGCGGCGTCACGGGCATGTTCCCCAGGCACGAATAGATGAACCCGTTTCAGCACATCATTGCTTACTAATCGTTTGTGCGTAGCTGGAGCATACATAAATAAAGGAACGCCAACTTTAGCACAGAAAAACTTAGTGAGCCCAATGACCTCAAGACTCCACGGCGCAAAAGATTTCTTCGCCGTGGCGGTCGTTATCAAAAAGGCCTCACATATTACAATTGTTTGATAACTCCCTAGATGATTTTCTAGATATTGTCCTGCTCCTTGGAACCCCAGTTCATAGCTTTCCAAACAAGCTGGGTGATCTTTTGGGTCTTCGACATAGAATGAGCAAATGCCCGTGGTTTTGCCTGGGTCTATTCCGATTACCCTAGGCATTGAGAGCCGCTCTTACTGCTACTGCAAGATCATCCAAACCACCATTGTTGTAGATAATGCGATCAAACTTCCAATCATCAAGCATATTATCCATACCACGGGCAATTGTTCCAGATCGCAACACTTTCCAGAGTTGGCCTTGTCGGTGATGGATTCCCATTGCTTCGTTTCTTTGGCGTACATCGCTTATCACTACCTTTGAGTCTTTGGTTAGATCTTTGAGGACCGGCGTAACCCAGAAATTTGGATCGATATCTCGGACACTTTGCCCAAGAGTAATCATTTGTTCAACGGATTCATAAGCATATTCTTTTACCCAATCCCATCCGTAATCTGCAACAGCAGGCTGCAGACGCATATCTATTTCAATTAGATAAGGATTGATAGCCAGCAGAATAGCACGAAGATTGGAAGCAAAACTCCGCCATTCATAGCCTTCTTCCTTCTGAAGGATTTGAGCAACGGAATCCTTGCCGCTGCGTGAGAGTCCTGACAGGCCCACAATCATGAGCTTCTCCTAGTCAAATGTTCCAGTTCAATAAGGCAGGCCCGGATCTGTTCAATCCGGTCTTCCAGTTCCTTGATCTGAGCATCGCATTTGGTGCAACAACTATTGTTGGTGGGAGTTTTACTTCTTTCGGTAGCACAGGCCGCTTCATTCATTAGTGTTCCTTTTTCAAGTTAGAAGTGTGTAGTCCGACGCTCTTCCATTTGTCCTGCCACTGAGCCACTTCGTAACAGGTCGGAGTCTCGTCGTCATCGCCGTGGCAGTACCGCTGGTCATTGATCGCTGCAAAGCCTGTGGCAGGCTTCCCACACCGACCGCAAGGGGGCTCAGTCATTTTTCTTCTGGTCCCGCCACTTGAATATGACTTTGGGGTACCGTAGATTCACCCACATTTCAAAGTCGTCCATGAGGCTTTGAGGGTCCGGGGCGCTAGTTGTAAATTGTACTTTGCATTGGATATGTTTCTCTAGATAATTATCATTCCGATTCGTCATAGTTGATCATGTCTTTCAAGAGCATTAGAGCGGCTTGGATTTGTCCTGTTTCCAGATATTCAATAGCGACTTGGATTTCTTCAGCCCACCACGGCACGAGCCTTATCACCCCATCTTTCTAATAGGCCAGATGCTTCGCAGATCAAAGGCACCCGGAAACTTGTTCGATCTTCCATAGTAGTGATCACCTCCTGTATATCAATATCAGAAGGAACTGAGAGCAAAATTTCATCATGAAGGGGGAGGAGCATATTAGACCCATATCCTGCATTATCTAGATTAACTAGAGCTTGCTTAAAAACATCGGCGGCCGTGCCCTGAATGAGAGCATTCACCAGAGCATATAACTTTTCCTTCTCGCCAACTTGTCGCCGTCCGAGAGGTGTTTTAACATATCCGGTACCCTCAGCGGCGAGTCGCTGCTTGGCGACATTATCAACGGATTTCATGAATCGAGGCACACCAGGAAAACGTTCTTTATACGAGTCCATAAAGAATTTAGCTTCTTCAGACGTGATTCCAGCAGTTATACCCATCTTTTCTGGTCCCGCTCCAAAGAGTAATGCGAAGGTACAACCTTTGGCCACTTGACGCTGTTCTTTAGTGGGAGTTTCCACATTAAAGACTTGTTGTGCAGTGTAACTATGAGGATCGAAGCCTTCATGGAACACACGGATTAGTTCTTCTTCTGCGGCGAAGTGCGCAAAAAGCCGGGCCTCAATACCAGCATAGTCTACGGATAGTAGATGCTCGTCAGAACGTGGTAGAAAAGCATCTCGTACAATCGATCCCCGAGGGATAGTTTGCAAGGCTGGGGTGTTGACCGCCATCCTTCCGGTCCGTGCTCCAAGCGTATTTATCGATGGATGTAACACTCCGTTGTCATGTAACTGTAAGAAATTCTGAAAGTAGCTTGATCCTATCTTGGTCTTCTGACGATGTTCGAGGACAGCCTTAGCGAGTGGATGCTCCAGCCCCTCAAGGACATCCTTGTCCATCGCCCACATTCCAGTGGGAGTGGTCTTCGATAAATCAACACCTTCTGAGACGAGTTTTGTCGCCACTTGTTGCGCTTCACTAGGCCTAACGCCGTAATTTTCCAGGCACCAGAACTCCACGTCTGCACAGTAATCAAGGATTTGAGCATATTTTTCCTTACAGTATGGCAGATCGATGGAAACGCCTTTTACTTCCATATTGGAGCAAATTCTCGCAACCTGTAGTTCTAGTTCATAAACGTCTTTGTAGTTCGCTTCGACTTCAGGATAGAACTTTTCAGCTATTCGGGCAGTTAGTATGCAATCGAGCCCAGCGTAGGCTGTGTACGTACTGAACGAAAAAGGGATCGTCCCCCAAGACCATCCTTGTGCCGCCATGGCTCCTTGAAGCGCCCCCTGCAACCGTTTAGCCTGGGGTGTGAGAAACTGGGCTCCTAAGGCCTTCAGGGAAGTGGAGCGGTTGGGATTCAAGATGTGAGCCATAATTCGAGTATCATGCATATTAGCCCACGAAACATCAATATTTCCTTGAACCTTCAAAAAACGCACGTCGAAACCAGAGTTTTGACCAACCAGTAGTCCAATATACTTTTGGAAGACTTCCTCGGCTACACCCAACCAACGGTCAGCCCGGAAGACATAAGCTGTATCTACGTCCCCAAACTGCACTAAACGAAGAGCATCTCTTTGAGGGGACAATCCAGCGGTTTCGGTGTCAAAAGCCAAAAATTGGCGTGATTGACTAAGCCATCTAAAAAATTCTTCAACTTCTTCGTGTGAATCGACAACATTTATCTGTGTTTCTTCAATTGGTAACATTTCCTCTTCCTTGTTCTAGTCATCAAACTTAGCAGGGCTCATCCCCAGTCCCCAATCTAGGGTGCAGTATCCTTCTTCATCATGCCCATCAAAGTTCTTCTGTATGAATTCCGCTACCGCATCGAAGATCTCGTTAGCCTTCGTATAAGATTCTCCGACCCAGATTGTAATATCCCAGCCATCTGCACTTTCTATTGGTTCTATCAAAGTTCATCTGTTTCCATAGACATCTAAATAATGAACAGCTTTAATAAGAAGATTGATATCTTCCTTAAAGAATCCTAAACCATGGTTGCAAAGATGACACAAGACTGATCTACGACAGTCCACACAAGGTATACATCCTTTAGCACAACAAGTATGATCATGGTCCAATTCTCCAGTTTCTGGAGTCAGAATAGTTCCGCAAAGAGCACATCTTCCGCCTTGTAGAAGCAGAAGGTCTTTTTTAATTTCTTTTCTTTCATGGGACTTTCGTTGATTGAAAGTCTCTTTCGCCTTTATTGCGGGTTCCGGATTCCTTTCACGAGTTTCGCGCCTTATTTCTGTACGACAAGATTTACAATAACTATCGGCATTACCGCCACGTTCTAGTCTAGTATAAAATTCTTCACGAATTTTCCATTCACCACAACGAGAACAACTTTTCTTCCAGACCTCTTCCGGCCCCTGACCATCACAGCCGCAGCCCTTGGACAGACAGACACCGAGTCCACCGCCGGAATGGGGGTCTGTGTGGCCGCAGTTGCAGCAAGTCTCATTCACTCACACACACAATCAGCCAAATAATTGATTACTTCAACCAATAGCTTCCGGGCCAACCTACTGACATCATTTCCAAGTATTGCCTGCAATAGATCGTTTGGGTCTTCGCTCATCACTAGCCAGTAGCGGTCGGTCTCATCTTTTATACGAGTTCTACCGACTCCTTGTAAAATGTGCTCCCCGTGCTCAGAAATGAAGTAGCTGAACTCCGTCCATCGATCCTTCGATGGAAGCTCTGCCGTGACAAAAGCGACACGTTCTCCCATTAGCTGGGTAATGGTGTCCTGATGACGAACGAACAACGTCTCTAGAGAAATAGAACTCACTTCCTTTCTTCAATATAAATAGCTGCGTTCCTTAAAAATTCAGGATTTTCTTCAAAAAGACCGAGACCTTGATTACAACTATTACATAAGAGCCCACGTACTTTATTTGTCTGATGATTATGATCTACTGATAAACGAGAAAATCTAGAAGAAACCTTAAGAGAAACTCTTTTATCAAATTCTGATCTACAAATAGCACATTTACCATCTTGAACTTTTATTAGATAATTCCAATCATCAAGCGTCATTCCATAATGTCTTTGAATATGATTTTCAAATCCATATTGTTCAATCCACTTTTTGGTCTTAATTCTATTACAAGTTTTACAAGAAGAGCAATACGCTGATAATCCTGAGTCTCTTCCCTTACGAGGATAAAAACAATCCCAAGGAAGAAAATTTTTACAAGTTGAGCAATTTCTTCCTGCTGGATCAACGGATTGTAATTTCCTATTTCCAGGCATAGTTCCCTCTTCCTACTTCCATCCGGGTCAGGGGTCTATGACCCCTGGCCCGTGGCAGCTTATATTATAGCACGTTGTCTAGTCATCAGATATTTGCCTATGGCATGAACCCGGATGATATCATCTTTTAACATCCCGCCATTCAATTGGTCTAGCAGGACGAGGTTTGCGTTT
>Ga0209751_10005650_pt1 | contig 11744 bp, 10 predicted proteins | sample RifCSP13_1_FD_184019 | JGI IMG/M metagenome (GOLD analysis project Ga0209751, IMG submission 184019) | Soil microbial communities from Rifle, Colorado - Rifle CSP2_sed 13_1 (SPAdes) (version 2) | ecosystem: Environmental > Terrestrial > Deep subsurface > Rock core/Sediment | place: Rifle... | reverse complement strand
TCCCCACCCTGTGGATCTGAATTGTCACCGTTTTCCGAGGCGTCGGCGGATACAGCCTGCGGCTGGTTGAATAGCTGCGAAACGCCCGAGAACCAGCCCCGGTCGCTCAGCACATTGAAGACGATAAAGATGAGAAAAGCAACACCGACAATGGTCAGCCCATCCACACGCCCGCGGTACACATCCAATCTCCAAAATAGAATATATGTTCTATTATATCACAGATAATGCAACCTGAAACTTCAGTTTGGTGACGGATTTAATCCTGAGGCCGTGTATAGGCCATATCGAGCAGCTCCATCACATGGAAGACCGGCAGCAGTTTGCCCTGTGTCTGCAGATGGTTACGGATTTGAACCATACAGCCGATGTTGCACATAGCAATCGCTTCTGCACCGCTCTGGATGATATTCAATGCCTTGCGCTGGCCCAGCTCGGCAGCGATCTCGGGCTGCTCCAGATTATAAGTCCCCGCCGAGCCGCAGCAAGTCGCGCCATCCTGGATCTCAACCAGGGTCAGGTTTGGGATGGCGGCCAGCAGGCTGCGCGGCTGGGCGGTGATGCCCTGAGCGTGAGCCAGATGGCAGGCGTCATGATAGGCGACTTTGAGCGGCTGGGGCAACGACGGTGGTGGTAACATGCCCAAGCCGGCCAGGAACTGGCTGACATCCTGGACTTTGTGCGCAAATTGGACTGCTTTCTTTGCCTCAGGCCGACCTTTGAACAACAGCTCATAATCCTTCATACCCGATCCACACCCGGCGGCGTTGGTAAGTATTGCGTCCACATCGGTCGTGATGACGGACAGGTTTTGGCGAGCCAAAGCCCGCGCCTTGGAATGATCGCCGGTGTGCAATAGCAGGGCGCCACAGCAACCCTGCTCCGCTGGAACGATGACCTCAACGCCATTCGTAGACAGAACCCGCAAGGTAGCTCTATTGATCTCGGGGGCAAGCACCTCCTGCACACAGCCAACCAGCAGAGCAACCCGCGCTCGAAGCGGTCCCTCGGCGGGTGTCACAGCAGGTAAAGGCTCGTAATCCGGCAGGCGCTTTGGGAGCATACCCAACATGGTTTGGATTTCATCGGGCAGCAGGCCGCTGAACGGCCTGGCAAGCTTACCGGCTGTGATCGCGGAGCGGAAGCGCCGGGTGTAGGGCAACGTTTGAGTAAGCAGGCTGTGTTGCACTTTTTGCATCGCATGTCGTTCGACCCGGCCGCGAGCGTAAGCGCGGAAAGGCGTCACCAGCTCCCCATAACGCACCCCGGAGGGGCAGGCTGTGACACAGGCCAGACAGCCCAGGCAGCGGTCGATGTAAGGGATCGCCTCCCCCAGGGGAATATCGCCTTCCAGAACGGATTTCATCAACACAATGCGGCCACGCGGCGAGTCCATTTCCTCACCCAACACCTGGTAGGTGGGGCAAACCGCCAGGCAGAAGCCACAGTGAATGCAAGACTCTATCGCCTGCGCCATCGAATTGGCTTGCGGACCGAGGCTCTTCTCAAGATTGGAGACCGGGATGGTGTGCTGCATGTCAGACCTCCATAAAATGGCGCGCCGGATCAAGCGCATCTTTGACACGCAGATAGAACGGCCGGCCTGTAAATTCACCCAGGCGTGGCCAGCCTGGAGGCCCAAAGAAGGCCGTGCCGTTCAGATGTAGCAAATAAAACCACTCGTTGAGCTCTTTAAGCGGTGCATCTGCAGACAGCCAGGCCATCTGCCCGCCGCAGGAATAGCGCCGCAACACCGGTTTTCCGGCCAGGAAAACCTCCAGCCTGGGGATGCGCTCGGGGGTTAAAGCGGCCTTGACAAGTGAACCGTCGGGCAGCGCCCATTCCAGCTCGCGAGCAGCGTTCCACAGGCCGGTTTCTTCCAAGCCTTCGACCACCTCCCCGCGAATGGTGAAGAGGTTGCGCAAGCGTTCCAGGCGGGAGGGTATGGCGGCCTGCAACCCACCCAGACGAATGTATAAAACATAACCTTGGTCCCGAGGCAGGATATCCACAGCTTCCACATCCAGACGAGCATCGGAGGCCTTTTGCATAGCTTGCAGGACGCCGGCCAGGTCATCCAGCTCAAGACGCAGGGTGACGAAAGTTTCAGGCCTGGGAAACACTTTGAAAGATAGCTCGACCAGCACGCCAAAGCAGCCCAGGCTGCCCACCATCAGCTTGGGCAGGTCGAAACCGGCGGCGTTTTTCACTACTTTACCGCCGCCGCGCACCAGGTTGCCTTTGCTATCAATGTAACGAACGCCAATCAAGAAATCGCGCAGACCACCATAGTGAAAGCGGCCCGGACCGCTTGAGTTCGCGGCAACCGTCCCTCCCAGGGTAGCGCCGCGGCCGGCCAGGAGGGGATCGAAGGGCAAATACTGGCCATGCTCAGCCAGGATCTGCGACACCTGGGCAACCGGCGTGCCTGCCAGGGCAGTGAAGGTGAACTCACCAGGCTCATATTCCAGCATCCCGCTCAACCGGGTCATATCGATGATATCCACGCCATTCAGCGGAGTGGAAAGGGCAGGTTTTGTGCCGCCGCCGCGCGGCAAGAGGCGCACGGCCTGGCGTATGATAAGGCGCGCTTCATCGATCGTCTTCGGCTGTGCAATCGTCATGGGACCTCCGGAAAAGCAAGCGGTAGAGCGGCTGGCTATTGAATCCGCTCTGCCCTTATGGTTTATTCTCGGGAGATGATGCCCGCTTTTTCCAGCGGGTGTGGGCCGGAAAAACGAAGCGCAGGAGAGGTGCCATCGGGGAACATCTTGCCCCGGTTAGAGATCTCCCTGGGGTCGATTGCCAGGCGCAGGCGTTGCATGGCGTCGATATCGTCTTCGTTGAACATCTCTAGCAAATAAGCGCGTTTCTCGACACCCACGCCATGCTCGCCAGTGATCGAGCCACCATATTCGACGCACATCCGCAGGATTTTTCCTGCCAGCTCTTCAGCGCGCTCGTACGCGCCGGCTTCCCGACCATCGTACAAGATCAGGGGATGAAGGTTGCCATCGCCAGCATGGAAAACATTGGCAACGCGCAGGCCATATTCCTGGCTGAGCCTGCCAATCTCGGCCATCACCTTGCCCAGGCGGCTGCGGGGCACAACGCCATCCTGTACCAGGAAATCTGGGCTGAGGCGGCCCACCGCAGAAAAGGCGCTCTTGCGCCCTTTCCAGATGCGCTGGCGGTCGGCCTCGTCTTGAGCAATGCGGATGGCATCCGGGCGCGTTGATTCCAAGACTTCCATCAGCACCTTGAATTCCTCATCCACCTGGTCGCGGTCGCCTTCCAGCTCCACGATCAGGACGGCTTCGGCGCCGGGTGGGTAGTTGGCCTGGACGGCAGCCTCCGCCGCCTGGATCGCCAATCGATCCATAAACTCCAGCGCACCGGGGAGCAAACCCGAAGCGACGACCTTGGTGACCGCATCGCCCGCCGCTTCCAGGCTGCTATAGGCTGCCAGGATGGTTTGATATACCTCCGGCCTGGGCATCAGGCGCAGGGTGATCTCCAGGGCAATCCCAAACAGGCCTTCTGAGCCGACAAACAGACCGGTTAGATTGAGATCACTGTCTTCCAGGCTTTCCCCACCCAGGGTGACAACCTCGCCATCCGGCAGGACCGCTTTAATGCTCAGAATATGGTTACTGGTCATACCGTACTTCAGGCAATGGGCGCCACCGGCGTTAAAGGCCAGATTCCCTCCAATGGTACAGATCAGCTGGCTGGATGGGTCGGGGGCGTAATACAGGCCGTACGGTACAGCCGCTTTGGTGACGTCCAAGTTGACTGCGCCTGGCTCGACAACAGCCAGGCGCTCACCCGGATCAACCCGCAGGATGCGATTCAGGCGATTGAGAGCGATGACGATGCCATCCTTGATCGGCAGCGAGCCGCCAGACAGGCTGGTTCCGCTGCCACGGGCGACAAAGGGGACCTGGTGGTGATCGCACAGGCGCACCGTTTCGATCACTTCCTCCTGTGTTTCAGGGATCACGACCGCCAGCGGGCGTACCTGATACGCAGTCAGGGCGTCCGACTCATAGGGAATCAGCTGCGCCGGTTTGGTGAGGAACCGTCCTGCGGAGTATATTTTCGACAAAGCGGTGAGGAAGACCTGGTTCTCCATCATGATCACTCGCTTGAGATCATTCTCTTGAGTTCTCCCTCTTAAACGTTTTCCAGGGTTTCGCTGACCAGCTCCAGATCTTCTGGCAGGTCCATATCCAATGCAAGTGAGGGTAGCTCGCAAACCTCCAGGCGAGCGCCGGCGTTTCGAGCCCGCTCGCAGTGACGCTGGAACGAGCCGTGGCCGAATTCGTATTCGATCAGGCCAGTCGGGCAAACCAACAACGCATTGGTGCCATCGCCACGGCGATCTGGAGCAACGACAACAACGGGTGGACTGGCGGCACGCTCCAGCATTAGACGTACATCCTCTGGCGTGATCAGCGGGAGGTCGGCGGGGATGATCAGCACGCCGTGTATGCCGTAGTTTTTCGCCACCACAGTCGCCCGGGTGAGGGCAACGTTCAGGTGCGGTGAGCCATTCTCCTGCACCGTGCGTGCGCCATATTCTCGCGCCAGGGCCAGGGCGGCCTGGTCGCGGCTTACCACTAAAACATGTTCAATTTCTGGGATCGCCGTCAATGTGTCCAGCGTATGGGCAAGCATGCGACGATTTAGATCCATGCGCTCATCAGACGTGAGCACCTCGGCCAAGCGTGATTTTCCATAACGAAGGGGTTTTACTGGGACAATTGCCCATAAAGTCATCGAAACATCTCCCTTTCTTAAAGTTGAACCGGCATAGAATTATGGAACCGACGATGTGGTCCTACGCTTGGGCGAAATCTCTCCTCGACAGATCAATGGATTATTTGAATTCCGAAATCGATCACCTCCTTTGACAGGCGAGCTCGATCCAGCGGCGTTTTCATAATGACATCGGTGACAAAAGTCTGCACCCCTAATGGTTGGATTTCCGATACCAGCTCGGAGTCCATCTGGTCGATGACAAAGCCGCTTAGCAAACCGGTATAATGGTGGGCGACCGCGGCAGCGCTGGGTGGAATGCCCAGCTCGGTGAACATCTTGCCCGCCGGCCCTTTGACCGTCTGCCCGCCAATGATTGGTGAAACCGCCACTACCGGGCGGGAAGCCACTGCAGAGCGGATACCAGGGATGGACAAGATCGGGTCGAGGCTTACCCATGGGTTGGACGGGCAGAACACAACCAAATCGGCTTGATGGATCGCCTCCAGCACTCCCGGGGCAGGGGAGGCCTGATCAGCCCCCTGGAAGCAGAAGCCTGTGACCACTGGCTGGCACTGGCGGCGGACGAAATACTCCTGAAAGGGCATTTCACCTTGAATAGTATACACCCAAGTGGGCGTAAAGTCATCGGTCATCGGCAGGATTCGTGGCCGAATGCCCAGAACCTGACAAAAGTGTTGAACGATCCGGCTCAAAGGCTGACCGGAGAGGCGGCGACGGGTGCGCTCGAGGTGCAAACCCAGATCCTGATCGCCCAGGTGAAACCAGGTCGGTCCGCCTAACAGGCTGACCGCTTCGAGAACGGTCCAGGTTTCGTCCCTTCGACCCCAACCGGTGACTGGATTGACCAGACCCGCCAGGGTGTAACATACTGTATCGATGTCGGGGCAAATAAATAAGCCAAAATGCTCAAAATCGTCGCCGGTGTTGACGATAATGGTCAGGTCTTCTGGAGGCAGGACCTTGGCCAGCCCATCTGCTAAACGCGCTCCACCCACCCCACCCGCCAGGGCGACGACTTTGATCGGCTGAAAATCAGGCTGGTTCATCAGACTCCTAGAAATACAGCGCCACCTCATTAAAAGGTCGGCGCGGTCGTTGGGTGGGAATCTTATCAGGATATCCGAGCAAGATCAACGCCTGTGGCTGCCAGGTCTCCGGCAGGCTCAATGCCTGGCGGGCAGCCGCCTGGGCAAACAGCGGGGCGCACATCCATACACTCCCAAGACCTTCTGACCAGGCTGCCAGGAGCAAGTACCCTCCAGCTAATGCCACGCTCTGCATGCCCATCCAATGCTCGTACTGTTGACGGTCTGCATCCGGGTAGGTATCGCCCACCGTTAGATACTGACAGAGCAAGACCGCCAGCGGAGCTTGCTGGATGCGCTGGCGCGAACGCGATACCTGTTTTTCAACCTCCTCAGAGGCCAGACCACCTTCCAACAAATCCCGGCGAAAGGCTTCGCCTAAAGCCTGCGCCAATCGATCGCGAGATTCCAGGCTGGTGAGCACCGCAAAGCGCCAGGGCTGGGCGTTATGGGCCGAAGGCGCCCAGGTTGCCGTCTCTAACACTCGTCGAACGATATCATCGGGGATTGGTTTTTGTTGAAAGTGGCGCACTGAACGCCGGCTGTATAACCAATCGATACCCGAGCCACGTCGAACCAGACAGGCGCGCATAGAAGCGCCATTCATAAAATCCAGGGCGATCTGCTTTTCTGTCTCGGTGCAACCGAGTAGAAGTATGATCTCAGCGTCGCGTTTGTACAGGTCCACGGTCAGGGCGACGGCATCCAGCGCGCCTCCAGCTTGCGAGCCGATGAAAAGATCGATCCCACCCCCATCGACTGTTGTTGTGCCTCGCAGGTAGCCGTAATCCAAAGGATAGATCAAATCTGGGAGGCGCGGGTGAGCCGATCCTTTGGGCCGGTCGATCTCGACCTGGCTGTCAGACAACAGAGTATCCAGAAAATTCCAAAATTCCTGATCCATCGGGTTATCGGAACAAATCCTGGTCGCGTTGGCGAATCAGCTCACCCAAAGAAGCCTCTCGCAAGGGGTAGGGAAAACCGCGCGCATGTACAACCGGGGTCCCTTCAGCAGCCTGACCCATCACCAGCGAGGCTGCGGCAGCAAGCTCATCGGCGACACCCACCTGCGTGATCTGAAGCCGGAAATCAAACAAGTCGGCCCAGCCGCGCATATCCACCAGACCCGGTAAGCCGGAAATGCCGATTGCTACACCAACCGTGCCCATACGCCAGGCGCGCCCGTGTGAATCGATAATCAGTACCCCCAAATGCCTCCCACTGGCAGCTTCCAGGCGCTGGCGCAAAGCTGCCGCAGAGGCATCCGGGTTTTCCGGAAGCAAAAGGACCCAGTCTTCTGGCCTACCCTTGTCTCCGTGTACGTTCGAGTGGTCTACCCCTGCGCTGGCGCAAATAAATCCCAGGCGATGCTCAACCACGATCACACCCGGGCGAGTGCGTAAAACCTGGCGGCTTTCACCCAGGATGACTTCCACAAGGCGGGGGTCCTTGGCTGTCTGTTCCGCCAGGTCTAGCGCACGCGGAGAGGGTGTCACTTTTGTCAGATCCACCAGGCAACCCTCGGCTTTCGAAACGATTTTCTGCGCCAGAATGATGATATCACCGTCTAGCAGGGCCAGCTGAGCCCGATCGAAGGCCTGGAGGATGAGCGGAGCCAGGTCATCCCCCGGGGAAATAAGCGGTATACCGGTCAGGGGCGTCAGCGTAAGCGCCATACTGGATTACCTGGGGATACCCGTGATGCCGATGCTGGCGGTCTTGACGCCATAGTGTGCATTCAGGCTGATCAGGATCGAGGTCAGGCCTTCAACCACCACTGCGTTGTCCAACCCACCGGCGTAATACCCTCGCATGCCGCCCGCTTCGGCCAAGCGGATCACTTCATCCGCGGCCTGCAGGTCATCCGCGCAGACCAGCACGTCCGTATCCAGCGACTGGCCCAGGTTCTTCTTCAGGGCGTGTGAAGGCACGTTCTGGAAAGCAGCCACCACACGCACCCCCGGACCGAGGATCTGCTGGGCAAGGCGAGCAGCAGCAGGCGGAGACGGGGGACGAGGATCACGAAAATCCACCCGGGCGGTTGCATCCACCAGAATTTTTCCCTGCAGGTCGTCGACCAGGCTCTCCAGGGTGGCCTGGTGTGCCGACTGGACCACGGTGAGCACGCTCAGGTCCGCCTGGCGCGCTGCCTGGCTGTTTTCCAGACCGCGAATCATTGTGGTCCCCAGCCTGAGGTTCAACTCGGCGGCCGTTGCTTCGGCTTTTTCGACCTGGCGCGATCCGATGATGATCTGAACGCCGGCGCTGGCCCAGCGCAAGGCCAGACCGGGGCCTTCTTTACCCGTGCCACCCAAAATTGCGATGGTTGGAACAGAATATGACAACATGACTGCTCCTGAACAACAGGATTATTTTGATATTAACCCGCAATTCTTTCCCGCTCAATCGAAAATGGTGGGCAGATCGGGACACCCATGAACCCGAAAAGCATCCTCGATGTGACGCATATAGGTGCGGTTGACCGAAAGGTGGACGGGGATCTCATCCGGGCCAAAGAAGGCCACTTCGCTGGTCTCAGCGCTGGGGCGAGGCTCACCATCTATTAAATCGCACAGGAAGACCAGCTTGAAAGCATGGAACAACTCCAACGGGCCGACCCGGTTGGCGTCGTAGACGCCAATCACCCGGCGGGCCTTGACGTGGAAACCGGCTTCTTCCCAGGCTTCGCGCTCGGCAGCCTCGGAAGGAACGTCGCCCACATCGGCCCAGCCGCCGGGCATGGTCCAGCCGCCATCCTGGCGCTCTCGCACCAACAGTAGCTTGCTATCCTGAAAGATGGCGGCACGCACATCGATCCGCGGCGTGGCGTAACCGATCTGAGCGTGGAAGGCGTCCAGCAGAGGTGCGACCTCCAGCTCAGCACATTCATTGATGATCTCGGCAGCGATTTCTATCAGGCGCTGATAGCGCTGGCGCTGGTAATCGTTCTCGGCATAGTGATAACCGGTCTGCGAGAGGGCCTGGATCTGGCGAGCCCATTCCAGCCAGCGGGGCACAGAAGGGCTGGTCATACTCTGGCAGCCAGCTCCCGGACGATCTGCTCTTGATCTACCGGCAAGCAATCGAAGCGAACACCTACGGCGTTATAGATGGCATTGGTAATTGCCGGAGTGGTGGGTATGCTGACAATCTCACCCACACCTTTTGCGCCATACGGTCCATCGGCAGTGGGGTGCTCGACGGTAAATGAGATGATTTCTGGAGTCTGAGTAATAGATGGGACACGATAGCGCGCCAGGCGGTCGGAATAAACGCGTCCTTCCTCAAGAATGAAATTCTCCGTCAGGGCGTTGCCCAGGCCCATGATAACACCGCCTTCTACCTGGCCCTGCAAACCGAGCGGATTGATGGCTTTGCCAACATCGTTGGCAACGAGGATGCGGAGCACGCGCACCTCGCCGGTGTAGGTGTTTACTTCCACTTCGGCAGCCTGAGCCGCAAAAGAGAAGGCAAAGTGCATGTCGCCGCCCTGTCCTAATGGTTTGGTCACCGGGGCCCAATACTCGTATAAAGCGCGTGGCTCACGGCCTTCCGAGCGCATCAGGCCGACCACCTCACCCAACGGTACGGAATGACCATTGACGTGCGCCAAGCCTTCAATAAATCGCACAGAGTCGGGCGGCTGGTCGTATTTCTCCGCCAGAGAGGAGGCGATAGCCTGGCGCAGTGTGCGAGCGGCGTGCAAAGCGGCGTTGCCTGTGACGTAGGTCTGGCGGGAGGCGGTAGTTGGACCACCATCCGGCGTCAGGTCGGTGTCCATCACAAGGACTCGCACACGACGCGGGGAAAGGTTGAACTCCTGCGACACGATCATCTGGAGCACGGTCACCAGCCCCTGACCCAGCTCAGCAGAAGATGTGCGAACCTCCAGTATGCCATCCTCGTAGAGCTCTACTTCGGCGCCGGCCTTATCGGGCGCGCCTCCGCCCAGACCGGTGTTCTTGTACCCTACGGCGAAACCCCAGGCACGGCGCAGATGCAGCGCACCTGGGACAGGGCGAGACTCAAAAGGCCACTCTCCGCTTAACCGGCGCATTTCTGCGTCGACTTTATCGATGCACTCCAGCAAGCCGACGCTTTCGCGCAATTGTTGCCCGGTGTTGGTGATGCTACCCACACGCATCGCATTCAACCGGCGCAGCTTGACCGGATCCATATCCAGCGTGCGGGCCAGATCATCCATCATACTCTCGATGGCGAAGGCCGACTGGGTGACGCCAAAACCCCGGAATGCCCCGGAGGGCGGGTTGTTTGTGTACATGGCATAGCAATCAGCCCGGGCATGCGGTACTTCATACGGACCGGATGAGTGCGTGGTGGCGCGGGTCATCACCTTATCGCCCAACGAGGCGTAAGCACCAGTGTCGCCGTACAGCTCGGTCTCTACGGCAGTCAGACATCCATCGCGACGTGCGCCAAGCCTGAGGCGGATTTGGGTGGCATGTCGCTTGGGGTGCACCAACAGGCTTTCATGTCGGTCGAAGAGTAGCTTCACCGGACGGCCGGTCGCCTGAGCCAGTAAGGCAGCATGGATCTGGCCGGCGATATCCTCTTTGCCGCCAAAGCCGCCGCCTATCAATTGCCCCAAGATGCGAACGCGCTCCTCGGGCCAGCCCAGGGCGCGCGCCACCTGCTGGCGATCCTGGTAGGGAATCTGGGAGCCGACGTAGATTTCCATCCGTCCGTCAGGCGTCGGGCGGGCGATGCTACACTCCGGCTCCAGGAAGGCATGGTCGGTGGTCGCAGTGTGATAGGTGTGCTCCAGGATCACATCGGCGTCGGCGAAACCCTGCTCAAGCTCGCCCTTGCGAACTTTGATGTGCTTGAGCAAATTTCCATTCGGATGCAGCGCGGCGACCTCCGGCTGGCGCGCCTGGACCGCGTCGCTGATCACCGGCTGCGGATCGTATTCCACCTCGATCAAGTCGAGAGCCTGTGCGGCGATTTCCGCAGTCTCTGCGGCGACAATCGCCACCGCGTCGCCCACATAGCGCACTCGCTCATCGACCCCAACCAATACCGGCCAATCGAAGATAACAATGCCATGCCAATGGTCCCCTGGGATCTCATCGGCGGTGATCACGGCTGCCACGCCAGGCAATTGTCGGGCTTTGGAGACATCGATCCAGCGCAGGAATGCGTGAGGGACGCCGGCGCGCTTAACGCGCGCATACAACATGCCCTCAAAGCTTAGATCGTCGGTAAATTTGGCACCTCCGGTGACCTTTTCCACGGCGTCGGGCCGGACCTGTAGCTTGCCAATCACCGGTCCGATCGGGGTGGTCTCAATGAATTCAGGCGGGGCGACTGGCTTCTCCAGGCGAGCGGCCTCGGCGGCTGCCTGGATGGCGCGGATGATGGTCGGATAACCAGCACAACGGCATAAAGTATCCTTGAGAGCGTGATGGATCTGGGCTACACTGGGATCCGGGTCCCGTTGCAACAAAGCATAAGCGGTCATGATCTGACCGGGAATGCAGAAGCCGCACTGTACCGCCCCGTAGAGCACAAACGACTGTTGCAGCGGGTGGAGGCGTGCGAAACCCTCATCCTCAATTTGCGTAACCGCAGCGCCGTGTGCCAGGCCTTCGATCGTAAGGATTTCACTACCCGCAGCTTTTGCGGAAGGATAGGTGCAAGCCAGCACCGGCTCGCCATCCACCAGCACGGTGCAGGAGCCGCACTCCGATTCGTTACAGCCTATCTTGGTGCCAGTCAGGCCAAGGCGCTGTCGCAACAGGTCGGAAAGCATCTCGCCGGGCAATGGCTCCAACGAAACCTGATTACCGTTAACAGTAAGTTCCATAGTTTCACCTATAAATTATTGAGCTAAGCACGCGACCAGGCGGTTGA
>Ga0209751_10005649_pt1 | contig 11744 bp, 9 predicted proteins | sample RifCSP13_1_FD_184019 | JGI IMG/M metagenome (GOLD analysis project Ga0209751, IMG submission 184019) | Soil microbial communities from Rifle, Colorado - Rifle CSP2_sed 13_1 (SPAdes) (version 2) | ecosystem: Environmental > Terrestrial > Deep subsurface > Rock core/Sediment | place: Rifle... | reverse complement strand
ATAGTTTACATATAAGCGAACATAATGAGGCTCGTCGCGATATTCGTAGCCCCAGACCTTGGCCAGAATCTGGTCGTGGGTGACCACCCAACCGGCGTTCTGCACCAGGTGGTAGAGCAGGCGATATTCGGTGGGGCGCAACTTTACCAACTTGCCCTCCACCCAAACTTCACGGCGGTCGAAATCGATCTTGAGGCGTTCGTCCACTTCGATGACGCCCTGCGCTTCACGGCCTTCGGCGCGGCGCAGGACGGCGCGCACCCGGCTCACCAGCTCGCGGGGGCTGAAGGGCTTGGTGACGTAATCGTCGGCGCCCAGCTCCAGGCCGCGCACGCGATCATCCTCTTCGGTCTTGGCAGTGAGCATGATGACGGGGACATCGTGGTTTTCACGAATCAGGCGCAGGACTTCAAAGCCATCCAGGTCGGGCAACATCACATCCAATAGGATCAAATCCGGCAGGGCCTGGCGCAACTTATCCATGGCCTGCTTGCCGGTGAAGGCATCCACGACCTGAAAGCCGTCCTGTTCCAGGTTGAGGCGGATGAAGTGCACGATGCGCTCTTCGTCATCCACCACCAGGATGCGTTTGTTGGCAAGGGGCTGATCAGCCATAGAAGTTAGTCTGGAGCGTCTATTCGCGTACGAACCCGATGATCTCGTCTTCGCCGCCGCTGGGCAGCACTTCGATGAAGCTAATCCGGTTCCACGGCCAGATCACCGTAGTCACATCGCCTTGCAGAGAAGGGAGATCTTTGCCATCGCGTTTGCGCGGGTTTTGCACGCGGATATTGGTGTCAGTAGAAGTAGGCAGCTCTTCGATCTCTCCCACAATGGGCTCTTCATTCAAGATGTGGATAAGCACGGTATAGGCCATTGGCATTTAATCCCGGCCGACTAGGGCTTGAATACTTAAGCGCCCCAGCCGCACCACGTCCTTGTTACCCAAGGGGTAATCCTGGTGGGGGGTTAGTTTTTCGTTGTTCACCTGGGTCCCGTTGGCAGAGCCCAGGTCGGTGATCCACATACCCTGCGACTCGACCCGGATGCGGGCATGCAATCGGGAGACCCCAGATTTAAAGGCGTGAAAAGGCTCCAAGTCGACATCGGGCAAGATGGACTGGCCTTTGCTGATGCGGCCGACGATGTACTCCCCGACGCCGCCCACCGGAAGGATCTGACCGGTACGAATGATATGCAGATTAAGCAGGGAACCGGGAGGCGGCTTAACCGGCAACGGAGCGGCGCGCTCCAGCCGGCCCGTTGCGACCCCGCCGGAACTAAAGGCCATGGTAGGGGAGCCGCCGGTATGTTTCGGGAGCTTGGTTCCGCAACGAGCGCAGAATGCGCCTTCTTTTTGTTCAAGCCCACAATTGGAACAAGTTACCCTCACTGCTCTCTTCGCCTCCGGCCGCTGGTTTTACCCGGCCTGCTCGGGGCGCCAAAATTGTCAATCAGCGCCCGCGTACCGTATTTTATCTGCTTTCCCGATTTCTCATCCAAGCTGCTGCTGCTCTTTATTTCCTCAGCGGCCAGCAGGACGGTGCGCGCCAGGCCCTTCTCACCCGAAGACAACAGGCGCGTGGCCAACATGCGCAAGCGCTTGGCGGCGCCGCCGGAGTCACCGGCTTCCAAGTCCTGGCGGGCGCGTTCTTGCATGCGGTAGAGCGATAATTTGCCAATGGCGTTGATCAGAGCCTGGGGAGGCGCATCGGGTTTGCCGGAGGACCGTACCAGGCGGCTTAGCTCGAAGCGGGCGCGAGCGGCGGAGACGGCGCGGCTGGGGATATCCAAACGCAATTCCCCTTCCGCCAGGAAGATCTCCCCGCTGCGTTCCCGGGTAGCGTCCACCTCAAATTCGAGCAAGACGCTTAGGCTGCCTTCGGTGGGCACGCTGCCCAGGGCAATAGGCGACTCGGTTGCCAGCATGCCAAGGTCCGGCGCCAGGCGAAAGGCGTAAGCCAGATCGCTATGGGGACCTGATTGGTGGTAGATCCTGACGTTATTGGCATAGCTTTTATTCAGTTGGGCAAACCTGCGCTCGAGCAAGGAATGAATATCGATGGCGTTATCGGCATACAGGCTGCTGCCGCCGGACCTGGCAGCCAGTTGATCGATGAAGTTCTCGTTCCATTCCGTGCCAATGCCGAGCGCGGATATGGACACACCGAGATCGGCTGCCTTGGAGGCCAATTGCAGACAGGCCTGTTCGTCACCGTAAGTGCGGCCGTCGGTAATGAGCACGATGTGCGGGACGGAGTTGGGATTTAGGTTGCGCTGCACTTCGCCCAGCCCAGCCTGCAGCCCTTGCAGGATCTCAGTGCCTCCGCGGGTCTGCAGGGTACTGATGCGCGAGCGCAGCCGGCTCTGGTCGCGCCCGCGTTGGGCAGGGATGACCAATTCGGCGTAGTCGTTGAAGGATACGACCGAGACCAAGTCTTGTGGCTGCAATTGTTCCAAAAACTGGAGAGCGGCTTTCATCACCTGGTTGAGGCGGGGACCTGCCATCGAAGTTGAGGTGTCCAACACCAGACATACGTTGAGAGGAGGCCTGTTCAGGTCTTGGTTATCGGCAGCCATCAGGTCCAGCAGCACATAAACAACCTGTTCCGGCTCGCCGGGAGTGATCTGGGAACGGCTGTAGAGCGTGTTGACCATAAGGGGGGGCGACTCGTCGAGTTCTGCGGGAAGCGTGGTGTCGTAAGCGCGACGCTGGTCGGGGTCGGACAGGATATTGTAGGCTTCCTGGACCAGCAGGAAGAGCTCTTTAGCTCCGGAATTCGGGTTGGTGTCAGGATGATATTTGCGCGCGGCCAGGCGATACGCTGTTTGGATCTCTTCGCCCGAGGCTGTTTTGTGGAGCCCCAGGCGCGCGTAGAAATTATCCAGATGGTGGGTGGGCATGCTCCCCTAGGACACCGCTTGCACGAGGACCACCGAAATATTATCCGGACCCCCGGCAGCATTTGCAGCTTCCACCAGGTGCTGGCAGGCCAAATAAGGAGAGGAGGTGGAGTTGACGATACGCTGGATATCATCCTCGGGCACTACACCCCACAGCCCGTCAGAACAGATCATCAAAAAGCCTGGAGTAGGCAGGGCGCTGGTGAAGATATCCGCTTGAACCATGGAGCCTTGGCCGAGGGCGCGGTAAAGCACCGATTTCTGAGGATGCACGGCCGCTTCTTCCTCGGTAAGCTGCCCCATTTCCTGCAGCCTCTTGACCAGGGAGTGGTCCTTGGTCAGGGCTTTTATGCGGCCATCGCGGTACACGGCATAAGCGCGGCTGTCCCCCAGGTGGGCGATGGCCATTTGGTTGCCCAGAACCAGGGCGGCGGTCAGCGTACAACCACCGCCAGGGGCGGCTTTGCGCACGGCACTATGAGCTTCCTGGACTGCGCTTTCCATCAACTCCTGCAGGGTCTCCTGGGCTGGATGCGGCTCGGGGCCAAACAGGGGCTTATAGAGTTTGCCCATCAAAAAAGATCCGACAGCACGCACAGCCATTTCGCTGGCCAGTTCGCCGTTGCGGTGGCCGCCCATGCCATCGGCGATGGCAAACAAACCGAAAGGCAACGCATCCGCACCCCCTAAGGAGGCGTTTATGCACAGTACAGCATCTTCATTATTGTCCCGCCGCTGGCCGGGGTCCAGAGCGCTGCCAGCGATGAGGTGGCCATACCTGCCTGACCCGCGGCCTTCGCTCAAATCCCAGACCTGCTCCTCATCGAGCGGCGCGGTGGCCGCGTTGCTGGTGATAGGGGCAATTTTATTGGGAGCGCGGCGAAACAAACGATTGAGGAAATTTCTCATGGGTCAGGAATCCTTAGGCGAGGAACGCATAGATCTTTTTGTCACTGGAACCGATAAAAACCATATCTTCGTAAGCCACGGGAGTGCCGGTGATGGGGCCTCCGGTTTGGAAGCGCCAACGCATGCGCCCGCTGGCCGCATCCAGGCAGTACAGGCTGCCATCCACCGAACCGCAATACAGCGCGTCGCGGTGCAGGAGCGGGGAGCCGGTCACCTGGTGCTCGGTAGTGTAGCGCCACATTTCCTTGGCGGAACGCGTATCAATGCAATAAATGATATGGTCGGTTGCCCCGGTATATAACAAGGTGCCAGCCAGGGCGGGGGTGGAGATGCTGCCCTTCCCCAAACGGAAGCGCCAAACCGCCCAACCGGAATTAGCGTCCAAGGCGTAGAGGGTGCTATCCATTGACGAAAAGTACACCACGCCATCGGCCACTACCGGCGAGGAGGTGATGGCCCGTTTGGCTTTAAAGCGCCAGCGCACATCCCCGCTGTAATCTGCGCAAGTGAAGTCGCCGGCTTCCGAACCAAAATACACATAGTCGCTGCTCACAAAGGGCGTCGAACGTACAGGCGAACCAGCCTCTATCTTCCAGGCCAGGCGGCCGTTGACGCTATTGACGGCATGCAGATGGCCATCATCGGAGCCGATGAAAATATGGCCTTCGGCGATGCGCGGCGAGGAGCGCACCGGCCCTTCAGTGTAATAAGTCCACATTACTTTGCCGGAGCGGGTGGAAACCGCATGCAAGCGCTTATCTTCCGAGCCGAAATACACGGTGCCTTCAAAGACGGCCGGCTTGCCAGGAACGCCGCCGTCGCTGGCGTACTTCCATTTGAATTGCCCGTTGCCTGCGTCCAGGGCGTATAAATTATTGTCATAGCAGCCGATGTAAAGGGTGCCTTCATGGTAGGTGGCGGAGCCGCGCAGTTCATCTTCACACTCGAAGAGCCACAAGGGCTTGACCGTAACGCCGCGCGGGCCGGTGGTGACGGTGGGCACACTGAGGTTCAGCAGGGTGCCTGTTTTGCGCGCCACGTTGATCAGGGCGTCCTTCATTTCGGCGGCGCTTTCGTAACGGTCTTCCGGCTTGTATTCCAAAGCGCGCTCGACCACGGCGGCCAATTCCTTGGTCACGTTGGGATTGATCTCGCGGATGGGGCGTTCGCCGAAGGAGAACGGCGCTTCAAGCTGGGGGTCACGCAAAGTGAGCAGGTGGTGCAGGGTCGCTCCCAGAGCGTAGATATCCACCTTGGGGGTAGCCTCCCCACGGTACTGGTCGGGCGGCGAGTATCCCTGAGTGCCCACCATGGTGTTCTTTTGGCCGGATTCAAATAACTTGGCGATGCCAAAATCAACCAAGGCGATGTGGTTTTGCAGGGTGTTCATGATGTTGGAGGGTTTTATGTCGCGGAAGATAATCGGTTCGGGTTTGTGGGAATGCAAATAGTCCAGCACATCGCATAGTTCAATGGCCCAGGAGAGAACTTGTTCTTCGGGGAAGAAGGCCTCGGCTTCGCCAAGCAGCTGCTCCAGGTTCTTTCCTTGGATGAATTCAAGCACCAGATAGGCGCGCTCGCCGACGGTGAAGTAGTCATAAATGCGCGGGATGGTGGGATGGCGCAGCGTGGCGAGGATATTGGCTTCGCGCTCGAAGATCTGGAAAATGTTGCGGCGGATGACCAGGTCGGTGACCTGGCTGATCATTTCTTTTACGGCCACCAGCCGGATGGCTTTGAAGTTCTTGTCCCGGGCACGGTAGACGGCCCCCATGCCGCCCATGCCCACGATCTCCTGGATCTCGTAACGATCCAGCAAGATATCACCCTTCTTGAGCTGGGTGTATTTGGTGCCGCCTTCCTTGAAATCAAAGTTGCGGGTGGATTGGTTGTCGCTCAGAGGACGCTCCCGCGATTAATGCATGAACCTGAGTGGCGATTATAGCCTCCAGGAGGGATGCACGCAAAGCCAGGCGGCAGGCCAGCGGTAAGAAAGGTCCCCCAACTTGCCACCTCCCATGTCGACACACAGCCTTATGGGCGGTTGCCAAAAGCCGGACAATGCTTATTGATGAGATGAAGGTGGGATCTAGCGGCTCTCCTCGGCAAGGCGGACGTATTCGCGGGCTTCGGTCTGCTTGGTGGAAAGACCCAGGAATTCAACGAGCTCGACGACCAGGGTGGACTTGCGATCGGCGTCCTTGCGGCTCCAAGTGCGGCTCTTGACCTCGACGAAATAGCCCAGGTCAGGCTTGTCCATGCGGTCGAGGTTCACATAGAACTCGGTAGCCTTGTAGCGCACCAGCCAGCGCCGACGGTCCTTGACGACCTGGATCTCCTCACTGGGTTGGAAATACTCACGGTAGAAGCGTAGACTCTGATTGGCGGGCGCCAGGTAACGGCTGCGCGAGAGCATTACATCGCTGGGGAATTCGCGCTCGTGAGGTTCGCCGGTCAAGGTCAGGCGATAACGAATCTGATCAACGCCGCCTTTTTCATCGATAAATTCGTCTTCGCGGTAACGCAAAATGCTTTGTTCCCCCACGAATTTGAAGTAGGTGTCGTATTCCCGATAGTGGCGTTCGTAGATGATCTCCAACTCGTCTTTCTTAAGTGCTGACAAGATGGGCGCCGGGTCGCTGACCTTCACCTTAACCTGGACTTCGAAGCTCTCTTCCTGGGTGGCGCTGCCGATAGCGACCAGTTTGGAAAGTATCGAGGATTCGCGGGCAATCAGGAAGCGGTCAACCTCTTTAGCCAAGTCGGCGGCCTGCTCCAACATTTCAGCTTCATGGAGGGTGAGCAGGTTCCGGCCGCGCATCAGCCAGGCTCCATTGACCATCACATCGGTTACATCCGTCGATTTGGTGGCGTAGACCAGCTGCGCATACACACTGTTTGGATCGCGGCGGAAATGGGGCATGTTGTGCGTTTGGTGGATGTCCACCAAGATCAAATCAGCGCGCTTCCCAGGCTGCAACGAACCGGTGAGATGGCCGATGTGCATGGCCTGGGCGCCCAGGCGGGTAGCCATGAGCAGGGCGGTTTGGGCGGGGAGCGAGGTGGGGTCGTTGGTGTGGAACTTGGAGAGGAAGGCCGCCAGGCGCACCTCCTCGAACATATCCAGATCATTGTTGGAGGCCGGGCCATCAGTGCCGATGCCGACGTTCAGCCCCGCTTTGAGCATTTCGGCCACGGGCGCAGCGCCCGAAGCCAGCTTGAGGTTGGATGAAGGGTTGTGGGCGATGCCCGCGCCGTGGTGCTTCAGGGTATTGATCTCGCCGGCGTCCACGTGCACGCAGTGGGCGGCCAGCACTTTGGCATCGAAAAGATTTTGCTTCTTTACATAAGGAACCACGGGCATGCCCCAATCCTGGCGGGCATTTTTCACTTCGTAGGCGGTTTCTGCCAGGTGAGTGTGCAGGGGCACATCAAATTCAACTGCCAGCGCAGCCGTGGCGCGCAGGATCTCTTCGGTGCAGCTATAGGGGGCGTGAGGTGCAATAGAAGGGACGATGAGCGGATGATTTAACCAGTTCTCAATAAAATGGCGGGCGAGCGCCAACGAATCTTCATAGGAGGCGGCGTCCGGGGTGGGGAAGCGCATCACGGTCTGACTGCATACAGCGCGCAAGCCGGCCGCGGCGGTGGCCTCGGCGACCGAGGACTCGAAATAATACATGTCGGCAAAGGAGGTGATGCCAGAGCGAATAAATTCGGCACAGCCAATCGAGGCTCCCAGACGCACAAATTCCGGGGTAACGAATTCGCGCTCAACAGGCATGATGTACCCCAGCAGCCACACATCCAGGCGCAGGTCATCCGCCAGACCGCGCAGCAGGGTCATGGGCACATGGGTATGGGCATTGACCAGGCCGGGCATCAACACGTTGCCATGGCAGTCGATCGTTTCCTGGGCGGTGAACTCTTTGCGCAGTTCGGCTTCAGGACCCACGGCGACGATGCTGTCGCCGTGCACGGCCAGCGCGCCGCCTTCGTATTGCGTGAGGCCCTCATCCATGGTGAGCACGAGGGCATTGGTAAACAAAACATCAGCTTTTTGTGCCAAGGTGTTCCTTTCGGGAATGACCTAGTTTACATGGTTTACGTCCCTGGTTTCAACAGGAAAAAGTAATTGGTAATTAGTAATTAGTGAATAGGAAAGGCTCTTGCAACCTACCTGATCTATTAATCTTTACCTCTGAGCAGTTCGCGGCGCAGCACGCTAAGGGCCAGGTTGGCAGCCCAATCCAGCGCCTGTTGGGGCGAGCCGCCATAGGCCATCGAAAAGGAACTCTCACGCTCCAGGCCGACGATAACCAGGTCAAGCTGCTGGGCGAAAGGGCGGCTGTGCAGTTCAGCCCCCAGGACAAGATCGGCGGGCAATTCCAAGGCATAACTGGCGGCTTCTTCCTTGAGTGGTTTGCCGGCACCCTCTGACTGCAGCAATTTCCCGCCCGCAAAAGCGAGTCCTTGTTCGCTAAACGCCTGGATCAAGGTTCCGCCCAACCCTCTTTCGATCACCGCCAGGGTTTGCTGGCGGGTAGCCAGTTGGACTAATACGGTGCCTGCCAGCGATTCGCCATCGGCGCCATAGATCCAGTCCCCGAGGCGCTGGCGCACCTGCGCTTCCAGGTCCGCCAGCATCCTGGCGGCCTGCTCGACGCCTTCCGCCTTAGCAGTGAGGCGCACATCCACCGTGCCGGCGTGGGCTGCCAGGCCAACCGTGGGATTGGACTGGCGCTCAAGGTCAGCGATCTTTTCGTCGATCAGGGATTCGCCGATGCCAGCAATGTGCAGGAGGCGGGTGCGAATGACCGCACCCTTTCCAAAGCGTTGGCGTACATAAGGGAGGATGCCGTTTTCGAGGATATAGCTCATTTCAGAGGGAACGCCCGGCATGGCGGCTACCAGGCCTTCACCATGCTCTAGAAGGAAACCGGGGGCGGTGCCAAGGGGGTTCTCGATAGCCTGGGCGCCCCGTGGCAGGTGGGCCTGGCGCTTGTTATTTTCACTGGGCTTGCGCTTGAAGCGGGCGAAGCGTTCCTGGATCTGCTGCCAGAGCTCTTCGTGGAACACCAATTCGCGGCCCAGGGCGAGGGCAATGCCTTCGCGGGTCACATCGTCCACGGTGGGACCCAGGCCGCCGGTGCACAGCAGAATTTGCGAACGGCCCAGGGCATGGCGCACCGCCTCGGCAATGCGTCCTTCATTGTCGCCTACGGTGGTGGTGTAATAAAGATCGATGCCGGCTTCACGCAGTTGGCGCGCTAAGTACTGGGTGTTGGTATCCACAATCTCGCCGAGCAGCAACTCGGTGCCGATGGTGAGGACCTCGGCGCTGGGCATGACTCCATTTTAATACCGAAAACAACCAAGGCACTCGAACGGTTAGCCCCCGGTTTATGTTCTCCTATTTGGCGGGCAAAGGTTTGTTTCATGGCTCGATGGTTCCCTGCATCAGCAGGCAGTGGCGTACTTCGCCGGCGTTTAATGCAAGCACAGCGGGATCCTACTTAAAAAATTTGCGTGAGCGTTGGCTGAATAGCAACAGACCACCCGGCGGTCAATCTATGCCAAGGTAGGCCTTTTGCACCATCTTGTTCTTGGCCAGCTTGGCGGCCGTCTCGCTCAGCACGATTTGGCCGGTCTGCAGCACGTAGCCGCGGTGCCCCACGGAGAGGGCCATAGATGCATTCTGCTCGACTAAAAGGATGGTGGTGCCTTCCTTGTTGATGTCCTTGATGGTCTGGAAAATGCTCTCCACAAGGAGGGGCGCCAGCCCCATGGAGGGCTCATCCATGAGCAGCAGTTTGGGGTGCGCCATCAAGGCGCGGCCAGTAGCCAGCATTTGCTGCTCTCCACCAGAGAGCGTACCGGCCACCTGGCCGCGGCGCTCCTTCAGGCGCGGGAAAAGCACAAAGACGCGCTCCAGGTCTTGATCGATCTGGGCGCGCTCGCTGCGGCTGTAAGCGCCCATTTCCAGGTTCTCTTCCACTGAAAGTCGGGAAAACACGCCGCGGCCTTCGGGCACCATGGCGATGCCTTTAAAGACGCGCTCATGGGCGGGATAGGCCGCCAAGTCTTCCCCGTTCAGCTTGATCTGGCCAACGCGGGGCTGAAGCAGGCCGCTGATGGTGCGCAGGGTGGTGCTCTTGCCGGCGCCATTGGCGCCGATCAGGGTGACCACTTCACCAGCGTTCACTTCCAGCGAAACGCCCCTCAAGGCCTCAATATTGCCGTAGTAGGTGTGAATGTTATTGACTTCAAGCATCGCCATAGACACTACCCCTTGGGTTTGGCCTTCGTTCTCGAGGTTGCGGCGCGCGTGGTTTTAACTTGATCCTGACCAGAGGCAGCCCCACGCCCTAAGTAGGCCTCGATGACCAACGGGTTGGTTTGAATTTGCTTTGCCTGGCCTTCGGCGATCTTGGAACCGTAGTCCAGCACGGTGATATTTTCGCTGATTCCCATGACAACGTGCATGTCATGTTCGATCAAAAGCACGGTGATACCCAGTTCGTCGCGCAAGCGCTTGATAAAGCGGGTGGCGTCGGCGGTTTCCTTGGGGGACATGCCCGCAGTGGGCTCATCCAGCAAAATGATCTTGGGCTTGCTGGCCAATGCACGGGCGATCTCCAGCTTACGTTGGGCGGCATAAGCCAAACTGCTGGCCAGGTTGTCGCCCTGTTTTGATAACTCAACAAAGTCGAGCAGCCGAAGGGCTTCTTCCAAGGCCTGCTTTTCTTCACTGTGGTAGCGTGGGGGGTGCAGGATGGCTTCCAACCAGCCCGTCTTGAGCAAGGGGTGCTGGCCGACGAGGATGTTTTCGATGGCGGTCATGTTGGCGAACAGCCGAATATTCTGGTAGGTGCGGGCGATACCTTGCGCGGTGACCCGGTCTGGCGACCGCCCCTGGATAGGATGGCCCTGGAAAAGGATGCTGCCTTCTTCCGGAGAGTAAAAACCGGTAATGCAATTGAAGACAGTGGTCTTGCCGGCGCCATTGGGACCGATCAGACTGACAATAGAAAGCTCTTCCACATCCAGGCTTAAATTATTAACGGCCACCAGGCCGCCGAAGCGCTTGGTCATGTTGCGGATAGAAAGTAGAGTTGGCATGCGAGGCTCGATTACCGGGCGATCTTCTTGCGGCGCGGAATATTTTCCTGCTCTCCAGCATGCAACTCGCGTTTGCGCCGCAGGGAGGGCAGCAACCCTTCGGGGCGAATGGCCATCATGGCCACTAGCAGTGCCGCGAAGGTGACGATGCGATATTCGTTAACGCTGCGCAGAACCTCAGGAAGGCCGATCAAGGCGATGGCGCCAATCACTACGCCCTCGATGCTGCCGATGCCGCCGATGATAATGAGGGCTAGCACGTTGATCGAGACGTCCAGCGCAAAATTATCTGGGAAGATGTTCACTTGCCGCACGGCGTAGAGCGTCCCACTTAGCGAGGCGAACACGGCGCCGAAAGCAAAGGCCAGCAATTTGGTGGACACCAAATTGATGCCCATGGCCTGGGCTACATGCTCGTCCTCGCGCATAGCAACCCAGGAGCGGCCAATGCGCGAATCCCGGAGTCTGACGGCGATAAAGGTCACGATCGCGGACAAGGCGAGAGAAAGGAACAAGATATCACGCGGTTTGCCCAGGCTGACGTCAAAAATAAATGGAGGTGGGACTCCAATCACTCCACCGGGTCCGCCCGTGTATTCACGCAGGTTCAGCAGGATGAGCCGGATGATCTCGCCAAAACCGAGGGTGACGATGGCCAAATAATCCCCGCGCAGGCGCAGCACTGGAATGCCCAGCAGGATACCGGCGATCAGACCCAAAACGATAGCAATGGGCAGCCCTGCCCAGAAGGTGACGCCTTCAAAGCCTGGCACGTTCTGGAGGATCCAGGAATCCGGTGATGATAATAG
>Ga0209751_10005646_pt1 | contig 11745 bp, 8 predicted proteins | sample RifCSP13_1_FD_184019 | JGI IMG/M metagenome (GOLD analysis project Ga0209751, IMG submission 184019) | Soil microbial communities from Rifle, Colorado - Rifle CSP2_sed 13_1 (SPAdes) (version 2) | ecosystem: Environmental > Terrestrial > Deep subsurface > Rock core/Sediment | place: Rifle... | reverse complement strand
CCCGCAGGCTCACTTGATGTCCCCGAGGCTGCGCAGCTCCTCGAGCACCTCGGCGTCGAAGGCACTCTCGGCCGCGCGCGCCCGGGGGCGACGACCGTAGGAATCCACGATGCGCACGGGGTGCGCGGTCCGGAACTCGTCCCCGACCGCGCTCTCGAGGACGGCGCCGTCGAGCTCCCGGCTTCTGGGCAGGCCGAGCAGATGCAGGACGGTGGGGGCGACGTCCCGCTCGGAGACGGTGCCGATGTCGACCGCCCTCACCGGGCCGCCGACGAGGAGGATGAGGCCCTCGGGCGCCTCTCCCTCGCGCGCGAGGCGCCCGGGATCGGCGACGATGACGAGCACATCCTCCGGTCCGCGGTCGGTGGCGTAGTCGCCGACGAGGCCGTCGACGAAGCGGTAGCAATCCCGGACGGCAGCGAGGCGGGAGTCGAGACCGGCGAGGTCGGCGCCGGAGGGCTCGCCCAGCTGCTGCATGGTGACGATGTCGAGCCCGGGGAGGTAGACGGCCTCGAGGTCGGGCGGGTCGGCCCCGCGCAGGGCGCGGGCCGCCGCGAGGTGGAAGCTGTCGAGCCGCCGCCCGCGGTCGGGCTCAGATGGATCGAGGAGCCCACGCAGGCGATCGAAGGCCCCCGGGGGATAGACCTCGCGATCGGGAGTACCCCCTCTCTCCAGACGAAAGGCCGCGCGATCCGCCACGACGTAGCCGTTGACCGCCTCCGCCGGCCACGTGGCCCACCAGTTGACGACCCCGACCCGGAGGCCCTTCTCCGAGGCCACGTTCCAAAACGTCTTGGCACCACGGAGGATCGCGCTCGGCGGCTCGGGGTGGGTCAGGCGAAGGAGCTCCGCCGCCCGGGCCATGGCGGAGGCGAAGCGGCTGCGCTCGGTGTCGAGGCTGACCGGCGTCCGCAGGCCGGGGATGTGGCGCGCCCCCGGTGCGCGGATGCCGTGGGCCTCGGGGCCCCGGCCGGTGGCGATCGTGGTCCAGACGATCGCCGGCACGCGCTCGGGCTCGGTCCGCAGCCTCCCGCGCGCCCCCGAGGCGAGGAGCACGGCCAGGTGGGGCATCTCCCCGCGCTCGATCAGCTGCTCCGCCATGCGTCGCTCCAGGCCGTCTATGCCCAGAACCCGCACCCTCAGCCCCGTCGGCACGACCGCGTAATCCGGCACCTCGGGGCCGCGCGGCCGCGCGAGCCAGGCCGCCCCCGCCACGCCGGCGGCGTAGAAGGCCGTGGCGGCGAGCAGGAGGGGAACGACGCGGCGTCGGGAGAGGCTCGCCTTCGGCAGGCGATCCTCGACCCCGCCCGCGGACAGCACGGCGACCGCCGCCAGCCAGGCGAAGCGGCCCAGGGTCAGGCTCAGGCCGAGACCGAGGACGAGAGCCGCCGCCCGCGCGAGCAGAGGCGCCGCCTGGAGGTGCGAGCGTCCCCAGAGCGTGAAGTAGAAGAGCGAGAGGAGGGCGACGGTGAGACCGACGTGACGCGCGAGGTTCGCCCACGGTCGCCGCCCGCGGCGTCGCGCCCAGGCGGCGAGCAGGCCGCCGCCGAGGGAGACCGCCGCCGCCATGAGCCCGAAGGCGAGGACGAGATACACGCCGAGCACCAGCAGGTCCTGGGGCTCGGCGAGGAGCTGGCGGTCGAGAAGGGCGGCGGCGAACGCCCCCGTGAGGCCGAAGACGACCCCGCCGACCAGGCCGACGCGGCCCGCCACCCCGAGCGAGGCGCGCAGGGCGGAGGGGCCGCCAACACCGGCGAGGACGAAGCGGTCGAGGCCGTGCTCGAGGTACCCGAGGCGCCGGAGCTCCTCGCGCACCGCGTCCACGGACGCGATCGGGGGGCGCCCGGAGGTCATGCTTCCAATGTTAACGGCGGCGGGCCTTCAGGGGCGCCCGGCGAAGCGATAGATCAGGGAGGCGAAGACGCGCCGGGTCTTGAGCGAGTACGGGATGACGACCGGCTGCCCCTCGGTCGAGACGACGGTGACGCTGTAGGAGCCGAACTCGTGGAGGTAGGCCACATCCAGCAGCAGCGAGCCGAGGATGATGCCGGTGCCGACGGTGACGCCGTTGTAGCGAGGGACGTCGCCGGTCGCGTCGGCGGTGATCTGGCGATCGTTGAAGTAGCCCGCCCGGAGCGGGACCTTCAGCCGGCCCCGTATCAGCACGTACTCGATCCCCACTCGTATCTGCTCGGCGTCGGTCTGCTCCGCGACGAGGGTGGGGTAGGGGAGCTCGGGGTAGAACACGGGCGGCGGGCTCTCCACCCCCGGCAGCGTGAACGGCAGCTCGAAGTACTGCAGTATGGTCGCGCGGGACCACCCCGTCCGCGTGAAGTCCGCGGAGAGCGTCAGCGTGTCCCTGGGGCGCCAGGACAGCCCGAGGCCAAACGAGGTCGGGGACTCGAGCCGGACGGCTTCGCTCCTGAAGGCGTTCTCGGTAATCACCTCCGCCTCGGTGCCGCTGAACCAGTAGTCCGTGCGGTGCTTTTCGAGCGTCACATCGGCGGTGAAGGGCGTCTTCAGCACCCCGCCGACGTTGAGCTCTTCGATCGGGGACCACATGATGCCGAGGTTGACGCTCCATCCCCGAGGGCGGAAGTCGAGATCGAAGTCGCGCCGCGGCCGCTGGTTGTCAGGCACGAAGCGGCTGAAACTCTGTTCGTAACCGTTCAGCCAGCGGTTGAGGGTCAGGCCCAGGCGCAGGCGTCGGGTCAGCCGGAGGCCGGTGCCGAAGGACGCGACGTCGAAGCCGCCGTCGCTGCGGCCCTCCGTCCGCCGCTCCAACACTTCGTCGATTTCTCGGGTGCCGTCGAAGGAGATGGCCCGCTGGTAGCTGATCTGGACCGCGCCGCGCGTTTCTCCGATCGAGATCGGCCAGGTGAAGGCGGCGAAGTCGAAGGACCCTCCCTCGAAATGGTCGGTCACGTCCCCGTCCTGGGTCTCGAAGGAGTTGTAGTTGCCGACGAGCGAGATCTCGGGCAGGCGCAGGTAGCTCAGCCCGGCCGGGTTCCAGGAGGCGGCGGTGGCGTCGTCCGCCCGCGCGAGGAAGGCCCCACCCATGCCGTAGGCCCGTGCCCCCGAACCCACGGTGAGATTCTGCCGGCCGGTCAGGTCGACCCGGTCGTCGAACTGAGCGGCGGCGGGGGGGGCGAGGAGGAGGAGGGTCAGGACGGATGCCGCGCCGCGGCGCACGAGGACGCCGCCGATGGCGCCGTGGAGGAGGGCCGAATGTCGGGGCATCACGGCGGAGCGGAGCATACCATGCTCCCTCCGGCGGGCCCGGCGGGCGAATGGCGCATTATGATGAGGCTCGTGCCCGCACCGCCTCGGCGCGGCGAGATCGCCCTCGTCGCCTTCGGTGTTCTCGCCTCGCTGCTGGTCGGCGAGGCCGCAGTCCGTCTCGTCTCCGCCCGGCCCGGCCCCGGCGGCTACGCACCGGTGAACACGGGCGGACGGGATCGGGGACCCACGAACTCGCTCGGGTATCGCGACCGCGAGCACACGCTCGCGCGCCGCCCCGGGGTGCGCCGTCTCGTCTGTCTCGGGGACTCCTTCACGTGGGGTGTCGGCGTCCTCTTCGACGACACGTGGCCCCCCCGCCTCGAGCGACTGCTGGCGGCGCGGAGAGGAGAGGAGTGGGAGGCGGTCAGCCTCGCCGAGCGCGGCCTCAACGCGGTGCAACAGGCCTCGCATCTCGAGTCCGAAGGGCTCACCTACGAGCCCGACGTGGTCGTCCTCGCGTGGGTCCTCAACGACAGCGAGGATACGGACGCCGCCGAGGCGCGGCGGGCGGAGGATTGGCTGGGGGAGTCGCGGCAGCCGCCCTCGGCCCCGCGACGCCTCCTCGACCACTCGGCCCTCTTCCGGCTCGTCCGCACGCGGGTGCGGGCCACGATCGAGAACCGCCGCCGGGTGGAGGGGTATCGCTCGATGTACGCACCGGACTACCCCGGGTGGCAGGCGGCGCAGCAGGCGCTCCGCGCGATGGGGGGGATGTGCCGCGCCCGAGGCGTGCCGTTGGTGGTCGCGATCTTTCCGCTCTTCGGCAACCCCCTCGACGAGCGCTACCCCTTCGGCGAGCTGCACGAGAAAGTGGCGATGGCGGCGGCGGCGGGCGGGGCACACGTCGTCGACCTCCTGCCCCGTTACCGCGGCCTCCGGTGGGATCTGCTGGTGGTGGACGGGGCGAACGACGAGCACCCCAACGAGATCGCGCATCGCATCGCCGCCCGGGCGCTCGTGCGGACGATCGACGAGGTGGCGCCGCGCGCGCCCGGGCCGTGATCGCCCGCTCGCCGGCGGCGCTGCTATTCGCCGCCGTGGCCCTCTACGCCGGTCTCGCCGTTCACGCGATGCGCGGGCACTCGGCCACCTTCGACGAAGGGACCCACCTCCCCGCCGGCTACACTCACCTCGCGCTCGGCGATCACCGCCTGAACCCGGAGCAGCCCCCCCTCGTGAAGCTGCTCGCCGCCGCCCCGCTGCTGCTGGCGCCGCCGACGCTTCTGACCGACGACCCTGCCTGGGTCACGGCGCGCCAGTGGGAGTTCGGCCGGCGCTTCCTGTACCGCTGGAACGACGGGGAGCGGCTTCTCTTCCTCGGCCGGCTCCCGATCGTGGCCCTGGGCGCGGCGCTGATCGTGTCCGTGTTCCTCTGGACGAGGTGTCGGTTCGGGGCGACGGCGGGGGCGGTTGCCCTGGGCCTCGCCGCACTCGCCCCCGACGTGCTGGCGCACGGCTCGCTGGTGACGACCGACCTCGCCTTGGCGCTCTTCTTCCTTCTGGCCGTCGTCGCCTTGGACTCCCTGACCCGGCGCGCCACACCGCTGCGGCTTCTAGCCCTTGGCTCGGCGGTGGGCGCCGCCCTCGCCACAAAGTTCTCGGCCCTGATCCTTGGCCCTGTCCTCGGGGTCCTGGCGGGCGTGGCGCTCGTCGGCACCCGTCCCACCTGGGCACGGGCGTGGCGCCTCGCGCTTCTGCTCGGCGCGGCGGCGGCGCTCGCGCTCCTCGTCGTCTGGGCCTCGTACGGCTTCCGCCGGGAGATCTCGCCCGATCCCGGCGCCGCCGCCGCCGCCCGGGTGTCCCTGGAGGAGCCGCGCGCGAAGGCCTGGGAGCGCGCGGTCGTCCTCGCCGCGGGCAGCGGCATCCTGCCGGAGGACTACGCGCGCGGGGTGCTCTTCGTGGCGACGCACTCGGAGGCCCGGCCGACTTTCCTCCTCGGACGCCTGTCCGACGAGGGATTCCGGCTTTACTTCGTCGTCACCTTCCTTCTCAAGACGCCCCTGCCGCTCCTCGTCCTCGTGGGCTTCGCCGTCGCCCGCGCCCCGCGCCTGCCCCGTCGGGAGGCCGCCTTTGTCTGGCTCCCGGTGCTGGTGTACGCAGCCTTCGCCGTCACCCGCGGCCTGCAGATCGGCCACCGGCACCTGCTGCCGATCTACCCCTTTCTGTTCGCGGCGGCGGGAGAGGCTGGCGCTCGCCTCGCCCGCTGGCGGCCGGCGGGGCGCGTGATCCTCGGCGTTCTGCTGGGCTGGTACGCGGTGGGCACGCTGCGCGTCCACCCCCACCATCTGGCCTATTTCAACGAGCTCGGGGGCGGTCCGCGCAACGGCTTCCGTCTGCTGGTCGACTCGAACCTCGATTGGGGTCAGGACCTCAAGCGCCTCCGGGAATGGATGGACGAGCGGGGGGTGCGCCGGATCAAGCTCTCGTATTTCGGCAGCGCCGATCCCCGTTACTACGGGATCGACGCCGAGATGCTGCCCGGCTACACGGCCCCCCACGCTTCGCACGTGACGCGCGAGATCCAGCGAGGAGACCTCGTGGCGATCAGCGCCACCAACCTGCAGGGTGTGTACCTCGATCCCGCCGACCGCTCGCTGATGGAACGCTTCCGGCGCCTCGAGCCGGTGGGCCGGGTCGGGTACTCGATCCTCGTCTACCGCGCCGACTTCGCCTGGCCGTAGGCACTGCTGGGCACGGCCGAAGTTGAGGGCCACGATGGCCCGGAGCCGCCGCGGCTCGAGCAGCGGGCCGCGCGTCGCCAGCCGCACGCAGTCGTAGAGCGCGGCCACTTCCGGGTCCCGGATCTGGTTCACCCCCGTTCGCAGGGTCTCGATGTAGCCGTCGGGGAGCGCCCGCTCGTAGTGTCCCACGCGCCAGGGCCACTCGGGAGGCACGGGGAGGCGGGCCAGCAGCGGGTCGCCGAGCGCCAGGAGGTCGACGAAGTGGACGCCGGGTCCCGCGTAGTAGGCGGTGAGGCCGGCGGCGGTGGTGAGGGCGAGCCGCCGCCCCGAGGCGCGGAGCTCCCGGCCCGCCTCGATCCTCGGGTGCTGTGGAGGCGCCAGCGCCCCGCGCTCGGCCCACAAGCCGGTGGCCTGGAAGTACACCCCGCGCTCGTCGGCGATCCCCTGATCGCGCTCCCGGTGTGCGTAGTCGGCGCCGCTGCGCAGCGGCGCGCGCGGCGGAAGAAGCGACAGGGCCAGGATCGCGGGAGCGAGCACAGTGTGGCCCCGCCACGGCGTCCGGGCCACGAGCAGGCACGCCACCAGGAAGGGAGCGGTGAAAAAGCGGCCGGCCATGAAGTCGCCGCCGGCGCGAACGACATATGCGAGGTCGAGCAGGACTCCGGAGGCTAGAGCGCGGTCGGCCGCCGACGGGGAGCGGAGGCCGGCGATGACCCCGGCGAGGATCGTGGTCAGGGTCAAGGGGTCGAGGCGCAGGGAGTTGACCAGGTAGTGCAGGCCCTGCTCCACGAGCGCCAGCGGCGGTATCCCCGCGCCCAGCTTCGCGTAGGCCGTGTTGGGAAAGGGTGCGCCGTAGTAGAGGATCGAGAAGGCCTCCCAGGCTGCGAGCGGGAGCCCCGCCGCCAGCGCGGCGAGCCACCCGCCTTGCCGGCGCCAGAGCGCGAGGCCGATCGCAGGCGTCACGAGCAGCAGCGCATCCAGCCGCGAGAGAGCAAGTAGCCCTGCCAGGAGCACCAGCCGGGACGCCCCCGCCTCCCCCCGGCACGCGAGGACGAACAGCGTCAGCAGGAGGTGGGTGAGGGGGTTCTCGAGGCCGGAGGTGGAAAAGTCGACGAAGGCCTTCGATCCCGCGAGGAGAGCGAGCGCGGTCAAGCACCCGGGCCAGGGCAGCCGCCACGCGATGAGCGCCACGGTTGCGATCGAGACCGCGGCGCCAAGGGCGATCGTGGAGTAATACGCCTCGCCCTCGAGCAGACCGGCCAGGGCGAGAAGCGCCATCCAGGCGGGATGTGTGTAGATCTGGACTCGCTCCTCGACGTTCCAGCGCGGCCCGAAGCCCTGCCGGAGGTTGTCCACGGTTCGCAGCGTGAGGTAGGCGTCGTCGCAGACCCAGGCGGTGCGGACGAGCGCCAGCAGAAAGCCGCCGAGGAGGAGGGCGGGGAGGACCGCGAGGGCCCCGCGGCGGCCGCGACCCACGAGGAGGATCTCCGCGACGAGGGCGCGCGGCATCGGGTCCCGGGGTCGAGTCTAGCATGTGCTAGTCTGGACTCCCGCTCCCGGCTGGCCACGGGCGGTCCCCATGATCGTCAGGGAAGTACTCGCGAACGGCCTCACCCTCGTCACCGAATCCATCCCCGCTGTGCGCAGCGTGGCGGTCGGGGTGTGGCTCAAGCGGGGCAGCCGCCACGAGAGCGAGGAGCAGAGCGGCATCAGCCACTTCATCGAGCACATGGTCTTCAAGGGGACCACCAATCGCTCCGCGGAGCAGATTGCGGCGGAAGTGGACTCGATCGGCGGCTACATGGACGCCTTCACCGCCAAGGAGTACGCGTCCTTTCACCTCAAGGTGCTCGATGAGCACCTGCCCCTCGCGGTGGAGATCCTGGGCGACATCGTGATGAACCCGCTCTTCGACGCCATCGAGATGGCGAAGGAGAAGAAGGTCATCTTCGAGGAGATCAACCTCGTCGAGGACACTCCGGACGACCTCGTGATGGAGCTGTTCACGCAGGCCTTCTGGCCCCGTCATCCTCTCGGGCGACCGATCCTCGGCACCAAGAGCAGCGTGAGCCGCTTCCGGCGCGAGGATCTTGCCGCGTTCTTCGCCCGCGTCTATCACCCCGGCAACATCCTGATCGCCGCCGCCGGTCATCTCGAGCACAGGGACACCGCCAAGCTCGTCCGGCGGCACTTCGGGGAGCTGCGCCACGGGCGAACCCCCGCGGACGGGCGGTCCCCGCGGACCGCCGCGCGCACGGTCACCCGCTCCAAGCGGGAGCTGGAGCAGGTGCACATCTGCCTCGGCACCCGCGCCTACCCCCAGGCCCACCCCGCCCGCTACGTCGGCTACGTCCTGAACACCGTCCTCGGGGGCAGCATGTCGTCTCGCCTCTTCCAGAACGTGCGCGAGAAGCGGGGACTCGTCTACTCGATCTCCTCCGGCGTCGCCGCCTACTCCGACGCCGGGATCCTGAGCGTCTATGCGGGCACAAACCGGGAGTCGGCGGGGGAGGTCGTTCGCCTCACCCTCGAGGAGGTCCGGCGGCTGCGCGGGGAGCCCTTGCCCACGAGCGAGCTGCGCCGGGCGAAGGACCACCTCAAGGGGAGCCTGATGCTCTCGCTCGAAAACACCGGTGCCCGGATGAGCAACCTCGCCCGGCAGGAGATCTACTTCTCGCGGCAGTTCGAGCTCGACGAGCTCCTCGCGGGGATCGAGGCGGTCGGGGTCGACGACGTGCAGCGCCTCGCCGCCGATCTCTTCAACGGGCGCCTGGCGGCGAGCGTCCTCGGCGACCTGCGGGGCTGGCGACCGCGCGACCGAGACCTACGGGTTTGAGCCTCCGCTTCCGCGTGCTCGGCTCCGGCAGCACCGGCAACTCCACGTTGGTCGAAGGGGGAGGCGCGCGCGTGCTGATCGACGCCGGGTTGGGGCCGCGGCAGCTCGCGGAGCGGCTCATCGACGCCGGCGTCGATCCCGCCGCGCTCGACGCCGTGCTCGTCTCCCACGAGCACGGCGACCACTCGCGCGGGGCGGCCGCCTTCGCCGCCAAGTGGGGGGTCCCGCTCGCGGGCACGGGGGGGACTTACGCCGCCACCGGCTTCGGGGCCGCCACCCTCCCCGGCTGGAGAGCGGTCGAGCCCGGCCGAGCGCGTGTCTTCGGTCGCCTCACGGTGACGGCGGTGGCGGTGCCACACGACGCCGCCGCTCCGTTGGCCTTCGTGGTCTCTGCGGACGGCGTCCGATTCGCGCATGCGACCGACCTCGGGCACCTGAGCCGCGCCGTCGTCGACGCTTTTCGCGCTTGCGACGCCGTGCTCATCGAGTCGAACTACGACCCGGCGATGCTGCGCGACGGACCCTACCCCTGGGCGCTCAAGGAGCGCATCCTGGGGCCGCTCGGGCATCTGTCCAACGACGACGTGGCGCGCTTTCTCGAGCGCGGGCTCGACGAGGCATGCCGACACGTCGTGCTCGCCCACCTCTCGCAGACGAACAATCACCCGGAGGTGGCGCGCGCGTCGGCGGAGGCGTCGCTGCGACGCCGGGGGCGCACCGAGGTGAAGCTGACCCTCACCGGGCCCGACGGGACGGATTGGATCGAGGTCCGCCCGTCGCGCTCGAAGGGCGACCCCGATCATGGGCAGATGCGGCTCTTCAAGTGAACTGCAGGCGCGGAAGGGAAGCGGGCGGAGGAGGCGCCTGAAGCGCGGGCGTCGTGGGCGTGACAGGGGGCTCGGGCGTGCACCCCGTCTGCGGGCGCGCAGCTTCCAAGCGCAGCGGCGTCCTCGCCGGGGCCCCGCCCGCCGAGCCCCTTGCCGCGTGGCCTGCTGCATTCACACGAACTCGGCTACGTAACACCAGCGGCGTGCTACGCTGCGATCGATGGCGAAGCGCGTCCTCGCCCTCGCCGCTGCCGCCGGCTGCCTCGCCTGCTTCCGAAGCGGCGTCGCCGAGCAAGCGAGGGAAGGCGCCGCCTCCAGGGTCGAGCCTCTGGTCCTCGCCCCCGGGACGCCGGGCGAGCCGGGCGCGGTCCGGATCGCCGCGATCTTTCCCACCCTCGGCCGCTACGCCGTCTCTGGCCGCCAGTCGCTGAACGGCGCGCGGCTCGCGGTGCAGGAGGCCAACCGCACCGGCGGCATCCACGGCCGGAGCCTGGAGCTCCGCGAATACCGCACCGGGAGCTACTTCGTCGATGCCGGCCACGCCGCCCGTCTTGCCATCGCCGAGGGGGCGGTCGCGATCGTGGGCTCGAACTCGAGCGAGCTGTCGATGGCGGTGGCGGAGGAGGCGGAGGCGCACGGCGTCGTGCAGATCTCCAACGTCTCCACCGCGCAGGACTTGACGTGGGACGCGCGGAGCGGGCGCGATCGCCCCTTCATCTTCCGGGTGTGCAGCTCGGACGTGGTGATGGGGGCGCGGCTGGCGGAGTTCGCGCGCACGGAGCTCGGTGCGCACCGGGCGGCGGTGCTCTACGAGGTCGGCCGCACCTACAGCGCTCGCCTCGCCCGCGCCTTCGTGGAGGTGTTCCGCAGCGAGGCGGCGGGACGGGTGGCGGCGGAGTTCTTCTACCTGACGCTCGAGACCGACTTCCGTCCCCAGCTCCGGCGAGTGCTCGGCTTCCGTCCCGACGTGCTCTTCGTCCCCGGCTCCTTCACCGACGCCACGCTCGTCGCCGCCCAGGCCTCCGCGCTCGGCCTGCGCGCGCCGATGCTCGGAGCCGACGCGTGGTCGAGCCCGCTGCTCTTCCGGCGGGCGGCGCCGCCGGGGGGCGCCTTCTTCGTCGACCACTGCTTCCCGCCCCCCTCGTTCGAGCGCTGGTACCGCGAGGTATTCGGCGAGGAGACGCACGGATGCCGGGCGGTGCTCGCCCATGACGCCGTGCGCGCGATCGCGGCTGGGCTTACCGCGCTCGGGCGCCTCGGATCGGAGGACCTGCAGGAAGGGCTGCCGGCGACCCGAAGCCGCCTCCGCGACGCGGTGGCCCGGGCGCGGGTTCCGGCGGCGACGGGGCTCATCCGCTTCGACGCCCACGGGGATCGGCAGCGGGGAGTCGCTCTCTACGCCGTGGACAGGGGCGGGTGGCCGCGGCCGCGGGGCTGGTTGGGGGAGCCGTGAGGCGGCGCCTCGCCCGAGCCCTGCGGGACCTGAGCCTGCGGGGCAAGGTCACGCTGACGCTGCTTGCGGTCTTCGCCGCCAGCGCGGGGATGCTCCTCCTCGTCCTTGCTCCTCTCCTGCAGCAGCAGCGACAACGGCTGCTCGACCAGGACCGACGGCTGCTGACGACCCTGCGCCGAAACTACGAGCGCGACTTCATCTACGATCTTCTCAGCGAGAACCGCGACTCCCTCGCCGTGCACCTCGCCGACCTCGCCGGGCAGGAGGGGGTGGTGTGGGTGCGGATCGAGGCGCCGGGACTCGACCTCGCCGCCTCCGCCGATCGTTCGGCGATACGCCGTCTGCTCGGAGCGGAAGCGGCGCCGTTCCTGGGCGAGCCGGGGATTGTGCTCCTCGTGGATGCGGAGGGGAAGGCCCGGCTGGTGGGTCCGGGAGGGCGCCCGCTGCTCACCGACCGCCGCGTCGAGCGCGAGGGTCGGACCGCTCCCGCGCCGGCGAGGGAAGGGGACGTCTTCCGGGAGGCGACGTGGGGCTCCCAGCGTGTCCTTGCGCTCGAGGCGGAGCTCGTGGCGGCGGGGCAGGAGTTCGGGCGGCTGCATCTGCTCTACTCGCTGGCGCCACTTCGGCGCAGCGAGGCCCTGACCCGCTCGCTGTTCTACGGCGGGG